>Ga0208544_10000154_pt1 | contig 56269 bp, 50 predicted proteins | sample DEB08_DNA_9_FD_184526 | JGI IMG/M metagenome (GOLD analysis project Ga0208544, IMG submission 184526) | Aqueous microbial communities from the Delaware River and Bay under freshwater to marine salinity gradient to study organic matter... | ecosystem: Environmental > Aquatic > Marine > Coastal ... | reverse complement strand
ATTTCCCGCTGACGATTAGTCATATTTATAGCTGGTGTTGGACGTCCTCTACTCATAATTTCTGCTTTTTTTGAAAAACCGCAAAGTTACAATAAATACTATTTAGAACTTCATGCGTAAACCACTAGTGCTAGAAATTTTTGGGGTATATCATCAAAAAGAGGTGCTGGAGTATTATACCAGTAGGATTCAAAGCCCTATTTGTAAAAACAATGAATGTCATGAAGTAGAGATAGATTTTTATTGGGATATATTGGGTAATTTTACAAAATTCGAGCGCCTTCCAAATAAACCATTAACCAAATTAGACCATGAACCCTTTACTGAAAATGATTATCAACAACTCTTAGACATCCTTAAAGATTCAAGTCCACCTTTCACTCATTTGAAAAAAAGCCAATTGATAAATGATGATGCATCAAAAGTATCCAACATAGATGGCATTTCAGGGGCAACGGTCACTTCTATCAAAGATTATATGATTGGAGGAGCAGTCTATACTTGTTATACGCTGTGGCACATTGCTAATGGAGATATTGAATTTCAACTAGCAGAATATACCAAACAAAACTTAAATGAAGCATTCATACACCAACTATTGCAATCGCAAAAAACAGCCATAAAATATTTTCTAATTGAAAATCTTACCCCTAAGTATTTCGAATTGTTTTTTGATAGGTTGACCATATTTCTTGAAAAGGCAGACCCCTATTTAATTAGTCAATTTATTCAAAAAATCCCCCTATCCCTATTACCAACAGCAAAAGCCCAAAATTATATTACAAACCATCTAAACCAATTGGATTTAAGGGCAGAAACGAATTTATTCAAAAAATTACAAACCCATCAAATACCCCTAACACCTTCAACGACTCAGGTACTTATTGACCGAATCAATTCTTTTGACTTTAGTCGAAACGAGCAAATTATTTTGCTCATCGCCAACCCATTAAACAACAAAAACATAGCTATAGTAGAAAGGCTTTTGAAAAAATTGATTACCCAAAAAATAAGGGTATCTTCCTTATCTTTTAATCAATTGTCAACCTGGACTAAGACATATCCCCGGTGCAAAAAAATGCTTAGAAAATTGAAAGTTAGCGCGTAAATTGGAATAATTACTTTCTATTTTTACGAGGTGAAATTGATTTCATAATCACTAAATTTATTAACTGATTCCTTGTAAAATAGAACTAGTCAAATGAATGAGGTTAGCAAGATAAGTTCTTCAATTTTTCAAAAAAATCTGTAAAAAATGAACCAAAAATATAGTACGCTTCTAGCCACAGCCTCCTTATGCCTACTAATTGGCTTATTTGGATGTACCTCCGCTCAAGATACCTCAGATTAGACACAGAAGATGTTTCTATGTGGTACGATGAAAAACAAGCGACCTTTTATGCTGTTTTTCATGTTCACACCTTTATTGGATTAATTACTTTTACCGATGGTTTGAATTGGGAGAAAGCCAAACACTATCATATCACCAACAAAAAAGTATTGCTTAAAGATACTACTTTCTTAAACCCTGATAGAATGGAACGCCCTTTTGTTTATATGGAAAATGGTCATCCTGTGGTGCTATGTCTTGCAGTCAAAAAAGGCGATGATTCTTATACTATTTTTATTCCGTTGGAGCACTAACCAAAAAGGTAGCTTTAATCCTTATTTTCTAAGAATATAACAACCATTTGCTTTTCACTTTTGATATTACAAATATCTTATTATCTTGGTAATAATATCAGGTTACGGTAGCAATTTCAACAAGGACTTATTGCTGCTTAAACGATTTCTAGAATATGAAGGTCAATTGTTTTACCATACTAGTATTATGTTTGAGCAGTAGCTATTTTTTTAGCTGCCAGACAAGCATTCCTACCGAAATCAAACAGGAGTTAGCTAATCTACCTGATAAGATGGACTATAATTTTCATGTTAAGCCGATTTTATCAGAACATTGTTTTTCTTGCCATGGCCCAGATGAAAAAAAGAGACAGGCCAATTTAAGGTTAGACCAAGCTACGATAGCTTACCAGCAATTAACGCCATCAGGGAAAATTCCTATTGTCCCCAATAAATTAGCTCAAAGTGAAGTTTTCCATCAAATAATTTCGGAAGACGCAGCCTATCAGATGCCCCCACCCGAAGCAAAAAGTCCCTTGTCAAATCGACAAAAAGCCATTTTAATTAAATGGATTGAGCAAGGGGCAGTCTATCAGCCTCATTGGGCTTTTGTAAACCAAGCACCGCCTGCTGTGCCAGCACTTTCAGGGGATTGGGGAAAGAATGAAATTGATAAATTTGTTTTAAATCGCTTGTCGCAAACGACTTTAAAACCTTCCAATAGAGCGACCAAAGAAACATTAGTTCGACGTATAGCATTCGATTTAACGGGATTGCCACCTACTTTAGGTCAAATTGATGCCTTTTTAGCAGATAATAGTGCACAAGCTTATGAAAAAATACTAGACCAATTTTTAGCCTCGCCTGCTTACGGGGAACGGATGGCTGCTTATTGGATGGATGTAGCTCGTTATGCAGATAGTGATGGATATTTGGATGACAAACATCGAGAAGTTTCCCCCTATAGAGATTGGGTAATTGAGGCTTTTAATGAAAATATGCCCTATGATAAATTTGTCACTTTGCAAGTGGCTGGAGACTTATTGCCAAATGCGAGCAAAGAAGAAATCTTACCTACCGCCTTTAATCGTTTACACAAAAAGAATTCGGAGGCAGGAATAGATTTAGAAGAATTCAGAGTAGAATATGTGGCAGATAAAGTAAATACCTTTGGTAAGGCATTTTTAGGTTTGACCGTAGAATGCGCTCGATGTCATACCCATAAATATGACCCAATTAGTCACGAAGATTATTATAGCTTATTTGCTTTTTATAATCAAACCGATGAAATTGGTCATGCGGTTTACGGACCTGATATAACGCCTGGTCCTGCTTTGTTATTGACGGATGAAGCAATCGATAAACAACTGGCATTTATCAATCAAAAAATAAAGGCTCAAGAAGCAGATGTATCAAAACAACAGCGACAATTTATTGAAGAAAAAGATAACCATTTTTTATCAGCTTTTGATAAGCAAGTTATTGAAACACAACTTCAAGAAAAATTAACGGATTATTATCCTTTTGATGAAAAGGTGAAAAGTAAAGGTGAGCGAGAATTCTCCCCTAATAAATTGAGCCGTAAACGTCCAGCTAAATTAGGGGAATCCATTCTTGAAAAAGGAATAAAAGGAAATGCCTTATTTAATACCGATTATAGTGCTGCTTTTCTAGGAGATAAAGTGGGTTGGTTTGATAGAATGGATGCATTTTCAATAGACTTTTGGGTGTATCCAGATAGAATTTATGAAGAGGCGTCCGTCTTTTTACATTGTGAAGATTGGCGATTAGGCTATAAAGGCTATTCGCTCCATTTAGAAGATAATGAACTGGTGTTTATTATGGCAAGGGCGCATCCACAAAATGCGATTCAGGTGAGGACAGTAGAGGCATTACCTAGTAAAAAGTGGACACATTTAACCATTACTTACGATGGTTCTAGTAGGGCAGAAGGGGTGAAATTATATATAAGCGGAAAAGCGGCGAATACCAAAATTGACATAGATAATCTATATAAAGGAATTTTATTTGAACCCAATATTCATACCTACGGATTTGGCGGGTTTCAATTAGGTAAACGGGATGGTATTCAAACAATGAATGGTGGGGGAATAGATGAATTACGATTTTTTAATCAAAAATTGAGTGCATTAGAAGTTTTGTATTTACAAGCCGAAAATGCGCTTGACCCCATTTTAGCTACACCAAATTTATATGCTGAACTTATTCAAGAATGGCAGTTAAATCAAGAAAAGGCCCTTTTAGCTCAACAAGATTCGTTAACTAGAAGTAGGCAACGGCTTAATTTGCTGATGAATGAAGTTCCCGAAATAATGGTGATGAAAGACTTGAAAACGCCTCGACCAACCTTTGTTTTAGATAGAGGTGATTTTGATAGTCCTAGTCAAGCAGTAAATCCTAGAACGCCCCCAAGTATTCTTGCCTTTCCAGCTAATTTTCCTAAGAATAGATTGGGCTTAGCCCAATGGTTATTTCATAAAGATAATCCTTTGACCGCAAGGGTAATGGTCAATCGAATTTGGCAAATGCACTTTGGAAAAGGATTGGTGACCACCCAAGAAGATTTTGGTAACCAAGGTGCTTTACCCACACATCCCGAATTATTGGATTGGTTAGCCAACTGGTTTATTAAATCAGGTTGGGATATGAAGGCTTTGCATCGACTTATCATTAATTCTACAACTTACCAACAATCGGGGGTAATTAGTCAAGCTGCCTTAGATATAGACCCAGAAAACAAGTTTTTAGCTAGAGGGGCAAGATTTCGTTTATCCGCAGAAATGATTAGAGATAATGCTATAGCCATTAGTGGCTTACTCGTCAGAAAAGTAGGGGGGAAAAGTGTTTACCCTTATCAACCAGCAGGGCTTTGGGACGAAATTAGTACCAAACATTGGCGCTATAAATATTTGCAAACACCTGGAGAAGGTTTATATCGACGAAGCCTTTATACGGTTTGGAAACGGACTTCTCCTCCTCCGAGTATGTTGCTTTTTGATGCCAATGACCGTAGTACCTGTACCGTCCAAAGAAAAAGGACGAATACCCCTTTGCAAGCCTTAGTCTTATTAAATGACCCGCAATTTGTAGAAGCAGCAAGAGTTTTGGCAGAAAATACAATCGGGCAAACGAAGGAATTGAATCAACAAATCGAAATCGTTTTTCGACAAACAACAGGACGTTTTCCTGATGAAAAAGAAATTACTACTTTACTAAAATTGTATCATACAGAAATCCAACATTTTGAAGAAAATACCAAAGCGACAATTGGTTATTTATCCGTTGGGGAAATACCGTACAATAGAAGGCTTGCTCCAGAAAGAACGGCTGCTTTAGCGGTAATTGCCAATGCTTTAATGAATACGGATGAAGGGTTTACTCGGAAGTAGGGCGGTAAAGATTTTATTAATTTTGCTGATTGTAACAAATTTGGTTGATTCCAAAATTTAACCCCTTTAGGGGTTTTATGTCGGTAGAAAATTGATATTCACCTTGGCTAAACCGTGCCTTTAGGTACGGAATGTAATACATAATGTACCTAAAGGCACATTTTGGATTTTCGAAAACATCATTCTCTACCGACATTTTGTCCCGCTGGGACAGGTTCACCGTACCGAAAGCTATCGGTATTACAATCAAAATTTTAAATGCTAAATTATGCGTTTTTCAAAAGATATAGCACAACTAAGGTATAGACAAAATAGAAGAGATTTTCTCAAGAAATCTACTTTGGGATTAGGCGCATTCGCCTTAGGAAATTTAATAAACCCGATGCCTTCCTTTGGGAATTCCAAAGGAATTGATGCGGCTTTCAATGGTGGAATTTTAGGTCAACCACATTTTCCTGCCAAAGTAAAAAGAGTTATTTACTTATTTCAAAGTGGCGGGCCTTCTCAGCTAGAATTATTTGATTATAAACCAAATTTAAAAAAATGGCATGGACAAGAAATACCGCCAACAGTAAAAAGTAGGCAACGAAATTCAGGAATGGTTACAGACCAATCTACTTTTCCTTTGGTGGAATCCATTTTTGATTTTAAGCAATACGGTCAATCAGGTGCCTACCTAAGTGAATTGTTGCCACATACGGCAAATATAGCGGATGAGCTATGCATCATTAAATCCATGTACACGGAGGCGATTAATCATGAACCTGCCATGATGCTGATGCAAACGGGGTCACAGATAAATGGTCGACCATCTATTGGTTCTTGGTTAAGTTATGGGTTAGGAAGTGATAATGAAAATATGCCTTCTTTTGTGGTTTTATTATCCAAAAGTGGTGGCGCACAACCGTTGAGTGCAAGTGCGTGGGGAAGTGGCTTTTTGCCTTCCTATCATCAAGGCGTTCAGTTTCGAGCGGCAAAAGACCCTGTTTTATACTTGAATAATCCAGCAGGAATGAGTAGAGGAAATCGAAGAGCAGTATTAAATTATATACAAACGCTGAATCAACAACAATTTGAAAAATGGGGCGACCCTGAAATTGAATCCAAGATTAACCAATATGAAATGGCTTTTCGGATGCAATTATCGGTCCCTGAAGTAGTCGATTTGTCAAATGAACCCAAACATATTCTAGAAAAATACGGCCCAGATGTGCATATTCCAGGAACTTATGCCGCCAATTGTATATTGGCTAGAAGGCTGGCAGAAAAAGACGTAAAATTCATTCAATTATACCACATGGGATGGGACCAACATGGTAATCTGCCTGGAGGTATTCGTAAACAAACAAAAAGTACCGACCAGCCAACAGCCGCATTAATTGAGGACTTAAAACAAAGAGGTTTACTAGAAGATACTTTAGTTGTTTGGGGAGGGGAATTTGGTCGAACTAGTTTTTCTCAAGGAAAATTAACCGCAACGAATTATGGACGAGACCATCACCCAGGTTGCTTTACTATGTGGATGGCAGGTGCAGGCGTAAAGGCTGGCTTATCTTATGGACAAACAGATGAATTTAGTTATAATGTCGTACAAAATGGCGTGCATGTACACGACTTTCAAGCGACTTTATTACACCTTATGGGCATTGACCATGAACGATTAACTTATAAATATCAAGGGCGTAAATTTCGTTTGACAGATGTGCATGGGAAAGTTGTAAAAGATATACTTAGTTAAAATATATTATGCGCTATTTTTATAAGTTTTGGAATGCTTAGCATAGGTTTATCGCAAGCTGCTGGAACTATCTCAGGAAATGTGAAAGATGTGAACAAAGGGGAGGGGCTGGCTTTTGCAACGCTCATCGGTTACTTCAATTATCGCAGATTTTGTTATTCAACAAAAAATTACACCTAAAACTAATAACACTTTATGAAACGTCGCTCATTTTTTAAAAAAACGACCACAGCTCTAGCGGGACTTGGACTTACAACGAGTGCTTGTGCAAGTGCACGTACAATTAATCAAAAAATTAAGCAGCCTTTTAAGGTTTGTGCGACCATAGACCAGCAAAAAGTGTTCTTCTACGCTGACGTAATTAAGGAGTCGATAAAGGTCGTTCATATAGCCGATACGCATTTGTTTATGGATGATGAAAGAGGCATTCCTTACCAAGCCTATAGTAATCGAATGGCAAAGGCTTATAACCAAACGACACATTTTCAAACGCGAATAGAAACGAATCCAGCCGAAGCCTTTGAACAAACATTAGCCTTTGCCAAAGAAGTCAATGCGGATGTCATTACCTTGATTGGGGATATTTTTAGTTTTCCATCTGAAGTGGCAATTGAGTGGGTGCTATCAAAATTGAAGGATACGGGGATTCCATACATTTATATAGCTGGAAATCACGATTGGCATTATGAAGGAATGGAAGGTACATTGGAGTCTTTACGGGATACGTGGATTGAAAAGCGATTACTGCCTTTGTATCAAGGAAATCACCCTTTAATGGCGGCTTATGATATTAAAGGCATCCGATTTTTGGCGATTGATAATTCTACCTATCAAATTAATGACGCACAATTAGCCTTTTTTAAAGCACAAGTGGCTAGTGGACTGCCATTGGTTTTATTGGTGCATATTCCAATGTATGCGCCAGGCAAGACGATTTCTTTTGGCTGCGGAAACCCCAATTGGAGAGCAGCCACAGACCGTAATTTTAAATTAGAAAGACGTCCGAAATGGCCAGAAAGTGGACATACGCAGACCACCCTTAATTTTCACCAAGAAGTGTTTAATGCGCCCAATCTATTAGGCATTTTTGCAGGACATATCCATCGAAACTCCATTGAAATGATTAAAGGGAAACCTCAAATTGTTGCGGATGACAATGCTAGTGGTGGTTATTTGGATATTAACTTTTTGCCTATGAATAAAGGGGATAAAAGGTTGATTTTATAATTGTTGGTGCTGAATTTTAAATCTTCCTTCCCGTTCTCGTTCTCTAAAAAAGGTGGGGTGATTCATTAAAATTTTATCTTAACATGGATATGGTTTATTTTTTCAAAATGTCTAGCTTACCTACTTTGGTTGTGTTGCTTTTTTAAAATGGTAATTGATTAAATTTCATTAATTCTTTTTAATTGGTCAAAAACACTTGTTTTTTCTTTGGACCGTGCTTTTAGTTTATCTTGAATGATTTCCCAGCATTCATCAAAATTTGATAACATTTGTTCAGTAAAAGTTATTGTTGTAATATCAAAATCTTCAAAATATTCATTTCTCTTTAACATTTCTTTGTGCCATTTTTGACTTAATTCTTCATTCACTTCTTTTTGTTTGTTCCTATATCCCTTAATGCTCATATGTGATGAAGATGGACTTATCTCAAATCCTATGTATTGGTATGTATGAGGGTTTAAAACAGTAAAATCGAGTCTATATTTATGTTTTTGTTTCAAACCTGCATATCTTACTTCTGGAATTAAGAACGGTTCATTTTCCAAATCATTGGAGTTACGCAAATAATCAACATATCGGTCATAAATTTCCTTTTCATAATTTGAACTTGAAAGTCGTTTTAATATAGATAGATATATCGACTCGAATTGCTTTAAATTTGTGATACGCAAAGGGCTTTTAGTTTCATTGTCAATTAATCCTTCTCTAAAAAGATGCCCTATTGTCCAATATTCATAGTTTGACCTCCTAATTTCACTTTTATCAATTATCCATTTTTGGTTTTGATATTTTGGAGCAATCAATAAACCGAAAATAACTTTATAACCAAACCAAACAGCCCACAATTGTTCGGTAGGTTTCAGCCTTGTCCTGGCTTTTAAATTGCGATAAAAATTTCTTTCCAAAAACAATCTGACGAAAGATTCGATTTCAGGGTCTTTAAGCAATTGTACATTATGATTGGGTTGTTCACCGTATTGTAGCCTGTTTTCATAATGATTTATTAGTCCTTTAAGCCATTGAGAATAAAAGTCATTAAAATCAGAAAATTGAGTTCTCACGCTGTCAACATAGGTATTATTTTTTCCTCCAAAAAGCCCATTAAATCTTTGGAAAGAGTAATAATCTTGGTTAAGTCTAATTTTTAGCTTTTCAATAATATAGTTTTGTCTTAAACGAATCTCTTTCGTTAAGTCTTGTTCTATTTCTTGCAGTATACTTTGATTTATTTTCATATTATCCTTAATCATCAAACTTTTAATAATAAAGTACGTCGAATTGGGAAACACTTAGTAGAATCCTGCACAGGTTTTATTTTAGTTTAGAAATCAATTTTCTATCTACAAAGTACAAATTTCTATTGGCTCTTGAACAAGCAACATAAAATTTTTTGAGGGTTGTTGGCGGAATTTTTGAAAAATTCCCTTTTGATATACAACTTTTAATTTTGTCGGTAGCAACTATACAAACGTCTTGATATTTATTCTCACCTTTTGCTAACCCCCAATTATTTGAGTGACATTCCATTTTATGGTGATTGCTATAAAATAACTTTACAATATTTTCATCTTTATAAATCTGTTTTATTTCATCTACATTATCTATTAATTTCACAATTGATATTTCTTCCTTATTTGAATGTATTTCAATTCCAAAATTACTTCTAATGAATTCACAAACTGTTTGAGTACATCTGTAACTATTGATTAAAGTTGATTTATCAATTGCCCATCCTGCATTTTCAAATTTTCAGTAGGCGAACCCATATCGTTTTCTAGATATAAATTTTGCCATATATCATCTTTCAGGAGGGAAGGGTAAAAAGCAGTTATGCCTTTTTTCATTTTTTCTAAAATCACATCATCATCATTTGTGGCGACTGCCTTTTGATGTTTTTTTTTATTCCTGTTATTAGTATTACTACTGTTAGTATTACTATATGACGCCATTTTAGGATGATTCGTTTTTGGGACTATCCTGTTTTGGGAGGGTCCTGTTTTCGGAATATTCGCTTTTAGGACAGGCCAGAGGGTGTTCTAACTCTAATATCTATTTCTGCGCATTTTTAATTAAATAGACTAGAATGCCTGTAAATAAAATATTGGGCATCCAAACTGCCAAGATGGGCGGTAATGATTGGTTGGTAGCAAAGGTGGTCGAAAATTTGGATAGAAAGACATAAACGGCTCCTAAAGCGATGCCTACAGCCAGATGTAAACCTAATCCGCCTCTAACTTTCCGAGAAGCAATAGCCATACCTATTAAAGTGACAATAATAATGGTTATGGGTTCTGCGGTTCTTCGCAATATTTCTATTTCGTAACTTTTTGTGGCCTTTACGCCTCTTTGTTTTTGTAGCGCAATCGCTCTTTTTAATTCGGGGGTGGTTAAGGTCAATTTATCGTTTTCGTAATACACAAAATCTTCTGGGTATAAATTTAGTAGCGTATCAATGCTCTTTCGTACACCAAAAACCATCGTTTCCTCATTACCATCAAAAGTTCTAATTTCATAATCTGTTAATTTCCAATTGTAAATACTGTCTTTAGCAGCAATCCATTCCGCTTTTTTTGCTTTTAAACGAAAGGTTAACCGATTATCGACAAATTGTTCTAAAATTAAATCTTTGGCGGAGGTATCTCTTTTTCGATAAAATCGAATGTATGCTTTTGATTGGGTTTTAGCGGCTTCATCTCTATCTAATAATAAATGGACATCTCTCGTTTGCCCTTTGTCCTCATTTTTATAAATATAAGCATGTTCAAAATCAACTTTGGATTTATTGCCGAGTGGAATGATGTAATGATTGCCAAATAAATGTAAGCCACAAATTAAGCTTGAAGCGACTAAATACGGCAACATCATCCTTCTAAAGCTAACGCCTGCATTCAGAATAGAAATTATTTCTGAATTATACGCCATTCGAGAAGTAAAGAAAATGACAGAGATTAAAGCAAATAATGGGAATAATAAGCCATTAATCCATGGAATAAAGGCTAAATAGTAATCTACAATTATTTCTTCTAAGGTACAGGCCTCTTCTACGAATTTATCTACCTGTGAACTAAAGTCAATAATCACCGATACCATGGTAAATAGCAAGACCGTAAAGAAGAAGGTCTTTAGGTATTTAGAAATGATGTATTGGTCTATTTTTTTTAGCACAGGATAATAGGATTTTATTTACAAGATGAAAAAATGATTCAATTAATAGGATTTGAAAATCAAAGATATTATCGCCATTTAAAGGAACGGTCATCAATAGCTCTTTGTGTGGCCAAAATACCGTCTAAGTGGTCAAATTCGTGTTGAAATAATTCGGATAAATCGTTTTTTAAATGCCATGTTTGCCGCTCCCAGTTTTCGTCTAAAAACGTTAGAGAACAACTTTTATGGCGTTTTAAGCGCACTAATAAATTTGGAAAACTCATACAATCATCCCATAATTCCATTAGGTCTTCACTCAAAAAAGTGATTTCTGGATTAATTAAGACTTCTGGGGTTGTTACATTCCAGCAAATCACCCGCTTCATGACGCCTATTTGTGGTGCTGCAATTGCCCTACCTGCATTATATTTTGCTCTAAATTCTAGAATTATGTCATGCAAATCTTGAAATACAGGTCGTAAGCTTTCCAATTCTGATGGCTTAACGGGTTCAGATTTTTCGTATAATAAAGGATTGCCTAATTGTAGGACACGATTTAGTTTCATAGGTGCAATATTATTACTTTTAGTGTTAATGAGGGGTTATTTTTTGAGTTTAAGAGATTAATGAGGTAATGAGCTTAATCATTTAATTTGTGTTGCCTTGTTGCGTTGTTGCCATGTTGCGTTGTTAGGCATAGAACATGGCAACAACGCAACAACGCAACAACGCAACAACGCAACAACGCAACATGGCAACTTGAATGATCAATCTGATATACTGAACTACTAGACTAACTATTGCTTTCTACTTAACCACATTGCCACTATAAAACCAGAAAGCAAATGCCAAATCCCCCACCAAGCAGCGACTAATGCCATACCGCCTAAATCGCTGAAAAAATTTAAAGCAATTATTAAGGCTAAGCCCGAATTTTGAATCCCTGTTTCAATTGTTATGGCTTTAGTATTGGCAACCGACATTTTCATTAATTTTGCCCAACTAAATCCTAGTAAAAACGCTAAGGAGTTATGAATTAAAACGATAAAAAAAATATCATCTACATAATTTAAAATATTTTCCCAATTTCCTTTAATACCAAAAAAGACAATCCCAAAGAAAATAATCATGGATAATATTTTAACAGGAGCTTGAATACGCTTCGTTAATATAGGGTAAAAATGATTGATAGACATGCCTATAGTTAGCGGAAGTACCACTAATTTTAAAATGGTTTGAATCATTTCAATTGGGTCGACCGAAATACTTTGCCCTAAAGTAGCTGTATTTGGAATATACTGGGATAATAAGCCAAATAAAATGGGCGTTGTAAAAATCGCCATTAAGGTAGAAATCGAAGTCATCAAAACAGACAAAGCGGTATTTCCTTTGGACAGATGTACGGCAAAATTGGACACATTTCCTCCAGGACAGGCCGCTATTAAAACCATTCCCAAGGCAATGGATGGAGGCACCGCTAATAGAAAGGTTAAGCCTAAGGTTAATATTGGCAATAAAATTAATTGGGAAATGAGACCAATAATAGGTGGTTTAGGAGATTGGAGTAATTGTTCAAAATCCTTTATTTTTATATCCAAGGCTACGCCAAACATCAAAAATCCCAAACAAAAATTTAATAGTATTAATTGGTCTGGGCTGAAGTTTATTCTTAAAGCATCTATGTTTTCCATTATTTTTAGATAAAATCAAATTATTTTTTCTTATTTAAATTTAGGTGCAAATAGCTAATAATCAGTTAGTTAATAAATTTATAGTAGCTTTTTTTGAAAATAAAATGAAATTATTTTAAAAAAAAATCAGCTTTCAGATAATAAAATAGCTGCTAAAAACATTTATAGATTGTAATTATTAACAAATAAGAAAAATTTAATAGCTTATCCAAATATCTTCTACTATAATCTAATCTATCTTTTTTAACCGCCATTGCGGTTTACTGCATTTCACTCTAAGTAAATTCTACAACACAAATTACTTTCATTCAAAAATCAATCTTTTGAATGGTCTTTTGGAACTTCCAAAACGTCATTTAATCGGGTATCTTTTAACTTAAAATTTAAAGCGATATTTCTTTATGGTTAAAACCTTCTACACTTTTTAGTGACAAAAAATTAGTTTACGATTTATGCTTAAATGATAAGGAACAAATAAATTTATCGTTTTTCATAATTCCTTAATCATTCCGCAATAGTTCTTAACATTTTAAAAACTATGTTGATTAACAAGCAATTTTAAGCTGTTTAACTAATTTTTAGACGTCACGTTATTTTGGCAAAAAACAAAAGTGACCATCATGAAGTACCTATCGTTAATTTTAACCATGCTCGTTTTTGCTACAACTGTAGTAATAGCGCAAGAAGAAGTATCTACAACATCCGAAAAAGATTTTTTAACAGAAAATAATTCCCCTACAACTATAAATGCTCCCGAAACCGATTCGGAAGCCCCCCAATCAGCGAAGAAGACGAAGAAGCCGAAAAAAAGTGGTTTTGAATATCAATTTGAAGCCATTAATTCTGGCAACGCTGATCGGATTGCAGGTATGCAAAAAGACAGCATCCATTACTATCGAAAAAATGAGAAAGGTGAAACGGCTTTAACACTAGCTATCAAAAACCAAGATGCCTCCGTAGTAGAAGTGTTAACTAAAAAGGCAGTCATCAATCTCAAAAATGATGAAGGCGAAACCCCCTTAACGTTAGCTATTAAAAGTGGTAATATGAATATTATCAACTTAGTAGCAAAGCGAGCTAAAACCTCCCTGAAAAACGATGCAGGCGAAACCCCCTTATACCTAGCAATTGAATTAGACGACCTCTTTCTCCTCGAAACTTTATTGAGCAAAGGAGCTAAGGTTAACCACAAAAGCAATGGCGAAACCCCTCTTGCCAGAGCTGCGGAATTGAATAAGCCTAAAACGGTTGCTTTCTTAATTAAAAATGACGCAAAAATTAATGAACCTAATGCGAATGGCGAAACCCCTCTTTATATCGCTATGCAAAAGGGACATGATATTGTGGCAGGTATTTTATTAAGTAAAAGCGCCGACCCCCAAGGCGATGCAAACTGGAAAAATAAGATTGGTACCCCCATTTTACAATTGGCTACCGTAAACGGAAATCCTGCAATTGTTCGGATTTTAATTAACTACGGTGCGGAAGTCGATGCGACAGATTATATGGACAACACCGCTTTATGTGTTGCAGCTGAATTAGGTCACTTAGACGTAATTCGTGCCCTGATTCAAAATAATGCCAATGTCAGTCACCAAAATATGAAAGGTGATACTCCCTTGATGTTGGCGGCTGCTAACAAAAAAGATAGAGCGGTTACTTTATTACTGGAAAGTGGCGCAGATGCCACGATAATGAACTTTTCTGGCTACGTTGCTGCAGACTTTTATAGTGATACAGTATTAGACGGCTTATTTGCGGCAAGGGGAGCTAAACAAACTAGTAATGAGAAAAACAACACGAACAACACAACAAACAATCAGCTAAAAGAAACATCATCTGATTTAAAAAACAATCAATAGGCGTCGTAAAGAGTGACTCTTGCTGGTTACTAATCGGCAAGGTCGCTCCTTATTTTTCTTAGCGGTTTACGGTTTACAGCCTTCTGGAAATACAAAAATACCATTAAAATTTTAGGAAGTAAACTAGACCAATTGCAATATTAGATATACCAATGGAAACTAAAAAAAATCAACAGTAGGCAGGGGTTAGGATTACAAAATTAGATATTCCCTTATGACCGATTTATTAGTATTGACTAACAAATCCCACACTCATCTAGTTTTGAAATACTAACATCTGTCTGCTGTAACGAGTTGCCAGTTACGGGTTACGAGTTTTCAAATACTCGCAACTGGCACTCAAGAAAATATTAACTGGTCATAACGTTTGGTTTAAAGACACGATTCAGGGGTGGATCGTGTCTTGTTTTTTTGTATGCTATACAAATTAAGCGTACACAATCTTCCAATAATGTGTCTTTCTATTTCTAATCTCGTCAAAATATTACCAAGAATGCCTACTTAAGTAGGAAATGAGAAACATTTAATTATTTTTGCAGCAAAACTGAATATAAATGTCAAGATTATTTTACTTCATGCTTTTAAATATCTGCGTACTATTGCTCTTTACTCAATGTAAAAATGCAACAGCAACCGAAAAAGCAGTAACCACCGAATCAGTAGAAGCGGCAGTAACCCCACCTGTAGTAGCAGTAAAAACGACAGCGGAAATAATTGATAGTACGGTTTTGGTTAAAGCGAAAACTACGGTAGCAAGGCCTATGGAAGAAGCCGAGACTACTACTAAGAAAGTAGCTATCAAAACAGCAACTACTATTGATAAGAAAGCAGCGCCTGTGGCAACTAAAAAGAAAAAGAAGAAGCGGGCTAAGATTAAATTTGATGGATTGGTTCATAAATTTGGGACGATTAAGACAGGTGATAAAGTAAGCCATCAATTCAAATTTAAGAATACAGGCAATGCTCCGTTAGTAATTAAAAGTGTAGATGTTAGTTGTGGCTGCACTTTTCCTAGCTACCCTTTTTTACCAATTGAACCAGGCAAAGAAGGCGCTATAGATGTTACTTTCGATAGTGAGCATAAAGTAGGCCGACAAAAGCCGACGGTTACGGTAGTGACAAATGGTAGACCAAGAACAATTAAATTAAATTTAGAAGGCTTTGTTGAATAGAAAAGTAATTTTATGATAATTGTTGAATTGATATATTGTTAAATTGTTGTTCGATAGTGTGTTACGATAACAATAAAACAATCTAACAATAAAACAATTTTATCCTCGTACTTACTTACAGAGCTTAGAAGAGAAAAACTATTACTCAATTGAGTACACCACTAAACAATAACTTAAACGATCCTGCGCTCCTACGAGCTAAGCAGCATTTGCGTGCTTTAGATTTAGACAAAGCACTATTAGCCATTGATACGTCTTTGAAAAAACGACAACAAGATAGTGGTTCTGACCTTTCTTTTTATGGCACTATCTTATGGTGTGAAATTTTATTAACTAAAGGTCGATTTTCAAAAGATACCACCTTCCCTACGCTTGCTAAACATAAATTATTAGAACTACAGGCATTAACTCCCCAACTGGATAGTTCGATTGCGTTCTTATCTTTTCATTTATTAATTGGAGAGGCACACTATCAATTGCAGGAAAACCTAAAAGCACAAGTAGTTTATCAACATATTTTACAACTTAGCCAGCAAGCTGACTACGATATTGGTGCCATACAAGCTTTAAATGGGTTGACAAAATTAGCTTTAGCGGATGGGTTGATAGCAGAAGCTTTGAGTTTAGCGAATCAGTCTTTAGAGTTATTAATTCAACATACAGACGAAGCGCATTATTGGGTATTGGTAGAAAATTATTTACTACAAAGTCGTATTTTTCTTCATAAAAAAGATACCAGCCAAGCAAAGAATTATGTAGAACGAGCAAGGCAAACCGGTGAAGAACAAGGGTATGAAGAATTACTGATTCAGACCTATCTTTTATCGGGACAGGTGGCACTCGAACAGAAGGATAGCACGCTAGCAGTTACGCATTTATTAGAAGCAAAGGAAAAAAGTATCGCGGTCCAACATCAAGTCTATTTAGCTATAACGACGCTCTATATTGGGATGGTGTATAACCAAGTTTTTCATTATCCAAAAGCTTTGGAATACCTCACTTTAGTAGAAAAAAAATATCAACCCTTATTAGATACTTCCCAAGAAGCATTATTATTAAATTATCTGGGTACGGCTTATTTTCTGTCTAATCAGAACGAAGCTGCGGAAGCACATTTTTTAGCTTCGGAAAAATTGACTAAAAAACATCAAAACAAACCTGCTTTAGCTTTTTGCTTGGCTTTTTTAGGCGTACTATATTCTCGAAAAGACAACTATAATAAAGCCTTGCGCTATGCCAAACGAGTGAATAATATTATTCAAGAAATTGGAGATGTCAATGGCGTTCAAGTTAATCTCATTAACTTAGGGAATGTCCATTATAAACTAGAGAAATATAGCGAAAGTATTAAACTAACCAGTAGAGGTATAGCAGCGGCTAAGCGAATGAAGGATGGTTTATCTGAAATAAGAGGCTACCAAATTATGGCAGAAATATTTCGTAAAAAGAAGGAGTATAAAAGTGCGGTAATGTATCAGATGATTTATACAAAATTTTATGAAGATTTTTATCAACGAAATGATCGCCAGAAAGTCTGCGAGATTGAACATCAGTTTGAGATTAAACAACTGGAACAACGAATACAGGCGTTGGAAGCAAAATAAACTTCAATTTCAACCTCAATCTCAACTTCAAAACAAAGTAAAAATAAAATCTGTTGGAAAACTTCAACTTCAGGTAAGCATCAAATCGAAATCAATACAACTCGGCTGATTTTATTGCTTGATTAATCAACTACAAAAAAATAGGCACAAGCCTTGGACGAACCAAACTTGTGCCTACTAACCATAAGCTAAATAATATTATTCTTTATCTTTAAGAATAGAGATTAGAGAAGCGAAATTAGAGATAAACTCATCTCTGTTCTCTCAGCAAAGCGGTCTCTGCGCGCTCCTCTTAAATTAATATCTGTAGTATTCTGGCTTGAATGGACCTTCAACTTTTACACCAATGTATTCTGCTTGGTCAGTTGACAACTCTTCTAATTCTACACCAATCTTAGCCAGGTGTAATCTTGCTACTTTCTCATCTAAATGCTTAGGTAACATATATACCTTGTTCTCATACTTATCGGTATTTTGCCACAATTCTAATTGTGCTAAAACCTGATTCGTAAAGGAGTTAGACATGACAAATGATGGGTGACCAGTTGCACAACCTAAGTTCACTAATCTTCCTTCTGCTAATACAATTACATCTTTACCGTTTAAAGTATACTTATCTACTTGCGGCTTTACTTCTACTTTAGAATCCCCATGCGTACCGTTTAACCACGCCATGTCAATTTCATTATCGAAGTGACCGATGTTACAAACAATCGCTTTGTCTTTCATCGCCTCGAAGTGCTCTTTAGTCAAGATGTTTTTGTTACCAGTAGCCGTTACTACGATATTTGCTTCAGGAATAGCATTCACCATTTTCTTTACTGCAAATCCGTCCATTGCTGCTTGTAAAGCACAAATTGGGTCAATTTCTGTTACAATTACTCGGCATCCAGCACCTGCTAAAGAAGCAGCAGAACCTTTTCCTACGTCTCCGTATCCTGCAACAACCGCTACTTTACCAGCCATCATTACATCTGTTGCTCTTCTAATCGCATCTACACAAGATTCTTTACAACCGTACTTGTTATCAAATTTAGACTTCGTTACAGAGTCATTGATATTAATAGCAGGTAATGGTAAAGTACCATTCTTTACTCTTTCGTATAATCTGTGAACACCTGTTGTTGTTTCTTCACTCAATCCTTTGATACCATTCACTAATTCTGGGTAATCATCTAAAACCATATTGGTTAAATCACCTCCATCATCCAAAATCATATTCAATGGCTTGCCACCTTCAAATGCAAATAAAGTTTGCTCGATTGCCCAGCTAAATTCTTCTTCGTTCATCCCTTTCCATGCAAAAACAGGAATTCCTGCTGCTGCAATAGCTGCTGCTGCGTGATCTTGTGTAGAGAAAATATTACAAGAAGACCAAGTAACTTCTGCTCCTAACTCGATTAAAGTCTCAATTAAAACAGCAGTTTGGATGGTCATGTGTAAACAACCAGCAATTCTAGCACCTTTCAATGGCTTAGAATCACCAAATTCGTCTCTCAATGCCATTAACCCAGGCATTTCCGCCTCTGCTAATTCCATTTCTAATCTGCCCCAATTTGCTAGAGCTATATCTTTTACTTTGTAGTTGACCTGTGTTGCAGTCGCCATGTGATTAAGTATTTTATGTTTTACAAATAGAATGAATTATTCCTAAAATTATACTGCAAAATTACTAACGAGGTTCGTTTGTAGCAATTATTTCTGAAAACAAAGTAATTATTCCTGTAAATTAATTATTTTGCAGTAAAAATTAATTATTAGGTTAATTTTAGATATTATCCAAAGGAAAATTTCCTATGAAAAAAATTGATGATATAGACAAAAGTATCTTACGGATGCTTCAAAAAGATTCGACTATTAATATTAAAGAAATAGCGAGTCGATTAAACATGACAAAAACGCCCATTTATGAGCGCATCAAAAAATTAGAAAAAGAGAAAATTATTGAGAAATATGTGGCAGTTGTGGATAGAAAAAAGATAACTTCTTCGATTATCGTTTTTTTATCAGGTTCTTTAGATGTAAAAAAATTTGAAGAAATTAGCGAATTCTATGAAGCGATAGAAAACGTACCAGAAATTATGGAATGCTACTTAATGGGTGGAGATACCGATTTTATGTTAAAAGTAATTTGTCCTAGTTTGGATACCTACCATGATTTCTTTTCTCGGAAAATCGCTACTTTACCTAGGATTGGACAAATTAAAAGTTCTTTTGTTATTAACGAGGTGAAGCGTTCGACGGTGCTGCCTTTTTTGGAGTGATTTGTTTTGTAGTACCAAGCAGCGCTTGGCGCTACAGCATTATTCAAAAATATCCTTTAATGCCTGCCATACCAAATAGGATTCAAAACCTTTACTCATCGCATATTTAGCCAACCGACCTTTTAGTTTAAATTCATTGGTTTCTTTTTCGGTTTTCCTCTTCTTTTCAATTAAAGCATATAGCCCTTCCATATATCCTTCTTCATCAATTTCTTGCATGGCTTTTTTAATACAGTAATCAGATATTTTTCTTCTTTTGAGTTCTTGTTTTATTCTAATTTTTCCCCATTTTTTCATTCTAAATTTACCACCAGCATATGCTTTAGCAAATCGTTCTTCATTTAAAAAATTGTCAGTAATTAATTCCGAAATTATTTCTTCTAGATCATCTCCATAAATTTCTAACGAAATTAATTTAGACCGCACTTCTTGGTGACAACGTTCCTGATAAGCGCAATAATGCATCAATTTTTGTAGAGCAATGTCTTTATAGGTAATTATTTTATTGGCCACTTAAGCTAAATTATTATTAAATAATGCTTCTAATTATTTGGTAATCAGTAGTTTTTGAATAAATTTGAGTGATTGTTAAAAAAACCTTAATAAATAAGTGTCTTTTAAGAAATAGATGCGTCAAAAAAACGCATTTTAAAAAAATATAAAGCTGTAATTAACTTCACAAAGATAAGCTTTCTTGATTATCCTATTAATTGCAATCCGAAAAAGAACTAATTTTTATTCACCTAATTTCTATAACTTAAAATACTTTAAACATGGATTTCCTAAATGGAATAGATTTACCAGCACTTTTTGCAGAATATGCACCAAAAGTAGCTGGGGCATTACTTACTTTAATTATTGGTTTCTGGGTAGCTGGAGCGGTAACAAGGGGTGTTAGAAAATTATTGGCTAAAAATAATGTAGATGCTACTGTTGCTCCTTTTTTAGGATCTTTAGTGAATGTAGCCTTAAAGGTTATGGTTTTATTAGCCGTAGCTCAAATGTTTGGTATTGAAACGACTTCTTTTGTAGCTATTTTTGGTGCTTTGGCTTTTGCTATCGGCATGGCATTACAAGGAAGTTTGGGACATTTTGCTAGTGGTGTATTATTACTAACTTTCAAGCCTTATAAAGTAGGTGATTTAGTTGATATTGGAGGTGGAAATGTAGGAACCGTAAAGGAACTTCAAATTTTCAATACTATTTTAGCTACACTAGATAATAAAAGAATCATTGTACCAAACGGTGTGGTCACAAGTAATGTGATGACGAATATTTCTGGACAAGGAGAAATTGGCGTAGAGTTGTCTTATGGCATTGGCTACGGTGATGATATTGATAAAGCAAGAGCCTTAATCCTACAAGTAGGAAAAGAATGTCCTTATATTTTAGATGAACCTGCACAAGGGGTTGTTGTCGGGGAATTAGGTGATAGTGCGGTTATTTTAAATACTCGTCCTTTTGTTAAAAGCGAACATTACTGGGATGCTTATTTTTATATGCAAGAAAATGTGAAGAAAACATTTGATAAAGAAGGTGTTAGCTTCCCATACCCACAAATGGATGTACATAATCCTAAATAAAAACTAGGTGTCGGGTATCGAGTACTAGGTGTCAGGCTGGACGTATTCGCGGGACACCTGATACCTAAGACTTTTTGTCCAAGTATTGATTTGATGGAGGCAAAATAGAAAGGTAGCGTTAGCAGTAGTTCTGTTAACGCTACTTTAATTTATAGACAAAAAAGAGCAGAAACTTGCAAAGCGTTTAATTAATTGATATGTTTGTGGCTCAAATTTAATGATATGATGATTTCTACTTTCTTTTTTTACTTTAGCTTCTACTTTTTTGGTTAATTCCATAAGAGCTAATGTATTTATTAAGATAGTGTATATCAAAAAATAATTAGCTCCGAAAGGGGCTTTTTTTGTTTGTATCTCTAATTTGTAGCCATAACCATTATGTTAGAAATTAACAGCCAAACCAGATTTTACTTTTTTTATTTTTTTAGCGGCCCAGATAGGGAACTCTAAAATGGTTTGGTATGCAAAAATATTAACCGAAAAGAGTTCTCGTGTCAAACGATGAACTCTTTTTTAGTATCCGAGTTGCAAGTTACGGGTTACGAGTTTCTACAGGACTCAACTCGCAACTCGCAACCCGCAACTCGAACATAAAATGTCAACCACAAATACTTTGAATTTGTCAAAAGCATCAAAAAACGGAACAACAAAAGCAAAACGAATTGCTATACAAGGCTACCCTGGTGCTTTTCACGAAATGGCAGCAAGACATTACTTTGAAGGTACACCTGTTGAAATTATTCCAGCAGATACTTTTCAAGAGTTAGTCAAATTAGTAGAAGACCCAGAAATAGCGGATGTAGGATTGATGGCAATAGAAAATACCTTAGCGGGAGGAATGTTGCCAAATCATAAACTCATTAATAATTCAAGCCTACATATTACAGGAGAAATTTATTTGCGAGTTGTGCAAAATTTAATGGTTTTACCAGGTCAAAAAATTGAAGATATAACGGAAGTTCATTCTCATTTCATGGCGATTCGGCAATGTAGAAAATATTTTGCTCAATATCCTCATATTCGGTTAGTTGAATCTTTGGATACGGCCTTGAGTGCTAAAGAAATTCAAGATGGAAAGTTAAAAGGAAGAGGCGCAATTGCTAGTAATCTAGCCGCAGAAATGTATGGATTGGATATTATAGGCCCTAGTATTGAAACAAATAAACAGAATTATACTCGTTTTTTGGTTTTACAACATCGGTATTTTTCTGGAAACGATGCCAATAAAGTAGATAAAGCCTCTATTTCTTTTACAACGAGCCATGATGCTGGAAGCTTAAATCGAGTACTATCTGTTTTAGCTGCTTATGGTATTAATTTATCAAAAATACAATCTGTACCTATCGAGGGACGTCATTGGGAGTATATGTTTTTTGTAGACTTGACAGCACAAAGTGCTATGCGTTTAGACCAAGCCATCAATGCAATACGTCCAATTTGTCATAATTTGAAAGTACTAGGCTTATATGAAAGAGGTAGACATGTCTAGAAATTTGTGTTGCCTTGTTGCGATGTTGCCTTATTACGTACAGAACAAGGCAACATCGCAACAAGGTAACAGGGTTTATGGCTTGAACCACTAGATTCCTATTAGTTTGCTTACTTTTGTCGCTTTTTTAATAGTGACATTCAAAATAAAATGAATATGTCTTTACAATTAGAAATAGGAGAAACGGCTGAATTTAGTATGATTGCGGCAGATGCAGACATGGCAAGTGCTTTAGGTGATGGTTCAGGAGACCGATTTCCAGAAGTTTTTGCGACTTCTAGAATGATTGCTATTATGGAATTAGCAGCAGCTAGAATTATGAAAAAATTATTAACGCCTGACCAGTTATCCGTTGGTGTGGGCGTCAATATCATGCACTTAGCTGCGACGCCTAATCATACAGCAGTAAGTGCAAAAGCTACTTTTCTAGGCATGGAAGGCAAATTATATAAATTTAAAATTGAGGCTTTTGATACAGGTGGCTTGATTGGTAAAGGAGAACATACGAGAGCTATTATAGAATTTGATAGATTGATTGCTAGTGCAGCGAAACGAGTGAGTAGTTAGCAGTAGGCAGTTAATTAGACTAAGTTACAAACTAAGATGAATAATATAATTTACCACGTAGTTATGCCTGATTACTGGCAACATTTTTCAGAAAAGGCAGCCTATACACCGCCAACTTTTGAGGCAGAAGGATTTATTCATTGTTGTACGGCCGAACAGATTAATTATGTCTTGACGACTTATTTTGTAGGAGTCGAAGAGATTTTATTATTAAAGATTAATACGACTTTATTGGAGTCCGTTCTAAAAGTAGAACCAGCTAATGGGCAACATTTTCCACATATTTATGGTCCTATTAATAAAACAGCAATCATAGCTATCGAGAAAGTTAATCCATAAATAGATAAAAATGAGCGCAAAAGAGCATACTTATACCGTTGATTTAAAGTGGACTGGAAACCTTGGAGAAGGGACAAAGAAATATGCGGGTTATAGTAGAAACCATGAAATACAAGCAGCGGGAAAGCCGTTAATTCTGGGATCTTCAGACCCATCTTTTCGAGGTGATCCGACTAGATATAATCCAGAAGATTTATTTGTCTCTACTTTATCGAGTTGCCACATGCTTTGGTTTTTGCATTTATGTACCGTTAATAAGATTACCGTAGTTGCTTATGAGGATAGCCCCAAAGGGATTATGGCAGAAGAGGAGAAAGGAAGTGGGCACTTTAAAAAAGTTACTTTATTTCCGAATGTCGTCATTAAAGAGCAAGAAAAAGTTGATTTAGCAAATGAACTACATCATCAAGCACATGCGTATTGCTTTATAGCTAATTCTGTGAATTTTGAAGTCGCTTGTGAAGCCAGCACAAGCGTTGAAGGACATGTTGATTGACAGACTAAAGGTGTTGGTTTCGACGAACTGTGGCTAACCACAACAGCTTAATTTAAGAAAATCCTAAAATTGATTATTTCCTAAAACCTTTAAAATAAACATTTAACTAACCATTCATAAAGTTCAGCGCTAGGTTTAAAGAAATTGAGTCAACTGAATTTATCAAACAATTTTAATGAAGTCACCATTTTTTAAATTTTTAGTATTCGGTCTATTTATCTCTTTTTTTGCTTGTGGAGATAGTCCACTAGATGCGGTAGAAGATTTATTTGAGGAGTATAAAGCAGCCATTGAACAAAAGCAATATGGCAAAGCAGCAGGATTGATTGATCAAAAATCTGTAGAATACTATAATCAGGTCATTAAATTGGCTTTAGAAAGAGAGCGTAAACAATTAGGCGAAGTTAACTTTAATAGCAAATTAATGGCATTGGCATTACGTCAGAACTATTCAAAAAAAGAACTAAAAGATTTAACGGGCGAACAAGTTTTTGCTTTTGCGGCTGAAAATCATTTAAATCCAATGGATTCTATTGGTCAATACACGATTGCTAAAACAGTTATGGAAAGTGGCTTGAATAAAGCGGTTTCTAGAATGTATCGCAAAGGCGAATTGACCAAAACTTATTTAAAATTCATCAAAGTAGATGAAGTATGGAAAATGAATTTTGCCTCTGTGATGAATGATGATAATGATTTAAATACCAGTATTGTTTTATCAGGGATTAAGGATGAAAATAAACGAGCGATCAAAATAGTCGAAGCTATTTCTGATAAACGCATCAAACGAAATATTTGGGTGCCAGCCAATCGCTGGTAAGCTACTTAAAAACTAACTAAAAAAATGCAGCAGCAAATAGCTATTCTAAAAGCAACTAGAGCAAATATCCTTAAACAGATGGAAGGTGTTTCTTTAGATCAATTAAACGAAATTCCAGCAGGCTTTAATAATAACCTCATTTGGAATGCAGGTCACGTAGCGGTAACGCAACAGTTATTATGCTATGCCATGTCTGGACTAGCAGTAAAATTACCAAAAGATGTTATTGGTATTTATAGAAAAGGAGCAAAGCCAGAAAAAGAAGTTACACAAGCAGAAGTTGACCAAATCAAAGAATGGTTAACAGCCTCTATTGATTGGTTAGCAGAAGATTTAGAAGCAGGTATTTTTAAATCTTATAAAGAATACGCAACTAGTTATGGTTTTACTTTAACTTCTATAGCGGATGCGGTTTCCTTTAATAATGTCCATGAAGGGATGCATTTAGGATATATGATTGCTTTGAAAAAGAAACTAGGATTATAGACGGTTACCAGTTGCGAGTTACCAGTTAACTCGCAACTCGCAACTCGCAACTGAAATAAAATGAATCAACCAATTATAGCAACGGCATCTCGGTTAGGGGAAGTAAAAGAATACTATTTTTCTACGAAGTTAAAAGAGATTGCTCGTATGAATGCGGCTGGAAAACAGGTCATTAACTTGGGAATTGGTAGCCCAGATATGTTGCCACCCAAAGAAGTGTTAGAGACTTTGGCTAGAGAAAGTCAGCAATCGGGTGTGCATGGCTACCAAAGTTATGTAGGTATTCCTGAATTAAGAACTGCTTTTTCCGAATGGTATGCGACCCATTTTAATGTCGAACTAGATGCTGCGACAGAGGTACTGCCTTTGATTGGGTCAAAAGAAGGAATCATGCATATTTCTATGACTTTTTTAGAAGCAGGAGATGAAGTATTGATTCCTAATCCAGGCTACCCAGCTTATCGAGCAGTTGCCAATTTAACGGGGGCGAGTATTCGTGAATATAAATTAGCTGAAGAACATGGTTGGTTACCAGACTTAAAAGCATTAGCTCAAGAAGACCTAAGTAAGGTGAAAATTATGTGGGTGAATTATCCACACATGCCAACAGGAACGCAAGCGAATGAAGCCTTTTATAAAGAATTAATTGCTTTTGCGAAAGCGCAAAAAATCTTAATTTGTAATGATAATCCTTACAGTTTTATCTTAAATGACAAGCCATTTAGTATTTTATCTGTCGAAGGGGCAAAAGAAGTGGCGTTAGAATTAAATTCTTTGAGCAAGGCACATAATATGGCAGGCTGGAGAATAGGGATGCTAGGAGGCGCAAGCCATTATGTACAAAATATTTTGCGCTTTAAATCTAACATGGATTCTGGTATGTTCCGTCCTGTTCAGTTAGCTGCGGTCAAAGCTTTGAGTTTAGATAAAACGTGGTACCAAGGTTTGAATAAAGCCTATAGAAAAAGACAACAAAAGGCTTTTGAATTGATGGATTTGTTGAATTGTAAATATGACCCTAAGCAAACAGGATTATTTGTATGGGCAAAAATTCCAGCGAAGTATCAAACTGCTTTTGAATTATCTGATGAGGTTTTGTATGGTTCAAATGTATTTATCACACCTGGTAATATTTTTGGTTCGCAAGGCGAGCAATACATTCGGGCTTCCTTATGCAGTACGGTGGAAGTTTTTGAGGAATCAATCAACAGAATAAAAAATAATAGTAGAATTAGTTGCTAGTTACTAGTTGCTAGTTATTAGCAACCAGTGAAACCGGCAACCAGCAACCAGCAACTCGTGATAGTAACAGTAATAGGCATAGGATTAATTGGTGGCTCGATGGCAATCAGTTTGCAAGAAAATGGTTTTGCAAGTAAAGTGATTGGTGTAGATGCCATTCGAGAACATGAGAAAAAGGCGATTAGACGATATATTATTGATGAAGCCATGCCGTTAAAAGAAGCGGTACTGCAATCTGATATTATTATTGTGTCTACGCCAGTCGATGTCATGTTGAAGGTTATTCCAGAAGTGCTAGATTTAGTAACAGCAAAACAAGTAGTTTTAGATGTCGGGTCAACGAAGGAACGATTATTAGCAAGCTTAAAAGACCATCCAAATCGAAATCGTTTGGTGGCTGCGCATCCTATGGCTGGAACAGAATATTCTGGCCCAGAAGCAGCAATACCTAATTTATTCGATGGAAAATATACGGTCTTAGTAGATACAGCGGATAGTGATGCCGATGCAGTAAAGATAACGGAACAATTATTCGAGTCTATGAATATGGAGATTGCTTATCTCGAAGCAAAAGAGCATGATGAGCATACGGCTTATGTTTCCCATATTTCTCATATTAGTTCTTTTGCCTTGGCATTGACTGTTTTAGAAAAAGAAAAAAATGAAGGACGCATTTTTGAATTGGCGAGTAGTGGATTTGGTTCGACTGTTCGATTAGCTAAAAGTTCCCCTGATATGTGGGTGCCTATTTTTCGGCAAAATCGAGATAATGTGCTAGTCATTTTAGATGAATATATTGAGACTTTATCTAAGTTTCGCAGCCTTTTAATCAAAAAAGATTTTAAACAATTTTATCAATTAATAGAAGAAGCAAATAACATTAAAAAAATCATCAAGTAGAGACCTTAGAAATGATGAACGATAAACGATAAATGATGAACTGTGCAATTTAGTTCAGAATTTTGAATTCCATCCTTCTCCTTTCTAATTAAATTGATTCCTTAGAGAAAAATGAGTAGATAAGATGTACGAATGGTAATTATTAACTTTCAAGTTTGGTAAATTCATCATTCATCATTCATCATTCATCATTCTCTTAAAAAATCCTACTTATTAAATCTTTAGTTATGGATATGAAAATTAACCCCGTATTTGACAAGCCCGCTGGACAACCTGTCGTAATAGCAGGCCCATGTAGTGCAGAATCAGAAGAGCAAGTATTAACAACTGCTCGTGCATTAGCGAAACAAAATATTGACTTGTTCCGCTCTGGTATTTGGAAGCCTCGTACTCGTCCTGGTTCTTTTGAAGGGGTAGGCGTGATTGGTTTAAAATGGTTACAGAAAGTAAAAGCTGAAACTGGTTTGAAAGTAACAACGGAAGTTGCGAATAGAGCGCATGTTTTTGAGGCATTAAAACATGGTATTGATGTATTATGGCTAGGTGCAAGAACGACTGTGAATCCGTTTTCTGTACAAGAAGTAGCCGATGCCATCAAAGGGGTAGATATTCCTGTTTTAATTAAGAATCCAATTAATCCAGACGTAAAATTATGGATGGGGGCAATCGAAAGAATTGCTAAAGCAGGGGTTACTAAAATCGGTGTCATTCATAGAGGATTTTCTTCTTTTGGTAATTCTAATTACAGAAATGAACCAATGTGGCAATTAGCCATTGAATTAAAGCGATTGGTACCTGGTATTCAAATGGTTTGTGACAATAGCCACATCTGTGGTCGTAGAGATACGTTAGCTTTTGTTGCCCAAAGAGCAATGGATTTACAAATGGACGGGTTAATGACTGAAGTTCATCCTAATCCAGATGAGGCATGGAGTGATGCCGCTCAGCAAATTACACCTGCTGTATTTGGCGAATTAGTCAAAGGCTTAAAATTGCGGAAAGCATCTACCAACGATGTAGAGTTTTTAGAGCATATTGACGATTTAAGACATCAAATTGATGAGATTGACAATAACTTGTTAAACCTCTACAGCAAGCGAATGAACTTGGCAGAAAATATTGGTAAGTACAAGAAGAAGAACAATATTTCTATCTTACAATCTAGTCGATGGAATGAAATCTTAGAGCAATCTATGGCAAAGGGAAGAGAGATAGGATTGAGCGATGGATTTGTAACACAAGTATTAACAGCGATTCACCAAGAATCTATCAATCACCAAACAAAGGTGATGAATACTGGCACAACAGAAAAGCAAGCGAAAAAAGCGAAAGCTTAATAATAAAGAAGTTTGGAAAGAAGGGTAAACCTTCTTTCCAAAACTGTTTTTGTGTTTATTTACGTTAACAGCGTCTTCCAAATAATCGAGATTTTTTTCTTAGGGTAAGTCGGAAAAATCCATCCTCACCAATAGTGTTTCATATTTATAGTGTTTCAATGTTTGGGTATTACAAATGTTTTTAATGTCGTACTGCTTTTTTAAGGTTTCATAGTAGTGAAGTCTCCCTAAACTCATTGATAATACAGTTGAGAGCAATGCTTTTAATTCCTTGGCAAAAGCTAAATATTCTTATTGCTTCAACTAAGACTTTTGGAAATGTTCAGGAAAATTTACGCTATTTATAGATTTTTAAGCTGGATGTTCAATCAAAAGTTATTCCTATTGTTTCCTAGGGATTTCCTTTGCAAGTGCGCAACAACACTTGATATATAGACCGTCCTTAATGAAAAGAACCCTTTCATTTTTTAAATAAGAAAATAGAAATTATTGCGGAAGAATCTTCCTCCGGTAGGCCTTAATGATTCTTGGAATGGATTAGAAAAAAAATTCGATAATTAGAAATCGAAAATGTCGGATGGGATGTTGTAAAATGATTATCTCTGGAGCAAAGATATTACAAAGTGTTAATAAATCAATAAAATATAGTAATTTTTTATAATATATTTTTTCCTTTATAATTTCTAGAAAATGTTTACCTTTCCACCCATTTTGATTTCAAGCAAAAATTAAGAAGAGCATGTATAAAAGTATTTATGTAGCTGCAACAAGTCAGCATGTAGGTAAGACCACGTCTACTTTGGGCTTAGTCGCTGCATTTATGAAAAAAGGAGTCAAAGTAGGTTATTGTAAACCTGTTGGGCAAAAATCTTTGTATTTAAATAATATGGAGGTGGACAAAGATGCCATTCTCTTTGCAGATTTAATGAAATTCGAATTAGATGCAGATGTTCACAGTCCAGTTATTTTAGGTAAAGGTGCGACAACTGCTTTCATTGATCATCCAGAAAATTATGCCTACCCAGAACGTATCAAACACGCTGCGGAACAATTATATGAAGAGAATGAACTAGTGATTTATGAAGGAACAGGTCATCCTGGCGTGGGCAGCATTGTCAATTTATCGAATGCGGATGTGGCACAAATGATTAATGCGGGGGTTATTATGGTGGTAGAAGGAGGAATTGGGAGTACGATAGATATGTTGTCGCTATGCCTAGCGAAATTCCAGTTGTTAAATATTCCGATTATCGGCGTCATTATTAATAAAGTAAAACCTGCGAAAATAGATAAGGTCAGCACTTATGTTGGAAAATATCTAGCATCATTAGGCTTACCGCTTTTAGGCGTCATTCCTTATGATAAAAGTTTAGCTTTTCCGTTGATGAAAACGGTTGCCAAAGCCATCAATGGCATCGTTAGTTTCAATGAAGACCAATTAGATAATAAAGTAGAAGATATTTTAGCGGGTTCTTTGATTGACTTAGATGAATTAAAAAGTTCTAAAGATTTATTATTAGTCGTAAGTGCACAAAGGGTGGATAGTGCTATTGAAAAAATTCACTCCATTTCTAATTTGGTTGGTTTAGAAAAATCTCCTTTGTCAGGAATTGTAGCAACAGGACATGGCTCAATTGGTGATAATTGTTTGAATTATATTAAAGAACATAAAATTCCAGTAGTTCGTACTAATTTGGATACTTATGGCTCGGTGCTGAAAATCAGTAGAATTGAAGTAAAAATTAATCGAAGTACCCCGTGGAAAGTTGCTAGAGCGATTGAGTTAATTGAGAAAAATGTAGATATGGATGCTTTATTAGAGCAGATGAAAATTAAGGATACAATTGAGTAAATGATTTCTACTCTGGATCCTATAAACATCAAACTTCGATATTTCAAGTCTCCTCCAGACGACTCATGTTTTGATAATTTATGTCAATTATTTAAAAAAAATAAAAGAATATGGATTATCTAAACAACGCCTGCCAGCATTTTTATTTTTTTATTAACTGCTCACTCACTTCCCAAAGTTTTTTAGCTAAAGCGGCATCATTAGCTAAAGCAGCTGGTGCTACTTCCTTTTGCTTGTCAAAATATTTACCGTTTGTGGCTAATGCTTCTGAAGAAGAAGCTAAATAAACGGAAGTTTTTGCACCTTTCGTTGGGCTTAACATGACAGGAGAAATAATTTTCCAGAGTACTCTCCACAAGGTTTTATTATCATTCTTACCCGCAATTTCTGTTCCTACCACACCAGGATGTAAAGCATGGCTACAAATTTTAGGATAGCGATTCACTAATTCTTTAGTAAAAAGGACATTCGCCAATTTTGACTGACCATAAGCTGCCATACCACTATATCTTTCTGCGCCGACTTCTCCTTTAAAAGTATTAAATTTTACCTTACCCTTGTAATGCGCTTTTGAACTGACATTAACGATTCTTGGTTCCGTCGATTGCTCTAATAAATCAATCAAAGCAGTCGTTAATAAAAAATGCCCTAAATGATTCACCCCAATTTGCAATTCAAATCCTTCTTGGGTAAACTGTAATTTATCCGTAATTAAACCTGCGTTATTAATTAAAATATCTAGTTGTCCAAATTGTTGTCGGTAATTTTTAGCGCAATTTCTAACCGAATCAAAACTAGCTAAATCGCAAGTTAGACTATAAATTGCTTCCTTTTTTGCCGCCTTTTTTATTTCCGAAACAGCCGCTTGAGCTTTTGCCTCATTTCGGCAAGCAATAATAATTTTTGCGCCTTTTTTCGCTAAAGCGATTGCGGTTGCTTTTCCAATACCTGCATTACCGCCTGTAATTAATATGTGTTGCATAATTTTTTTTAGCTGAAAGAAAAATTTATAAAAACCGAGAGACAAACTCCTTTAAAGCTGTTTTATCGACTTCATGCTTGCCCTCAAAAACATGCGTTTGGCAAGTTAATTCTTTTTCCTTAATAACGTCATAGCACCATTTTATCCTTTTTTCTTTTAGAAAAGGGTCTTTTGTGCCATAAGCAAAATATAATTGTTTATCATTCCAATACCCTTCTTTCTCCTGATAAGGAATATCTTCTGGAATAGATCCTGACCACATAATTAGGTTATGAAAATGTGGAAAATTCCTTAGAATCCAGCGAACTTGTGTCGCACAGCCTTGCGAAAAACCCAATAAGTTAATCGTTACATCTTTATTCAATTTTGGAATAAAAGATTCGTAAACCTGTTGCATATAATTGGAAAAATCAGCTATTTCATCCAACCGATTACCTTTCGTCATCCAAGAAGCAACAACATCTCCTGTAAAACCACCCCAATAAAATCGGGACAAGCCTTCTGGGGCAATGATTAAAGTCTCCCCATCGTCCAACTGTTCAAAACGATGAATGAAGCTACTAGCTAATTGACCATAACCGTGAGTGACTAACCATACTTTTTTGATATGTTTACCTGGCGTTCCAATAGTATAAACATGTGCGGTTCGAGTTGCTGAAAACTTGTGATGTGTTGCCATTGGCTAAAGGTAAGCAACCTTCTTTAATTAAAATAGGAATGAGAATTGAAAATGAAAAATTTATAGCAGGGAAGAATGGAAACTAATGTTTACTAACTGAGCGGTTTATTTTTTGCTACCCTAAGCCATCTTAATAGGCCGTCAGATTAGAAATTGATAATTAATTTTTTTACTAGAAGTCAGAATTAATATTTGTAATTATTCTTTTAATTTATAAAAAATTGTAAATCCGTTATTTCTATAATCCGTTGTTGAAAGAGTACTTTAGAACAATGGATTTTTATCACTTCTAGCTTCATCCTGTTAATCCTGAAAAATCATGTCATCTTGTAAAAAAAAATACCCCAACGGACAAACTTGTATTTCATAGTGCAGTAACACAAGGTTTTTTACTAGTCCGTTGAGGTATCGAGATGTCCTTAAATCGGTTAATTGTAGGATGGCATAGAAACAATACCATGAATCCTACAAGGATGGCCTTTCGTTATGGTTCTCTAAAAATAGAAAAGCCGTAATTATGATGAGTGCCATAGTATTAATGTACTATGTCATAAAATAATTGCCCACAATGTATCTGAGATTAGAGTATACCTTTGGTATAGAAATGTTCTAAAGGGAAAGATGTAATTTGAAAGGTTTAGTTTCTTTATAATGCGAATTTAGGAATAAAATTGAAACTCTCCATATATTTTAAAAGAAATATTGAAAAAATAATCATTTTTCCTTGTCACAAAATTGATTTAAAAATAATTTACAAAAAAACATATATATTAATGAAAGATAAATAGATAGTTGTATGGGATTAGTTAATCATCTAAAAAATGATACGACAAAATATTATTAGTTCTTATTATTCGTCGGCAGGAAATAGAATTCCAACAGATTAACTATTAGCAGATATTTATCAAAAAATCCGTGGTATCATTCATCCATGGCACCATCTATCCGCAAGTGGTGTTTACCACCTAGTGTTAATTTATAGCAGAAAAACAGGTCTTAATAGCAAATTATAAATACAAAAAATGACAAATTAACGCCGTTTAAAATTATTATTATAAAACTAAATTTAAAAAAATTATTTTTGTGATAGGGGTGACATAATCTTTATGTCATCATACCTATAGAAATGGTTAACGCTGTATGAAAGAGGAGCAAAATTTAAATAGCATAGCAAAGTATCTTTCGGATAATAGTGATTCGAAGGAAAGGGAGGAGTTATTTGCCTGGGTGAAAGAAGACCCTGCGAATAAGGCCCTGCTAGAAGATAGTATGGAGGTTTGGGAAGCATCCGAATCATCCGAACTCGAATTTCAGCCAAACATGGATGCGGCTTGGAATAAAATGGACGGACGGTTAAAGGCAGCTAGACAAGTTGTTAATAAGGAAGCTGTGATTCGACCAATTACTTTCTTCAAACCGTGGATGCGCATTGCCGCAGCGGTGGTTCTTTTATTAGGCATTGCCCTTTGGCAATATCCTAATTTTAGTGGTGGCGAAATGATTGAAAAAGAAACCCTTGCCCAGGAAAAAACGACGATTGATTTACCTGATGGCAGTAAAGTCTGGTTAAATCAAAACAGTAGTTTACAATATGAAAAGACGTTTGATAAACGAATTGTCTACTTAGAAGGAGAAGCTTTTTTTGAAGTTGCCAAAAAGGATGGCAAATCTTTTGAAATATTTGCAGGCGATTCAAAGACTCAAGTTTTAGGGACGTCTTTTAATGTGCGAGCGTATCCTGATGAAAATAAAGTGGAAATTGCGGTAGAAACTGGGAGAGTTGATTTTTCGGCAGAGAACGATGCAAAAGAAAAAGAATTATTAACCGCTGGAGAATTTGCGATTTACACCAAAAGCAGCCAAGAAGTTGACAAATTGACTTTGACTAAATTAAATGCGGCGGCTTGGAAAAAAGGTGCTTTGCGTTTTGATAAGTCACAGTTAGGAGAAGTCATAGAATCTTTAGAACGCTATTATGATATTGAGATAAGAGTAAGCAATAATAAAATCTATAATTGTACTTGGAATAATACAAATACTTATGAAAAGCCAGTTTTAGAAGACTTGATAGATTTACTTGAATATACCAATGGATTAAAAATAGAGCGGACGACAGATACAACCTTCAGCTTTTCTGGGACAGGCTGTGAATAATATATTCAGTTGTCTGTTATCGGTTGTCAGTTTTAACTGACAACTGATAACCGATATCAACTAAAAAAATTAACTAAGATTCAATGATAAAAATCACCCAATTGGTATTTTTATTTCTACTGCCTTTATGTGTGCAAGCGCAAACGGTGGACTTGAATCGTAAAGTGACCTTACGCTATAAAAATCAACGATTAGGGTTTATTCTTTCAGATGTGAGTCGAAAATATGGTGTCCCTTTTTCTTATAGTAGTAATTTTATTCCTGTAAAAAAAAGGATTACCATTAGCGAAAAGAATATTCCACTTGGAGAAGGCTTGCATAAATTATTCGCCCCGACTCAAATTATTTATGCGGTTATCGGGAATAGTATCGCTCTGAAAATTGATGAATCCAAAGAAGTGATTCCTATTATTGAAACGTCGATTGAACGCAATCGAAATATAGAAATGGAAGAACTTGCTTTTTTAAAAAGATTAAGTTACCCAATTTTGGTATGGGAACATCAAATTCCTACTGAGGTGTTAGCGGAAATGAAAGTTGTAAAAGCGGTACCAAAATTAGAAGTACCTGATAAAAGAGAGGATGGTTTTCTAGCAGAACAGATGGTTCAAGTGACCCTTATTCCACCTTATGGTACGAATAAAGAATTGGCAGAACAGACAATAAATACTTTTTCTTTTAATATTTTATGGGGTAGAAATGGTGGACTAAATGGTTTTGAGGTCGGTGGGTTTGTGAATACGATTACCAATAATATGCGAGGGTTTCAGTTGGCGGGCATTGGGAACCAAGTAGCAGGAGATATGCAAGGCGGGCAATTAGCGACCATTTTTAATTACAATAAAGGCTTTACAAAAGGCGTCCAAGCTAGTTTATTTAATATCGCCAATACGGCCAATATTATTCAGATTGCTGGTATTGCTAATTTTATTCAATCGGATTTTGAGGGTGTGCAAGCCGCTTTAGTTAGTAATTATGCTAAAGAAAAAGCAGACATGCAATTTTCTTTAGGTATTAATAAAGCGAGTGAAGTGAAGCGGTTACAAGTTGGCCTAATTAATATTGCAAAGGAGGTAAAAGGCAGACAAATAGGCTTAGTCAATATTGCTGAAAAAGCAGACAAAACCCCCTTTGGTTTTTTGACTATTCTTAAAAATGGATATAACAGAATAGAAGTGGGGGCGAATGATGCCTTATATGCTAGTGTTGGAATTAAAACGGGTGTCCGAAAATTTTATAATATTTTTCAATTTGGTAACCGATTTACGGAAGATATTTGGAGCATCGGTTATGGAATTGGTACGGCTTTTAAGTTGAAAGAACGGCAATATTTCCATCTAGAATATGTTGCTTCTCATGTCAATGAAGGAGACGTTTGGACCAAAGAATTGAATTTATTAAATCAATTCAAATTTAATTTTGATTGGGTATTAAATGGAAAAAAGAGTATTTTTTTAGGCCCAAGCTGGAATTTATTAGCTTCTAAACGAATGAATGCTGAAACTTTAGAAGTGATTGGGTCTAGTTTACCAGATTATACAATATTAGATACGACTCGGAAAAATACAAACTGGAAAATGTGGTTTGGGATAAATGGAGGCTTTCGATTTTGATTTTAACGGTAGCTCCGAATTTCAATTCGGAGTAGAAAATCAATCCTTATATTATTGGAAATGAATTTTCAAGTCCTGATGTAAAACAATACTAATTGCAGTAAGTTGACCTTACTTCGACTTGTTCTCTTATGTTAATTTTTAAAAATGGGTTATACTAAACCTAGTGTTTGAAGTCAATTGACGAACAAGCAGTAGTGATTATTATATCCACCGTAAATAATTTTTTAACTAAATACAGGAAATCACCTGACAGCTACTGATGCTGTTTGTCCGCTTTGCGGTTCTCTCGCTTAAATGTTCCCCAAACATTTATCCTTCGGAATCGCTCGTTCATCCTGTAGTAATATTAAAAATCATGAAACAGATTTCTAAGTTGTTGGCAGTTGTTACTGTCTTTTCTTTTAGTTTAACTTCTTGCTATTTTGACTTTGACAATGATGACAGAAGCCCCAATTTTTCTAATAATTGCGAAGAAGGTTTTGGGAGTACGGTCACTCAAGATTTAGACTTATCCGAATTTACTGGTTTTGAATTAAATGTAGATGCACAAGTTTACCTTAGAGCTGGTAGTGAGTTAGAAGTGACAGTAAAAGGGCAAGAAAACATTATTGACGAATTAGAAACCAGGGTAAAAAATGATGTATGGGAAATTGAATTTAATGACTGTATAGAAAATAGCGACGTGCTAAGAATTTACATTACTGCGCCTAATCTTAATTTTATTGAGAATAATGGTTCTGGTAAAATACGGAGCGAAGATATTCTAAGAATCAATGATTTAGAAGTCAAAAATAATGGTTCTGGCGAAATTCAATTATCTGTAGAAGCTGATATTATTACGATTAGAAATACGGGTTCTGGTAAGTTAGAAGTAGAAGGGGTTGCATCAACATTGGATGCCAATCTAAGAGGTTCTGGCGATTTACAAGCTTTCGATTTATTAGCTAGAGATGGTCAAGTAGAAGTGGATGGAAGCGGCGATGCTCAGGTGAATATTTCTGATTTTTTGGAAATTATGATTGAAGGAAGCGGGGATGTTTATTATAAAGGCGACCCAGATTTGAAAGTAACGACTAGAGGTTCTGGGAAGGTTTTTAATGCGAATTAACGGTAGTGCCAAGCTCCGCTTGGTATAATATGATAGAAATATATTCACTTAATTATGTTCTGAAATGGACTTACTTAATAGAAGCCTCGCATTTATGTGGGGCTTTTTTATCAAAGTACTAACCCATCTAACAAAGCTAAATAAATTCCAACACCTTCCTCAATTTCTTTCAAATAAATAAACTCATCTGCAGTATGCGATCGTTCAGATTTTCCACAACCTATTTTAATCGTCGTAAAAGGCAATAAAGCTTGATCTGAAAGAGTTGGCGAACCATAATATGGTCTGCCTAATGCTAAGCCTCTTCTAACAATCGGATGGTCTAATCCAATCTTAGAAGAATTCAAGCGAAAAGAACGGGCTTTTAAGTTAGACTGGATATTTTTTTGCAAAAAATTAAAAACTTTCTCATTTTCATATTCTTCATTTGTTCGAATGTCAATAACAAATTTACAGCTATCAGGCACGACATTATGTTGTGTGCCTGCCTGTATTTGGGAGACAGTCATTTTTGTTTTGCCTAGTACTTCCGACACCTTTTCAAATTCATGATTTTGAATCCAATCAATATCTTTTAAGGCAATATAAATCGCATTAATCCCTTCTTCCCTAGCCGCATGACCTGATTTACCAATCGCTTCTCCATCTATGACCATCAAACCTTTTTCAGCAATAGCCATCCGCATTTGGGTCGGTTCACCAATTATGCCTAAGTCAATTGGGGCAATTTTGTCTCTCACCGCCGCAATCCCATTTGGCCCAGAAATTTCTTCTTCGGCGGATGCCACAAAAATCAGATTATACCCTAAATTGGGCTGTTTATGAAGATGCAAAAAGGTAGCGATTAAAGCGACTAGTGAACCGCCTGCATCATTACTGCCCAAGCCATATAAAATCCCATTCGTAATTTCTGGATTAAAAGGGTCTTTTGTATATCCACTAGCAGGCTTGACCGTATCATGATGCGAGTTTAATAAAATCGTGGGTTGTTCGGCTGTCCATTTTTTAGAACGAGCGATGATATTATTATTGATACGCTCCGTTTTTACACCCTTTTTTTCAAAGAAGTATTGGATTAAATCCGCTGTTTTATCTTCTTTTCTGGAAAGTGATTCGGTAGCAATTAATTGAGATAATAATTGAATCGATTCCTCTATTATTGTTTTATTTGTAAACATAGATTTTGATTTGTTTCTTGATATCAATAACTCAAAGCTTTAGATTCTATTTTAAAGGAGTTAAATCTTTAATAAAAGGTACAACTATTTTCTTTTTATAATGCAATAACATTTTCTGATAGAGAATCATTGGTCGATATGGTTTTGAGACAAGATCAGTAAATTGGTACTGGGCAAAGTTATTTAAAATTTCTTTAGAAGTTGTTGCTGTTACAGCAATGATAGGAAGATTTAATCCAGCAAATAATCTAATTTTCTTAGTAGCTTCTAGTCCATTCATCACAGGCATCTCTATATCCATTAAAATAATATCATAGTGATTTTTTTTAACTTTCTCTAAGCCTATTTGACCATTGTCAGCTATGTCTACTTTTGTTTTCCATTTAAGCAATAATTTTTTTGCGACTAATTGATTGATTTTATTGTCTTCTACCAATAATACCTTAGCACCAGTTAAACCTGATTTGTTTATTTTTTGGGTAGTAGGTGTACGATAAATTTGTTCATCAAAAATAAGGTCAAAAGAAAAGATTGCCCCTTTTCCAAGTTCACTAGTTATAATAATTTGACTACCTAGTCTATGAAGTATACGTTTAACAATAGATAATCCGATTCCTGTCCCGCTATAATTCCTACTAAGAGAACTATCTAGTTGTGTAAATCTTTCAAAAATGATGGCTTGGTCAGATTGGGCGATACCGATACCTGTGTCTTTTACTTCAAAATGAATACTTATACTTACCTTATTATCCTTGATATGATTTAGTTTTATAATAAGTGATACTTCTCCTTCAGGAGTGAATTTAATAGCATTCTGTAATAGGTTATTTAAAATTTGTGATAATCTTCTAGCATCTCCAATCAGCTTGGAAGGTATATGTTTATCTATTTGCAAATCCATAAATAATTGATCATTCTTTAGCTGTTGAATATGACCATTCATAATTTGTTTTAGTAACTTAATCAGATCAAAGCACTCATTTTTGATAGGAAGTTTACCTTCTTCGATTAAACTAAAATCTAGGATATTATTGATTAAGTTTAATAAAATATTGGAAGAATAGAGCATGGTATCCAAATCCTCCTTTTGATCTAATCTTGGATTATTATCTAATAAATTATAACCTAGCGCTATAACTGAATTTAAAGGAGTTCTCAATTCATGGCTGACCGCCGCCATAAAACTATCTTTAGCTTGGTTATGCTTAATAGCTTCGTCTTTAGCTAATCTTAACGACTCTTCCTCTTTTAATAATTTAGTAATATTTCTGGCAGCACAAAAGGAGTTAAGATAATTCCCTTTATCATCATAAATAAACTTAGAAGTTTGCCCAATCCATATAATTTCTCCCGTTTTTGTTTGGATTCTAAATTGTGCATAATTTTCTTTTTTCCTCGCTTTCAATTGTTTAATTATTAGCTTCCTATGCATCATTTTATCTTCTTCTAGGATACAATTATCAAAAGTCATTTTATAAATTTCACTTTTTGTATATCCTGTTAATGCTATACCTGCATTATTGATGTAGGAAAACTTTCCTTCTAAGTTTATTTCGTAAATAATATCCCCTACTTCTTCTAAGATAGAATGGTAGTATTTCTTTCGACTTGCTAAAATTTGATTGAGTTCTTCTTGATAGTTTAATAATTCTTTAGTAACGGTAATTGCTTTATTTTTATCAGCAACAAACTGTTTGGCAATTAGATATATAAAATATAGGGGTATCCCCACTCTATGCGGAATACTCCATAACCTTTCTGTTTCTCCTAACCTAGAAATTGGATAGGAAATTAGGTTTGTATGATTGGCAAAAGTTATAAAACTAACCATAAATAAGGAGGAAAGCACATAGAATAATGCCCATTTTTCATTCAAAGTAAAGCTCGCAGACAAGATAATAACGATATACCAAAGGAAAATGCTCAAGCCTTCTGGACGAGCCGTAATTAAATGCAATAAGACAATATAAATAAATGCAGTAAATAAGAGGAGAATGGAAGCAAAAGAGGTGTTTCTTTTCCATCTAAATAAAAAGGGGGTTAAGATAATAGTTAGGATGACCCCAACTAAAGGTAAAAGAGCGATAGAAGATATACGTATAGCTGTAGGAAGAAGAAGAAGGGTAAATAATAAGAAAAAGAAACAAAATTTTAATAAAAATCTAGCTTTTAAGTGCTCATCATAATGGCTGATTTCAATAAAGGTTTCTCCTAAAAAGAAATCATAGACCTTCTGAATATACATATTAAAGCTATGAGTTAAATAACGCATTACAAAGAGTTTATTGTTTATGTTTGGGTACGGTGGCCTTTATCAAAACAAAAATAAATCACTAGATATTTTGTTATTTGTTCTCTTCTATATTATAAAGTAGGTGTTGAAATAATGGACTGTAATAAGATAAAGCAAATAGTATATGTTTTATCTGAGGGGGGACTATTATGTGATAATAAATGTAGAGTAGTTAATATATAATTGCAACTCTTATGCCAAGAATTAAAAAGTAGGGTTGTCACTAATATACCCTATTCTTAAGAAATGGAGTAGTGATTCAAGTCATAAGTAATTGAATCACTTCTATGTTGTAAGAAATAGATATTCGTTTTTAAATCAACTGCGTCCCTTTAATAGCATTCTTAGCAAGTGCAGTCGTCCCTGCCACAAAAACATTTGGAACCCCATTTTGCAAAGCATAAAAAGCCCCATCCATTTTAGGAATCATCCCTTCATAAATGATACCAGCAGCTTTATAGTCTTGAAATTGTGGGTAAGTCAAAGCAGGAATAACAGAAGTATCGTCATTGGTATCGCTTAAAACGCCATCTTTTTCAAAGCATAAAATCAAAGTCACTTCGTATAGTTCACTCATCCCAACCGCTATTCTGGAAGCAATACTATCTGCATTCGTATTTAACAATTGCCCTTGCTTATCATGGGTAATGGCACAGAAAACAGGCGTAAAATCCGCATTTAATAATTTAGAAATATTGCCAGATTCAATGACATCAATATCTCCAACAAAACCATAATCAATCGTTTTTACAATTCGCTTATGTGATTGAATCGAATTCAAATCTGCCCCTGATAAGCCAATGGCATTATTACCAATCGCCTGTAAATCAGCTACGATTTTTTTATTAATTAAGCCTGCATAAACCATGGTCACGACCTCTAAAGTCGCCGCATCGGTAATCCGTCTACCTTCCACTAAATTTGGCTGCATACCCATTTGACGCATTAAAGCACTTGCTCTTTTTCCACCGCCGTGAATGAGGATTTTAGCCTCTTTTAAAGCAGCAAAATCTGCTAATACTTTACTTAATAAGAATTCGTCGTTGATGACATTCCCGCCTATTTTTACAACTGTCAGTTTGGACATGAGTTATATCAATTAATAAGATTTGATTCAACACAAATTAAACAGGTTGACACAGATTTTTGGTAGGTAGTATTGGCTATCATCCTGTAAATCTTGAATAATATTGTCATCCTGTAAATAAGTAGGAGTGCGAATCGGAATCACACCCCTACAGAAAAGAACTCTCACTAGACCTTATAGGCAGTACTTGTTTCGGGCAAAACAAGTCCTTCAAATTATTTGGTTATAAGTCCTCTAGTATGTTTTTTAAAACTGCTTGTGCAGCGTAGGTTCGATTATTTGCTTGGTTGATAACAGCTGCATATTTGCTGTCTAAAACATCGCCTGCAACGACCACATTTCTACGGACAGGCAAACAATGCATAAATTTTCCCTTATTCGTCAAGTCCATTTTAGCTTTGGTAATCATCCAATTTTTATCCGTAGAAAGGATTTTACCATAGTCTTTAAAAGACGACCAGTTTTTGGTATAAATAAAATCAGCGTCTTTAAAAGCTTTTGTTTGGTTGTATTCTATTGTTGCTCCTTTGGTGAATTTCTTTGATAATTCATAGCCTTTTGGATGCGTAATCGTTAAATCCATTCCTGCATTTAACACCCATTCTGCAAAAGAATTCGAGACTGCTTGTGGCAAAGCTCTTGGATGCGGCGCCCAACTCAAGACCACTTTGGGCTTTTTCACTTTACCCAATTCTTTCATCGTCAATAAATCCGCCAAAGATTGTAATGGATGCCGAATCGCTGATTCTAAACTGACAATCGGTACTTCAGAATGCTTGATAAATTTATTCAGAATGAAATCCGCATAATCTTTCTTTTTATCCGTCAAGGAAGGGAAAGTTCGGATACCAATAATATCCGCATATTGGCTAATCACTTTTGCCGCTTCTTTGATATGTTCTGCCTTATCGGTATTCATCGTCACCCCATCTTCAAACTCCAGATTCCAGCCTTCGGTCATGTTCATAACAATGACGTTCATGCCCAAATTTAAAGCCGCTTTTTGGGTGCTTAATCGAGTTCTTAAACTAGGATTAAAAAATAATAAGACCAATGTTTTATCCTGTCCTAGTTTTTTATATTTCAAAGGATTGGCTTTTAATTTTAATCCTTCTTTGACTAGGTCTTTTATGTTGTTGACATCGTGAACAGATGTGAAATTTTGCATAATTCTGGTTACTGGTTGCTGGTTGCTGGTTGCTGGTTGCATGAGAAAACTAGCAACCAGCAACTAGCAACCAGTTAATCTATATGGTCAATAATCGTAGCCCCTTTATCGTGATTGGCTAATACTTTGGAAAAGGCTTTAATAAAGACATCGACTTCTCGTTTGGTCAAGCCCAAAGGGGGTAATAAACGCATTACATTTGGGTCAGAAGACGAACCTGTAAAAATCCTTCGTTGGAAAAGCATTTCTTTTCTCAGTTCTTTAATCGGGAATCCCATATCAATACCTATCATCAAGCCCATCCCTCTTACTTCTTTGACACCTTCAATTTTTTTAGCTTCCGCCAAAAAGTAGTCGCCAACTTCTTTAGCATTTTCGATTAAATTATCGGCTTTCAATACATCTAACACAGCCGTAGTAGCTGCACAAGCTAAATGATTGCCTCCAAAAGTCGTCCCTAATAAACCATAAGCTGCTTTGAAAACTTTAGGATTAATCAGAATACCACCAACTGGAAAACCATTGCCCATGCCTTTCGCCATCGAAATAATGTCTGGTTTTATCTTTGTATGCTGAAAAGAAAAGAAATGTCCACTTCGACCAAACCCCGATTGGATTTCATCTAAAATCAAAATGGCTTTATGTTTTTTACATAACTTACTGAGTCCTTCTAAAAATGCTTTATTCGCCACATGAATGCCACCAATGCCTTGGATACCTTCTACAATTACGGCACAAACATCTCCTTTTTCCAAACTCTTTTTAACCGATTTTAACTGATTAAATTTATGGAACTCTTTTTTGAATAATTTATTAATCGGTGCTTGTATGCTCGATTTGTCGGTTACATTTACTGCTGCGGAGGTACGCCCATGAAACGCTTTTTTAAAGGAAATGACTTTCGTTTTTCCCGTTTTAAAAGAAGCTAATTTTAAAGCATTTTCATTCGCTTCTGCACCTGAATTACATAAAAACAATTCGTATTTATCGCAGCCAGATAATGCCCCTAACTTGTCCGCTAATTCTTGCTGCAAGGGATTCTGTACCGAGTTAGAATAAAAACCCAGCATATTGACCTGATTGGAAATTTTCTCCACATAATGCGGATGCCCATGTCCAATCGAAATCACCGCATGACCGCCGTATAAATCGAGGTAGCGATTGCCATCTTTATCAAAGATATAATTGCCTGTTCCTTTTACGGGTTCTATGTCAAATAATGGGTAAACGTCGAATAATTTCATTTTTTAGTTTTTAAAATAGGCTTAGCTGATTTTCTTTTTTTGGAAATTTTGGATGAAATGTACCTATAATAACAAAGGGATTCTTTCCTATATAATGGTGTTTCTGTGTAGTTCCTAAGAATAAGGATAAATCTTTCGTTTTTGCAAAGTCATTAAGATATTTCTTAATTACATCTTTTACTGCTGACCCCTCAACTCCTTCATGTCTTCGAAAACAATTCCAATATAGCTGACCTATCTCCCAATCCTCAATCATCATTTTACTTTTTTTCATTGCATAAAAAAGTAACAAAAAATGCTAGTCAAAAAAAATCGCTCCGCATTTTTTGACAGGCAGCCGCCACCGTGACAGATAATCGTCAAATAGCAGAAACTTGATTTAAAAAGCCACCGCTTTCAGCCCTAAACCTACATTCTCCCCCAATCCAAACATCAAATTCATATTCTGCACCGCCTGACCTGATGCGCCTTTCACCAAGTTATCAATCATACTAACAATTAACAATTTATCGCCATGTTTTTCCACATAAATAATACACTTATTTGTATTAACTATCTGCTTTAAATTGGGGTTTTGTTTAGAAATAAAAACAAAAGGGTCGTTTTCATAAAAATGCTCGTATAGATAAATCGCCTCTGCTTCGGTTAAACTACAATCGGTATAAACACTCGCAAAAATGCCTCTGGAAAAATTACCTCTTACGGGGATAAAGTGAATATCCTTTTTATAATCAGGTTGCAATTGCTCCACACTCTGATAAATCTCGTCTAAGTGTTGATGTTGAAAAGCTTTATAAATGGAGACATTATTATTTCTCCAACTAAAATGAGTGGTTGCGCCTGGATTTTGCCCTGCCCCCGTCGAACCTGTTATGGCATTAACATGAATATCATTTGTCAATAATCTAGCTTCTGCCAAGGGCAATAACGCCAATTGAATCGCTGTCGCAAAACAACCTGGATTGGCTAAATAGTTCGTGTCTTGAATTTTATCTTTATTCAATTCGGGTAAACCGTAGATAAAATCTTTGGCATCTGCTTTTAAGCGATAATCTCTACTTAAATCAATAACTTTAATGCCTTCCGCAATAGGATTATTATCTAAAAATGTTTTAGAGTTTCCATGTCCCATGCACAAGAATAGACAATTGATATTATCTTGATTTAATTCATTGGTAAAACTCAAAGAAGTCTCGCCTAATAAATCGGCATGTACATCGCTTACCAAATTACCCGCATTGCTATTGCTATGGATAAATTCGATTTGTACTTCGGGATGATAAATTAGTATTCTTAGTAATTCCCCTGCGGTGTATCCTGCGCCGCCTATTATGCCTACTCGAATCATGTCAATTTTCAATTTTCAATTTAAAATTTTCAATTTTCAACCTCATCTTATAATCGAAGTCAGTTTGAAAATGAAATTGTCTCTATTCTTTGTCTTTCTTCTTATTCACCAACTGATGAATCTTAGGTTGATTTCCTAATATCTTCGTGAAACCTCGCACATCTTGCCCTGACCATCCTTTGTTCATTTCTCCATAACTACCAAAAGCATTACTCATTAAATCGTGCGCCGATTCAATGCCTTGCAATTCAAAACGATAAGGCATTAAGGTGACAATGACTTTACCCGTTACGTTTTCTTGGGTATCTTCTAAGAAGGTCTCAATATTTCGCATTACAGGGTCGAGATACTGCCCTTCGTGTAATAACATACCATACCAATTCGCCAACTGCTCTTTCCAGTATTGTTGCCACTTTGTCAAGGTATGTTTTTCTAATAAATGATGGGCTTTAATGATAATCAATGGAGCAGCTGCTTCAAAACCAACTCTACCTTTAATTCCAATAATGGTATCTCCAACGTGCGTACCTCTACCAATGGCAAAAGGCCCTGCTAATTTTTGTAAATATTGAATCGCTCGAACAGGGTCACGGTAATTTTTACCGTTAATGCCTTTGAGTTCTCCTTTTTTGAAATGTAGAGTAATTTCTTTTGCTTTTCGCTTTTCTAATTGACTTGGGTAGGCTTCTTCTGGTAAAGATTGGTGAGATGTTAAGGTCTCTTTTCCACCAACACTTGTTCCCCAAATTCCTTGATTGATACTGTACTGCGCTTTTTCCCAACTAATATCTACGCCATGCTTTTTTAAGTATTCAATTTCTTCTTGTCGAGATAATTGCATATCTCTAATTGGCGTAATAATTTCTAAATTATTGCCTAAAGTATTAAACACTAAATCAAACCTTACTTGGTCGTTACCTGCGCCTGTACTGCCATGTGCCACATATTTTGCATCGACTTCTTTGGCATGTTCGACAACTGCTAATGCTTGAAACATCCGCTCCGCACTTACAGATAATGGGTAAGTATTATTCCTTAAGACATTGCCATAAATCAAATACCGAATACATTTTTTATAATATTCAGGTACGGCATTGATGATTTTAAAAGTTTTAGCCCCCAAAAAGAAAGCTTTCTCTTCCACTTCTTTTAATTCTTCTTCCGAAAAACCACCTGTATTGACGATGCAAGCATGAACCTCTAAACCTCTTTCTTTCGATAAATATTTAACACAATACGACGTATCTAAACCGCCACTATAGGCTAACACAACTTTATTATTACTCATTGTCTTTTTTTGAGAAATCTGACTTCTGACAGTAAATTTTAATTTACGGTCTGACTTCTGACATCTTATTATACTTGATTATTCACAATTTGATGACTTAAATCTAATTTCATGGCTTCTTCTTGAGAAGGCGCTAACATGCCTGTACAAAGACATAATTTCCGTTCATTTCTTTGCAGAATATCATAATTGGGGCAACTTTGACAACCTTTCCAAAAGGCATCATCTTGCGTCAATTCTGAGAAAGTAACAGGTTTATACCCTAAATCGGAATTAATTTTCATAACCGCTAAACTGGTCGTGATACCAAAAACTTTAGCTGTTGGAAACGTTGCTCTAGCATGATTAAACGCTTTGGCTTTTATCTTTTTAGCCAATCCGTTTTTTCTGAATTTAGGGTTGACAATTAAGCCCGAATTAGCAACGTATTTGCCATGGTCCCAAGCTTCGATGTAACAAAAACCTGCTAAATCCTCGCCATGTAAGGCAATAATGGCATTCCCTGCTGCCATTTTTTTAGTGACGTATTCAGGTTTCCGTTTGGCAATACCTGTACCTCTTTGTTTAGCAGAATCTTCGATTAGTTGACAAATCGGTTCTGCGTATTTGAAATGCTCTTGGGTAGCAATTTCTATGATGAATGATTTCATGTTATCAAATAAATATTTAGTCCCAATAGCAGCAGTATTCCTTACTTGCTAAAACTGGGTATAACTATTCATGCGAAAGCATAAACACTTATAATAGTATTAGATATTATGGCTATTTACTTGGTTGGAAAGAAGTATAGGCGATGACCTATCCTCCCCTTGGTAGGATGATATGTTAAGATATGCGCCCTAGGGGCGACGACGAACGCGACGGCGAGTAGGAATTAATGAATTATATGTCGTTGAATTACTTAACATGAAGTGCAAATGTAAAACGAGATTTATCAAATTGCAAGAAAAGTATCTTTTTATTGATGAATTTTTAAAAATCTTTTTATTTAGGTTAAAATTTTTGATTATACTACCTCGAATTAAGATGCACTTTTTACTGCCTACTATTGATTACTGCTCCCCCTGTCTCTTATAATGATAATACAATTCCACCTGTGAACGGATACTTAAATCCATATCATTTTGCGTGTATTCATTCTCGTCTGCTTCATCAATAATTCTTGCTTTTACATTATCGGATAATTGTATTCTTAGCATTTCCTGAATTTCTGCTTTCACATTTTTATCATAAATAGGGAAAGCCGTTTCAATTCTTCGGCGTAAATTTCTAGACATCCAATCGGCAGAAGATAAATAAATAGCGTCTTCTCCATCATTATGAAAGACAAAAATTCTAGCATGTTCTAAAAACCGATCAACAATACTGATGCAATTAATATTTTCACTCCAACCTTTTTTACTAGGCACTAAGGAACAAATACCTCGAATAATTAAATCTATTTGGACGCCTGCATTACTGGCTTCGTATAATTTCTCCACCATTTCTTCATCCTGTAAACTATTCATTTTCAAAACAATTTTAGCTGCTCTCCCTGCTTTGGCATGTGCTATTTCTCGGTCAATCATGCTGATTAATCCTTCTAGTAAGCCAAAATGCCCAACTAATAAATGCTTGTATTGCTGATTGGTTACTTTTACCGTTTCCAAATAGGAAAATAACCGAGAGACTTCTAAGGTAATTCTTCTATCCGTCGTAAATAAGCCCAAATCACTATATATTTTGGCGGTGCCTTCGTGGAAGTTTCCTGTACTCATATAAGCATACAGTTTCGTCTTACCTCGTTCTTTTCTAATGATTAATGCTGATTTAGAATGTACTTTTAACCCTGGAAAACTATAATGCACATCAACTCCTGCTTTTTCCAATACTTCACCCCATTTTAAATTAGCCTCTTCATCAAATCGTGCTTTCAATTCAATAAAAGCAGTTACTTGTTTGCCCATTCTTACAGCTTTCATCAAGGCACTCATAATACGAGATTTTCCAGCTACTCGATATTGAATAATTTTAATATGGGTGACGTCTGGGTCTGCTGCTGCTTTTTCAAAAAATAAAACCGTAGATTCATAAGATTGATAAGGTACATGGACTAGGTGGTCTCTTGCCCTAATGGCAGCAAAATAATCTTTGGCTTGCTCTAGTGGTTTGTAAGGCAACGGAGGAAAAGGAATATTTTTCAATTGCGTTAAGCCAAAATCTGGAAATTTAAAAAAGTCAAAATTATTATGATAGCGTCCTTCTACTAAAATACCTCTTTTTTCCAAATGGAAAGTATCTAATAAAAAGTCTCTTAGATTCTTGGGCATCTCTCTATCAATCACCAATCTAGAAGGCGGCCCAACGTTTCTTTTGATTAAACTACTTTTAATTTTACTAACCAAATCTCCCGAAAATTCATCTTCGATATATAAATCCGCATCCCTCGTTATCTTGATTGAATACGTATCTTGTATTTCGTATCCAGGGAATAAAGATTGTACACTATGTCGAACAATATCATCCAACATAATAATATCTTTTCGACCAGGCGAAGAAGAGGGTAAATGGATAAATCGAGGTAAGTGATCAGAAGGGATTTTAATAACTGCATATCGTTCTTCCGTAATTTTAAGATCTTTATCTTCCATCCGAATGGTCAAATAAAGTGCTGCATTATTTAAAAAAGGGCGTATTTTATGCTTTAATAATAATACAGGTTGTACGAAAGGCAATAAATTGGCTTGAAAATAATTATCTACAAACTCTTGTTGTCGTTTGTTTAAATCTAAACGACGTAATAAATGTATTTTATACTTTTTTAACTCAGGGACAATTTGGTTTTCAAAAATATCGCTAAATTCTTCTTGCTGGCTATTAACAATTTTTTTGATTTGACTCAATAATTCTTTTGGGTCATATTCTAATTCTTTTTTGGTCTTTTTATTGACCCGAATCAAACTCCGATGCTGTGCCACACGCACCCGAAAGTACTCATCTAAGTTATTAGAATAAATCGCTAAAAATTTTATTCGTTCAAATAAGGGTGCAGCAGGGTCTTTCGCTTCCTGCAAAACTCTATAATTAAAGGATAACCAACTTATATCTCGATGTACGTAAGGAAAATTCTCCATTTCGGGTGTTTTTTAATTGTAGGGGGCAAAGATAGGAAAGGTGGAGGAGTTATGAGTTATAAGTTATGAGTTATGAGTTATAAATTGTCATTTTTTGTGGTAGGTAATCAATTATATGGGAGTTTACGCAGGGTATTCCACATAATTCCTTGGCGTCTCAAATAAACGAACCGTCAGTTCATATCGCTCCTCTAATTTTGCTCGAAGAATTTGCCAAATTACATAGCACACATTTTCAGCAGTCGGATTTAAGTTTTTAAATTCCTCCACATCTAAATTTAGATTTTTATGGTCAAACCGATTTTCTATATGTTCCTTGATTAAATCTTTTAGAATTTTTAAATCAATTAAATAACCCGTTTCTGGGTCTACTTCTCCTACAATTTTTACTTCTAATTCATAATTATGTCCGTGATAATTGGGGTTGTTACAAACGCCAAATATTTCCTTGTTTTTTGCTGCTGACCATTTTGGATTGTGTAATCTATGCGCCGCATTAAAATGGGCTCTTCTGTATGCTGCGATTCTCATGTATTACGTTGAGTTGTTATTTGTTTTAAAATATTAACTACAAAAAGATGTCTAATTATTTTAATCGCTTGTTCAATTTGCGTACCTCTTAATCCTTAATATTTTCTTTTAATTTAATATTTTCATTTGAGTTATCAATGTAAATCTTGAAATCTTTAAAAAATTTAATGCCAATTCTTGGTTGACTTGAGGTATTTATATTTACATCGACATTTTTAAATTCAAACTCACCTAGTTTAATTTCTGGTATTATGCCTACTTTTTCTTGGATTTGTTGTAATCCACCAAGCGTATATCTTTTCCTTGTGTTTTTAGAAAGTTTAATTGATTTTATTACATCTTTCGCAAATTGTGACCCTGTGGGTAAATTTATAATTGAGCTACTCCCAAAATCAATTACTACTTTATATTTTTTACCATTCATTTCAAGAAAGGTATAAGGATTATTCCCATTTTCTCGAACTAACTCAATTTCCTTGAATGATTTATCACCCAATTCTCGACTTGATAACTCAATTTGTTTGTTAGGATAATCAATCAACCAATTTGCTTTATGAATGATTGGCTGACCAATCAATCCACCAAAGTTTGGTATTTGTTCTTTCAATCCAATCATATCTCCATTTAGAGCATGGGTGTTTTTAAAATCTATATTTTCAATCCTTATTGATGTAATCAATTCTCTACCCAATTCCATTTTCCTTTTTGAAGCCCCAGAAAAATTATCTTTTTTTCCAATTATTGAATCTCTTTGAATTAAACTTAAATCTGCTCCCGTATCAAAAAGAAAAAATTTCGTTTCACCGTCTATATCAACATTAAACCCAATCACACCTTTATACGTTTCAAATGAAAATTTTGAATAAAAATCTACAGGAGCAACAGTTCCTTCTTGATGTAGTTTGGTAATAGAACATCCCAAAAAAAGAAAGAAGATTAGAATCATTAATAAATATTGTTTTTTCATTCTTTGCTTTTATTGTTCATAATTTACACCTATGCTTCACCTACTAATAGCAACAAAAAATCACCAAACTAAGTTGTAAACTTTAAGACCTATAAAAAATCATCCCCGAACTAGCAGGTATCTTCACCTGATTTTTCACTTGAATTTTACTAGCTTCATTAATTTCTCCGCCTCGCAATACCATCGTCCAATTTCCTGCTGGCAAGTCAATCGGTTTATCCACTTGGTTGCCATTGAATAACACTAAAATATTTGACCAACTATCACCATTTGCATTATCAGAAATAGTATAACCTACTAATAAACTACCTTCTGGAAAATCCATGAATTTTAAATGCTGCTGTATCATTTCCGTAGTCGGCATTCGGAAAGCAGGGTGATTCTTTCGGAGTTGAATTAATTTTTGATAAGTCTCAAATACTTGCGGGTACTTGGTTTTTCTAGACCAATCTAATTTATTAATCGCATCAGGAGATTTAAAAGAATTCTCTTCGCCGTCTTTGGTTCGTAGCATTTCTACGCCTGCATGTAAGAAAGGAATCCCTTGGGAAGTTAGTACAACCGTATTGGCTAAAATTGCCATCTTAATTCTTTCGGATTCACTAGCCTCTGGCTGCGAATTAATCAACCTATCCCAAAGCGTATGATTATCATGGCAAGAAACATAACTAATCGCTTGACTAGGTTGGGCTGCCCAAGGCTCATTAGAATAATTGACTTTTTCGTAATTTATTTGTGGATGTTGGGTAGCTGCTACCACACCAAATTTGACACTTTCTTCCATGTAGGGTTTACCACTAGCAAAACCTCTATCGGGCGCATCAAAAACACTTCCTTTTAAACCATCTCGAATATCATCACTAAATGCAGCAACACCTTTCATACGATGGGTATATTTTTTTAAAGCTCGGTCATTTTCTGGTAGCGGTGTATCTCCTGCCGTCCAACCTTCTCCGTAAATAAAAATACTAGGATCAATTTCGTGCAAAGCAGCACTTAATTGATTCATTGTCTCAATATCATGGATGCCCATCAAATCAAAACGGAAACCATCTAAATGATATTCCTTCACCCAATGTTTGACGGATTCAATGATGAATTTTCGCATCATTGGACGGTCAGACGCTGTTTCATTCCCACAAGCAGAGGCATTAGAAAAACCACCCTCTTCATTTTGCCGATAATAATACCCTGGTAATAATTGATTAAAATTCGACCCTTCCGTGACGCCCGTATGATTATACACCACATCTAACACAACTCGTAAACCATTATCATGCAAGGTTTTGACCATCTCCTTAAATTCCTTTACTCGCACTGCTCCATCATAAGGATTGGTCGAATAACTGCCTTCTGGTACATTATAATTTTGTGGGTCATAGCCCCAATTGAAATTATTTTGGTCTAATTGACTTTCGTCAATTGACATATAATCGTAAGAAGGTAGTAAATGAACATGCGTAACGCCTAATTCCTTAATGTGATCAATTCCAGTTGTCGCACCATCCCGACTTTTCGTACCCTTTTCAGTCAAACCCAAAAACTTACCTTTATTTTGGATGCCTGAATTTTCGTGCATCGACAAATCTCTAATATGCAATTCATATAAAATTACATCCGTTGGATTTTTCAAAGTTGGCTTTTTATCATCCTTCCAACCTGTTGGATTTGTTTTAGCGAAATCAATCACTTGCCCTCTTCGACCATTGACACCAACTGCTTTCACATAAGGGTCAGGGACTTCTTCTCCCCATTTTTCGTTAATTAGGGTTTGAAAAGTATAGTACTGACCTTCCAAATTTTTATTAATTGTTGCTTCCCAGACCCCATTTTTTGTTCGCTTCATTTTTACCTCCTCAGTTGCTTCTCCACCAGCTCCTTTTTTATAAAAACGCAAAACAACTTTCGCCGCAGGTGGAGCATATAATTTGAAGGTGGATTTTTTGGAGGTATAGGTTACCCCCAAATCTGTTCCTTCATAAACTGGGTATTCGTCAAAAGATTGGTAAACAGGTGGTGGAGTTTCTTGGCAAGCCATGAATAAACAAATTGATAGGATAGTTGAAAATAGAATTGTCTTTTGCATAAAGTTAAGTTTCAATAAACGTTAATTGAAAATAGAAGTTTGCTTGCATGAAACTAATAACTGGCGTAATACCGTAGCTTGGGCTGGAAGCCCAAGCTACGGAAAATTAAAACTGCAAAGCAGCAGCCTCCTCCATATATCGTTGATATTTTTTCGGATAAGGTCTTTCTAATAAATCTCCTTTTTCCGTATAAGGATAAAAATCATCAAAGCGCCGACTTTCATGCACACTTACCCGTCTGTATAAATATCGACGAGTAATATCTTCTGGTTTTTCTACCCCTGCGGCGGCTAATAATTCGACAAAACTAAGCATAGTATCTGCATGATAATTAGCAACTTTTTGTTCTTTATCTGTAACGACTAAACCTCTAATTAATTCTTTGTCTTGGGTAGCAATGCCTGTTGGGCAAGAATTAGAATTGCATTCCAAGGCTTGAATGCAGCCTAGGGCAAGCATCATCGCCCTAGCACTCGAACAAATATCTGCGCCTAAAGCAATCGCTCGTAAAATATCAAACCCTGTCGCTATTTTTCCAGAAGCATTTAATTTGATATGCTGTTTTAAATCAAAACCAACTAAGGTATCGTAAACAAATGCCATCGCATTTCTAAAAGGCATGCCGACCGAATCAGAAAATTCAATGGGGGCAGCACCTGTTCCGCCTTCTCCGCCATCTACAGAAATAAAATCTGGATAGATTTCTGTTTTGAGCATCGCTTTACAGATACTAATAAATTCTGCTTTATGTCCAATACACAATTTAAAACCAACAGGTTTGCCACCAGACAATTCTCGCAATTGTTGCAAAAATTGGAGTAAGCCAACAGGTGTGTTAAAAGCCTTATGGTAAGGAGGAGATAAGACCGCCGTACCAGGTTCGACATTTCTTATTTTTGAAATTTCAAGCGTATTTTTTTTAGCTGGTAAAATACCACCATGTCCTGGTTTAGCCCCTTGCGATAGTTTTAATTCTATCATTTTTACAGAGGGCTTGGTCGAATTGGTTTTATATAATTCAGGGTCAAAATTTCCGTCCTTGGTTCGGCAACCAAAATAACCTGTTCCAATTTGCCAAATTACATCCCCATTAGGTTTTAAGTGATAAGGACTTAATCCACCTTCACCTGTATTATGTGCAAATCCACCAATTTTAGCACCTCCATTTAAAGCTAAAACGGCACGACTACTCAATGACCCAAAACTCATCGCTGAGACATTTAGCAAACTCGCTTCATAAGGTTGACTACATTGATGATTGCCTATTTTTATTGTTGGATTATGGGGTAAATCGTGGGCATCTTTAGCAGCAATAGAATGCGACATCGATTCATAGCCTTCTTGATAAACATCCTTTTGAGTACCAAAAGGCGTTGTATCTCTACCATTATTCGCCCTAGCATAAATAATTTCTCGGTCAAGTCGATTAAAAGGTCGCCCATCAATATCTGATTCTATAAAATACTGCCGAATTTTTGGGCGCATCATTTCTGCCACCTTTCTAAATCTACCGACGATGGGATAATTCCTACGGATGGTATCTTTTTTTTGAAAAAAATCATAAAAACCAAGCATTAAAAGTGGTACTAAAACTAATGATAACCACAAAAGCGGTTGCATTAGCCAAGCACATAGACCTATGCCTAGGAGTACGACCGCTGAAAAAAAGATAAACTCATTCCTCATTTGTAGTTGGATTTCGTGTTTATTGAAGGAAGTAGGATAATAGCAAATATACAAGAAAGGTAAGAATTTTTGGGTATTAGGTTGAATACGTTTATCATCGAATGAAATAGAATCGTATTATCCTTTGTTTTTTAATGTTGTAGATTACTCACAACACGCATGTTATTTCACAGAAATAGGCTTACTTAATTTTTTCTGTGTACCTCTATGCTTTTCTCAGCGAATCTCTGTGGAATAATTCTTCAAGTATAGTTGTATCACAGAGTTACGCGGAGTCCTCACAAAGTTTCACAGAGATTAAAATCACTCAAACCGAATTTCAACCCGTCGATTCAAGCGTTTTTTGTCAAACTGATTATTTGCTCCTTTCCCTTCCGTAATCAACAATTTTGAATCAATCCCATTGATTTGTAAGTATTTAGCAACATTTGCTGCTCTTTTTTTAGACAAGTCGAGGTTGTAGTCACTATCTCCGCTTGTATCCGCATAACCAAATACTGTTACTTTTTTATAGATAGAGACATCAAGCGAAGTCATTAATTTATCTAGTTGTTTTGTGGCGAAAGGAGGGAGCCCAAAATCATTAAAACCAAAGTAAATAGTATGAAAAATAGGAGCGATTTCAGGTAGAATAGTATCTTTTGGAATGGAAGGAATTATCGTATCTAAAGGAATAATAATTTTTGGTAAGGGTTGTAGATAAATAGTGATTGGATATGAAGATTTATTATCCCATTTTGGAATAATAGATCTGTTTTGGTAAGGAACTAAATTAAACTTATTAAAAAATAAAATATGTCATTTATTTCATTGATTTTCAATTAGTTATTGATTTTCGTCAAAAAGGTTGCCAAACTAATATGTCAGAAAAACTCAACTGATTGAAATGTC
>Ga0208544_10000153_pt1 | contig 56283 bp, 28 predicted proteins | sample DEB08_DNA_9_FD_184526 | JGI IMG/M metagenome (GOLD analysis project Ga0208544, IMG submission 184526) | Aqueous microbial communities from the Delaware River and Bay under freshwater to marine salinity gradient to study organic matter... | ecosystem: Environmental > Aquatic > Marine > Coastal ... | reverse complement strand
GATCTTAAGTGGAGGTAATCTGCATAAGGTGCTGTATTATTATTAGCCCAAGATGTGAAACCAAATGTTAACTGACCAGCTGGGGCTTCGTTTGGCTCAATGATACGATTATCTTTTCTTGTAAGAGTACGAGCATAACCTGCAATACCGGGCGCAACAATTTCATCGGTTACAATTAATCTTTTTAAATAAGTATTATTGTTTGGATCGACGTACTTCGAAGTATCGTTTGAATCATAGAAGACTGGTGCACGATAAGATCCACGGGCTTCCATGTATCCAGAACGCGATCTTTCTTCCCAAGTACCATTATAGTAAATCTGTACATCAGAGTTTTGCGCAAATTGTATCGCCCATTCATTGTCAGTATCATTATAGATACCAGCAGTAGTTGCACCGCTTGACATGAAGTTCCATTGGCCGTTAATAGAATAACCAGCGTAACCGGCTTTTTCACCGCTTACTTGAATAGAACCGTAATCTCCAGAAGCCGAGTCAATTAAATACGTAGCCCCGTCAAGTTGTATCTGATTAGCTCTTATAACATTTACGACAGATGTACTAGCGAAATTACCATAGTAAGCAGTGTTATTTGAATCGTAGAATAATGGAGAACGCATGCTGTTATTTGCGAATGCATATCCGCCGCGAGTTCCAAGCTGTTCTACATTGTTTGCATATAGTTGTACGTAATGCGCATTACCGTTTCCGGCGCCGTCTGTATTAAATCTGGCAATATCGTATATACCAGCTAGGCCGCCTCTAACGCGCAAACCTTGATAAGTATTCCAGTACATACCATCAAAGCCACCAGAACCAGCTGCTCCACGGGCACCAGGACCACCTTGATATTGATTCCAAAGAGCATGGTTTGCGTCTGTCGTACCGTTAAACCATATAGCGTTATCGCCGTAACCGCGCTCTAATTTAAGACCGCCGGTTCTTAATGATAACGCTGCGAATATAGATGTACTTGCCGGATCGGCATAATAAGCTGCATTATTCGAATCGCGGAAGCGAGTAGCATCCACATAACGTCCGGCAATAATATCACCACTAGTATTAAATCTAGCTCGTGATGTTGTACCCTGAACGATTTGTAAGTTACCACCAGAGTTTGTAGTTAAGTTATCTGGAGACTCATAGATTTTCCATCCAGAACCACCAAGCCATTCAATACCTTCGTTAGGACCTGGATCAGCAATTGTAAGACTATTTACGTTCTGGATATTACCGTTATTAAAGTTCCAGTTACCAGCAACACTACCACCCGAAACAGGATCCATATAGCGTGCAGTATTAGTCTTATCACGGAATGTACTAGCATCTACAATATCTGCTGTAATATCATCAACAGTTAAGTCACCAACAATTGTTGCGTTAGTACCAACATACAAACTTTCTTGTGTATATAGTTTACTTTGTACATCAACTCTTTTTAGAATTGGAGGACCGTACTCGCGTAGTGCACCACCAGTTGAGTGGTTCATTAGAACACGCATTCTGATATACTTAACACCTGTGCCATCTGAACCGTCATAAGGTGTGTGGCTTGTAGGTATTGTATGGTAAGCAGAGAATTTCTGCCAGCTTGTAGATGTAGTTATCGTACCACCAGCTACAAAATATACACAACCCGTGTTGGGGGCAATAGGTTTCTTATCTTTGTCGTATTGTTCAACACCATAATAAGTTCTACCACCTGAACCGCTGATAACTCGTGTCCAAAATTCACCGTAAATTTCTTCGCCTGGTTCTACCAAAATCATATCTGAATAGAACACACGATATTGGTTTGTACGAACTGCGTAACTAGAAGAGAACGGTCCGTCACCATTCTTAACATATTCTGATGTTAGAATATTATTAGATTCGTTACCTTGAAGCGGCGCAGTATTACGTTTTTCCCAATATGCTGTACCATCAAATAATAACGTATCAGCAAGGCCAGAACCATATTGTGGGTTCAAGGAGATATTCTCTCCACCTGCACTTAACGCAAAGTTACCAGCAGAAACTTCATTTTGGAAGTAAGCATTACCGCTATCTAAATCAATCGCAGCTCTAACAGTACCAGCACCAACAAAGGAGATCATATTGTCGCCAAACTGTGCATGACGATAAGCTGATGTTGTATTAGTAGCCCAAGCAATACCCCAGTTACTAGCAGTATTCCAAATCCATTGGTTTTCATCTTGTGCTGTTAAGAACTTATTATCTACTCCATTATTAGCAGCAAAGCCTTCTCTGAAGATTTCTCCACCGATCTTAAGTGACTCAGCACCGTTTACAGAATCAAGATCTAAGAAACGAGTTGTACCTGATGGTGGGTAGTAAATTGGAGATCGAAAGCTATTATTTGCAGCAGCATAGCCATTTTCTGCACTAAGTTGTGCAACACCGTTAGCAAAGATTTCAGTACGGTTATTATCGGTTGATTTTAATGACCATTCATTGCGAGTGTCGTTATAGAGACCAGATGTTGTTGCTCCGTCTGAGATAAATCCCCAGTCATCTCTAATTATATAGCCAGCAAATCCGCCTTTAGCACCGTCAACTTTGATAGAACCATAATCGCCAGATGGAGAATCAATAGTATAAGTAGATCCATCGAGTTGTAATTGGTTTGCTCTTACAACATTCATTACTGAAGTAGAAGCTGGATTTGTATAATAAGCAGTGTTATTTGAATCATAGAAGATAGGAGCTCTGAAAGATCCTCTTGCTTCGACATAACCGGCGTCGCGCGGACCTCTCATTGCCCAAAGACCATTTACACTGTCATCGTGACCAATTAATGCCCAAGTGCCGTTGCTTGTACCATTTAGAGTAACGGGTTGACCAGTTACACTATTGATTGAAGCTGAACCACCTTGGTATGCAAGAGACATACCGTATCTGTCCATTGAAGCAGTAGATGAGTTATGTTCTGCAAAGAAGATACGTCCTGAACCTTCACCTGAAGCATCCGTGTTACCTTCGATCGATATAAAACGACCCTTTGTATTCGCACCGCCACCCGCAACACCGAATGAAACATTGTTCATTACTGATATTGTAGCAGGATCTACATAATATGTAGTATCATTACTGTCATAATAACGTGGAGCGTAAACATTAACACTAAAGTCTGCAGAATTTGCATCTACATTAAATCTTTCAACACCGTTTGTAAACAGCTTATAGTTATTATTAGCAGCAAAACCAAAGTAAGCGTCTGTGTTACCTTTATGTTGGATGTAATCATCAAGCTCAATAGTACCTAAAACTGAAGTACCGTTTGGATCTACATAGTATGCATTATCATTTGAATCATAATAACGAGGTGCATATACGTTTTGAGCAAAGTTAGCAGAATCATTATCGATGTTTACACGTTGTGTACCACCAGTAAAGATTCTAAAAGTATCAGCAGCACTAAAACCAAAGTAAGTATTTGTATCGCCATTATGTGTAATATAATCATCAATACCAATATTGTTCATTACTGAAGAACCAGCAGGATCTACATAATAAGAATTGTTACCAGTGTCATAATAACGAGCAGCGTACATATTACCAGTAGTAGAAACATCCTTGTTGCCGCGAACTTTAATAGTCGCGGTATCATCCATAAAGAATCCGCCACCTGCACTAAATCCTAGCTCGTTAACACCTAGGAATGTAGCTTCATTAATTGCAGTATTGGCGCCATCCGCTTGGTAAATACTTAGAAGACTATTTTTGCCTTCAATTGAAATACCACCAGCAGAATGGAATTTGTTTGCACCGGGTGTTGTGATGAAGTTTGTAGTTGCATCTGGATTCGCGTTAATGAATGAATCGCCGCCGGCAACAATATCACCGGAATTGAAAATCGCAAACTTGCCAGAAGCACCTGAGTCGTACCAGATCTGGTCTCCACCATTATCGTTAATGTAATAAATGTTACCAAAAGAGTCTGTTCGAACACTTAGATCAACGGTACCAGCATCACCTAAACTTAATAGTGAGGTTCCTGCTGCGAAAGGGTTGTTACCTTGTACAGTTGTTTTATTAACTGTAAGAGTTGCGCCAGCCGTAAGTGTACCAATAGAAACATTGCCACCATTTGGCTGCATAGCTAGCGGGAAGCTAGTATCATCTGATTCGCGCCCTGCCTGAATTGCTACTGCTTCATTACCTACTGCGCTTAAAGAAGCAATGTGAAGATGAACATTAGATCCGCCAATGCGAGCAGCTGAATTACTTAAGTCTGCAAGATCAGCCGGGCGAGTTAAACTATTTCCAAGAGTAGATCTGCCAGTTACGTCAAGTGCACCGGTTACATTTGTATCTAGATTAATATCTGCTGAAGTTGTGTTAACTGCGATTTGTTTTACACCAGCAGTCCATACACCAAATTGATCAGCAGCGTCGAAACCAACATAAGTATTAGTATCACCATTATGTACTAAGTAATCATTTGTGAAGAAAGTAGGAGCATAAACGTTGTTTGTAAACGTAGCTGCAGTATTAGTAATGTTTAAACGCTTTACAGCATTAGTCCATACACCAAATTGATCAGCAGCGTCGAAACCAACATAAGTATTTATGTCGCCATTGTGGATAACATAATCATCAATACTAATATTATTTAATACTGAGGTTGATCCTGGCTCTGCATAATAAGTAACAGCATTACTGTCATAATACTTTGGAGCGTAAACATCAACACCAAAGTCTGCAGAATCATTATCAATATTTAATCTTTGAACTGCGTTGGTCCACACACGGAATGTATCATTAGCGGCGAAACCAAAGTAATTATTTGTATCACCTTTATGCTGAATATAATCGTCAAGCTCAATACGAGCCATAACTGAAGTACTTTTCGGATTCGTGTAATAAGCAGTATCGTTTGAATCATAAAAGATAGGAGCTCTGAATGACCCCGGAGCACTCGTGTACGTTGTGTTTACTTGAAGTTCAACGTTACCGCCCGCAGAGAAGTCTAATCTATCAGCAGCACCTCTAAACATACCAGTGTTAACATCAGAACCAAATGTATATGTTGGTAAAGCAGCAGTACCGTTACCGCCTTCAATAGTACCAGCCATATTAATAGAGTTAAGAACATTATTAAAGTCTGCAAAGTATGTTTCATCGTCGTAGTCATAGTAAATTGGAGCATACGCGCCTTCAGAGAATACACCAAAACCACCAGAAACAGAATTTGAACCTACGTTAATATTTTTATTAAAGTTAAATCTATTTAAACCGATACCGCTAGATATGATTTCAAAGTTTACCGAGTGATCAGTTCCGTTTGTTTCGTCTTGAATATAACGGATATAACCTTGGCTATCTGTAACATCGATATTAAATCTTTCGGTTGCACTAATACCAATGTTAACTGCATTGTTAGCAGTACCACTGTAGAAATTAGCAGAGTTTAATTCTGATGTTCCGGCAGGATCTGCAAAGAATGCGTTATTATTGCGATCTATAAATCTATCAGCAATTACGTCTCCAGTATATTGGAAAGACGCATTAGTCATTAGACCGTATTGTACACCACCCAAAGTAAAGCCGATTTGATCAGATGATGGGAAATCGATATATGTATCAACTTCACCTTTGTGTCGTAATGCACCTTCTAAATCAATATTGTTTAAGACTGAAGCTTCTGAAGGTACAACTTCATACGCATTATCATTAGTATCAATGAATTTTTGTGCGTAGATATCGTCTCTAACTTGAATATCGCCAGCTGTATCTACGTTAATCGCATAGTTGAATGAAGCATTTAAGAAACCAATTTCGCCAGCAGATGAGTAAATTGTACCATTACTGCCAACACCATCCATAGTAATAGATGCGCCAGCTAAGCCAGTACCAACCGTAGCGTTACCCTGAATTCTTGCCCCGCCATCAGTTACGATTCCAGCAGCTTCTGTACGAAGTTTTGGAACTCCGTTATAACGCATTTCACCGTATGATACACCAGTTCCTTGATTATAGAACGAAGCAATACCTGCTTCTGCGGCTGTGCTACCTAATTTACCCGAGAGATAAGTTGTACCATTTGATACGCCAGAGGCCCCACCAGCTTCTAGGATGAACGAGTTTGCGTAAGATGTGATTGACCCTTGTCTATTAGAAGAGTCTCCTAGGACCAATCCCTGTGACGGACCGCCCATTTCCCACTTATCAGAACCTTCTAGCCATTGGAACGTTGCGTTGACTTCAACACTACCACGCTCAATTTCGATTCCAGCATTTTCAGACGGAGTAGCTCCAGTGAAATTACTGTTAAGAGTAATAAGGTTATCGGCAAGTTTAATCTCCTCAGTGTTAATGGTTGTTGTATTACCGGATACAGTAAGATCGCCATTGATAGTTAGGCTACCATTCATTACATCATCTTGATCTGAGCGAAGGAATTGAGTAGAATCTAATCCATCAATTAAGTCAGCATCAAGACCAGATCCAGCGCCGTCGTTACCTGCGTTCCAGAACACGTCACCAAGGTACGTCGGTTCACGCTTGAAGTCAATACCAGCTGCGTTGAATTCAACATCAGTGATACCGTTATATTTTATTTCTACGCCATCAGTATCAGCATAAAGATTAATACCATTGTTTTGGCCAGTATTCAAAATAGAATAATCGCCAGCAGTGGAATTAATTATTTGAATACTTTCACTATCACCTACAAATTCTGCAATAAGCGAGGAAGGTCCTGCGCTATTTGTAAATTTTGCTGTGGGGGTGCCGGCTGTTGATTGTGCTACATCAACTGCACCGACAAATTTAGAAGATCCGGTTACCTGTAATTTATCTGTAGCATTATCTGTTGTGGATCCGATAACTACGTTTTCTTGCGACTGCAGACCATTCTTGACTATGAATTTTTTATCGTTGGCCATTCGGTTCACTCTCCCCAGTTAGGCTTGTATTAAACTATTATTTTCTATATTTATAAGTTTTAAACGTCGATTAATGTAGCGACTATTTTAAACACTGTTGAGCTTGAACTGGCAGGAGTTGTTCTTAATTCTAAGTCAGACCCTGATATTGATACGTCGAAAGATGCCAGCTCAGTACTAGTGTATACAACACCGTATTCAGTAGCAACAGCAGTTGATCCGTCGTGGGTGATTAATAACTTCGTTATATGTCTTTCCCCACCTTGACTAACGGTAACTAATACTTCGGCAGCACCATAAGATGCGTGCGCAAATACTAGAAGCGCAACTTGATTGGTAGAAGCTGTCGTTTGGCTAGTAGAAGAAAATTTAGATTCTGACTGAATAATATCTGCGTTAACAGTTAGCGCACCAGACATCGTATCGCCAGTAACATCTACAAAATTTGCGTCTGCTTCTGTTTCGGTATAATATCTGTTATCTAATTGACCAGCATCTAATTCTGTTTCGGTATAATATCTGTTATCTAATTGACCAGCATCTAACTCTGTTTCAGTATAGTATTGATTATCTAGTTGGCCAGCGTTTAATTCTGTTTCAGTGTAATATCGATTATCTAGTTGGCCACCATCTAATTCTGTTTCAGTGTAATAACGTCCATCTAAATCTGTAGAAGTAGTTGTTTGAGTATGGCCATAAGTATCAAACGTAATGCCGGTTACAACGTTACCATCTGTAAGGGCAAAATCTACAATTGACGACGTGTTTGCATGCTCAATAGTAATCGTGGTATTAGCAAAATCATTAAGATTGAATCCGCCAGTTCCAGTTAATCCGTTTGAACCGGAAATTTCTACTCGGCCATTACCAATAGATGCACTAGCATTATCAGCAGCTTCAGAAAGTAACTCACTGGCGTGATAACCATCCAGCAAGTCGGCATCAAGTAATGAGCCATTGCCATCATTTGTAACATCAAAGAAACCAAGGCCACGAATATCTGCAGCGGTTTGATCTGCTGTTGCCCCATCTTCAATAAGATCTAATTTGGCGCCATCCGTGGCAATGTCGCGTCCGTCGACCGTTCCTGAAACTGTAACATTGTTTGCACTAATGTCATTAAAATCTTCAATTGGAACTAGATATTCTGTGCCATCACCTGTTTGAAGAATTAATGTATTATTTGCTGTAGTCCAAAAGAAGTCGTCAACACCGGCAACAGAAGCAGTATTCGCAAGAGTAATACGACCATCTTCATCTACTGTTATAACTGGAATAGAGGTAGACGAACCATATGAACCTGCTGTAACTGTTGTATTTGCTAGTTCAGTCTGAACCGTCATAATACCGTTGTTTGATGTTACAGTACCAGTTACCTTACCTTCTAAAGTAACAGTTAAATCTTCTTCAATACGATCAAGTTTATCAATCTTCGCGTAATAAGTTGTGCCATCACCAGTTTCCAATGTGATAGTATTATTAGCATCTTGAAAGAAGAAATCTTCAACACCCGAAACTGCAGAAGTATTTGCTACAGTAATACGACCATCTTCATCAATGGTTATAACGGGTACAGCTGTTGCGGAACCGTAAGTTCCGGGAGTCACACCAGTATTTGCTAACTCAGTAGTAAGAGTCATTACACCGGTGTTTGAAGAAGCAAAGCCAGTCACTTTACCGGATAGGGTAAGATCTAAGCCATCTTCTAGTAAATCGAGTTTTGCACCATCAGCAGCAACATCACGACCGTCAACAGTTCCGCCAACAGTAATGTTTGTTGTTACGTCTAACACATTAAACGTATCTATAATAGTATTATAACTATTTCCGTCAGCTGTGTCAATAGTAAATGTTGTATTAGCTGCAGTCCAAGTGGTATTAGACACACCTGCGACTGAAACTGTATTTGCAGCAGTTAAACGACCATCAGCATCAACAGTAAATACTGGAACTTCTGATGCGGAACCGTATGTTCCTGCCGTAACTGTAGTAGCAGTATTTGTAAAGTTTGCCCAATCTAAATAATAAGCACCATGCTCACCATCTAAAAAATCAGCATCTAAATCTGAACCAGCACCATCAACCGTTATCAATTCTGCGAGAATAGCTGCAGCATCTAAGTTAGAAGATATATCAATGATCGTTTCGGTATTTGCCGTCTCGTCATACTTCTTAAAATAGATCTTACCGTCAGCTGTGTTAATAGCTAACTCACCTAGGTTTAACTGTTCGGTAGTAGGTATGCGTCCAGGAACAGCACTCCTACGAAGTAAAATATTGGTTGACATATCTATGTCCCTTTGTTATAATAGCTATATAGCTTTTAAGGTATAACTAAATTAGTTTTAATAAATTAAAACGTTCCACCATCTAGTGTAGTTACTGCAATTGATACCTTACCAGAAGAGATAGTCGTATCTACGCCATCCGTTCCTTCAATAGTAAGAGTCTCACCAAGAGCAATAACTGTGTTTGCACCAGCTTCACCATTTATGGTGAACTGAGGATTAGCAAGTTTATTGTTAGCAATATCTCCATCTGTGATAGAGAATTCAGTTCCGGTTAATGTTAATGCTTCGCCAGCTGTATATGTTCCAGCACCAGAGAACTGATACCAAATAACGTCGTTAGTACCTACCGTGAATGTTTCAGCGTCGTCAACTGTCGCAACCCAACCAGTACCACTATTTAGTGTACCATCTGTTACGAATTGGAATGCACCTGGAATTTCAGATGATTCATTAAAGTATTCGCCGCGTGTAAGTTCCCATTGTGTTGATCCATCACCAACTATTGTTACTGTATATGAACCGTTTTCTAATGTAGTTGTCTGATCTTTAACAAGTACTATATCACCAATTGACCATGCAGTAACACCATCAACACTAAACGCTTCGGCAACTGTAGATGTTATAACACCACCAGCAAAAGACGCATTTAGATTTTCTGTAGTAGCAGCAAGCGCAGCAGGAATAACTCTTAAACCTTGAGCAACCGCATCAACATATGATTTAGTTGCAGCATCTTGACCAGTGGTTGGATTTAAAAGATTAGTAATCTTAGAGCTATTAACATCTAAATCATTACCAGATCCATCTAAACTAATACCGTTATCTGAATTTATATTTAGAATACCAGTAGATGTTGCAATAGTTCTTACACCAATATCACCGCCAATGGAAATATCGCTTACGACAAGTTTATCTTCTATTGTAATCTGTTTTAGATTAGAATCAGTGCCACCTGGATGTAAAAAGTAAGTTGTTGCGTCTGTATCAACAAATCTCTCTGCTCTTACGTCACCATTATCAACGACCCAGTTACCAGTAGATCTTTCGGAATATGCCGCAAAGTTAAACGTATTATTAAGAAAACCAATTTTACCAGCAGTACTGTAAAGATAAGAGAATGATCCTGGACCATCGCGCATCTTAATTTGCGAATTAGTTGCACCAAAACCAACCTCCATCGTATTAATACGAGAAGTTCCGGCTGAATCTATATAATAACTAGTATTATCAGAATCGACAAATCTTGGAGCAATAATATCGCCAGTGGAAGTTCCGCCAGCAGTTGTAATATATTGAGTATCTAAATAATCAAAATCTAATTCAATTGTTGCATTAGAGTTTGGACCAGCAGTATGTGTAACTGTGATACCAGAGTTTGCATCTGTTGGAATCAGGTTAGATATGAAGTCAGCGGTCAAAGCTGTAGTAATAGTTGTATCTGATAAACGAGTTACTTGGGCTGAACCAGAAACATCACCGTCTAAAGTAACGGTAAAGTTCTTAGCAAGTAAATGCATAACGTCGCCAGCATCATCATTTACTGCGATGATACCTTCGTTATTCGCATTACCATCGGTAAACATAAGCGCGATAATATCACGAGATGTTTCTGTAAAGTTAGGAATCGCGTTTGCTTGAAGCTCTAGTGGAATATCTGTAGCAAAGTCAATACGACCGTCTTCAGTAATACGAATACGAGGAGTAAATCCATCAGTACCATACATCGCTGGTTGAACACCAGTAACATCAAGACCGAATTCTAATGTGTTATTTGCAGTATCAAGATCTATTAATTCAAGACCGCGACCAAGACTTAGAGTTGGACTCGCAAGAAGATTAATACCATCTGTGTAAGTATTAGCATTATCTACAATTGTTAATCCAGAAGCAAACTCATCATTTAGATATTGAAGGTTAACCGCATCACCCGGATTAACGGGAGTCGCGACATCGGTAATTGTATTATTTGCAACACTGATATAACCAACAGGATCAATAATTAAATTGTTGGTTGCTGTTAATTTACCGTTGACATACATATCGCCTGTGGTATAATTAATTATTAGTTTATCAAGATTAGAGCCAAATAACAAATCACCAGTTGAGCCAATCTGCATTCTTTGAACATTATCCGTTACAAAGTCAAGCTCATTATTATTAGAACCAGCAGATGTTTCTGCAATGATATAAGTATTTTTATCTAAATCAATAACTGATCCAGCAAGACCTGACCATATTGTACCGTCGTAGCCTTCAAATCTTCCTTCATCACTATTAAAGCGAAGCATACCAGCTTGACCAATTGGTCTTAAAGCTGTATTTGCGGTAGGTATTTTTATTGCACCAGTATCGCTGAACTTTACAATCCCATCAGAACTTGTAATAGTATCTACGTTTAACTTGTACCAGTTCTTTAAGTCAGAGCCAAGAGAATATGTTCTATCCGCATCTGGAACTATATGAGATGTAACGTCAGCAGTAAAGCTAACTGTATCAGTATCTTGATCACCGATAGTAAGGTTACCTGCAATTGACACATCACCGGTAAACGCAGCGGTATTAGCACTAATAGTAGCAGCTAAAGTACCACCGGCGTAAAATTTTAATTCGTCGTTATCAGCACCGGGACTACTTTCTGCAACAATTTTCGTATCTTGGTCGACATCAATAACGCCACCGAGACCAGCCCAAGCAATACCATCGTATCCTTCGAATTGACCATCTTCAGCATTGAATCGGACCATACCTTGAACAGCAGTAGGTCGAAGAGCAGTTGTCCCGACTGGTAATCTTAAAGAACCAGTACCGCTAATTGTTACTGTATCATCGACTGGCGTAATTTGAGAAAGAATCTGTGTTTCATTAACGACAAAGGAACTGCCAGCAAGTGTTAAACCTTGTCCAGCAACATAAGTACCTTCACCAGAAAATTGTGTCCAATTTATATCATCTTGGTTAATTTCGAATGTCGACGCATCACTTACTGTTACAACCCAGCCTGTTCCACCGTTTTCTGTACCGTCTGTTACAAATTCATATGAGCCAGGTAGTTCTGTACTTTCATTTGACCATTCTGTTCTTGCGAAAATCCATGAGGTATTCGCGTTACCTTTTTGGATAAGATCATAAGAACCATTTTCTGTAGAATTAACCTGGTCTTTAACAACTAGATTATCTCCGATGTCCCAAGATGTAATGTCGTCGATATAAAGAACTGAAACTGGGTCAAGTGTAATAGTAGATGAAACAATAGTATTGCCGCTTTCGAAAATACCGCCAAGATCAGCCGTAGTCGCGCCAAGTGCCGATGGGCGAACTAAAAGTCCTTGTACTAATCCATCAACATATCTTTTATTAGTAGCATCTGTTGGTAAAATAGGATCGCTGATAACTTTAACAGTTTCTTCAATACTTTGAATTTCAGCTTCTAAATATCTTCTGTTAACTACGTCTTGAGAATTAACAGGATCTTCTACGTTAACAATTCGATGAATACCAGCATTAATAACTGCATCAGCTGTAGCTAAACTAAAGTTAATATCGCTAGGCGCGGAAATAGTATTACCGGTGATTGTGAATTCACCAATTTCTGCAAGACTTAATTCTCTAAGTTCGTTTGTTGTTTCACCAAGTGTGATTGCAGTACTACCAAGTGTAATGTCTTTAGAACCAATTACACTATCTGAGACAATAAAGTTATTAGCGTCTAATCCTGCATTAGAGAAACCAGTAATATGACCAAATTGGTCAATAGTAGCATTTTGAACAAATTCGAGTGTACTATTAGTTGTATTTGCTTCGGTAGATGTAACTGAATGAGATATAACGAGGTTTGCTGATTCACCACCAGCGCCAATATCTAATGTTGTAATGGCTATTCCGTCGCCAGACAAAATCTCGCTAACGTATGGCCCTACGGTATCAATACCTAAGGTAATTGAATCTGGAACTATTACCGGTCTTTTTTCGCCAGTAGCAACAAGGCGAATATTCTTGGTTGAGCCAACTTTAACTTTAACAGTCACGACTTAAACCTCCGTGATGGTTGATATAACAAACGCAAGTCCATCAACGATTTTTGACAATTCTCCGGTTTGCTTTCTCATCATAACATCATATTGGTATTTTCCGGGCGTTAGCTGACTAGTTACATCAGCAGATAATATTAATGTAATATCATTATCGGTTTTTTCGAATTCAAACTCTGCAGATCTTTTTGCGGAGTATATCTTTTTCAGATCTCCGAAGAAAGTGTAAGCTGCAATAGGTAGATCTAAGTCATCGTCGTCAAATAACTCGACTGTAAGTCTGAAATCGGTACCTTGATCTATGTAAATGTTTAATTGAGAACTCATGTTATATCTCTTTATCCTATTTTCTTTATTTATAATAGAAGGAGATTATTTAAAAAGGGGGCTAAGCGCCCCCTCATAATTTTAAATAAACCGAGAACTGTTATTAACCTTTGAGCTGGTCAACGTCACTCTTAAGTTCTTTAATCGCTTCAATCAAAAGTCCAACAATGTTTGCATAAGCAACACTCTTGATGTTTTCACCGTTTGGATCAGTAGAAACAACTTCTGGGAGTACGTTTTCTACTTCTTGTGCAATCAAACCAACTTTTCTAACACCGGGTCTTGATTTCATATCGAAGTAAACACCTCTCATATTAGATACTTTTTCAAGAGCGTTGTTAATAGTTTCGATATTCTCTTTCAATCTTTCGTCTGAGTTAGCATTTACGTCACCAGTAGCAGTAAAGTCACCAGTAGCTAAGTCGAAGTTAAATATATCTGTAGCAGCTGAATTTTTGAATTTAACCGATGTTGCAATACTAGTATTCGCTCTCATAACTAACGCACCGAGCGAACTGTCGAAGTATTGCTTAACATTACCGCTACCTTCTGCTCCGCCAAATGACAATACTACATCATTTGGAAAGTGGAACTCAGCATTGTTACCAGTTATTGATCCCGCGGTTAGTGTACCAACAACTACCATGTTGCCTTCAATCTGGGCGTTTTCTACTGTTAATTCATCTGCACTTGAAGTATAAAAGAAGTTAGATTCACCGCCAGGATTTGGGCCACCTGTAGTTAAAAGAGGTCTGTGAGAAGTACCAAACTCCACAAATCCAATAGCTAACGCAGATTCTCGTAAAGTCTGAGCTTGATCATGAATATTCTGGATGTTTTCAATACCACCTTGAATACCAGGACCCTGAACACCTTGAGTACCTTGGAAGCCACGTTCACCTTGAACACCTTGAGCTGCCTGAACACCTTGAATACCCTGCGTGCCTTGTCCTGGGAAGCCTTGAATACCGAGTTGACCTTGAACACCTTGAGTACCCTGTGTACCTTGAGCGCCAAAACCTGGGATACCCTGAATACCAAAGTCACCCTGAATGCCTTGAGAACCTTGAGGACCAGTAGTACCTAGGCCGCCGTCAAGTCCTTGAAAACCATCCCAGCCTTGAACACCTTGAGATCCTTGGAAACCTTCGTCACCAAGTTCACCATTGTTACCTTGAATACCTTGGAAACCACCGAGACCTTGAAGACCTTCATCACCAATACCTGCAGCACCTTGGAAACCTTGAATACCTTGGTTACCAGTGCCATCTTGGCCTTGAAGGCCCTGTGTACCAAACTCGCCTTCAAGGCCTTGAACGCCTTGGAAACCAATAGTACCTTGTCCGCCAACACCTTGAACACCTTGGGAACCAGTGTCGCCTTCGGTACCTTGCGAACCTTGTACGCCTTGAGTACCTTGCAAACCAAAACCAATTGGTCCGTCATTACCTTGTACGCCTTGATGTCCTGCTTGCTGAATACCTTGCAAGCCTTGGAAACCCTGAATACCAGTAGCGCCAAGACCAGCAATACCTTGAGGACCGGATTCGCCTTGAATACCTTGTATACCAGTTCCTAGCAGACCTTGAATACCTTGAGACCCTTGGAAACCTTCATCGCCATCAGCGCCAGCAATACCCTGAACACTTTGTGTTCCTTGTGTTCCTTGTGAACCTTGTGTACCGCTTCCACCGACAAAACCTGCCGTACCTTGAGCACCAAGCTCGCCTTGCAAACCTTGTGTACCTTGGATACCGATTCCACCGCCACCACCTTGTATACCAGTATCACCCTGAATACCAGTAAAGCCCTGAACACCTTGCGGACCTAATGGGCCAATGTCACCAGTTCTTGCGAATGTAATGATAATATCTTCAGCATCTGCAAAAACACTTACTGAACCACTTACCACTCCACATGCAATTGTGAAGTAACCAGCATTTTCTGTTAATGAAGAAATAGTAAATATTGTAAACTTACTAGGATCTGCTTTTTCCGATATTTTAAAGTGACCTTTAATCGGGCTAGTTGAATCATCAATTGTTCTTAGGAATGGTTGGATATCAACAAAGCCGTCATCTCTATCATCCATGAACATAGCAGTTGCAGAAGCAAAATCAGTAGCATTAAACTTAAGAGTACCAACACCCGGATCTGTAGCTGCAATGTCAGTGCTATAAGTGTAATCAAATGTTACACCACCAAATCCACCAGTATTACCTTGTAGACCACCAGTACCTTGGTTACCATCAGTCCCTTGAATACCTTGTGGGCCAATTGGTCCTGGGAAACCTTGAATACCAAGATCACCTTGAATACCAAACGTTCCTTGTGCACCCTGAGTACCTGCTCCAGTTGTACCTTGTGGACCAAAGTCACCTTGTAAACCTTGCAATGACTGTACACCTTGAGTACCTTGAACGCCTATGTCACCAGCGCGAGTAAACGTAAAGATGATATCTGTATTATTTGTAAAGTAAGTTGCGTCAGCATTGGCTGATTTAGTTAAGTATGTTACACTAAAATTATAATAAGCTGCATTCTCTACTAACGCAGTAAGAGAGTATAATATAAACTCTGCTGGATCAGCGATCGAAACAATTTTAATATAGCCTAATAATGCACTACCGCCGTCATCTAAACTTCTTAGATACGGATCTAAGTTTGCACCATTAGTTTCTGTATCAGAAATTCTTAAGATTGTAGCTGCAGTTAAATCAGCGTTATTAAACTTAATTAAGCCTGAAGCAGGACCTGTTGGCGAAGTGTCCGGAGTAAAGTCATACTCAAAAGAAGCACCACCATAAGCGCCAGCAATACCTTGTGCACCTTGTAAACCCTGAACACCTTGAATGCCAGAGAAACCTTGAACACCTTGAATGCCAGTATCACCTTGAATACCAGTATCGCCTTGAATGCCAGTATCACCTTGAATACCTGCCGCACCGCGTGGAACAAAGTTAATAAGAGTCTTAGGACCGTGGCCGCCACCAATTACATCAGTAGCCCAACTTGTGCTTATAACACCGTATTGTCCGACATAAGTTATGTCAAACCAACCGAATGTTTTACCGGCACCATCCCAAGTAAAGTTTGAGAATTCGTACACAACCTGATGGTGTCCTGCAGGACCATTACCATCATCAAAACTTTCGATTACGATAAGACCTTTATTAGCTCCAGGAATTGCAGCTAACCAATCAAACGTTTCATCGATATCGTTTGTAAAATTATCTAACGGAACATCATCAATTGTTAAGATTGTAGCAGTTTCAATATTGTCAGTGTTAAGTTTCCAGCCGCTCGTGCCTGGAGCAGTAGATGCTGTTATATTGCTTACAAAGTTGAACTCGTGAGTTAAACCACCGTAATGACCAACCGCTCCCTGAACACCGACAAAACCTTGCGTGCCTTGGAAACCTTGTGTACCTTGGTTACCAGTTCCACCTTGCAGGCCTTGAAATCCTTGGAAACCCTGAATACCAATTGTACCTTGGAAGCCTTGAACACCTTGTGTTCCTTGGAAACCAACATCACCTTGGATACCTTGTGTTCCTTGCACACCTTGAACACCCTGATTACCTTGGATGCCCTGCGTCCCTTGGATACCTTGTATACCAGTATCACCTTGGATGCCTTGTGTAGACTGATGTCCTTGAACACCTTGTGTACCTTGGAAACCAATGTCGCCTTGGATACCGGTTGTACCTTGTGTTGATTGCGGGCCTTGCACACCTTGAGCACCAGATTCTGATATCGATACTATAATGTCATCATTAAGAGAAAAACTACCATTATGACCGACATAATCTACGTCAAGTGTAAACCATCCAGTATTGTCTGTTATATCAGTTACATGAAATACTGCGAATACGGAAATGTCACTAACTTTGGTAAACTTTAAGCTACACTTGATGGGATTAGTTGATGCATCAACAGTATTCCAAATATTGGAAATGTCTACTGTGCCAGGACCGGCGAAATCATTTATATAGATTCTATTTGTACTTGGATACGGCTGCGCGCCGAATCTTAAAGTCTTTGTGCCAGGATCAGCTGCAGCGTTATTAGTATCAAACGCGAATTCAAAAGAAATTCCACCGTATGAACCAGTAGTACCTTGGATACCAGTATCACCTTGGATACCAGTTGTGCCTTGATTACCCTGTACGCCTTGGTTGCCCTGAATACCTTGGATACCAGTATCACCTTGGATACCAGTATCACCTTGCACACCCTGTACGCCTTGAGTTCCTTGGATCCCTTGAATACCTTGTGTACCTTGAATACCTACTGTGCCTTGTACACCTTGTGTACCTTGGAATCCTCGGAAACCACGAGAACCTTGAATACCTTCTTGACCGATAGTACCTTGGTTGCCTTGAATACCTTGGAAGCCAGTGAAACCTTGTACACCGCGAAATGAGCCAACGTTAATCCAATTTACACCGTCATAAACCCAAAGTTCATCATCAGCTTCATCAATTACTGCTTGTCCTGTTGTTGCCGATCCAAACGCAGTATTAAGAGTTGCTTGTGGATCACCACCCGCATCAACATCGGGAACTGAACCAATAACATCAAAGCCTGGGCCATAAGTACCTTGCGTACCTTGTAAACCATCATCACCTTGAATACCAGTTGTGCCTTGAATGCCAGCTCCAACACTATTCCATGCTATACCTGTAGATACGTATATTAAACCGTCAGTACCATACGCAATAGCACCTTTGTACGGAGCTGGATCTAATTGAATAGGGACAGCTTGCGGTGTACCCTGTCCAATTATTCTACTTCCGCTTATAGATTTAAAAGCCATTATACATCATCCTCTTCGGATTGACCCAGCGTAAAGGATAGTGAAGCATCTACTGCTAAGTTTGTATCACATTTAATTTCTAGCAAATCACCAGATTTAAAGAACTGACCATTAAGCGGCAGAGGAATTGTGTCATAAGCAGGAAGTTGAAGATTTCTAATAATCCAAAATTCTGCGTTAACATCTTCTCTATGAGTTCTTACATCAATTGCAACAGTGTTTGCTGTAAAGTTACACAGAATGAGAGGCGAAATAACTTCGCCTACTCCCGGTTCTACTGTTGTTGATCCACCAAAGACAAGCTCCGGTACCTCATAGTTAGGTACCTCGATCATTGTTTGCCAGTTGGTCGTCAATGTAAAAGACTTTGCGACCGGTTTTGCATCTGGCGCCTGAGATGTTACGATTGTTGTAATAGCCATTATAGAGATGCCCTTGAGTTAGATGCTCTTCTTGCAAGTTTTCTTACCGATGATGTGAACGGCCGACCTTCGATACGACCTGTTCTACCATTAATTTTTAGACCTCGCGCAAAGTACTGGTTGTTTAATTCGTCTGATCCAGACCACCTGATACGACCGCCGTTTTCTGACAATACTGAAGCGTTTGCACCGATAGCAGCACCAACGTTTCTGAAGTTAAGTGGCAAAGCGTTTCTATTAACACCTGCCGATGCTCCATTAAACTGGTGAGCAATTGATTCAACTAGTGAACCGAAGACTAGGAAGTCTGGTCTAAGAACACTATCTATAATTACGTTATCAATCAATTCGGTTACCATATCTCTTTGTGGTTGATCTGTAGCGATATTGTTATTTATATAAGTTTTCATCTGTGTCCAAGCACCTGTGAAAGCGTCTAGCAGATCAGTATTGTTAGCTCCAACCGCGCCAGTAGCAGTCCACGTTGTTCCTGTCCAATGAATGATATCACCAGCATAACGATTTGTGTTATTATCAGTTGGGATAATATACGCGTCCCAACGCTTCATACCAGTTAATGCATCACGTTCTGTAGTATTTGCAACAGTACCTTTGAATCTCAGTTTGCGCCAATTGCTAAATGTTGCTGGCGGATTAAACACTGGGAATACATGTTTAGCATCGATATTAAATAATGCACCAACGAAAGATCTTGAAGCTCTATCTGAACCAATTGGACCCAAGAGTGGATCTTCAAACTTGAAATCATTCTGGATAACTTTAAGGAAGTTATTAGCATCGCGATAAGTCTTAGGTAGATCAATAAACTTATATTCAGAAGTAATAAACCTTTGTACTTCACTTTGTAATCTGCGTTTATTGTTATCAAGAATCGTTTTAGCGAAACCGAATGCTTTATTATCTTCCCAAGCAAAATCTGGATTAATAGTTGGTCCAAGCTTGTTAGGAGTGTTGTAGAACAGTGCGTTGTAGAAGATCATACCAAGATCGTTAGCTTGTACAGATTGAACTTCACTACCAGTTTCAGGGCGAAGAATCTGTCCAGGATATTGACCGAGTACTACGTCTTTAACTATTCTTCCAAGCTGACGATAAGATTGTGCAGTTGCAACTCTTGTATTCTCTGGGATGCGCAATTGGTTATTCCAGAAGTAGAAGTCTGCATTCCATCTAGAAGCAATATTACCGCCATAATTTAAGTCATAGCTCATTGCATCTAGAATATAGCCTGAATCACGGCGACATTTCGCTTTGCTGTAATCAATGATTGTAAAGTTATCAGCAATATAATCAGTTACGTCATCCGCCAATTCATCTAAGTTAGAATCGATAACTTCGCCAGCTGCTACCTTCTCAGAAACAACCCAAGATGTATCTGGTTCAATAAGTTCTGGTACAGCATCTAGACCGTTTCTACGAATTGCTTCTTCAAGAATTCTTACAAGATCTTGTACTGCGTTACCTTCAACAAGTGTTGCTGGCGTTCCAGTTACGTCTTGACCAACTAAGCCTTCAACTACAATACTATTTAGTACATTACCCATTTCTTCGTAAAAGTCTGCAGTTTGCATTCTTTGATCGAATGGTAGAACACTTGTTGCGTTATCAAAGTACATATTTGCACAAAGTCTTGTAGCATAGTTTGTCTGATATTGAATATCGTGTGATAAAGCATCAACAATGATACCAACGTCTCTACGACATTTCTCTTTAGGATAACTAATACCTTTGTATTCAGATGAGATAAAGTTAATCATGCTTGTAACTAGAGTTTCTAGCGCATTATCTACCTTGTCTTTCTCTGTAATAAGGATATTGTTGATCCAAGATGTATTTGGCTCAATACGTGCTGGCAAGTTAGTAGGATTAGTATCATCAGCAATGTTAGCAACCATAAGTGCAAGATCTTTCGCTTCTTGAGCAATTTCTCTATTTGCGGTTAAACCTTTCATGTACTGAGTTTGAACATTACCAGCTGTTGCAGTTACTGTTTCATGTCTGATAACACTATGCATGATTCCAGCCATATGTGTAAATGCACGCTTAGTAGGTTCTCTTTGTTCTATTGGTAGCAAGTTCACTGCGTTAACGAAGTAAATTTGAGCCGCTGTCCACATTGCAGAGTTACCGCCATACTGAATATCATGTGATAGCGCATCAACCATGTAACCAACATCGCGTTTACATTTAATTGAATTGTACTCAAGATAATCAAATTCTGACTGTAAGAACTTATTAACACCGATTGCAAGAGTTGATTTACGATCTTCAATCGTTCCAACTTCGCTTTCATAATCGTAACCAGTTGCAGCTGGATTACTGCTATCTGTTTCGATTGCCGTTGGCATTGCGATAACTTCGCCAGCAGTAATTAGATCTGATACGATGTTGAATAGAACTTCTACTTGAACACCGGTTGCTCCAACAACGTTACCGAAGCCAGTTGTTACTGGATCAAGCAAGTTACCTGCTGATTTCGCTACTGCCTGTTTAAGGACAACCTGCTCCGCTACTGCTGCGATTCTAGTAAACGCTGCAGCTGTTGCTACTCTTTGATTAGCAGGAAGAATTGATTGGCCAGCTTCAAAGTAGAATCTTGCAACATCTCTCATTGCAACATTAGAACCATGTCTAATATCGTAAGATGCAGCATCTACCATGTAGCCAACGTCTCTTTCACATTTAGCTTCACTATACGTTAGACCGACAAAGCCAGGAACATTAGCAGCAATTTGAACATTAATCCATGCAACTACTTCAGCCGCTAAGAATGCTTTGTTAAGCTGCAGGCCGTCAGTAGCACTGCCGTAACTTGAACCGATATTAGCAGTACCATAAGTGCTGTAAGTAAGACCGGCTGTTCCGTCTTTCATAATATTAATGACATTTGTAAATGACGCAGTAGCTCGTGTTAAAGCAACACCAGATAGTCTTGGTAAGATATCTTCTCTAAGATACTTAATAGCTTCAATTGTTTCTGCTAATTGCTCATTAACTACAATTTCAGTTCCAACATTGCCAGATCTATAAGCTCTACCAGCGTATTTGCTTGGGTAATCACTTCCAGTTTGTACATCACGTTTAACTGCGTCTAGAATATAACCAACATCTCTTGCACATTTATCTTCATTATAAACAAAGTATTGATCGTTGATGTAAGAAACAACTTCATCTTGGATAAACTCTTTGTTAAACTGCAAAGATTGTCGCGCAAAGGTTCTGCTTGGCTCTATGGCTGGCATTGTAGCAACAGTAACTGCCGGTAATGATTCCGGAGTTTGTTGGCCAACACTAATATCAAGAGATCCAGCAAGCCCAGGAATAACTAATCTAGTATCAACTACATCTGATATTATGTTAATAAGATTCTTAGCGTTTTCTGCTGTAGCAGCGTCGGCTGGAGTCCCTGTAGTGACCTGAGAGGTTAGATTACCTGAGGTTGGTGTTACTATATTATTAGTTATAACGTCTTCTGAAACATCTGCAAGGTGCTCGAAAGCTAGTCTTGTAGGTACTCTTTGCTCGTATGGAAGAATATTTACTGCGTTATTAAAGTAGTAAGTAGCAGCATTTACTGTAGCACCATCGCCACCATATTCTACATCTTCGCTGATAGCGTCAACAATCAAACCTACGTCTCTGTAGCAAAGTTCAGTATTGTAACCAAGGCCATTGTATTCTTCACGAATAAAGTCAATGATTTCTGTTTGATACTTAACAGTATTTCCGTTAATTGTTTCAAAGTAGCCATTGATTGTTGAATCGTATCCAACACCAATTAATGATGGCTCTTTAATCGCAGGTAGTTCAGCAAAACTATTACCGCGAACCATATTTGTTATGATATTAAACAGATTTTCTACTTGTGTAGCAACATATGGAGAAGAAGATTTCATAAAGGAATCAGCTACTGCACTTACAAAAGTATGAACACCTGCGTATCCGTTTGGAACAACTCCAACCTGCATTTTAATAGTAGTTCCTGTTACTTCAAGGATTTCTACTGGACGGTTAAAGTATGGATCAGTTGTTCTTGGATGCGAGATATTAGTTACAACTTGTGTTGCTGTATTAGCACAAGAGAAAGTAATAGCATTTTCGTCCATGATGATATAATCACCACTTTCAAGTGTGTGAGCACCAATCGTTACTGAGATAAGACCAGTTACTGGGTCATAAGATGCATCAGTTGGTGTGAATGAAGTATTAGCATCAACTGCTCTAACTTGTGTTTCAACACCTTGCTGTACATTAACAACTAACTCGTTTCTTACTATTTGACCAGCAATCTCAGCCATATGCTCGAATGAAGCAGCAGTAGCAGGACGTTGGCTATCAGGAAGAACAGTAACAGCTTTATCAAAATACAATCTTGAATTATTAACTGTTGCTGCGTTTGAGTCGTGTTGGACATCCCAAGATACTGAATCAATGAACCAACTAACATCTCTTTCACATTTAGCTGAATCGTATGTCACAGTTGGGTATGTGTTAGCAATCCATGCAGTAGTTTCAGCAATGAAGAAGTCTTTGTTAGATTGTAACAATAACTGCGCGTCGTATCCTTCTTCCGTAGCATAGGCTGTGCCAGTGTCACGGATATCAGCATTTGAAGTACCATTTTGCATGATTTCGATAATTTCATCGAAAGCGGCATTTGATCTTGTTTCGCCTTCACCAGCAACAATATTATCAGCAATTTGGCCTTTCAACCAAGTAATTGCGCCGACTGTTTCTGTTAATTCATTAGCAATGACTGATTCAGTTGATGCATTACCTGAGCGATAAGCAAGACCTGTAAATACTGAGTTAACATTTGAGCCAGTAGCAATATCTCTACGTACTGCGTCTAAGATTAGACCAGTATCTCTTGCACATAATACATCATTATACACAAAGTAGTTATCTCGAATCCAAGCATCGACTTCGTCCTGCAAGAATGGTTTGTTAACTTGTAACTGTTTAGAAGCAAGTTTACCTTGGCGTGTTACGTTTACTGGAGTCTTAACTAAAGAACCTGCTTCAGCACTTACGAAAGTATGAACACCAGTATAACCGTTTGCAGCACTAGAAGTTACGGTAATGTGCGTATTATTAGCGCTATCAACTTCTAATGGCATTTGGTAATTAGGCTCACCAATTCTTGGGTGAGAAATTTCAGTAACTGCTAATGTTACGGTATTTGCACAACTAAACACGATACTTTGTGGTTTAAACTCGATATGATCATCAACTGTAATACCATGTCCTGCACCAAGTTCAATTATTGATGTACCAGTTGCGGGGTCATATGTTACATTTAATGGCGTATGGAATGAATCGATTTTAGCTGGATCAGTCCAGTAAATTGCGTTAGTATCAATAGAATCAACTGTTGCGCTTACAAAGGTATGTTCGCCAGTATAACCGTTTGCGTTACCAACATTGAATGTAATAGTTGAACCAGTTACATCTGTAATTCTAACCGGTGCTTTATGGGCAGGGTCTGTAGAACGTGGATGCGAGATTTCAACCGTAGTGTTAGCAGCAGTATTAGCACATGATAGTGTAATAGACTCATCTGCGATTTCAATCCATTTTCCAACACTAAGATTATGCTGGCCAATTGTTGCTGTCATATCACCACTAATTGGGTTGTAAGCAACATCGGTTGGGGTGAACTTACCGTTGTAAATTTCTACTTTTCTTATCGCATCTGGCGCAGCATATACAAATGTATGTGCAGCAGTGTAGGAACCAGCATTGCCAACTTGAACTGTAATGGTTGTATCTGTCTTACTAATAATTGGTAAGCTAGTATTAAACGCAGCATCAGTTGAACGTGGATGAGAGATTTCTACTGGGTTTGATAAACCGTCTAAGCAACTAAATGTAATGCTTTCTTCAGCAATTTTAATTGTGTCGCCAAGTTGGAAATCATGCGCGCCAATTGTTACTGACATAAGGCCAGTAACTGGGTCATAAGCTGCGGTAGTTGGAGTAAACGCGCCGTTAGTGTAACCAGTTTGCTTAACACCGTTTAGCTTAGCTCTTACAAATGTATGTGTTTCAGTATAACCACCAGCATTACCAACATTCATTGTGATAGTGCTATCAGTTGTTCCTGTAATTGTAACCGCAGTTCTGAATAATGGATCAGTAGAACGTGGGTGAGAAATCTCAGTAACTACGCTTGTAGCAGTGTTTGCACAAGAGAAAGTAACTGCGTTTTCGTCAAACACAAGTTGATCACCGGTTTCAAACGAGTGGTTATTAAGCGTTAATGTCATAACACCGGTTGAAGGATTGTAAGCAGCATCAGTAGGAGTATATTGTCTACCTTTTGTTTGCATGATACTAATAATTTCATCGTATCCTTTAGCAATTCTGTCTGCCACAATAGGATCAGAAACTGTATCAACTGTTTCACGCTTAAGGTGTTCAACTGCACCAACTGTTTCTACGAGCTGATCATCAACTGCAACTTTTGCAATAGCTTGACGATAAGCAATACCAGATTGGATAGAGTTAAAGTTTGTGCCTGTTAGTGTATCTCTCAACACAGAAGGTACAATGTAATCTTTCATATCACGTTGACATTTAGCACTATTATAGAAGAACCATTCAGCGTCTGCCCAGTTCATCATATAATCTTGAATGAATTCGCGATTAGATTGAAGCTGCTTGCGCGCGTTTCTCTTATCTGCAGGAATTGCTGCATCATCACTAAATTCAATAGCTGAACCAAGAACCGATACCGCGTCATCTGCAACACTAACAAGAGTATGAACTCCTGTATAACCGGTTGTCCCAACATTAACTGTAATAGTTGTTGACGTCGTAGATGTAATTGGCAGAGCTGATTTAAATGCCGGATCTGATTTTCTTGGATGAACAATTTCTGTTAAGTTATTGTCTGTGCTACACGTGAATTTGAATGCTTCGCTGCCTAGCAAAACATATCTTCCAACATCTAATGTATGAGCACCAACTGTCATTACAAATTCGCCAGATGCCGCATTGTAAGTAACTGCAGTGGGCGTTAATTTAGCCCCGTCGTTCTTAAGAATATCAAGGATTTCGTTGAACTTCTCATAAGCTTCAGCAGCAAACACTGGAGAAGTATCTTGAGTAAGATCATCTGTTGTTTTACGTAATCTTTCGTACGCAGCAATTGTTTCTTCACGCTGTGCACCTATAACATTCTTAGCTGCTTTAAAGTAATAAGCATAACCAGAAGTTACTGAGTTGTAGTTAGTATCGAGTAATGTATCGTATTTAACTGCCGGCAAGATGAATTCGCTTACATCACGCTTACATTTAGCTGAATCATAAGCATAGAAGTCTTCGTTATTATCTAACCAATTGATGAATTCTTCAATGATAAATTCACGGTTATCTTGTACTAATTCACGAGCTGCAACTGCAGGGCCGTCACCAGTATTTGAGAAGATAATCGGTGACGCAAACTCTTCACCATTTTGAAGAACATTTAGCGTCTCGTCTAGCGAGCGTTCTGCACGAATTGTAACTTCGGTATTTGCATTTTCAAAGATTGCACTAACATCATCTTTAAGATGCTCAATAGAACCAACAGTTTCTGTTAACTGCTGATTAACAACTACATAAGAAATTGGGCTACGATAAGTAATACCGCTTAAGCGACCCCAGTAGTTAGAATTAGTTGCAATATCTAAACCAGTGTTATCAACAATAATACCAGTATCGCGGAAACATTTATCGGCATTGTAACCTTGATAACCTAACCCGCCACTCGTAGTATTAGATGTTAGGTAATTAACCATATCATCAATGATATCTTCTTTGTTTGTATCAATCGAATCTGCAAAGTCAGTATTAGCAATTAATTCAACTTGATTACCATTTGCTGGTCTAATAATAACTGTGCTGCCGCGTGCTCGCATTGAGATGTCACCAAACTGAGAACCGGAGTTGTTCAAAGTCATTTGACCACCGTCAAGAGCAAAGAATGCTTGGCGAGTAAAGATTGAAAGCGAACCAATACCGTTAACACCAGCACCGTTCTTAGCAACATAACCTGTACCGTTTTGAGTACGAGGTGTGAAACCAAAACACAATACGTATGTATATAGTGAGTCAGTATCTAGTACAGCTCTGTCAGCTAGAAGACAACCACCGCCGCGACCAACTAATCTATTTGGGAAGTCGTCAATACCAATACTTTCAATTGTACCAGTACCACCTCTTTGAGCGTAAAGAATATCTCCAACTTCTACGTTACCTTTAAGATTACGTACATAAATCTGGCGATTTGAATCAATATCTAAAATATACGAAACATAACCCGTGGCACCACTTGAGAATGTAACTTCATCATCAAGTTCAAATTGTGCTTGAGCACTATGGCCAGCAACAAGATAGAATTCTTGTCCTAAGTCAAGGATTGTACCTTTAGAGTTGAATGGATTCAAAGGTGGCTCAACATCTAAACGGTTGAAGTTAGAAAGCTGGGAACTATCTCGAATATAAGGTGAACGTCTTAGCAAAGCGCCTGGACGATATGCAATAGCAAAACCACCTTCAGGTTGGTCAAAGTTATCAACCTCAAAGTTCATATAACCAAAACCTTGGACGTAGTTACCAGAACCAACTAGAATACCGTTAGTCTTTTCCCAACCTTTTTTCTTCTGAATAAGTGTAGCATACTGACCAGCAGTTGAAGTTATTGCACAATCATCGGGTAACATGATTGGTTCATCAACGTAGTAAGTACCGGGACCTACCGAGATGTGTACTGCATTGTTAATATCATTGCGGTCGTAAGAGCCACCGGCTTTTTGTAGCGCAAGTTCTTCAGCGCGCTTTAGAGTACGTACTGGCTGTAAGATACTGCCTGGATATTTGTCATCACCATCTGATGCAACGTGTACTTTAAGGGATTTTTCTGTCTTCTTAGAGAACTCATCGTATAATTGACGGTAAGTCATTTTCTCTGTGTCGCCAGTCTTGACGTTCTTTAGAGCAAAATAACTATCTTCATCAAGCATTGGCTCGAATGTTTGTGTAAGATTCATATCAAAGTCAACAAGCTCTGACTGATTGATAGTTGAATTGGCGATATTTGATTCTGTAATATCTGACTGCTCAATAGATGATCTCTGTTGAGTTAAACCGTCAGAAGAAGAACTTGTAATAGTAATATTTTCTGCAACAACGTTATTCATTTCACCGGTCAAGATTGCGTTTTCTAATCTTGGATTAGTAAACACGTTATTATTACCAGTGCCATCTGAGAAATCAGAGTTTGTAATAGTGATATTATTTGCGGTAGTATCAAAGATATCACCATTAGAGAATGTAGAATCAACAATATCAGTTGTTAAGATAGTATTATTAGAAAGAACAGTATTCCAAATTTCACCATTTGAGAATCTTGAATTTGTAATATCTACGTTGTCTAGATCTGTATCTCTAATGTCAGAATTAGAAATATCTGTATCTGTGATTACTACATTTGAAACATCAGAATCTGCGATGCTGCCATTAGCAAACGTAGTTGAATCGATTTGGCTATTCGAGATGAATGCATCTTCGAGAATAAGCTCATCAATTGTAATGTTTGTAAGAATTAAGTTATTAGCTGTACCACCTTCGATGGTAACATTGTTATAAAGAGAATCATCAATAGTAGAATTGGTAAAGATATTGTTATTACCGGTTGAGTTGTTTAACTCACTCTCGGTTACAATCGTACTTGTAAATACGTTGTTATTACCAGTACCATTAGAAAAATCTGAAGTTGTAATAGCAACGTTTGATACAGCTGTGCCAATCATTGTGCCATCAGTGATTGTAGTATCTGTAATATCAGATTGATCAATTGTGCCGTTATTAAACAAGTTACGATTCATGGTGCTATCTTCAATAGTTGAACTGAAGATTCTAACGCCAGATATGTTGCCGCCTGTGATGGTTATTCTATCAAAGATTTCGTATTGCAGCGCGGCTACAAGTTCTTTTCTAGTAATGTTTTTAGTACCGTCATCACCTTGGATAAGGTTAACGATAACAAAAAGGTCTTCAGAGCGAGTATTGGCACCTTTGATTGGACCTAATTCGGAAATCTTTGACATTCGATGATACCCTTATGTGTTTTTCTTATATTTATAAAAAGGCATTGTGACCTCGGACTGTTCTTATAAACTAAAAATAATTAATTTAAAACTATTCTACGAGCTGCCATAGTTCTATATCGTCTACTGCGTCGTAGTGTTTTCTTTCTATAGAACAACCTTGGAGTAAATCACTAACAGTTGTTGATACATTGCCTATTGCGTCGGCAACTTGATCCCATTCTGAGTGACAATCACAACTGTTGCCTTCTTTAATATAACGAAGATGAGAACCGTTCATATAGTCTCTGCATTCTTGCAACGAACCTTCTATTAGAACTTTCTCTCTCATTACTCTGTATTTATTAGTTTCTTTCAGGTCACCACCAAGCGATACAATATCAAATTGTTGCATTGCTCTATTTGCTCTATACACCCAGCTTCTGACTTTGAAATCTTCAAGATTTTGATAGTATTCATTTGTTTCTAATATATGAATCATTTCGCGCCATGTTTCGGGTCTTGTGACTTTGTTCTCCATCATTTCTTGGACTGAAGAATTGCAGAAAAATGAATGGCCGCTTGTTACTACTTTATAAGGGTTCATCGTAGATATGCTCCGTATATTCTGCCATTTGGATCATTATTAACTGTTACATTTGATCCAAATACTAATGAAACTGCTCGTCCTCCTGCACCGCCAGCACTATATCCAGCGCCTCCTGGAGCACCCCAGCCGCCTCCGCCGCCACCCGCGTGGTTAAACCTACCACTACCACCCGTAGTTGTGCTACCGCCGGTTTGCCAAAGATAGTAACCATAAGCACCACCTGGACTATTATTACCACCACCGTAACCACCTGGCCAATCCTGTCCTTCACCAGACGGTATTCTAGCACTAGCACCAGCAGTACTAGCCATACGTCGCCCGCCACCACCGCCTGCGCCTCGAGTATCTGTGCCTTTATTTTCTTGCACACCACCGCCAGATCCACCTGCGTTGCCACCGATACCGCCTGTATTGCCACCATTAAAAGCTGCGTTAGAACCTTTTTCTCCAATCGTGCCAGCTGCGCCACCAACCGCACCACCAGCACCAGCTCCACCGACACCACCGCCAGCTCCACCGCCTCCGCCGGCTTGTATACCGCCTCCACCGCCACCGCCGCCACCACCAATAAAACCAAGTCCAGAATTATTGATTATAACAGTAGCATCTTTAACAGCTATAGCAACTCCACCATCTCCGCCAATCGATACGCTGGGGTTGATCGCAGCGTAATGAACCCCGCCTTTGCCACCTTTGCCTATAATGTAACCAGAATTTTCTATAGTAACAGCCTGGCCTATATTGGGAATAAGAAGTGCAGGCTTAGCTGTATCATCAGACCAAACATATACGCCGCTATCAATAAGCAGAACAATCTTAGATATTTCGTTCCAACCTTTAGCCTCGGCCTCTGTTAGCACGTTGTAATTTTCTACATTTTCAGATATCTGCAAATAGAATAAGTTTGTAGCTCCATAAAAATCCCCTACGGATATTTCACCTGATGTTGGAATAGTAGAATTATGGTCTGGAACGATTGCGGTATTATCATGGACATAAGCACCACCTCTATAGTATTCATTTAGAGCGTGCGGTGCTGATCCAGTGAATTCATTTGAAATGTCGGTTATGGAAATTGATCCAGTATCTTTAATAGCCATATTTACTTGCCTACTTTTTCTTGCAATTCCTTGATAGCCTCAATTAAGAGACCTATGACATTTCCGTGTCGTACAGCAAATACTTCTTTATTGGTTTTTGGATCTATCGTTTTATATACTGCGCCAGGAAGTACTTCTAGTAACTCTTGAGCCATAACACCAGTCATTGGTGTATCATCGCCGATATAGTTAAAGTTATATCCGCCAAGTTGTGAAACTTTATCTAAAGCATTCTCAATTGGAGTAATATTTTCTTTCATAGTTCTATCTGAGACAGAGCCAAACGCGGTAATATTTCCGGTTGCTGTAACAGTATTAAACACAACATCAGCAGTAGTGCCAACTGATTGTCCGATAGCAATCTCGCCGGTTGTTTTACTATATGTTACACCAGTACTTCCTGTTAATGAATCTCTTGCTCTAGCAGTAGTAAAGTAAAGTTTAGTACCTTCGGTAAGATTTGTTGTTTTATGATTTGATAATGAACTAACAGTACCATTTACATTACCAGTAAATGTAGCAGGAATAGTTGTGCCATTGCCATTTTCAAATACTTTTGCAGTTCCACCTGGAGCGTAAACATCACCTACAAAATCTCCAGAGAAATCTCCAGAAAAGTTACCAGACGCAGCTACGAAAGTGGCAGTATTAGAAGTAAGTAATCCATCGATTCTCAGGTCAGTACCAATCTCTACATCAGTAGAAGTTACAATACTCGGTACAGTTAACACGCCAGCTGGGGACAATGAAAACGCAGTAACGCCACCCTGAACCATTTGGAAATTAGCAGCCGCAGAACTGTCGTAACCAATATCCCAAGCAGTTATATTATCTGTATATCTTGTTTTAGCACCAGAAACTCCATATGCGAACGTTGCAGCTATAGGGGATAATGCAGGAGTAATTTTAACTGGAGAACCAAAGTCGAGTGTCGCACCGGGCGTTCTAGTTTCAACAAAATCTGTTAACAGATCATTGAATACTATAACAGTATTTGCAGTAAATTCACCCTGAAGAACTGCGTCGCCAACCGTTATATCACCGGTGCCTGACGCAGTTAACGAAGAGTCTCGCATGATATCAACCATTTCATTAGTTTTATCAAACCAATTTTGAAATGTCTGAGTCGTAGTAATATTTTGAATGCTAGGTTTTGACATTTAATTATTCTCTATCTTATCTAAACGGGCGCTGATTTGCGTTAGGCACAATTTAACCTCAACGAGCTCTTTTGTCAATTTTTCGACTTTACGATATAAAGCCCTTTCTGACTTATATTTATTAAGAGCAGCTACGTCAGTATTTAAAACTGCTCGAGTATTCTCGTCTCTGATTAAAGCGTGTGCCTGTATCATGTTAAAGCAATTCCTCTATAATCTTTCACAAACGGTACATTGTGAATGTTAGTTGCAAGTAATTCAATCTTAACAGCAAATTTTCTATACCCTATAAAAGTGCCAGATGTACTAGTATATGTGATAGTACCGGTATCTTTATTAGCATCTGCAACTTTATATCTAAATTCTTTATAGTCATTTACATTAGAAGATGAAGAATAAGTATTAACACCTTCGAATAGTTCTAGTTCAATCCAATCAATTGTATCGAATGCTGCGCTATCTTGTGTGTGCTGAGGTCTAATATAAACTTTAATGTCTGTGCCATTAGGTCTGTATCCTGTAAGATACAAGTTTAAGTCTTCAGCATCTAAGTCTTCAGCTAACTCTATGGTCTTAGAAATATATTTAGACGTAGTAGCCGATACATCAGTAACTTTAAATTGGTAAGCTAACAAAGTAGCTATTTCTAGATCAACAATTGGAGTTGAAGTAGGATTTGCAGAGTTAGACATTTCAACATTAATATTAAACGGCTTCGGATTAATAAAGTTATTTGATTTAGAGTAAATGACAACGCCTTTTCTGGTGAAGAAATTATTATCACCGAATTTTAATGGCATATTATATGTATTAACAACGTTATCAGGATCTGTGAATGTGCCATTAATAGAAGTTGTTGTTACAGAATCATTTGCTTTTTGAATTAATGGTTGTATATAACTTAAATTAATATTATCAATAGTTCCAATTGTACCATCAGTTCCGCTCGTGAATCCAGTAAGTACATCACCAACTTCAAATCTTTTCAAGTTAACTGCAGAACTCTTCTTTAAGTGAAGTTCTGAAGCAGTGTACTTGTTATAATGAGAAATTACACCCGCGACAATTGGAACACCTGAAGCGTTCGCGCCATTGAATGAACATGGCTTGTCGGTTGTGATTTGAACAGAAGTATCAACACTAGCAACTCTAAATATATCAGACGCAGTATTACCACTATTACGTACTAGGATATAATCGCCGGCAGAATAATCTGCAGTAAAGTCATTGCCTGACTGTGTGATAACATTTGTTCCTTGAACCATACTTACAGTATAACCAGTATCAATTTGCTTGTAAACATATTCGCCAGCGGTAAATCTTCCATCCCAATCACTCAAAGTAAAGAATTCATGATCATCGTTTGTAAGATTTACAGTACCAGTCGAGGCATTAAAGTTGTGACGATAAAGAGTAAATTTAATATCTTCATCTTGTACTGATTGCCATGCTCGGTTGTTTGTAGATGTAAATAAAACACCATCGCCCCAATCCATAACAACAGATTGACCTTGTGTAGGACCTGTAGTTTTATCTGTTCCACCAACTTTAGAAGTATAGATTAAGTAGTTAGGATCGTTTGCGTCTGGTTGAACAACAATTGCATATTCTTTTTCAACATCTACTCTGATAGGTGCTTCAAAGTTAATTTCAGTTACTGCTGTTGCATCCGCCGAAACGTTTACATCAGTAGATGTGTAGTGTATTTTAGAGAATGGCAAAATAATTGAAGAAGGATAACCATTTACAACTTCTCTTAACGTAACTGTTATGCCATTAATATCACTTTTTCTCTTGAAGTACAAATCTACTTTAGAGATAAATGCACTGTTAGATCCTTGACCCATACCTTGCTTAATAAAGAAAGTTTGAGCTAATGGATCGCCCGAGTTGGTTACTCGTCGGGCCGGTGCCGGTGCAATAACTGTTGTTACCCTGTCTGCTAAGTTTCTTGATGTTGCTGTTTCTTCAATTGCAAACTCTGGCATTCTCGTAGAAATTGTTGTCGCGCTTGAAGTAATATTATAAGCGTGATAAGCAATATCTGATTTTGAAGTAGACGCAGAATCAATACTTGAATACTGATCTACGTCAACTACTGTTAATATTCTATCTCCAACAAAGAACACTCCTTGTGGAATAGTAAATACTGCGCGTAGAACTCCATTAGCATCTGTTGTAACTGCGTCTGCCGCAATTCCAAATTTCTGGATATCTCGTGCATTAGCAACTACTGTACCTGGAGTAACGTGAGCATTTACATCAACACGATCAAAGAAGAAATAATGTCGTGTGCTAGGACGTAGTCCAGACACAAAGACTTTAATATCTTGCGTTCGCATATAAGGCTGGAAAGTTACATCAGTGAGAAAATCACCTACTGCGTTTGCATCACCGTCATTTACTGTAAGATTTGAAATAATGCCAGCTTCTGTGCTGGGGGTTGTAGTTGTAGTTGTTCTACCAACTCGTGACGATATAGCATCACCATCTACCACATCACCAGACCAGTTAGTTCCGGTCAGTGGCCATATTTCTTGAATATCTTGGAATGCTGCAGATACATCAATCACTAAAGGAACTGGATTTTGTATTGTATCGTGGGCCATATCATGGTTTGGCGAGATTGTTGCTTGGCCATCATATTTCCAGAAGTTAGATACGCAGTTTCTAGAGTTTGTAGCATATGGTTGCCCAAGCAATTTCACGTTAGCATTTCTGCTTAACGTAGCAATCTCGGCGTTGTTAACACTTGGGAAAACAGATGCACCAGAAGCTCCAGAATATTTCAAATCTAGAGGGAACGTATTCAATGCTGGAGTAAGAATTTTCTTATCAAAGTGAATAGCAGCTTTGTGATTTGGGTCATCAGTATTGGCAATTTTTGCGTCATTCATTGGATCTACAATGTAGCCATTTTTAAATCTTGTTAATCCGTTTTCATCTAAGATTAACAAGTTTTCTGAACTTTGCTCTAATTGATTTAAGCTGATGTAATACTCAAGACCTTCAATTCTTTTTTCGATCTTTTCAATGTCGCGCATTGTATAGTTCTTAGTGCCACTCGATTTAAACTGAATTGCACAAGAGAATTTACCTTGCTCTGACGCTTCTTTTTGTGATAGCGCGGGATAACCAGGAATATAGATTTGAGTAACGACAAGCTGATCTTGACTTACTTTTGGAGTAATTGGGTTTTGATCTTCTTCGCCTTTGATAAGTTGAGCTTTACCAAAAGAATCAAAAGCAATTACGTCAACTCGTGATAAGTAATTTTCAACGTCAGAAGTAATAGTAGCTTGCAAGGCTGGAACTAAGTATGTGCCACTAAATGTTTTATTATACCCACCAACACCGGTAGTTATTATTCCTGCTGAGCCAATAGTAGTATCAGTGTAATCAACAGCTGCATCTTTATCAACGTATGGTCTAAAGTCAAAACAGTTTCTTAAACTAAAAAGCCGTCCATCTGCTGCTTTATAAGTTGCAAGATCAGAAGATCTAATAAAACCACCAGGCAATACAGCGGTTTCATCATCAATAGGATAGCTGTTAATTGTAAAGAAATGCGAGCCGGTAGAAGTATTTACTTGGAATACACCTAATTTAATAACTAGCTGTTGACCATTTGCTGGCCGAGGACGGCCTGGAATATATTCCATGTATGAAATATCATAAAAATGGTCAGTTTGATTTGTGTGAAGTTTAAAGCTGCCGGTGTAGTCTATTCCGCCAGGACCCGTGTTAATGCTAACTATTTTATAAACATCGGGGAAACCTAAGCTATATCTAGCAGTATTTGTTAAATGGCTTATTTTAACATACGGTTCTACAGAAGCCTTGTTATGTGATTCTGCTGCTGTAAGGCGCTTATTATAATAAACGTCACCGCCACCAGTTGCACCAGGAGTAAGCGCGATTGTTAGTATAGAATTGTTTAACGTTTTTGTAACTGACGTAACTGGAATAACAGTATTTGAGGTATCTACAACTACAATGTCGTTTTGATCTAAACCAAAATCTTCATTAATAGACGCTGTAAGCTGAATCTCATCATTAACAATGCTAACACTAGCTTGCGCTCTAACAGGAATAATCATATCAGTAATTTCTTTGATATAAGGAGTGCCTGTATCAAAGATTACTGGGGATTTTCCAATTTGCTTAACTTTTGCGTTTGGCGCTACGTTGATTACACCAGAAGTACCTATAACTCGAACAACTTCACTAAACGAGTTAGGTGAAATCATTTTTACGCCAACAAGATAAACTTTAGTTGGTGTAATATTTCTAACATAAGCTTCACCGATTTTGCCACTTAAAGCGTTTTGTAAATCTACAGTATCATAATTAATATCTACTGTACCACTAACATCTACAACATCTAAATAAGAACCATAATCAGTGCTTGTTGCTTGGTTTTGTTGTATAGCGGTGTTTGAAATCGGATCTATGGTAAAATCTAGCTTACCGCTATTTTCTACACGGTAACCTTTAACGTATGCTGTACCTTTACCAACAAGAGCAGTTAATTCTGCACCTCTACGATCTAAATCAATTTTAAAACTATCTAAAATGTAGTTACCAGATTCTTCGTATGTTCTTTTTGCCAACTCAGCAGCAATAGAATTAAACTGAGAAACATCACGTAAAGTAACTGCAGAACCATTTTGATAACGAATAAGAGTAAAGAATCCTGCATCGATATCAGCAATTGCTGTACTCTTAACAACTAATACTGGAACCATTTTAAGTCGATCAGCACCAGGCGCATTAGCATTAGATGAACTGTTTGCATTATCATACAAACTATTATCTTGTAAAGAACTAACTAAGCTTTCGGTAACTTCATAACCAACAGAAAGATCATCTGGCACATCAGTATATTTAGAAACAACTAAAGTTTGATCTTCAGTGAATAAAAAATGACCCTTCTGAAAGACCACACCAGCAGATGCTCTAATACCGAATGATTTTCCAGCGGGATTTGATTGTAAGGTGACATTGATGTTCCAGTCTGGATCTAAAGGATCTCCACCTTCTTGAAGGCTTGGAACTAGTACTGACCCATTATACACATACTTAGTGATTGTTAAGTTTTCACCAGCGATAAAACGCTGAACAACACCGTTTGTATTCAGATAGTTAATAAAGAATGTATTAAGATCTGGTGGGCGAGTTTCAAATCCGCGGGTAGCAGCAATAATACTAGCTTTAAGACCAGCAGCATTTTCTAATTCGTATACGACATCAACATCTGTCACGATACCACTAATAATTGCTGTACTTGCTCTAGACACAAACTGCTCTACATCAAAGCCAGTTTTATCTACGAGCTTTACGTATTGTAAACCGTTGAGGTTTGTAAAGTTGCAACCTTTGATAATAGTACCTTCCTGGTAGATATTATCTCCGAATTGTTCAACTTGATTTTGTAGAATCGTTTGAAGTTGAGTCAGCTCTCGTGCTTGTACTGCATAAGCTGGTTTAAACAGAATCTTGTAGAACTGCTTTTCGACGTCAAAGTCATCAAAATATGGTGCAATATTTAAATTTGTGTTAATAGGCATCTATTTGAGTTCCTTAAAATTCCAAGACCAATTTATATTCTTCTCTTGAACTTTCTTCTCTAGTTAAAGGAAAAAAGTCTTCCATAAAGTATACGGTACCAGATCTTTGAGTATATCGTGATTCAATAACATTATTAGCTACTGGTGTATTTATCTGAATTCTTTGTCCTGTAGAATTAACAAGATTTTTCGTGTAATCTAAAGATATATCGTTATTAGCAGCGTTTACATATGGGCCCATATAATTAGATAAGTAAACAGTATTAGCTGTATCATCTATTTCATGAACTCGCGCACTAAATGTTATGTTGTTGTTTATATCTTTTTGGGTAACGGTAGTATTTACGACGAACTTTGTGTAATCGTTTGTAATAATTTGTAAACGATTATCAAATACTTCAGGAGATGCAGTATTAGCTGTATCTGGATCTGGAGTAAATATTGGATTCTTAACAAGACCAATAGCAGAATAAGTATTACTCTTGCCTATTTTGTTATTATCTGTTTCAGTAATATAAGAATACATAAGTATATGTCGGCAATGCATTTCGTCAATTAAATCAAAATTGTGATAACCTAACGGTGAAATAACAGGTCTTAAGACTGCTCTTACGTCGATTGATTTAGGATCATCTGGATCAAAATCAAAGCCAGGATCTATTACTGTTGCCGTAATAGCATTATAGTTTTTACCTGTATCTAAAACTTCGATATTTGTAATTGAACCATTTACTATTCTTGGAATAGCGATAGCACCTGTGCCATCACCTTCAATTTTAATTGTAGGTAAAATCTTAAAAGTAGAGTTAATAATAACTCCGTCAGCCTTAGGATCGCCGATTACTTTAACTTTTCCTCTATCTGTAATAGAATCCCAAGTATAAGTATCAACTACATATACGTACGCAATGTTTGTTGGTGTATTACAAACAATAGTCATACCTGAATAGTAGTTTTGAATCTCGCTTAAATCATTAGATCTTAAAAGTATAGTAGAATCATTACCTGGAGGACCAGCGACGATTCCGCTTTCTAAATAAGGATAACCTGCGTTATCGATATAATTCTCTACAAAAATATCACTTACTTCTGAACCTGTAATAATATTATTTGCATCAGCAGCAGTATCTGGATTAATTTCGAACGTTCCTACAAGAGGAACATAACCAGTTGCATTATATGCTTCAAACTGTTGCTCGGTTAGATAATACATAAACTTCCAAACATAACCGTCAGGCATTCTATAAACCTGTTTAGTTGTCGTTGGATTATAATTTGGTGGTGCGGTAGATTCAGCACCGTTATTATTAGATAAACATTTGTAAACTCTGTAATCTCCAGAGTCATTATTTGTAGGACCTACGATGGAATAAAAGTTTAAAGATTCTATATCAATCTGGTCGTCGTATTGAGCATATACAGAATCTTTCTGCCAAGGGTAATATTTTATCATGAATTTTACATCTTCTGGAAATACTCTTTTACCAAAAAGAATATTTTCTCTAAACTCATTTTTACTATATAACGAATTTGCGGCATCAATACGAGTCAACTCGCCCGTGGCAATTGACGAAATTGCAAAGTAAAACTCGTTGTCTAGAATATCTTGATAGAACATTCTAGTTACATCATTCTTTAATTTTGTAGTTAGTATTTCTGCCATTTCACTTAACCTTAGCTTTTTTAATATTTATAAACACTTTTAGCCTCTTCTACGAATTCTAGCGCGAGGATAAGTAATACCCGAGGCTGGTCGTGGTTTAAAATTCTTTTGCGGAAACGTGACGCCAGTTTCTACTCGCTGATTGATCCATCTCAAATAAAGGTTTGGCGCACCCTGTAAACTGTTTGTATCCATAGGATCATCTGTTGCAGTATCTTGCATTTGATCTACTGATGCCTTATTTATCAACCAAGCCTGTGCCTCTGCTTGAGTAATATTGGGCCATGATTCTGCTAACAAAGCAAGAACACCGGCAACCTGTGGTCCTGACATGCTTGTTCCTTGATACTTGCCAAACTGATAAGAGCTGTTTCTTGGATCATTAATACCACCAGATTGTAAGCTACTTTGTATTGCTTCACCCGCAGCAAAAATATCTACTTGTGATCCAACGTTTGAGAAAGGAGCTTTATCTTCTTGGGTGTCGTTTGATGTAGCACCTACATTAATGATAGGTGCATAACCAGCACCAGATCCGGTACCTCTATGCAAATACCAAGTATAATTAGTTCCACCGTAAGTTGTGTCGAATGTATTAGCATAATCTTGATCTGAACTATTTACTGTTTTCCAATAGTCATTACCCGCCGAAGCAACAATAAGAATACCATCATTAATAGCATCTTGCATATCAGCATTACGAGATGTAAAGAAATACGGAATTGACATATCTTTTGTTGGCGCATAAAATCCCCTGACCTGCATTTCACCGGCAGTTAATTCTCTTCCAGGATCAAATGTTACTCCACGATAAACTACTTTTGTTGGATACCCAAAGCTGTTTTGGCCTGTAGTAATTGAAGAGCCGTAACTATTGTTTGTGATAGTCGGATTGCGTCTACCAGTCTCAGGATTAATTGCCTTCGTGTTGTGCCACTGTCGTATGTAGTCCCACATGAGGCTGCTGGAGAGGGCATTGGGGTTAGTGCCATATGGACTAATATTGTAAATATTGGCGTCTCTAGCCCACCCCTGAGTGTTACCAGCGACGGTGCCACAACAATGTGCGCCATGATTGTTATCAGCAGTTCGATCGGCGTTAGTGCCATCAATATATGGTGGATACGTATAAGTTCCGTTTGAACCACCGCTTACAGCGTTAGTTAAAGAAAACCAATTAAACTGCTGTACTCTTGAACCACCAGATCCGTTTTGATTAACGGCAAACTCAGGGTGTGCTGGATCCATATGACCATCGACAATTACCACATCTATGTTTTTTCCGCTAGCCGTAATAGTCAAGTCAGTTGTTACAAGAGATGTTCCATTAGCACCCCAATTGTTTCTGTTAACTTCTTCACTATTTCTTAACAAACCCCAATTGATATCTGAGGCATCGCTTGCCCAACTTTTGTCAAACTCACCGTTTGAAATTGTGTAACCAGCGGGTCTAGTTGTAATATCAATAAGCTCTGCCAATTCAACATCCCAAACACGATCATCAGCTTTAATAAGTTCAACTTCTGAAGGCTGTAACATGTAATGAGTATTACGACTAATCGGTCTTCTATGCGCTACATCAACAGCTCTATTTGGAATGAATAGGTTACCACGAGGCGATTCCATATCTGCGTAAAAGTCTTCGAGGTCTTCTTTCCTGTGAAGAGTAACAATCCATTCTTTAAGCATTCATTAAGCCTCTAATTGCAGAAGGTTAAGTGTTACGGTTACCGCACCTGTTACTCCAGATTTGTTTGTAACTCGACATGGAATAGAGGTTGTTGGAGTTGATTCGAGATTATATCCAATAACACCAGGAGACACTATAACTGTTTCAGCGCCAGTAGTAATTACTTCTACAATAACACCAGCGTCAGGAGTTGGATCAGTACCTTCTCCGCGTGCATTATCTGCAGTACGTACGGCAGCGTTAACATAAATTCTAACCCAAGCAGCTTTATCAGTTGTGATAGTAAATAACGAGTACGATTTAAATCCAGTGAGATCAAGATCGCCGCTGGCATCATTCGCTAAAGAAGCAGTTGAACCAGAAGGTGATGTTCTTGATTGTAAACCGCTACCGCCGGCAGCAACCCAGTCGTAATCAGAACCAGTCCAACTTAAAACTTGACTAGCAGACGCAGTAGCAGTATTTAAATGAGTGTTAACACTGGCATCAGTATATGCTGCAGTCTGGGCTACCCAGTCATAATCGCTACCAGTCCAACCTAAAACTTCGGTGGCTGAAGCAGTACTAGTATTTAAGTGCGCATCTACGTCATTATTAGCATACGACAGGCTAACAAATGTAGTAAATGCAGTGCCACCTGTTCCATCAGAGGTAAGCACTTGCCCGGCTGTGCCTGCAGCAATGCCAAGATCATATATGCTAGTTGGCACAACTATACTATCTACTAAACTATAAACTTCAGTAAAGTTTTCGTTTGTTTTGGTCATGGCAGAACGTATCGGATCGCCAGTTCCGTCATTAGCTACCGTACCTACGTTAATGATTTGCTTCGCCATGTTTGCTCCTATTAGTTTATAGCTTATTTATTTAACTTTAGCCGTTGTCTACAGTGAATGTGATTGTATCATCTACTGTAAATATAAGATTATCTGCTCTAACTGTTTGATCACCAATACTTTGATTAGGACCAACAATATCTGAACCACCTAATACATAATCATCTTTTCTAATTAATTGGAATTGAGAAGTAATTTTCGGCCCGGTCTTTTGCTCGTAAATAAAATTACCAAACAGTTTAGAACCTGCAAGATGCATTGTATCTTTTACAACTTTGATGTATTTTTTTGGATCTACTGTTGATCTAATTTCATAAGAATATTCTTGGTAGTAATCACTATCTTGAATTTTCATTTGCCCATCATAATATTCAAACTCATTATTATCTGGGTTTGTCCAATAGCCATTAATATGAGAACTTTGACTACCCCAGAATCCAGAAGTAATACCTTGCGAACTTGCACCTATTGTTGCTCTAGCGGCGTGTACTCCGTCAAGACCAACAAGAGTAATGGTTTCGCCATTAACATATCCAAAACCCGAGTTACTGATTATTGCACCGGAAATTCTTCCTTGTGAGAATAAAGTCTCATTAGTAACAACAGCATTTTCACCAAATCTTTTTGTTGAATAATTTCTTTCTACAGCAAGAACATCGTAAGAGTTGCCTTTATGGGTGAAGCTATCACTTACGCCAGTCTTAAACCCGTAGTAACTATAAGGACTTACGTATAACGCACCTAAGTTATTATCAATTGCTTTAATTTTACCAGTTGTATTTGTTAATGCTTGGTAGATAGTATCACCGACTGAGAAACTAGCACTATAATCAGCAACTAAAATAACTTGATCGAATCTTTCAAACGCTACCATTTGTTCATCTACTACAAGACTAAATGTATCATTGCTATAGTCGGCGCCTGGGTTTATGTTTTCAAAAGATTTAATAGTACCAATATCAAATGGTGTTAAGTCAAACGCATCTTCTAATGCTGTTGCTAAAACAACAGGACTAGTCAATCCCGACATTGGAATTATGGCAGGCGGAACCGTGTTGAAGTTTGAGGAATTGAGTGGTACGTTTAAAAAGTTTCCAATGATGTCAGTAATGAGAGTAACTGATTCAGTGTTTTCTAATTCTTCTACTTTAACATCTATAATATTTCCAGTGTTAGCATATAGAGGTCCTGGAGAAGAATCATTTTTTGTAGAAACTGCAAATATTTCACCAGTATCTAAATTCAAGTCATATGCAGTAAGAGTAAAGTTTGCTGCCCCGCGATCTACTGTAGAAATATCTCTACTAATATCAAACGAGTCACCTGGCTCCATTTTGATACCAACTGCAATAGAGTTTTGACCTATGACACTACCCTGATTTCCGGCAGTATCTTGTAAAACTTCTAGTTCTACGAATTTAAAATCTTCGTTGGGTAGAACAATAACTTGATTTGAAACTAATAGCTTTGTGCCTGGAATAGTATAACCAAAACCACCGTCTGTTATGTTGTATTTTATTGTTCCGGTAAACTCTGATTGAAGTTCAGTTACAATAGCAATACCACCTTTGCCATAGCTACTCTCAATATCAAATATATCACCAATATTATTGCCAGTAGTTCCGCCCCAGTTCAAATCAATTTCTAAAGAATCTGCAGAACCGTTCAACCGGCCAAAAGATATATCCTCACCATTAATACGCGAAACAATATCATCGTATCTTTGAAATTTACCTTTCACATCAGCAAGGTAAATGATGGGAGTTAATGTACCATTTAAATAAACGAAGTTAATTTTATCTACAATGGCTTTAGCTTTAGAAATAGAACCATAGATGTTGCGGCTTAACACGTCTTTGTATTGGTAAGCAACTCCGCTAGTTGAATAAAACTCATCGTTGTTTGGGTACATTTGTAAATATACACCAGTCTTCCAAATTGAATCTGAAGGCTTGAGCATATATTTTGCTGGATATCGTACTTGAATATCTTCCTTATAGAACATTCTAAAGAATAATACTAGACCAGCCTCAGTACCTTTACGCCGATACAAATCCATAATATTACGAATAACAAATTTAACTGTTACGTCGTCATCTATGTGCGGTAAATCTGCCATAAATGTCTTTTTGAAATAAATGATCATTTCAGAAAGAGTACTACCGATATCACGATATTCAAACATTCTACGAGTATTATAAACACCCATATTAGGTTCTGTTTCTACAAATTTGTAATACTGCTCTACCATATCAACTAGTTCAGCACCATGCTCTCTATAATAAGCAGGGAACTGCTGCGCTATATTAAACGCTATATTCTTTTCTACTAAGTTGACAGTGTTATCAGCCATTTACTTAACCTCAACCATATTAATAGTTACATCGTCATCCTGAATAAGGAATATTCTTCCTGCTGGGGATGTTATATCGTCATTAGATGTTGTTACCATGATTCTGATTCCAGAACCAGCATAACCTTCTGTCTTAAAATCAATAAGGTTAATTTCGCCAGTTTCATAATTTACATTACCAGCAATTGGTTTAACAATCTGTGGATTAACAAGGTCTGAAGTTACGATTTGAATATTGCCAAGACCATCATCTTGAAGATAAGAATCAAGATTGTTATATTCGAAGACTCCACTTACAATTGCTGGTTTATAATCTGTAAATCCGTTAGAATCTTTAAATGGATACGGTTTAACTAGCTTAGAGTAAAATTTAAACGATGGCGACGAAGATACGTTTAGTGCCGGTGAATATACAATATATGGACATACAGTTATTTCATTACTTATAATAGCAATACTAGAAGCATCGATTAACGCAGATAGTTTAGATAATCTTAATGTTGTATCAAAATCATCTAGGTATGTTGTATTATATCCGGAAACAACTGTTCGTATTTCAGATTCAAGTTGTCCAGATGATTTCTTAGTAACTTTAGGATCAAAATACACATTAGAGTTTACACAGCCATATATAAATTCTGACGGAATAAACATTGGCTCAATTCCAAGCGGGCTTTTCTCTCTTAAAAATTTGATATAAGCGGCCGATAAAACGGATGATAAGCCTTCACGACCTTCGCCAAGATAAACAGAAATAGCAACTCTACCATATTGTGGTGGGTCTAATTCTTCGCCACCATAAGCAGAAACCGAATCGATTTCTGGAAAGTTTTGCTTGAGAAGAATTTCATAATCGTTTGAAGTAATTGCTCTTTCTTGAATCTGTAAACTCTTAGGAGCAAAGTATCTGATATTTTCTAGTGACTCTCTTTCTGATCCGCCCGCCGCTGCACCAATAGTTTCTACTGAAACAGTTGAAGTTGCCAACTGCGATTCTAACGCGAATGAGAATGCGCCATTTGATTCAGGACCACTCGTGATTCTGTATCTTACACGAATATCTTCAAAAGCTGATGGTTGTAATCCAAATACGTTGTTGCCAAAGTATACAGTATATCGGCCGTCATAATATGGTTCTACGTAGAATACTTTATCATCAGCAGCAACTCCAAAGATATCATTTTTGCGAATAAATTGGTTTTGATCTTCTGTTGCTTCAGCATCAATGAATACTTCGATTGAATCGGTATCGGCGTTTTCGTTAGTAAGAATAACTCTTAGAACACCGTCGTCACCAATGAAATAACCTTCTCGCTCAAAGCTAGCAAGCATTTGACCTTCAAAGATTTCTATATTTTCTGCAACGAATACGCCTGGAGCAGTCTTGCGAGCAACATAAGTTTTAGAATTTACGAAGTTGTAAGAAGCACCTTGATATGTAGTTGTAAAATCTGAATATGCCGGTATTGTAACAGTCTGACCTAAGATAGTTGAATCTACAATAGTTACAGTTACAGCAGCTCTAGCAGATTTTCTTGAGCGTGGAAGATAATTAAGTTCTTTTGCGTGAGACATAACTGAATTTTTCAACACAGCAGAATCTAAGAACATTTCATTAACTGCCATATTCGCATAGAAATTGTTTTGGTATGTGTTATAAGCCAAGACGTCTAGGAACACGCTCATGTTTGAACCTTCAAAGTTATAATCTTTGAATTGTGTTTGGCTGTTCAGATAAGTTTTAAACTGAGTCTTGATAGACTCAAAGTCTAGTTCTGAAATGTTTAATTTAGCCATTTATCGTGTCCTCTCTAAGAATACATCTAGCGTAATAGGCTGCTGTACGTTTGTTATATAGAATATAATTTTAACTCTTACCGTATAATCATCTATGTTTGATGTTGCAATCACATCAATAAGTTCTGCTCTTGGTTCGTATAATTCTACTGTATTTCTTACTTGATTCTGTATCAATATAAGAACTGCGGGAGTAATATTTTCAAACAACATAGCATTAATATTGCCACCCATATTAGGTTGCATTAATCTTTCACCTCGATCTGTAAGAACAAGATTTTTAATTGATTCTTTTACTGCGTCTTCGTCTTTCCAAACAGTTAAATCGGACGACACTGGGCTTATCTCAAGATTCTTTTTAAAATCTTGATACAGAGTAATCTTTTTTGATCTAGCCGTGAATATTGTGGCGGCCATTTACTAGCTCCTCTTGTCCCATTGTCTTTCACTACCGACGTCTAAGTGTATAAATCCATCATATAATCCTATCCCTCTGAAGCCGAGACTTCTGGCAAGAATAACAAACCTATCCACTTCGATACTTCTTCCTCTAAACCCGTTCCACGTCAAATCCGCAGCTTTTCCGCTTAAGTGCATAGATGATTTTGCGCCATCAACAGCTGTATTATAAGCTGTGTTTCTATAACCACTATTTAAGTAAAGATAACTGCTAGTAATACCAGCTTCTTTAGCTGCAGCTTGAATCCGCATAATTAAAACTCGTACATCTTTATCGAGCATTTCCCAGCCTTCGCGAGCAGGGGTCATTTTAGTAACCCATCCACCTTGAATCTTTAATCTCGTATCAGTATTAGCTTGTAGTGCATCCCACTTAGGAAGATTTTTATATTCTTCTGGCGTCGGCAGTGCGATGTTTCCAGCTTTTTCCCATACTACTTTAGCGTTATTTATCTGTTCTTGTCTGTTCTCTTCAGAAGGTCTGATTGCGCCAGCTCTAATTGCTTCACCACTTATACGCGCTGAAGCATTTGAAATTGTATTAAACACTTCGTCATATCTATTAGCAAAATCATCAAGAGGGCTTTTCAAACCTTTGATTAACCCTTCGATGCCAGTTGCTAAAGCACATAACCGAGCAATTAAGAATTGTATTTCTTCTAAAGAGGGATTTGAAAATAATCCTACGGCATAACTAATTAGCGCTTTTATTTTATCTACAATCTTTTTAGAATTTTCTGGTCCGCATATTGATTGAAGTGCGGTTTTCTTATCTTCCATCTTACCCACAATGTTTGTCTGAACTGGAGTAGTAACTGGACCTGTAATTGCTTCAACATTAAAGTTTGCAATTGACATACAAACTGCAGTAATCGTCTTTCTGATTGTTTCAGTAATCTTATCTATGATAGAATCAAGTAAAGCTTTTACTTTAATAGCATCAAATATTGCTTGAAGAGGATCTTTTATATTTCTGATTTTACTGAGAAAATTAAAGAAGTCTTGAACAAGAGCTCCAACAGAACCAATCAAGTCAAAGAATCCGTCTATTGCTCCAAAAATATTTTCGAACAAAGAACAAAATCCACCTAAGACACTATCTGAAAAATCCCCATTGTAATAAGCTTCTAACTCATTTAGAAATCTTGGCCCGTTTGCATTAGCAGATACAAGAACAGTAGAAGGTGTGTAATTACTATCTTTCATAAATGAAGCAAATTCTAATGCTGTAATATCGCCGTATTTTAGTCTTTTTGCGAGAACCGTATAGTCTGGCAATTTTTCAACAATGAAATCTCTTTTTAAGAAATCAGTATTGATTTTATCAACAGCGTTATAAAAGCTTTGACTTCCGTGTTTATTAACTGCTGCTGATAATGGATTTTTTTCTACATCAGCAGCAATAGTCTTTTCAAATTGGGCTTGGAATACATTAATCTGGTGAGTAGTATATTCCCCATTACCATTAACTGTATTACCAACATAAGGCGTAGTTGTTTTATTTAAACAACTTCTACAAAGCTCTTTGCCGGGTCTGCATGTACACGCCATTATTGTGGTCCTTCTGTAGTATTAGTTGGATCGCCCGGAGGAGCAGAGTAAGATGATTTAACCGCATCAATAGCATTTAAGAATTCTTGAACAGTGGTTAATGCAACATTGCCAGCTCGATCACCAGAATATTTGCTCCTACCAGTGTTAGGGCCAGATACTAATGGTAAAGATGCCCATTCACTGGCGAGATTATTCGCGAAATCTTCTCTTGTAATTTCACCGGTTAGGAATCTATTTAGGCCTCTTTGCTCAAGAAGAACAATGGCCAGTTTATCTTGATTTTCTGGGCTAAACATTGAACCACCACTTAAGCCAGCCCTTGTATATAAAGGATTTCCTGGACCAGTAGCTGAGTCATTATTATAGCCACGAAGTGTATCTTCCATAATTTGATATCTGCCAGAAGCTTCTGAAAGCTGGAATCTATCAATACTTTCTTGCCAATCAAGAACTTCTTGTATAGTCATAGAAGTAAGACTTTTACCTGGATATCTATATTGCGAAACTAAGCCAGATATATCATCGTATCCTTGAGATTCTTTATTACCAATAAAATCAAGTAGTGGTGTTGCTGCAGTTTGTGTAGCAGCACTAACAGAACTAATGGTTGCTGATGAAGATGTTGAACCATCACCGCCATGATCTCTAGATGAAACACCCGAACTACCGATAGAACCTGGCTGATATAGCGATACAATAGAAGTTGATTTAGCAACTGGCTCTGGTGCTTCAACCTTGTCTGCACTTATTGACTCTTCAGCATTACCTGGAGCTACCGCGCCGCCGTTTGCCATACTTACAAAATCATCAATATTAACAGTTGCAGCATCAAGGTGAAGTAATCCATTAGATCCTACTTTTAATACAGTGTCGCCTTTAATATTAAAATCAGTAGTACCTTGCATATTAATTTTATCACCAAAAATATTCAAAGTATCTGTTGCTTGAATCCAAACTTTTTCAGACTTAAAGTAAGCGCCATCACCAGATTCTACTTGTAATTCTTTAGCAGCATTAATAGACATTGTACCAACATTAGCTTCAACTTTAACATCACCTGCACGAATTTGAACTTGTTCACCTGCGATATGTGTAGATTGGCCGCCAACAGATAACATATGGTTGCCATGAACTAATGTTTTTAAATCACCTTCAATTTCTTCAACTTTATTACCTTTAACATACACATAGCTATTACCTAAAATAGTAACAGTACTCATACCGCCAACTACTACATGTTGTTTTCTATCCATAACATCATATTTGTCAGAAACAGATTTCGTAGTTGTGGTACCTCGAGAATCTATTTGAATAAACGATCCAGACTTATGATGAATCATAATTCTTTCAGCGCCAGGAGTATCATCTAATTCGATACTGTGTGCCGCGGTTTCAATAACTCTATTATGCGGGTATTGTGCCTGATAAGCTGGTGCAGGTTCATCCCAAGATTCTTCAGTTCCACCAATTGGCACATCAACAGCACGACCCATTTCTTGTTGCAGAACATGAGTTTCTTGGATATATTCGCCGCGCGATAGTCTTGAATTCTGCGGTTGACCTGCATCATTTGGTGCTGAACCTTGGGCTACCAAATCGCCGTCTTTATCAGGCACAACACCCCACCCAGTTTTAGTAGGATTAAGTGGATCTACAAATTGTGTTGGAATAAGACCAAGGATCATTGGTTGTTGAGCATCACGCCCATCAAGAAACATTCCATAAACCCAAGAATTTACTTTTGGTACTACATTTGGATCGTATCCGCCCTGAGCAACAATAGCCCAAGGAAGCATATCAGTAGGAACCTGGTCTAACGTGCCATGAATACCAAATGCTCGTACTTGCACACGACCTTCTAATCTTGCGTCAACGTTATTTTCTATTACACCAACAAAAAATAACGGATTTCTAATTCCTACTCCGTGATCAAACATACGCGTCTCCATTAGGTATATCTGCAGTCTCAATAGACGCAATCTGTTTACTGCCACTCCAGTCAAATTTGGCGAGTTTTAATGTTGTGTTTAAAGTACCTTGGTCGTCCATAACATGCACAGTTTGCTGCACTAAATATCGGCCGGCCAGTGAAGCATTTTGAACAATGTTGGGGTTTACAAAATCAAGAGTTTTAATATCTAAACTTACGAGCATTCCAGGTCTAATATCTAATCTACCTTTCATAACTGCCACTAAAGAAGTATTGTTTAAGTGGTGATAATACGAAACTCTATTATGAACAATTTCAGGAAGATGCTGATTTGGCAAAAGCGCAGAATCTGCTTGACCTAAACTTGTGTAATTTTTAAACACCATAAATCTTCTAGCATTAGCATCAGTAAACGTTGCTTTTCTAAAACTTTCAGTATGAGGATTATCAGCTATAGATCTTGTCGTACCAGACATATCGATGTAAGCCGCATTATCGTAATTAAACTTACTAATATCAAATCTTCTTCTAACAAAATCAATTTCAACAACTTCATTTGTGTACGCACCCGAAAATAAATCATCAGATGTATCGATACCTTTAGATAGAATATGTAAGTCTTCAATTCTATCAAACTGGGCTGCTACGTTTTTCGCATCTAAATCTACTGCCGGGGCATAAAATAAGTTTAGTATTCTGCTTTCAACATTATTTGCCTTTTTAATAAAATACTCATCTGTACAAAAATAAAAGTTTTCTAATGTTTCAAAGAATCTAAATGTTTGTGATGGTGCTTTAGCATTAAAGGCTCGAGCAGCTACAAAAAACATTGATTCAGTAGGACTTAAGTCAGGAATAATAACACGCGTTTGATTAGTAGCTGGCTGAACAATAAAAAATCTATCCGGCTCATTACGAGTATCGCCTTCTTTAATAAGAGGATAACTAGTAGAAAGATAAGGAAGAGTTAATTTATCCTTTATACTATCTTTGTCGTTAACAGAACCAATTCCCAATTTAGCAAAGTTTTCTTTAAAAATATCTCGAGCCATTACACTTGGCGTACTATTAAAAGATGTAAGAACCTTTTTAGTACTAGCTTTAAATGAATGCTTAGAAACAAAATGCAGTGTATAAGTTACACTATTTGAGTTTGCACTCGGTGTGATATCAGTAACTTTATGGATAATAGCAGAAATTTTAACCTTTGTGTTAAAATCCATACCTTCTATCCAGAAGTTTAAAGTTTCTTCACCGCGTATAGGCATGCCTTCTAGTATACCTGAGCTATCAAGAACGTTAAGCGTCCCGCTGTAAGCAACGGCATCCATAGACTGAACAATTTCAAAACCATAAATATAGTTTGAAGAAATATCTCGTTTAGTTTTCTCGTCATACGAAATAAGTTCTGCTTTAATTATTTCGATGGATGTTGGGTTAAAATCAGCCATTAGGTTCTTATTTTTCTAGAGAATTCATTTGTGATAAGAGGTAAATATCCTCTATCTACCAAGAAGATTTCTTTTTTATTTTCATTCTCTGCAAGTTCTTGATCATAAACTTTCCATTCTTTCCACTCAGAAGGAATAATACGTTTGATAATAATTTTACGACCTTGTTCTGTGCGCAAGATAATACGATCTTCTTTTCGAAGATAAATTGTTTGAAACGATTCTGGCGCTAGTTTAATTATATCTACAGCCATTTATTAAACCTCTCTATAATAATAGATGATATTGTCACCATTATCTTCTTGTGTCCATTCGACAACTTCGTCACCAACGCGACCAGATACCTCACCGTATTTTTCTACTAAGTAAGCATTAAAAATTGATTCAGACATTGGCCATTGATGATAAGGATCAATGATATTATTTGACATGCATACGAGCCACGTAAAATCAGTAGATCCATAATACGCGTTTGCTACATCTTCAGGCTTATAACCTTCTTTTACCGTATAAGGCAAATATAGCATAGGATTAGAAGTAACAAAAGATGTAAAAGAATTTCTACGAGTGATGTCTTTTACCTGTTGGCCTTCATATTCTATTGTTGGGAAATTTTCAAAATACTTCATGCGTTTTGTGTTCCATTCGAAAATTGACTTGCACCGCCACTGAGGCTTGCGTCTACATTTGTTTCTTCAAAAGATCTACCTTCCATTGGTGTTGGTGATACTGCACCAAAGTCATTAGCTGTTTCAATTTGCAACTCTTGCAATGTTATTGAAATATTAACGCCAGCTGGTCGACCGCCTTGCATAATTGCTAAGTTACCACCTGCGCCATAGTCAACAGTCATATTAGTAACCATAGCAGGTTTAAATTTCATAAAGTATTGTGCGTCTACACCTATAAGATATATTTTACACATATTTGGAAATTCTAAGAAAGCTTTTTTAATTGCTAAATCACCAGCGCCTAGATCTCGTGTTACGGGTAAAACAGATCTTTTCATTTGATTAATAATATCTTGTATTCTTGCAGAATCTTGTGCATTACTAGGAAACAAATCCCAGTTAAATGTGTGAGACTTAAGCTGAACACCTTCAAATGCTATTGTTTCTCTTGGGTTAAGTGTTTGACCTAGCGCAAGATTTACTGAACCAGCCTGCGGAATAGTTTTTCTTAATAGATACATTGCAGCATTAGCAGCATCAGTTACGCCAGTCTCGGCTACTGCCTTGCCGGCAGCATTAAAGCCACCGCCGATTCCAGAACTAGCCGCAGCACTACCTCCAATTCCTTGCAATATACCTGAAATATTACCAATAGCGGCATTACCTTGGCCTTGGGCAAAATCTGCCATTTTCCGCACTGATGCTTCTATTAACGGATCTTGACTCATATTATTATAAATTAAACCAGTTGCATCTTGTAGTTGTTTTGGGAAAGGTAATTCTATAGATTGTGTACTGCGTAATTCAATACCGGATTGCCTATTTGTTGGGCCCCATCCACTATCTCCTTGTGTGCCAGACAAGTTCTTTGCATATTCCGTAGATAATTTCTTGTAATCATACGCTTCAAAAACTAATAGCATACTATGAGGAAACGGCTTATCTGGAAACCTCATTACTTTCCCGTCCGACGCGCTAGCATATTCGGCGGCCGCTATAGCTTCTTCTGGTCTATTTCCTGACATAATTGCAACTACCCTTTTGAATATAAATAATCTATTATTTCTATTTATAACAAGGTGAATGAATGGCTTATAGCGGTAGGTTTAAACCTAAAAATCCAAGCAAATATAAAGGTGATCCTACTAAGATTATTTATCGTTCTATGTGGGAGTTTAAGTTTTTTAGATATGTAGATATGCACCCAGATGTTATTTGGTGGCAATCTGAAGAAGTAGTTGTTCCGTATTATTCTCCAATAGATGGGAAGCGGCATAGATATTATCCAGATGTTATAGTACATAGTAGAGTACCAATTGCTAAAGGTGGCGGTGAAAGAACATTAATGATTGAAATTAAACCCAAATACCAAACTAAGCCGCCTGACATAAGTAAAAGTAAAACACCAAAAGGGCGCGTCTCAAGAACTTACATAAATGAAGTTAAAACTTGGGGAATAAACGAAGCAAAATGGAAAGCAGCTACAATTTTTTGTAAATCGCGTGGCTGGGATTTCCAGATTTACACCGAAGATCAATTAGGAATAAAGTAAATGGCAGCTATATTTGACGACATCCTCCTTAGAGGCATTAGATCTGGAAACGCACCGGCACGTAGTGAAGCGGCTAGAGAATGGTACCGTAATCAAGCTAAAGGTGTTAGTCGTACTCAAAGAAATAGGTCGTCTGGCGACAAGCTTATTAAAGAATTAACAGGCGACAATGAACGCCGGCAAGATAGCAGTTTCCAGTTAGGTAACATGTATTTGTTTGCTTATGATCCTAAACATAAAGATACTTTACCATATTACGATAGATTTCCGCTTATATTTCCAATAAATAAGGCTAAAGGTGGATTCCTTGGTATCAACATGCATTATTTACCACCGATTTTACGAGCAAAATTAATGGATCAATTATACACAGTGCTAAATAACAAGAACTTTGACGAAACAACTAAGCTAACTGCTTCATATAGTATTTTAAACAGCGCTACCAAATTCAAAGAATTTCAGCCTTGTATTAAACATTATCTGAGTGCACATATAAGATCAAAGCCTGCGTATGTAAATCCTGCTGAATGGGATATCGCATTGTTCTTACCAGTACAGAAGTTTGTTGGAGCTACAGCAACGAAAGTATATGCGGATTCTAGAAAAATCGCAAGAGGCAAATAATGGCATTTAGAATAAACGAATTTAAAACGCAAATGGACTGGTTCGGTGGTCCATCACGCGGGTCGTTATTTGAAGTACAGATAACGCGACCAAACAATGTAAAATCGCGGGCTAACTCTCGTGATCTTATATTTTTCTGCAAGAATGCAACTATTCCTGGTATTACTTTTAATGCTACTGCATATGAAGCAGTTGGTCAAAAGTCAAAAATGATGCCAATGACAGTCAACATAGAACCAGTACAGTCAGTTTTCATGCTTGACTCTGATCACCAGGTGCTTTCGTTCTTTCATTCTTGGGCGCAGAACGTAGTTAACTTTAGTACACAAGGCGGGGCTTTTTCAGAAGTTAACGGCAAGCTCCCATTTGAAGTTGGCTATAAAGATGATTATGCTTGCCGTATTACAATTAGGCAATATTCTACTAACTATGATGTGTCAGGACAATACTACGAGGTTATTTTAGATAACGCGTTTCCTATACAGATTGGCGATGTTGACTTAGCTTGGGAAAATAACGATTCATTCTCAGTACTGCCAGTAAGTTTCCAGTACGATAGAATACAATTTACTGGAGAACGAATTGGATCACCTTCTGCTCGTTATGGAAGAGGTAATGGATTGTTAGGACTAATTAATTCGCTCGGTGCTGTTGGGCAGTTAATTGGGCAAAACCTAGTACCACAGTCTGTACAAGATGCGGTGAATAAGTACACAACTGTGAATAATAAAATTGACAGAATTAAGAACTTTTTTGGATAATGGAGAAATAAATTATGGCTTTACCTACTATTGATCGACCGATTTTTCAGATCGTATTACCGTCTACGGGCGAAAAAATTAATGCTACTGCATTTACTGTAAGAGAAGAAAAGATTTTACTTATCGCACAAGAGTCTAACGACGCAACACAAGAAATTGTTGCCGTTAAACAAATTGTTAATAACTGCTTAGTAGATAAAGATGTCGGCGATTTAGCTATGTTTGATTTAGAATATGTATTGTTAGTTCTAAGAGCAAGGTCTGTTAATAACGAAATAAACTTTTCTATTAAAGATCCCGAAACCGAAGAAGACGTAGAACTTGCATTAGATATTGAAAACGTTACAATAACAAAAGATGCTAATCATACAAACGAAGTTAAAGTTAACGAAGATTTTATTTTATATTTAAAATACCCAACTATTGATCAGTACATTAAGATTGTAGCTATGGAAGATAAAGATCCTTTGATAAATTATCAATTAATGGTTTCATGCTTAGATAAAATCGCTTCAGAAGATGAAGTGCACAAATTTGTAAACTATACTGATGTCGAGATTAATGCTTTTGTAGAAAACTTTTCTGGTAGTACAGTAAAAGGTATTCAAGACTTTTTCGAAACAATGCCTAAACTTCGACATGAAATGCATTATACAAATAGCAAAGGTGACAAAAAGACATTTGTTGTAGAAGGACTCAGAAGTTTTTTTATCTAATGCTGTGTCATACTAGCCTAAGTGATTATTATAAAGTCGTATTTGCAATGGCGCAGCATCATAAATACTCTATATCTGATATCGAAAATATGATGCCCTATGAACGTGATTTATATTTCGGTATGCTGGTAGATTTTGTAGAACAACAAAACGAGAATAATTAACGGAAGCAAATAAATGGCTGAGCTATCTCAAGAAACACAAGAAATCATCAATAGGCTAAAAGCCGAAGGTGATTTGATTCGTAACACTGGAACAAATTCTATTAAAGCTACTAACATAAAGTTAGAAAGCATGGTAGGATTGATGACTAGTGTTGAGCGGAATATTAATCAACAAACCGCTTGGATGCGTGAAGGTCTTGGTCTTCAGCAAGAGCTCCGTGATGCAGGAAAAGAAGCTTTAGAAAAGCAAAATACCCAAGAGCAGCTCGACGAAATAACACCAACCCAGAAAGAACCTGGTGCTGGTAAGGCCAAAAAAGATACTAGTGGTGATGGCGCACTAAAAAATATCGCCCAGACTATATCAAAAGGATTAACATTAAAGAAACTTGCTGTCGCTGGTTTAGTTGGCTTTGCTGGTTATAATCTTTTCAAAGGATATTTTGACGAAGCTAATGATGGCGCTTGGACAAAGATGGAAGATAGTGTTGGTTTGCTTGGACCAAAGCTTGCGGATCTTGCTAAGATAGATTTTGCGACTAAATTTTCCGAGTTTGAAACATCGATGACTGAGTTTAAAACTTCATTCAGTAATTTAAACACAACCATAAGTGAGTTGAACACTAAAATACAAGCTGTACTCGATATATCTTGGGGAGATATCGCAACGGTTGTTCTCGGCGGCCTTAGTACTTTTGGTGTTGCAATGGCAGTATTGCGAAATAGAATAACGCAAATGGGTCAAGACCTA
>Ga0208544_10000152_pt1 | contig 56772 bp, 34 predicted proteins | sample DEB08_DNA_9_FD_184526 | JGI IMG/M metagenome (GOLD analysis project Ga0208544, IMG submission 184526) | Aqueous microbial communities from the Delaware River and Bay under freshwater to marine salinity gradient to study organic matter... | ecosystem: Environmental > Aquatic > Marine > Coastal ... | reverse complement strand
CATTTGGTCGATGTCCATTTTTAACAATATTATTACAATTACAATTTGGGCAGCAAATATCTTTTTTATGAATCATATCTTTTTTTTGCTACAAATATACTAAATCAACCTATTTAATACACGACCTGCTACCCAAATAAGTTCCCCGCCAGAATGCTCCTCCACATTTACCTGTTGGGCCATTTCTGATGAAGGCAACCCCGATGTTTTGTTTAGGTACGATTCGGAGGTAAATAGTTGGACAGAGATAGGTGCTACTGGTGTAAATGGTATAGAATCCTTGGCTTATGACCCTTTTGGCGATAAAATTTATACTGCAGACAATGATCTAGTAGGTACCATAAATTTGGCTACTGCTACTTTTACTGCAATTGGGACTGATATTGGTTCTCTTAATGGAGTGAATGGTTTACATAATATAGCAGATATAGATGGATTAAGTTTAGATCCTTTTTCTGGTATTTTATGGGCTACTGAGCGAATTGCTAACGGGACGAATAATGATTTGCTCTTTCAAATAGATACAGCTACGGGTGATTTTATCCCAAATGCATTTGGTGCAGGGATAGATTATGCAGTAGTGCCTCAAATATATGACCCAGTAAATGCACAATTTGTTTATGACATAGATGATATTGCCGTAGATCCAGAAACAGGGGATTTATATGCTATTTGCAATCAAGGGGGAACAGGAGGGGTCTTAACGATTCTAAACAAAACAGATGGGACCATAAAAGAAGTGATTGGCAATTTTGGAAATGTGGATGATATGGAAGCCTTAGGCTTCTATAATAATGGTTTTTTGTATGGATCCACAGGTAATAACAGTCCAGACCCCTTAGATTTAAACCGTTTTTTTATTATAGATAAATCGGATGCTAGTCTGGTTGAAAGAGCAAAAATAGACCTCACCAATTCCGAAAAAGATTTTGAGGCCTGTGATTGTTTAACGGGAGGATTTAATACGATTTCTGGGCTAATTTTTCATGATGAAAATGGGAATAGTCAATTTACAACAGGGGAATCAGGTCTTGGAGGAGTATTGGTTAATTTATATCGAGATGTAGATGGAGATAGTATTTATACCGAAAATGTAGATATTTTATTAGATACCACTTCTACGGAACCAGATGGAACCTATACTTTTTCTGTGGCATCTATAGGAGATTTTTTAGTGACTATAGATACTACAGACCTTCCAGATGAAAGCGGCTTGACGACTGATAATCGGGAGTCTGCCCAATTTATTGGAACTGGATTACTTAATGAAAATAATAATTTTGGGTATATATTTTTAAAGTATGATTTTGGAGATTTACCAGACCTAGCTGCTGGAACAACAGGAACAAACGATTATGAAACGTCAAAAGTAAATGGAGGGCCAAGTCACCTGATTATTTCAGGTTTATTTTTAGGGGATACGGTGGATATAGATAATGATGGTTTCCCTGATGTGCAAGCATTTGGAGATGATAATGATAATATGGATGATGAAGATGGTATTACTATCTTACCTAGTTTAGATGTTCGACCTGGCGGAATGATTCGATTGCCAATAAGTGTGACGAATACAACGGGTGACACCGCTTATATAGAAGCTTGGATAGATTGGGATGGAGATGGTGATTTTGATGCAACTAATGAACTAGTAGCAAATTTAAAAGATAACAAAGATGGTGTTTTTCCTGCTTATTTAACCATATCAATACCTGTAACGGCTACTACAGGAAATTTATTAGGTTTTAGAATTAGATTAAGTCATACGGATAATATGACCCCTTACGGGCAAATCGATTCAGGAGAAGTAGAAGATTATTTATTGGGAATTGACTGTAAACAGGTTGTTTGCTTGCCTGTTGAAGTCATGTTAAAAAGAATAGAGGAATAAGGGCAACTAGCAATAAAAGATATCCCTAATAGCTTTCTTATCAAATTGAGGTTGAAATATAACGTTTAAAGGGCAAGTGGCTATTGAAAATGTATTATATGGTAACTGCTGGTTTGGACTTTAAGTCCGACACGGCTATATTTTTTGCCTCTGGCGAAAGTAGGCAAACTTAAGAAATTTAAACTCGCCAGAGGCGAACGGTAAAAAGGTATCGGATTAGAAATCCTAACCAGCAATTCTTTGGTTTATGTAACTGTTGTGCCAAGCGGGGAAGAACATCCGATTTAATATCTTTTTTCTATCATGCACCTTAATCAAATCTTTTGGCACTAAAAAAGGAAGAGTCGTACCCAAAAATTAGATAGCATGAAATTTAAGGTAGTAAGTATATTCGTAGTTGGATTTTTTTTGTCAGGTTGCTTAGATAAATTTGATTTTGAACGTCCCGAATCCCTAAAGGGAGCAGTCGCAATCCAAGGTAAACTAACTAAAGGCAACCCTTCTAGAGTAGAAGTGATTTTAAGAGATGTTTTTGACTTTTTTAACTTCCCAAAATTATTATCTGCTAAGAAAGTTTTTGTCGTAGATGAAAACCAAAACGAATTAGCCTTAACAACTAAAGGACAAGGGCTTTATTTTCTAGACATTCCTGCTGACCATCCCTTTTTTAAAATTGATATTGGCCATAAATATAAAATTCGAGTCGAAGGATTAAAAGGGGAAGATTACGAATCGTAATATGATGAATTGGTGGCTGGCCCCATTCCTGATAATTTTTATGTAGTAGAAACCACGATAGCCTTTTTAGATGAGTTTGGGGGTCAACGAACTTTCGACCAACTCAATTTTTATATTAGTACCCCGTTAAAAGGAAAGGCTGCGGAGCAAAATAGTCGCCTTGTTTGGGAATTAAATGGGGTGGCTAAAGTAACAGATACGCCTAGTTTAGGGAGATGTTTAGTCCGAAAAGACCCCGAACCAAAAGCTTGTTACGTTGGTTATCCACCCGTAAAAAACTACCTGACCTTTGATGGAACAACTGCTTCTACCAATCGAATAGATGATTTTTTGGTGAATGAATCCAATTATACCAACTTGTTTGCAGAAGGCTATTATATGGTGGTCAATCAACAGGCAGTTAGCGAAGCTGCTTATACTTATTGGTCAAGAGTCGGTGCTGCGGTTAATCGAACTGGAGATGTTTTTCAAGAACCTACAGGGCTAGTTCCTACTAATATTCACAACTTAAAGGATGCAGATGATTCCGTATTTGGTTTTTTTTATGTCACAGAAGAACATCCTATAAGGGTTTATGTCAGTCCTGAATTAGGGCGCAACCAAAAGCCACAATGCCCTGAAGTGGATATGAATGGTAATTTAGCAGCCTATTGTTGCAATTGTTTGAATTTAGAAAATAGTAGTACAGCGCAACCTGATTGGTGGGTTGAATAAGTTGACCAATTGGAATTAAGGAATGTGGCTTTAGTGTATTGCGAAATTGTTAGTAGATTGGCTAAGGAGATTATGGAATGGTGGCGGGCTATTTGATTTGTTTTTTAATATTTCGATGTTGTAAGTTTATAAAAGTAAAAATGTAGGAAAGATTGAAGCTACAATCTTAACACATCGCAACGCAATAAAAAATGGTGATTCAACCAAAGCCGAATCACCATTTAAGCGTATTGATAAATACAGTAATTACTCCTTAACCACTTTCAAAGTATAAAACTGTCCTTCAGCCTGTAAAGTCACCAAGTATAAACCTGGCGTCAAATTAGCAACAGGTAAATTAATTTGTTTGTTATTAATTATTTGATTCGTCATTTGCTGTCCAGAAATACTGTGAATGAACACTCTGTCAATATTGCTACCTGCATTAATACTTAAGGTATGTTGTACAGGATTTCCTAATAGATTAATCTCCCCGAAATGATTCAGGTCTTCAATGCTAGTAACACCATCAACCGTTAAGACAATATCTGCACTTCTAATGTCCAAACCTGGTACTAATTCATTCTGTACTAATAAATAGTAAGTGGCACCATCTGCTGTTGTGGCAGATTCGATAGTATAAATTGGGGTCTCACTAACTACTTCCTCTTCTCCTTTAACCCAAGTATACATATTAGCAGAACCGCCAACTGCAACTTCCATATTTACGGTATCACCAGCCATCGCTACAATTAAGCTTTCTTCTCCAACATTCGCTTGTGGAGAATATCTGAATTCTGCGACTAAAGTATCCGCAGCAACTGCCACATTACCTTCTAAATCTTCAAAAGTTAAATGATTGTCTTGCACTCGAACTTTTGCACCTGCGCCCCAAACCATGCTTGCCATATCAGGTAGAGAAGTCAAATTATTGCCATTTAAGTATAATCGGTCAAGACCTACTGCACTAGTCATTTCAGCAGGAACTGCATCGTATTCACAATCGTGTAAATACACCTTTTGCATAGCTGGTAACGTGAAAATAACACCAGGGATTCCGCCAGTAATTGGATTCTTTTCGGTGTTGTATTCCGTTAAATTCACCATGTTTTCTATCCCTGTTAAATTGATACTAGAAATACCTGTTCGTTTAATTTGAAAACGTTCTACATTGGTCCATCTCCAAATAGCAGCAGGTAATTCTCCTGTCATGCCCATATCATCATGGAATTCAATTTTACCGCCCATTTCACTAATATCTTCTAAACTTCGTACTAATGTTCCTGTCAAATCCATTCCTTTGAATGCAACGTGTGTCACTCTTTGAGAAGCACTATCAATCGTTACGCCTTCCCAAGTACTGATTGGGCCATTTAACCAAGCATCATAACCTGTCCAGCTAGTTCCGCCATTGGTATTATATAAGTCAACTAAAGCTAAAGAATCTTGCGCTTGTACAGATGCAAATAACTTTTGTGGCGCAACATGAATATCTAATCCTGGCACTAAGCTACTTTGCACAACTGCAAAATAACGACCTGAATTAGTAGCTGCATCAAAAGCAGGAATGTTTAAAGTGCCTGTTTCTGCAACAACTTCATCAATTCCTCTTACCCAAGTATAAGTATTGGCACTACCGCCCACACCTGCATCTAAAGCAACTACACTTCCTGCTTCAGGATAATGGTACGTTTCTGCACCAACTACTGCTTGAGGAGAGTAGCGTAATTCTGCGACATTTTCATCAGTAGCAAATCTTACAATCGGCTCTAAATCTTCAAAAGTTAAGGCATTATTATGAAAACGAACTTTAGCACCAGATTTCCAAGTCATGGCACTCAAATCAGGCAATTCCGTTAAGGCATTCCCATTAAAGTACAATCGGTCTAATTTACCAGCAGCAGCGACTAATCCCGCTGGAACTGCATCATAATTACAATCATGTAAATAAACTTTAACCATAGCAGGCAAAGCAAATACAGCAGCAGGAGCAGGCCCTGAAATTGCATTTTTCTCTGTATTATATTCGGTTAGGTTCACCATGTTTTCAATTCCCGTCAAATTGATGCTAGTTATACCCGTTCTTTTCAATTGGAAACGCTCTACATTTACCCATTTCCAGATAGCAGCAGGTAATTCACCTACTAATCCTGCATCATCATGAATTTCGATTTTGCCACCCATTTGAGTAAGGTCTCCTATATCATCTATCAAAGTACCTGTTAAATCCATGTTTTTAAAATTAACATGTACCACTCTTTCTCCTACTTCATCCATCGTTACGCCTTCCCAAGCATTAATAGGGTCGGTTCTCCAATTCGCATAGCCGCCATTATTATGGTCCATTAAGGCAACTAAAGCTAAAGAATCTTGCGCCGTAGCGGAAGCAAATAATTTCTGTGGCGCAACGTGAATATCCAATCCTGGTACTAATTCGCTTTGCACAACAGCAAAATATTTTCCAGAATTTTTAGCTGCATCAAAAGCATCAATAGTTAAGGTACTTGCTTCTCCAACTACTTCGTCTATGCCTCTTATCCACGTATAAACATTAGCACTACCGCCTACACCTGCATCAATGCTAACTGCACTTCCTGCGGCAGGATAGGTATAAGTCTCTGTACCAACTACCGCTTGTGGAGAATAACGTAATTCTGCGACATTTTCGTCCGCTGCAAATTTTACAATCGGCTCTAAATCTTCAAAGGTTAAGGCATTATTATGGAAACGAACTTTAGCACCAGACTTCCAAGTCATGGCACTCAAATCAGGCAATTCCGTTAAGGCATTTCCATTAAAATATAATCGGTCTAATTTACCAGCCGCAGCGACTAATCCCGCTGGAACTGCATCATAATTACAATCGTGCAAATAGACTTTTTGCATAGCGGGCAAAGCAAAAACTGCAGCAGGAGCAGGGCCTGAAATTGGGTTCTTCTCTGTATTGTATTCGGTTAGGTTAACCATGTTTTCAATTCCCGTCAAATCGATACTGGTGATTCCTGTTCTTTTCAATTGAAAACGTTCTACTTTAGTCCACTTCCAAATTACAGCAGGTAATTCACCCGTCATACCAGCGTCATCATGTAATTCGATTTTTCCACTCATCTCATTCATATTACCCAAAGATTCAGGTAAGGTACCAGTTAGATCCATGTTTTTAAACGCTACATGCGTTACGCGCTGCATGTCTGCATCGACTGTCACGCCTTCCCACGTACTAATTGGGCCATTTAACCAAGTACCATAACCTGACCAACTAGCACCCCCACAATTATTATAAAGGTCAACTAAAGCTAGGGAGTCGGTTTGTAAATCCTGTGCTTTGACAGAATGTGTACCTACAAAAAAGAGGGCACAACATAAAAATAAAGTTTGGTAAAGATTTTTCATCATGCTAGGTTTTGATTTTAGTATTTGCATTATTGCAAAATGATTTTAGATGAATAAATTTGTCCACTACTAGAAGTAGCTTTCATTAAATAAAGACCCCTGACTTGTGTAGATAAATCAAGTAGGAGGGTGTTTTGTATATTCTTGTTAATGGTTTGAACAAGTTGTCCTGACACATTAAAAATTTCTATGGCGGTAAAGTCGTCGAGTCCTTCAATGCTGATTAAGCCTGTTTGACTTGGGTTGGGATATACCTTTAGGGGATTTTCTGCTAACTCATCGACATCGGTAAAGACCCCAAAAAAGTCATTGATAATATTGACCCCATTTTTGACGATGTATTGACGAGGTTCAGGTGTTTCATTTTCCCAATCTGCACCGACTCGATAATTATAGTCGATAATATTTCCCGCCGTTTGTTTATAAAGGGTATCAGAATATAACTCGCCAGGGTTAACGGTTTTCATTAAAGTGCCATCTGCCCAATCATTCTCTACCCCCATTAAATAAACCGCTTCATTGACGCCATTGGTATGGACATTAAAAATAACTTCCAGATTTTCAATTCCATAATTGGTGTCACCCGTTAAATCTCGCCCAGCAATAGAAAAATTGAGTAATATATTTTCGCTAAGCAATGAATCTGTCGCTACCGTAGTAGGCACTAGAGTTAAGGTGACGACCCCTGTATTTGGGTCTTCGCTGCGAATGGTGTCAATTACTTGCTGCTCCGTTCGCAATAAAACATCCCAAGAATAAGCATCTTCTACTAAGGATAATTGATAGGACCAAGTATGGTCATTTGCTACCGCATCGCCATTCGTGCCATCATCGTACATCGGAATAACCGTTGCTCTCCAAGACCCTTTTAAATAAATATTTTCTAAAGATTCCGTTCCATCTTCAAATGTGATGATTAAATCTGTTCTATCAACTGTAATTTGATTTAAGACGTTAATTTCACCGCTTTTAGCCAATGTACCGCCATAAAGCCCATGAATTTTTCCAGCATCATAGGCTACCGTAATTTGTTCTAAAGTATCGACAATGCCTTCTTTCAACGTCAATAAAATTCTTTTAGAAATAGCCGCATCGACTTCCCCAGGTATCAAGGTAACAGAGGCTACTTCATAAGGATTATCGCCTGCTACTAAAAAAGTGCTTTCTGCTAAAGAGGCTTCGCTGATAAATTGGTCAAAATTGAGTACAATTCCTGTGCCGTCTAAGGTAGTAGCTGCTGCTGCAATTTGTGGGGTAGGGCGGACTCGATTTTCTACTGATAAATCTGTAATGGCTTCCATTAACCCGCCATTTTGGTCCATAATTTCCCCATCCGCAAAAGATAAATTAAGAGAACTGCCATTTACCAAAGGATTAGCTAATTCAATTTTTACTAATTTATCTATTCTTCCCATTACTTCCGCACCAACTACTGAAATAGGGGTACCATCTGCTGAAACCGTGATATTCTCATACCCAGCTAGTTCCGTTTTAGACATCGGTTTAGAAAAGTATAATTCTACAAATTGACCATTATAAGTACTAACTGCTCTTTTGATGACAGGCGGTACAGGTGCAGGCACCAAGTGGATATTTTTAGTGAAAACTTCTCCATAATTACCGTTGGTATCATAAGCTTTTACGTACTCATTGGTAATTCTAACCGTATAATCGGCATAATCCGATTCCTTTACATTAGCAATAGCAAAGGTCTTTTTGTTTTTACCAAATCGACTTAATCCATTTTTATACCATTGATAGGTGATAAAATCTTCTTGCTTTCCCGCATCATTGCAGACCATTTCTATGGAAGAACCAAGCGGTGCGACAATTTCTCGTTCGTCGCCTACTTCAAACATATCCCGCATTTCTAATAAAAATTCTCCTGTATTGGGAGAAATAGTATAATAATAATCAAGTATTCGTTCTAACAGCGCATAAGAAAATCTAGAATTATACAACCATTGGGTGCCTTCTTGTCTTCTTAAAGCTGCCTCGTCTAAAAAATCAAAATTAGGGATGTAATCAAAATTATTATACCGCAAATTCAATTTACGCATGTCTGTACAATTGCGCAAAGCCTCCGATACATCTCCATCAAACCAACATGCTTCGGGGTCAATTTCCTGAAGGGTGGAGTGGTAAATTTCATCAGGCATTAGTTCATCTCTAAACCCATCATTTCCATTAATTCTAAATCGTTCCAAAGCAGTCAATAAACCTACTTCCCTCGGGATATAACCTTTTAATTGGTTCTGTCCATCAGTTCGCCGACCGATAACCGGCCATAAAATAGTCACCCTATAAGTAGAATCCGCAGAATTCGGTACTGCTCTTTTTTTGACGGTTACCCCAAACCAGTCTTTGGCTGGCCCATCGAACCAATTGTTAAAGTTGCCATCGTACCTTTCTTGCCATTCAGAGGTCAAATCATCAAAACCAAAACCTGGTTGGTTGGACGTCCAATTTGGACCGTCCGTTGCCCAATAAAAAGCGACTAAGGCTAGGGAATCTTGTTCGGCTAGTTTGTAATCTGCTTGCGCTAATAGGGTAGAAGTTCCTGTTAGTAACAAGAGACCAATGTAAAGGAAAGTTATTATTTTATTTTTTTTCATTTTCTTAATTTGTTTAATCGTAGCTTAGGGCTACAGTCATTCGTAACAGCCAAATTTATTTGGCTAGTTCTGTCTAATTTGAATTGTTTTTGGAATCAACGAATAATTTATAGTTCCAATAAATTTGGCGATTACTTTAGACAGAATAATCATCACCTTACTCCTGCACCACCACATCACATTCTAAAACAAAAGAAACGCCATCATACCTCGGCACAGAACTAGGATGTAAACCCGTCACTTTCAATAAGCCTGTTTTTAGCGAATAAACCGAATTTAAATCGGTGACATAAGCAACGACATCACCCACTTTTAGGTTATTAACCTGCAAAGCCCCTGTCTTTAACAATTCTTCATTTTCGGTCAGCTCAATTAATTTTGAAGGGCTGACTTCTGCTATGTTTATATCCGATAAGTCTGGTAATTTTTTTAAACGAGTGCTATTATTGATTGCTAATTCCAAAAAGATTCGACTAGAGAATGGTGCTGCTAAAACGGCATTTTTTCCCACTCTGTCATAGTAAAATGCAAAATCTATCTTTTCTTGTACCGCTACATTCTCTGCTGTAAAGCGGCTATAATTATCTTTTATATTGGGATAAACGACCCCATCAATACTCGCAAAAGCATCGTAAAAATCATTGTCTTTAGCAAATAACTCCCGATTGGTATAATGTTTAACATCAGGTACGACGCTAATCGTTTTTTCAACACTCACTTTTCCCGTTTCGTCAATAATCGTAAACGTTAACCTGGTTTTACTTATATCGGTAGGGATGATGTAGTCATATCGAACGGTGAAGGATTGAGTATTTTTTTGTATCGTTCCAAAGATATGGTCTATAAAAGGGTCGTCAAATTCGGTAGAATTGACATTAAAACCAGACCCATTTTTTCCTTCATTAGAAGATTGGACAATTAAGGATTTAATGTTCGCATTGGCATTTGCCGTAATTCGATAACTAACGGTTTCTTCTGCTGCACCATTTTCTCCTGCAATTGGTTCAACTGTTAACGTCGCATTGGACGGTGGGTAGGCTATTTCAATCCCTTCTTCTACGAAATCTGTACAGGCAGTTATTGTTGTTAGCAACAGGAGTAAAAAGAATATTTTGGGTGAATGCTTTAGCATATTTTTATTACTTTTCGATACTTATTAAGTGTTTTGGACACAGAGGGCATAGAGGAGACACAGAGAGCACAAAGCATAACGAAAACTCTGTGAGCTCTGTGTCTACTTTGTGTTCTCCGTGTCCTTAAAATGATACCTACCACCAAAACATGGTCGTCCAATGTTCATCATACCATGTTTTAAAATCCGTTCCAGACCCCTCAATAGATTGAATTAAAGGATAATCGGTGTTGTAAACAGGTTCTTGAAAAGTGGGCATTTGTAAATCTTTTCCTGCCAAAATCCACATTCTTGCTTCATTTCTACTCTCATCACTTTGGATAGGTATATCAAAACCACTCGACCGAGCAGTTGCTACATTATTTGGATTATTCGCTAATTCTGCATCAGAATAAGCGGCTCGACTAGGGAACTTTGTACCACTACCATTGGGACCAAAATTTTCTGCACCAGAAGAGGCACGCAATTCAGGTAGCATGGTGCGGCGATGGTCAAAATAAGGCTCCAAGCCAAGTAAAAAAGAGGCAATCCACTTTTGTTCGGCAATTAAAGTTAATTTATCTCTGCCACCATTATAAGCGACAGATGGTTGAGTCAAATAATCATTAATACTACTAAATCCTTCAGTGCCATAAGCGCCTTGATAGCCATCTGAACTAAAGGAGGCGCCGTAAAAATCAATAGAGGCTTGGACACCATTTTCATAATATTGCTGAGCATCTCCTCCAATAAACCCTCTTTCGACGGCTTCTGCTAGAAAAAATTCTTGTTCCGCATATAATGCCAAAAGGGTAGGAGTAGCCCCTGTCTCTATTAATGGCTGTCCGGTTGCATCTTCTTTACGGAAAAAGTCTCCCAAAGCAGAGGCAAAAGGAAAACCACCATTCCAAAGGGCAGCATGGGCATTATCCGTTGTGATACCATATAGTTGCCCTGCGTATTTTACAGGCCCTGGATTACTTGGCAAAACGTGCGTCGCGGGGTCGGTATGGACTTTTCTGACAGGTTTTGCCATAACAGGTAAACGGGGGTCTTTTAAAGAGATGAGTCTTTCAATAAAAACATTACTAAAAGGAGCTTCTTCGATTTTTGCTTTACTTATCGTGAATAAAACGGATGGGCGTTCAATCTCATCATTCTTAAAAGTGGCATTATCATCATTAGATTCCATGATCGGATACGCCTCGGGGTCGTTGATAATTTCGTTTAAAATTGCTTGGGCAGCCGTTGGGTCTGCATCTGACATATACATCGCTAACCGAATCCGCAAAGTATTTGAAAATTTCTTCCATTTTAAGATGTCGCCGCCAAATACCAAGTCACTTCCTGCATCAATCGGCACTTCTTGGCGGTCTAATGATTCCCCCGCTACCTTTAATTTTTCTAATAAAGCAGGATAAATGACGGATTGTTGGTCATAAGTACTCAATAACGGTGGGTCATCCGAAATCGGGTCGAAATAAGGCACATCTCCATATAAATTGGTAATCATGGAGAACGTATAGCTTTCCCAAATATCTGCAATTGCTTGATACCGAATATCACCAGCATTGACGCCTGCATTTTTTAAATTTTTAATGACCCGCACTGCTGTATACATACTGACCCAATATTCTGAGTCATCAAAAGCATGCCACGATTTATGTCGATTGCCTTGGCTTAAACTCTTGGTTTTTCCATGATATTCACAGACGGCAGGCATCACATTCCACGCTAAATAATCAAAACCATCTACGGTTGCCCAAAGCATGGGGACCATAAAAACCGACGGGTCAACATCGTTTTGATTGTCAGCTTCTAAGACGCTATTAGGGGAATTAGGATTGATGTTAATGTCTTCGTCCCAAGTATCACAAGCGCCTATGGTAAGTAGCAGTAATATTAAGGGAACTTTAAAAAAAATATTTTTCATAAAGCTATTAGCATTTTAACAGCGTAACGTAGCTTAGACATTCTTGTCTGAGTTTGTTTAAGAGGCTTCTCAGACAAGAATGTCTAAGCTACATTGCTATTTACTAGAATTTCAAATTTAAATTAAAAGCAATATTTCTCAAGGAGGGCACGCCTCCCTTATCGTAACCAGGTATCGCGCCTGCCGCGTTATCATCTGCTGTGCTAAAGGTTTCTGCATCTACATTCGGCACATCTGTCCAAACGGCTAAGTTTCTCACCACTACACCAATTCGAGCAGAACGTACAGCTATTTTAGAGAGTAATTTTTCAGGTAACTGATAGGACACACTCAATTCTCTTAATTTTAAATAGGTCGCATCATAAATAACCGCACCTGGGATTTCTGCATCCATCACATTCTCCCAATATTGCTGTCCTGTTAATCCACCAGAACTTAATCCTGATGCTACCAAATCTTCCTTCGTTAATTTTCGATATTCTCCATCGTCTAAAATCATTCCGTCAGGTAAAATATTTTCTCTGGGGGTTTGATTTCCATTCGCATCTGTTCCGCCTAATAAGGTCACTTCGGACAGCCCTCGAATATTCAAATTATAATTAGTCCGAGAATAGAAAACACCTCCATATCGAACATCTAACAAAAAGGATAAACTGAAAGGCCCGTACTCCAATTGATTGAACATAGAACCCATCCAATCAGGATTATAATTCCCTAAAAATGCTTTGTTTCCTCGTTGTGTATCGCCTGATTTGGTAAATAGAATTTCACCATTTGGAGCAGTTTGGAAGGCTTTTCCATATAAAGCTCCTCGACGTTCTCCTTGTCTGTCTTCTACAAATAAAAAGTTAGTAACGCCTCTAGACAAAAAGGCATCTGGATTTTCTCGGTCATATTCTTCTACTACCGAACGGTCTCGTGACCAGTTTAAAGTAGTATTCCATTTAAATTTATCTCTTTGAACCACTTTTCCATTTAACACCACTTCCCAACCAGTACTTCTAATTTTACCTGCATTTTTTAAAATAAAATCATAACCTGTCGCAGGAGAAACTTCTACTCTTAATATCTGGTTGGAAGTCAGCGAGTTATAATAAGTTAAATCTAAACCGATTCGATTCTGAAAAAAGCGGACATCTGTACCAACCTCCCATGCGCTAGTAATTTCTGGTTTTAATTCAGGGTTAGCTTTGACATTACTTTGACTGATAGAAGCAACCCCATCCTCTCCTTGTCCCCAATTAAATTCATCCTGTAATGCATAAGGGCCTGTATCACTACCGACTCTTGCTACACCGCCTCTTAATTTTAAGAAACTTATGACTTCAGGCAAATCCACGACTTCGTGTACTAAACCACTCAAGGTAAAGGATGGATAAAAGTAAGAATTATTATCTCTTGGTAAGGTACTTGACCAATCATTTCTAGCAGTAACGTCTAAGTATAAGAAGTTTTTATAAGCCAGATTTGCAAAGCCATAAAAGGAATTTAACCTTTTTTCTCTAATCCCATTATTGGTTCGAGGAAAGACTCTTCGATTCCCTATATTATAAACACCAGGAATTAATAATTGACTGACTAAACTATTAACCGAAGACCCATAAGATTGTAGATGATTGCCTCCAAAAGAAATAATTGCATTTAAATCTTTACCAAAATCTTGTTTATAGCGCAATAAAAAATCAGCATTCAATTCTCGACTATTGGATTGTCCTGTACCATAATATCCAAAGCGCCTATTAGCACTAGTAGAAATACCATTAAAGTTAAGACCAGACCCAACGGTACTAAAAGCAGCCCTTATATTTTGATCTCTAAAATTACGGTTTTCACCGATTCTACCCATTAAAGATAGTTTTTCGGTGATTTGATAATTGGCAGTTATATTCCCTAAGAAACGGGTACTTTTGAAGGCGTTCCGATTTTCGTTTAATACAAAATAAGGATTATTCTCACTATTTCTCCATTGCAGTTGTTGACTACCTTCCAGACCTGGCACCCAATAATCTTTTAAAGCTTGAACATCAATATTTCGAGGATATAAGCGTACATCAGCACTTTGGTTATTATCACTTCTTTGGTCAATTAACTTGGCATTCGCTCTGATTGTAAATTTATCGCCAATATTCCAACTACCCGTTAAATCCAATCGGTCGGCAGATAATCCTGTATTAGGAATCACCCCTTTTTGTTGAATATTAGTATAAGACAACCGAAAACTACCTGCCTCACTCGCACCATACACCGCTATATTATTATTGGCAATAAAACCCGTTTCGTAAAAATCGCTAACATTATTGGGGTGTGCTACCCAAGGGTCTCTACCTGTAAACTGTGATCTTTCCAAACCGTCAAACTTCGGTCCCCAATTGAGTCTAGAATCATCATTAGAAATTGAGCCGTCAGGAAAAGTGCCATTATTACCATCAAAATATTGGTATTGATTACCCGTTCCTTGTCCAAATTCATTTTGATAATCTGGTAAAATAAAAGGTCGCTGGGTTGCCATACTCAAATTGACATCAACGCCAACTCGATTTTTTTCACCACCTGCGCCCGATTTAGTGGTAATCAACACAACGCCTGCTGCGGCCCTTGATCCATACAAAGCCGCTGCTGCTGGGCCTTTTAACACAGAAATTGAGGCGACATCATCTGAGGCCACATCATTTGAACCCGCAGGAATACCATCAATGACGAATAGTGGGCCATTATTTCCAGCCAAAGAAGTTTCCCCACGAATGACGACTCTTGCACCACCACCGCCTAATCCGCCACCACCTTGGGTGATATTAACACCCGCTACTTTACCAGACAAAGCATTAACGACATTTAATTCTTTTGTTTTCCCAATAGATTCTCCGCCTATTTCTTGTACGGAATACCCCAAAGATTTCTTCTCCCGTTTCATGCCTAATGCAGTCACGACAACTTCATCAATTAAAACGGCGGAAGGCAGCATTGACACATCAATGGTCGTCATTGCACCAATAGCTTTTTCCAATGTTTGAAAACTAATATAGCTAAAAACTAAAGTATCTGCTGGTGCGCCATTAATTTCGTAAGTACCATCGAAATCTGAAATAGTTCCTAGACTTTCCTTATTTTTTAAATAGATAGATACGCCAGGTAAGCCCAGATTATCTTCTGAACTCAATACCGTACCTTTAATGGTTTGCGTTTGTCCAAAAAGTAGGTTGAAAAAACAGCAACCAATAATTGTGAAAATCCACTTATTTATCTTTAATGATACCATATTTCTCTTAAATTAAATCTAGGTGTATCTTAGCTAAAGTACTCATTTTAACTATTGTCAAACTATATTATCAAGCAAGTTTTAGGTAGTGCATTTAGTACAATAAAACCATAATTTTCTAAAAAAGCCTACCTAAATTTCCGCAATATGTACTACATATTATTTTAGATGGCAATATAATGAATATGATTGAAAAACCAAATAAAAATTATATTATGTTTGACATATGAAAGCGTACTGACAATAAATTTGAGGGATTGTATGTAGGAAGGATAATAAAAATTAAACGGGACTAAAATTTTAATCAAGCAAATATTTGCGAAGCTACAAATTTATAGGGAAATTTTCATCAATCTATTTGAGTTGCTCATTTTACTAGGAATTTATTTTTTAGTAGGCTTATTTAAAGAATATTTTATGCTAATGAGAGGCCAGCAATCAGCAATCAGATCGTTTACTTCTGACTTCTAACTACATAATTCAAGGTGCTATTAAAACATTCAACAATGAATGAATGAGAGATTTGTGTATTGATAATTTCTTACAAGCGACTCGAACGAATATGTCATTAAATGCATCTATGCCAGACGCACAAACTAATGATCATCCTTGTCTCTTAAGGAATATGGAATGGAAGCTAAATTAAAATTGAAAATCTGAAATTTTAAAATGTGACTTTCAATTTTTTTAGATTGGAGGCCTTTTTTTATTATATTGTGCAAATAATTCAAAATCATACAATTTTGAGAAAAGAGAAGTGAGCGTAGATAAAAGAGACTTAATTGTAACTAAAGTCAATATTTGACCCGAAATGTATAGTGCCTATAATAAAGGCATTCAACTAAAAGTTTTGGATTAAGAATAAAACGGTGTACCAATGCGAATATCATTATTTTTCTGTTATATAATAACGTTCATTAGTCTATTTTTCCTAGGTTCATGCAGCTCCGATGTGCCAACAGAAATTAGTACAGCTTATCAAGATTTACCCGATAAAATAGATTTTAATTTTCATGTTCGGCCTATTTTATCCGATAGATGCTATGCTTGTCATGGCCCAGATGAAAATGCAAGAGAAGCTAAATTTAGGTTAGATATAGAAAAGGGGGCTTTTGCTGCCTTATCGAATAGCGATGGTTTTGCCATCATTGCAGGAAATACGCATGATAGTAAAATAATTCGGCGTATTTTGAGTGAGGATGCGGAATTTATGATGCCTCCTCCAGCATCGGAAATGCAGTTAACGGAAACTGAAAAAGCCATTATTTATAAATGGATAGCACAAGGGGCCACCTGGAAAAAACATTGGGCATTTATTCCTCCATTAAAACCTGAATTACCTAAAGTTAGCAATCAGAATTGGTGTAAAAATGAGATAGATTATTTTATTCAGAATAAACAAAAAGAGCAGGGTTTAAAACAGGCAAATGCTGCCAAAAAAGAGCAATGGTTACGCCGAGTTACCTTTGATATTACAGGCTTACCTCCAAAACTAACGGCTATTAACGCTTTCCTGCAAGATGATTCGCCCGAAGCTTTTGAAAAAGTGGTTGATGCTTTATTGGCAAGTCCTGCTTATGGGGAACGCATGACTTCTGTTTGGTTAGATATTGCCCGTTATGCGGATTCTCATGGCTACCAAGATGATAGACCAAGAACGATGTGGCCTTGGAGAGATTGGGTAATCAAAGCTTTTAATGAAAATTTGCCTTATGATAAATTTGCGACGTGGCAGATAGCAGGCGATTTATTGCCAAACGCTACTTATGAACAAAAGTTAGCCACAGGGTTTAATCGAAATCATGCCATTACGCAAGAAGGTGGTGTGGTACAAGAAGAGTATTTGACCGAATATGCGGCGGATAGAACGCAAACTTTTTCGACGACCTTTATGGGCTTGACCATGCAATGTGCTCGTTGTCATTCGCATAAATATGACCCAATTGAGCAAGCAGAATATTATTCGATGTTAGGCTTTTTTAATAATATTCAAAAAGAGCGTGGACAAATTAGTTATTTTGATTTAGCCCCCAAACCTAATTTGCCCATGGTTGACCCTTTAATGGATTCAACGATTGTGCAAATACAACAATTGATTAGCCGAAAAGAGACCCATTTAGCAAATTTAAAAAATGAAAAATATAAAGACTTTGAAGCATGGTTAAGCAATGATTTCAAAAAAGAAAATTTGGAATTGGCCTTAAAAGAAGGATTAATAGCCAATTTTAGTTTGAATAACCTTGAAAACGGACAATTTGAATCTGCTATACCCAATCAGCCGAGTGGCTTAATGAATATTAATTTGCCGCCAGCGATTCCATTGCCTACTTATTTGAATGGAAAAAAGGACAAGGCTTTAAAATTCGATGGGGCTAATTTTTTATCGCTTGGAGAAATAGGCGATTTTGAATGGAATGACGCCTTTTCTTTTGGTGGTTGGATAAAACATAGTAATCAACATCGAAAAAATGCAGGCATTTTTGCCCGTAGAGTAGGGGAGCAAAAACGACAAGGGTATGAATTGGTTTTAACGCCCAATAATCAATTAGCAGCGCATATAATTCACCAATATAATCCAGCCAGAAAGAATCGAAAAGGGATTAATTATGCGATAGATGTGCAGACTAAAACTCGAATACCTACTAATCAATGGAAGCATGTTGCAGTTACGTATGATGGTAGCGGAAAAGCAGCAGGCTTGCATATTTATATCAATGGTGAGCAACAGCGCTTGCAAGTAATAATGGATAGTTTACGAAATAAAACCATGCTTACAGGCAATGACTTTTTAGTGGGAAATTGGAATAATCGAGCAAGAGAAACCCGTGATTTATATGGGTTTAAAGGAGGGACAGTTGATAATGCTTTTGTATATAATCGAGAATTAAGCCCTGTAGAATTGAAATATTTAGTGGCTTCCAATAAGCAGGCAACGAAAGCGGATTTATATACGCATTATTTACTAAATAAAAATCGAGACTATCAAATAATTAGGCGAACATTGGATAGTTTACGGAAGATAGATTTGGAAAAGCCGAACATTATGATCATGCAAGAAGCGGATACGGTAAAAGCTACTTTTGTTTTGGATAGAGGGGCTTATGATGCTAAGGCAAATCAAGTGGAACGAGGTACTCCAAAATCAGTTTTGGCATTTTCACCCGAGTTTCCACAAAATAGACTAGGCTTAGCTCAATGGTTATTTGCTGATAAAAATCCGTTGACCAGTAGGGTAGTGGTCAATCGTTTTTGGCAACTCTTTTTTGGTCGTGGTTTAGTCGCCACTCCCGAAGATTTTGGCAATCAAGGAGCATTGCCGAGCCATCCTGAATTATTAGACTGGTTAGCGGTTTATTTTAAAGAAACAGGTTGGGATATGAAGCAATTGGTCAAATTAATGGTGCTATCTGCAACTTACAGACAAGATGCGACCATCACGCCTAAAAGCTTACAAAAAGACCCTAGCAATAAATGGTTGGCAAGAGGGCCCGTTCAAAAATTAACGGCAGAAATGTTGCGTGACCAAGCCCTAGTTGCAGGTGATTTATATTATGAAAAAGTGGGCGGAAAATGGGTGAAACCCTATCAACCACCTGGTATTTGGAAAGAATTAGCCAACCAAATTGGAGAGAATAAATACCGACCGAGTACAGGAAAAGACCTTTATAGAAGAAGTTTATATGGCTATTGGAAACGAACGATTCCGCCGCCAACTATGCTCACTTTTGATGCAGCAGAACGTGCGGAATGTACCGTCAAGAGGCAGCAAACGAGTACGCCATTGCAGTCATTGGCTTTGCTAAATGACCCGCTGTATATGGAAGCGGCTCGAAAGATTGGAGAAAGTTTATTAGTACAACAAGTAGGGGAGAATGAATTAATTAATCATGCTTTTTATACCATCGTTTCTAGGCAACCCACCGCTAAAGAAAGTCAATTGTTAAAAGAATTATTTCAAGCTGAGATTGAAAGATTTCTGAAAGCATCAGCCGAAGCCAATCAGGTTTTAGCAATTGGTGCAACGCCATATAATCAAAGCTTGGATAAAACAACATTAGCTGGATTGACGGTGGTCATTAATGCAATTTTTAATTTAGATGAGGCAAAATATAAATAATGTTTTTTCGGATAAAACCGATATTTCAAGTCTCCAGGCTTGAAATCGAGTAAAATAGATTTATTTAGAGTAAAATTATTATTATTTGAAATAGAATTTTACTCAGATAAAAAATCCTGACTAATAAAGCATAAAATGATAAAAGACGAATATTTCCAACAATTAAATCGCCGTCATTTTCTATCAAAAATGGGCTTAGGTATTGGTGCATTATCCCTAGGTTCTTTAGTCGGTTGCGGTGCAGAACCAAAGATGACAAATCCTTTTAGTAATTCCTTAGGAGGGATTTTAAATGGGACTCATTTTGCACCAAAAGCCAAAAGAATTATTTACCTATTTCAAAGCGGAGGCCCATCTCAACTGGAATTATTTGATCATAAACCATTATTAAGAGAAAGACATGGGGAAGATTTACCTGCCTCTATTCGTATGGGACAACGCTTGACAGGCATGACCGCTAACCAGTCGACCAAACCAATGGCTGCGCCCATTTACGATTTTAAACAAAGAGGGCAAAGCGGCAATTGGGTGAGTGATTTATTACCGCATACGGCAAAAATTGCAGATGATTTATGTTTTATAAAAACAATGCACACCGAGGCGATTAACCATGACCCAGCTATTACCTTCTTCCAAACAGGTTCACAGCAACCAGGGCGGCCTTCGATGGGTGCTTGGCTAAGTTATGGTTTAGGTAATTCCAATGAAAATTTACCCAACTTTGTCGTTTTATTATCAAGAGGAGCACAAAGACCACAGCCTATTTATTCTAGATTATGGGGCAATGGTTTTCTAGCATCTTTGCATCAAGGAACACAATTCCGTTCGGGTAAAGACCCTGTTTTATACCTGCAGAATCCAGCCGGTATCACCAAAGCATCCCGAAGAAATGTCTTAGACCAATTGGCTAAAATGAATGAATTGCGGATGCAGGAATTTGGAGACCCCGAAATTCATTCTCGTATTGCTCAATATGAAATGGCTTATCGCATGCAAACTTCTGTACCTGATGCCATGGATTTATCTGATGAACCAGATGAAGTATTTGAGTTATATGGCGAATCTGCTCGAAAACCTGGGACTTATGCGGCGAATTGTTTATTAGCCAGAAGAATGGCAGAAAGAGATGTTCGGTTTATTCAACTATACCATTTAGGTTGGGACCAACATAGTGATTTGCCTAGAGAAATTGAGTCGCAATGTAGAGATACCGACCAAGCATCTGCAGCTTTGGTGACGGACTTAAAAAGAAGGGGCTTGTTAGAAGATACATTAGTCGTTTGGGGTGGTGAATTTGGTCGAACTAATTATAGTCAAGGCAAGTTAACAGCTACTAATTACGGCAGAGACCATCATCCTAGATGTTTTACAATTTGGATGGCAGGAGCAGGGGTGAAAGCAGGTGTTTCTTATGGGGAAACGGATGAATTTGGCTATAATATCGTCAAGGACCCGGTGCATGTCCACGATTTTCAAGCAACTTTAATGCATTTAATGGGGATTAATCATGAACAGTTGACCTATAAACATCAAGGGCGGCGATATCGTTTGACGGATGTGCATGGGGAAGTGGTGAAGGGAATTTTGACTTAGATTTTTTAAACGCTAACAAGCGAATTTTGCCTACGGAATATAGGGATAACTCTATGGCTTATAATAGAGGAATAAGAGAGAAGTTGAGCAATCATATCTCTTACATCAAAATTCATTAATCATAAACCCATTTCAATTATTGTTACCAGCCCATGCTGAAAAGTAACGATTTTACATTAATGAAACTCTATAAAATTACTATTTTTACTTTTGTGAAATTTTCAAATTACTTCTACTAACTTTTACAATGATAAAGCAATTTTTCTTATTTCTTGGATTTGTATTATTTCTTATTCAATGTCAAACGAGCAATAAACCTACGGTAATTTCTGAAAAAGAACGAAGGGATCCCGTTGATTTAGTCGAACCTTTCGTGGATGCTGCCAATTCTCGCTGGTTCTTTTTTAACTCGGCGACTCGTCCATTTGGAATGGTGAATTTAAGTCCAGACATGGTGATTAATGGGGCATGGAATTCAGGCTATCGCTATAATCAAGATACGATTCGTTGCTTTAGTCATGTACATGCTTGGCAACTATCTGCCATTCCTGTATTACCAACAACAGGCGAATTTAAAGGGCATTTGGGACCCAATAAATATGGCTCTAGTTTCTCCCATGATAAGGAAACAGTTAAAGCTGGTTATCACCAAATCTATTTAGAAGATTATCAGATTGATGCAGAGTTAACAGCAACCACTAGAGCAGGTTTTCATAGATATACCTTTCCTAAATCTGAAAAAAGTCATATTCATGTGGATTTCTCTACTTTTTTAGGCCCAAATGATACTCGAAGTGGCTATGCTAAAAAAGTGAATAATAAAGAAATTGAAGGACATGCTTTGATGGCATCGACTCGCCGTCGGCCAAAAGATACTTATGTTTATTATGTGATTCAATTTGATAAAGACTTTGATAAATTTGGTGCTTGGAAAGATGGACAATTAGTAGAGGGGATGGAAATAAAAGGTGAAAAAACAGGCGCTTATGTTAGTTTTTCCACTAAAGCAGGTGAAAAACGCTTAATGAAGGTGGGCATTTCTTATGTGAGTATAGCACAAGCTCGTTTGAACCTGCATACAGAATTAGCCCATTGGGATTTTGATAAGGCAGTTGTAGATGCTAGAACTGATTGGAATAATTGGTTAAGTAAAATAGAAATTGAAGGAGGCACAGAAACAGAACAAAAACGATTTTATACCGATTTATGGCATGCTTTGCAAGGTCGAAGAACTATTAGTGATGCCAATGGGAAATATTGCGATATGACAGGTGACCAACCTCGAACGGGACAAATTCCATTGGACGAAAAGGGACAACCAAAATTTAATCATTATAATTCCGATTCTTTTTGGGGTGCGCAATGGACCTTGAATACTTTATGGCATTTGGTTTATCCAAAAGTAAGTGAAGAATTTGTGAATTCTATGTTGTTAATGTATGAAGATGGAGGGTTGATTCCTAGAGGGCCATCTGGTGGCAATTATACGTATGTGATGACCGGGGCATCTTCTACGCCTTTTATTGTAAGTGCTTATATGAAAGGTATTCGAGGTTTTGATATTGATAAAGCTTATGAAGGCATGGTAAAAAATCATAGTGAAAAAGGCATTATGGCAAAAGCGGGCTATGAACACGATACTTATTCAGGTGGAGGTATGGATTTTTATTTGGAAAAAGGTTATATCCCCCATCCATTAGGACGACCCCAAAAAGGCTACCATGAAGATGGTTCAGGGCAGACTTTAGAAAATGCGTATCAAGATTGGACGCTAGGGCAAATGGCAAAAGCTTTGGGGAAAACAGCCGATTATGATATATATACTAAAAGGGCGCATAACTACAAAAATATTTGGAAAGCCGATAGTGGTTGGATGTGGGTGAGAAACCTAGATGGTACTTGGAAAGAGCCACTAGATTTATTATTATATGATAATGGTTGGGTGGAAGGAAACGCTGCACAATTTACTTGGTGGGTACCTCAAGATGTGCAAGGTTTGATAAATTTGATGGGCGGTAGAGAAGCCTTTACGAAAAAATTAAATACCACTTTTGAATTGGGTGTTAAGCATGATTTTACAGCAGCCAAAAGCCATGATAAAGGGGAAACGGCTGAAAATAGAAAAGTTTATATTAATTATGGTAATCAACCCTCCATGCAAATGGCTTTTTTATTTAATTATTCAGGTGCGCCGTGGTTGACCCAATATTGGAGTCGGCAAGTTATAGAAAAGGTCTATAGTGGTATCTCGCCAGAATTTGGGTATAGCGGAGACGAAGACCAAGGACTGATGGGGACTTTGGCAGTGATTATGAAAACGGGTTTATTTTCTATGCGAGGCGGCGCAGATGTTGAACCAACTTATGAAATAGCTAGTCCTATCTTTAATAAAATCACCTTTAATTTAGATAAACGTTATTATTCAGGAGATAAATTTGTCATTAAAGCAAATAATTGTTCCAAAGAGAATCTATATGTACAATCGGCTAATTTAGATGGAAAACCCTTAGATAAACCTTGGTTTTTTCACAAAAATTTAGTGGATGGTGGGCAATTAATTTTGGAAATGGGGGATAAACCGAATAAGGAGTGGGGGAATAAGGCGGAGGATGCACCGCCTTCTATGAGTCAGTAAATCTTAATTCAAATATCATAATTCATCAATTCACTTAATTATCGGTTTGTAAAATAAACAATTTGATAAGAATCCTTATGATGGGCGCGCTTCGAGCATGCCCGTCATTTATATAGTATCTAATTAATACATCCAACCATGCAAATGATTAATAAAATAACCATTACTTTTCTTTTAATACTGTTTACTTTAAATATTTCTTATGCTCAACGTCCCGAAGGTGGTGGCAGAGGTGGTGACCCTAAAGAAAGAGCTAATCAACAAACTGATAGAATGATTGAATCATTGGACTTATCTGTGGCACAAGGAACAAAGATTAGAGCTTTAAACCTTGAATTTGTGGATAAAATGGTGGCTGCTAGAGATAAGGCAAGAGCAGCAGGAGACAGGGAATCCATGAGGACTACCATGCAGACGATGCGAAAGGAACAAAATGAACAACTAAAAAAATATCTAACGGCTGAGCAGGTAAGCAAATGGGAGAAAATTTTGGCAGAACGACCTGAAAGAGTAAGAAGAGAACGAGGTCAGGGCAAAAGGAAAGAGAAAAAGAAGGATAAGGAAGGAGCTAAAAGTTAACTTTCGAGCTTTCTCTCTTCATGCGAAAACAGCTAAAATATCTTTGCCAAAACCATCTCTTTATAACTAGCCCCAATTGGCAATTTATCCTTCCCAAGCTGCACCATATTTCCCTATCTGCTAACCACTATTAATACAGATTATGCTACAAAAATCCTGACTCCTTCTGACAGCTAAACTCTAATTCAAAGAAAAAATGATTAAAATGGCCAAATATCTGTGTGCGCTCCTTTTTTTCCTACCAATAGCTTTAGCAGCACAAGACCTGAGCATTACAGGCAAAGTAGTAGATGAAACCAATAGCCAAGCCTTACCAGGAGCGCATATCAGCCTATTATATCCATGGGAGGAAGTAGTGAAATCGACCGTTACAAATGCAGATGGTAGTTTCGTATTAGAAAAGGTGGAGAAAGGCGGTTATAAACTCAAAATTTCTTTTTTGGGGTATGCAGATAAAGTGCAAGAGGTGACTTTGAGCAATCAATCTATCAATTTAGGTACGTTAATTATTGCTGAAGGTGCGGTCAATTTGGATGCCGTAGAAGTTAAAGAAAAACTACCCTTAGCCCAACAAAATGGCGATACCACCGCTTATAATGCCAATGCTTTTAAAACCTTAAAAGATGCGAGTGCGGAGGATTTAATTGAGAAAATGCCTGGGGTTATTAAAAATGGTGGTCGGCTGCAAGTTCAAGGAGAGAATGTGGGTAAAGTATTGGTTGATGGTCGGGAGTTTTTTGGGAATGACCCCAATGCCGCTTTGAAAAATTTGCCTGCGGAGGTGATTAGTAAAATTCAAGTATTTGACCAACAAAGTGACCAATCTCAATTTACGGGATTTAACGATGGAAATACGACCAAAACCATTAATATTATTACCAAAAGTGGAACGAGTAATGCCCAATTTGGAAAGTTATATGCGGGTTATGGGACCGATAATCGCTATCAAGTTGGTGGAAATACTAGCTTTTTTGATGGCGACCGTAGAATATCAATTATTGGACAATCTAATAATGTCAATATCCAAAATTTTGCTGCGGAAGATTTATTAGGCGTAGTGGGTGGTGGTAGTCGCAGAGGTGGCGGCAGAAGTCGAGGAGGACGAGGCGGTGGTAGAAGAGGTGGGCGGTCTGGCGGTGGTATATCTGCGAATGACTTTTTAGTAGACCAATCGGGCGGGGTGGCGAGCACCAATGCATTTGGGATTAATTATTCGGATAAATTTGGCGAGAACTTAAGTCTTTCTGGTAGCTATTTTTTTAATAATACAGACAATACGTCTATTGAAAATTCTTTGATTGAATTTATTGATAACGAGCAGACTAGTGAATTTTATCAAGAAGACAATGAAACGAGAAGCGATAATTTTAACCATCGAATTAATGGGGTTTTAGAATATAGTTTTAGTAAAAGAACCTCTTTAATTATGCGTCCCAAAGTAACTTGGCAAGCCAATAAGGGAAGCGCTTTTACAACTGCGGAAACCTTATCAGGGACTAATTTACTCAATAGCACGATAACTAATTTTAAGTCGGATTTAAATGCTATCAATGGGTCGAATTCTCTGGTCGTTCGGCATCGATTTGAGGCTAGAGGTAGAACGATTTCTTTGGGTCTTACGAATGCCTATTCCAATAATAAAGGGCAAAGTTTCTTGAATTCTCAGAATGAAATTCGGCGTCAAATGATTTTGTCCGATACCTTAAATCAATTAGGGAATTTAGACATCAACGGTTGGCAACATTCTGCTAATTTGAGTTACACCGAACCAATTGGAAAAGGCATGGCGATGTTCAATTATCGAACATCCGTACAGGAAGATGATGCAGATAAACGAACTTTTGATTTTGTGGAGGGTAGCCAAGATTATACAAATTTTAATGAGCCATTGAGTAGTGTTTTTAGTAATAAATATTGGACGCATCAATTGGGAACAGGCTATAATTATAGAAAAGGCAGGGAGTTTTTTGCGATAGCAAGAGTCAATGCTCAATGGTCGTATTTGAATACAGCAGAAACTTTTCCAGCCATGGCAAATATTAAAAGAACTTACTTTAATCTAGTGCCATTTGCGATGCTTCGAATAGCATTTTCTAAACAAGAAAATTTACGATTTATGTATCGCTCCAATACACAAACGCCCACAGTAAAACAATTGCAAAATGTAGTCGATAATAGCAATCCATTACAATTAACGGTTGGAAACCCAGATTTAGACCAATCTTTTAATCATCGAATGTTTTTGCGGTATACTAAAACTAATTTAGACAAAGCCTCGGTATTTTTCATTATGGTATCAGGAAATTTTACAGATAATTATATTGGAAATGCGACTTATTTAGCAGATAGAGATAATCCTATTTTTGGGGAGTTAAATGTGCAACGAGGCACTCAATTGAGCCGACCTGTTAATTTAGATGGCTATCGAAATTTTAGTGTTTTTACAACTTATGGTTTCCCATTTAAAGCCATTAAAACGAATATAAACCTGGATTTATCCGCTAATTTGAGCCGTATTCCAGGTTTAATCAATGACGAATTAAATAACTCCGAAAATCGTTCTTTAACGGGCGGAATTACTTTTGCGAGCAATATTAGTGAAAATGTAGATTTTACCATCTCGTCCAGAACAGGTTTAAATAGTATTGAAAATACACTCCAAAGAGCAGGGAATACCAATTATCTAAGTCAAAAGACAACACTTAAATTGGGTTGGGTATTACCAGGAGGTTTGGTCTATAGAACCAGCATAGCCCATCAATTTTATGATGGCTTAGCGGATAATTTTGATTCCGATTATTTTTTATGGAATATGAGTTTGGGTAAAAAAATGTTGAAAGAGGATAGGGGAGAATTGGCGATTACCATTTTTGATTTACTCAATCAAAACCAAAGCATTGTCCGAAATGTAACGGATGTTTACATTGAAGATTTAAGAACCAATGTTTTACAGCAATATTTTATGCTAAAATTCACCTGGAATTTCAGAAATTTTAATTCTGGTAAAGCAAAGACTGCTACAGAATCGGAAGAAGATAAACGACGGAAGCGAAAATTTTAAACTTGAATTTAAAATTACTTTTCTAAATTTATTTTAGCCTACCTTTGCAAAATTTCTAATCAAATAAATTCAACTATGAGGTTCTTCATTGACACAGCCAACCTTGATGACATTGCCGAAGCTAAGGATTTAGGCATTTTAGATGGTGTAACCACCAATCCTTCTTTAATGGCAAAAGAAGGAATTTCTGGAGAAAAGAATATTCGAAATCACTACAAAGAAATTGCTAAATTAATAGATGGTGATGTAAGTGCAGAGGTCATTTCTACTGATTTTGAAACGATGATTAAAGAAGGCCAAGAATTGGCCGCATTAGCACCGAATATTGTGGTGAAAGTACCAATGATTAAAGATGGTGTGAAAGCGATGAGGTGGTTTTCTGATCAAGGAATTCGGACCAATTGTACGCTGATTTTTTCGGCAGGTCAAGCTATTTTAGCTGCTAAGGCGGGTGCTACTTATTTATCGCCGTTTGTAGGTCGAATTGATGACATCACTTGGGATGGCATTGGTTTGATCTCCCAAATTGCTGAATTATATGCTGTGCAGGGGTATGAAACAGAAATTTTAGCAGCCTCTGTAAGAAACGCTAAACATATTGTAGATGCGGCTATGGCTGGTGCAGATATTGTAACTTGCCCTTTAAGCTCTATTTTGGGCTTATTAAAACATCCGTTGACGGATATTGGTTTAGCTAAATTTTTGGCAGACCATCAAAAAGCAGCGAAGAAATAATAACGATGAATGATGAACGATAAGCTATGAATATAGAAATCTGACAATTCATCGTTCATCATTTTTAGTTTATAATTTGGAGCGGTTATTAACCTTATTACCATTTAATAACCGCTCCTTTTATTCATTCAAGACTCACAAAATGAATATCCTATTTTACCTAAAGTTCTTAATGGCAGCCTTTTATTTTTATGCAGGTTATGCTCATTTTAAACGCCCTTGGTTCTTTTACAAAATTACCCCACCTTTTTTAAAAAAATGGCAAGCTCCCATTAACGTTATTGTAGGAGTAGCTGAGATTTTGGGAGCGATAGGCTTATTGATTCCTGCGACTCAATCGGCGGCAGCTTGGGGCATAATTGCCTTATTAATTGCCGTTTTTCCAGCGAATATTTACCATTTAACCTCCAAAGGAGCGGGTATGAAAGTCCCAATTTGGGGATTATGGTTAAGATTACCTATACAGTTTGTTTTATTGGCTTGGGCGTATGCCTATACTTAAAGGAAATAGTAAACAGCGGACAAATAAACTAAAAATGGGGTGACCTCCGAGACAACTATACGAAAAAGACTACAAACGATGCTTTAAAATTAGCTTAAGGAATCTTTGTTTTGAGCAATTAGCTATATTGTGAAAATCCGTGGTATTTATTATTTGTGGAAGAAAACTGTTTGCCACGGATGATTAAGTACCACGGATTTTCTGTTTTTAGATAAAATTGCATTTAAGCTTTAAGGGTTTTCTTATAAAAATCTCAGTACCTAAAAAATTAAGTCAAAGACTTGAAAAATATCGACTCGAAGATACAATCTTCGAATATCGGCTCCAAAGTTGGATTGAAATTCGATGCCGATGGTCGAAGTTTGCAACTTCGACCCAGTATTTTTCATGTTTTCAACATGATTTCCTGTAAAATCATTTTTATAAGAAAACCCTTTATCATTTTTTTACTGATGCTCTAGTTATGTCTAATAGGTGCAGGGGACAATTTTTCCTCAAAAGTCTCCTAACCTAAAATTTGATTCCATAAAATCGAAATACTAGCCATTAAAAACCCCAAACCTATAGTCAATAGATTTGGGTTTTAATAAAAATATCCTAATTATTTATTTGAGAATAATCATTTTTTTAGTAGCCAATTCTGTATCCGTTTGTAATTGATAGTAGACTAGCCCTTTACTATCTAAATCCTTAGTTTGTAAGCTAACTTGATTTAATCCCTGCTCCCCTACTCCATTAATATGATGTAATATTCGACCATTTAAATCTATTACTTTCAACACATAATTTTCTTGCGTAGGCAATTTAAAACCAATCGTTGTCCAATTATCAGTTGGGTTTGGATGACTTTGCAATAATTCAAAATTTGTAGTGACTTTTTGCCGTTTAAAGTTAAGGGTTACTGCTTGAATCGTTCTATCAACAGCATAAGCCTCTGCACTTATTTTTTGAGAATTCAATTTTATAAAATCACTAATTAGCCCAGTACTCAAAGCCTTAAATTTAAAAGTAAGGAGTCTTTCTTTTCCTGTAGAAATACCATTCCAAGAAGTTACGATTTGATGCGGATTGACTATATTCCAATTTTGAGCAGTCAACATATTTTCTTTTAGGTCTACTAATTCCAATGCTGGGAAATCAAGTGAAAATTGAAAACCATTGTATTTTTTAAGATTTGTTACTTCTAATATTACTTCAAAAAATGTCCCTGCTTCTACTAGCTTGTCTTGAATTTCAATAGCCATTTTCGTTAATTTATTTCTAGGCTCAGTAGATTCATCGGTCATTAATAAATTGGGGATTGCCGTTCCATTAACATCTCCAATCTTAACCCCCACAAAATTAGCTTTTAGGTTTTGATTTTCAGTATGGTCAATTACCATTGACTCCGAAAACTTCTGTGATAAAGAAGAAGATATATCTGAACCAAAATTATGTCTCGCATCTATAAATCGCCAAGAAGTATTATCCTTAAATTCAAAAGTTTTACTTAAAATCAATTGGCGTAATTGCAGCATATCAAAAGCGGTAATATTGCCCGATTTATTGACATCTGCGGCAATATATTGATAAGCCGATGTAAAATGTTTAATGTTTAAAATATGCTGATTGATGAGGACTAAATCATAAGTGGAAACCCCATTCGTCACATCTGTATTTTTTTCAGGAGTAATGGTGTATATCTTTCCTTTTGATAAAGCAAAATTATATTGACCAAATTGAGCCGTACTAATTTTATCAGGCTGTCCGTCCGTAGACGCCCTAATCGTAACGGGTTCTAAAAATTCCCCATTATCATTAGTTATTTCTCCTGAAATCATAATTTCATCCGACTCACAATCATTATTATCAGGGTCACTTAAAATCAGTACATCTCCCCAACAAATATTTGTATTTCCGTGAACATCCGTCGCTTGTAAAAAAATGCGGATGGTATTCCCTACGTCTTCGCAATTTATATTGATGAATGGTCCAAATGTACCTTCTTGATCAGAAAGACTTATTCCCAGATTGGCAATACCACAATTATCAGAACTGCCCGCATCAAAATCTACTGCCTGAATTAAATCTTCATTAGACCGTAAGGCAATATTTAGTTGATTATTACAACGAGCCTGTGGTTTTACAACATCAACAATAGATAAAACAGCTACGTGAATATTCCCCGGTATTGGCTGAAAATCGGCATTTACTGCATCAAATCTTGATGTTTCATTCCCATCTTGGTCCTCCGCGTAATATAAAACAAAATATTTACCAACTCCTAAATTGTAAAATTGCCCGCCATTTTGGTCATTTTCTTGCAATTTAGCACCTATATTTCCATTTGACTGAATAGCTCTTAATTCTGTTCTATTCGCAACTACGGTTCCACAAGCATCATTCCACGCTGCGCCCAATAAATTAACCTCACTCCGCTGACATTCAAATAAATTTAGAGAAAATCGCATAGTATCAGGCCCTGCTGTCAATTCTGGTTCTGCATCATCTACTATTTTAATAATCTGTACAAAAGATTGAGTCCGTTGCGGTGTAGGGGAACACCAATCTAACCATTTCCAAGTACGAGAGATTTTTTGTGTTTTACCAATTGTTTGAATCAGTTGATCTTCATAAAAGGTAGCGTAATGGCAATTCGTTTCTTGACTTGGCAAAATGTACTCAATACTATCATTAGGTATCGCTGAAAAAGGAGACACATACCAAGGTGCTAAATTTTGCTTTGTAAATCGAGGACTTCCGTCTGGGTTTGTCAATGTTAATAATGCCGCTGGCGTAATACTGTCCCCACATTTCACTTCAATAGTAGGTATAGTAGGCATAAATAATGTATCGGGTCGAACGTTAATAAATGCCTGAGGGCAGCTTTCATTCGTATTCCCATTACTATCTGTTGCCTTCCACCTTCTGACAGTAATGCTCTCAAAAGTAACTGGAACATTCCTTGACAAACTGATAATAGAAGACCCTGAACCTGTTAACATAAAGATACCAGGAGTGGTTTGAATAAAATTATCGAGGGCTAAAATATCTTGTAACTGATTTACTTCCGCAGCAGAATATTGACCACACGCTCCATATTCTACTTCTTCATAACTGGTTGCTATTATTTCATTACAATCTAAAAAATTGGGCACCATATCAGGTATAGGTTCTGAACAAAGCAATCCAATTATATTCGGCCCTATACACTGAGGTACTTGAATATCTTTTAAATTTATTTTTCCAAAACAAGCATTATTACAATTGTCTCTAATAATGTAATCATGGTTGCCTTCTTCCAATAATAAGGGTTCCTCATTTGCATCTAGAAATTCACAAGTTCTGCATCTAGCTGTATAAGTTTTACCTTGAAGGATGATATTAATTGGGTAGGCGGGCGCACAAATGTTTGATAATATTTCTTTAGGTAATAATTTAGTAGCACAATCATCGCCTAAGGAGATATTCGTTTCTGCGGGACAGACTAAATCTTCTGAATCTAAAATAGTAAAGGAACAGTCCACCCGTTTTTGTTCCACTAATTGTCCATCAAATGAATCTCCATCTCCGTCTTTATCAAAATATAAGACATAAGTTAAGATATGCCGCCCTACCCCAACGGTCATGTCAGGATAGCTCGTTAAATTACCGCCAACAAAACCTAAACTCAATCCATCAATAATTACTTCAACCATATAGGGTGGCGCTAATATGGTATTACCACTCCCTGAACAACCATCTACCGCTACAGCAGGTACAGGTAAAGTGGTATTTTCTCCACAACCAATCGTTAACCCATCATAAGAGGCAATTCCATTCGGCGCATTCCCATCTCCTGTAGTCGGACAACTTATATCAAATATTCTGGGCGAGCAAGAGGTAGAAAAAAGCCAGCCCAATCCTTTATTATTATCGCCATTTGGGCTCCATCCTATCGTGATACAACCAGAAACATTATTACAACTCGCCTCTACCCAACCAGCTCCATAGTCCACTGTTCCGCCTCCTAACACTTTAGTCATTTGTCCTGGAGACCCTCCTGCAATTTGAACTAAGTTATTCGTATCTAATTGACTATCATCATCTAATCCTGTAATACCTACAGTTGGACTTTCATCGCCATTTGCTAAATCACAAGCACCATCATAAACAAAAAACTGGTCAGATGCATGAATATCAAAAACAGTAAAAGTGAGTCTTATTTTCTCTTCTACTGGATTATTCGGGCAAAATGTCCATAAAATCGGTTCATAAGCAGCATCTCCATAATCATTAGTGGGGCTATTTTGAGCAGCAACATCTACTAAATCATCCCCATATAAGTCAATACCTCCATCATCTGTATAACTACCTCCACAGCCCATAAATACCTGACCGTTGGTATTACAATAACGGTCATTAGCTCTGGTATCATTCGATAAATCAAGGGCTGTTTGAGCACTTAGCGTAGTTCCAACAAAGAACAAGGTAAATATAATTAGATTTACTTTTTGTAAAGAATTCATAAAATCTAAATTCATGGATATAGGTTTTCTTAAATGTCTTTATGCAAAACTCATTTTAGTAACGCCTACTAAAACTTATCCTACAACAAACGGTAGTTAGTAGTTATTTTAATAATGTGGGTATTAATAATCGGATGGGTTACGCCAATTAGGGATGAGAGGTTATCAAAAGTGGAATAAGACCTAGCAAAAGTAACCTATTTGTTCGTAAAAAAAGAAAGGTTATAAATCAAAATAAATATTTTTATATAATAATTTATTTTAATGCCTTAAAGCCAATAAAAAGAGAGAAATTAAGCAATGTTACCCGATAAATTTTATCTTTGGCCAAAATCAAAAACTCTATATTTTATGCTCATTAATTTAACTAGTGATACGGTTACCAAGCCAACAAAAAGAATGCTGGCAGCTATGATGGCAGCCGAAGTAGGAGATGATGTCTTTGGCGCTGATCCCACCATTAATCAACTTGAAGCTAAAGCTTCTAAAATGTTTGGCAAAGAAGCGGCTGTTTTTTGTCCTTCTGGCACCATGACTAATCAAATTGCCATAAAAGTCCATACCCAACCTTTAGATGAAGTAATCTGCCATGAATATTCGCATATCTACCAATATGAATCAGCTGGATATGCCTTAACTTCTAGTGTCTCTATGAATCTTTTGCAAGGAGAACATGGAAAAATAACAGCGGAAAGTATCGAAGCAGCGATCAAACCTGTTTATGACTGGTTGCCTATTAGTAAATTGGTTGTTTTGGAAAATACGACCAATAAAGGAGGCGGTAATTATTATACTAGTAAAGAAATACTACCGATTGCCAAATTATGCAAAGCTAAAGGATTGGGGCTTCACTTAGATGGCGCTCGACTTTTTAATGCGTTGGTAGAGACTGGAGAAACGCCACAACAAATAGGACAACTATTTGATAGCATTTCTATCTGTTTGTCCAAAGGGTTAGGTGCACCCGTTGGTTCTTTGTTAATTGGTAATCAGGAATTTATCAGACAAGCAAGGCGCTTTAGGAAAGTATTGGGCGGCGGTATGCGACAAGCAGGATTTTTAGCTGCCGCAGGCATTTATGCCTTGGATAATCATATTGATCGACTAAAAAAAGACCATAAAAATGCACGAAAAATTGGAAAGGTATTGGCTAAAATGAAGGTGGTCGAAAACATCCGTCCTATCAAAACCAATATTTTAATTTTCGATGTTAAAAAACCTTATACTGCTGATACTTTTTTAGCAAAATTAGCAAAGAAAGGTATTCAAGCAGTAGCTTTTGGTCCACAGACTATTCGGTTTACTTTGCATTTGGATGTTAGTAAAGAAATGGTATCACAAGTCGTTAAAATTTTACAACAGGTATAAAATAAAACACACTTTCGTCTTTAATTTCGTATATCAAAAAATGTAAAACAAGAAGTTCTTCTATAATTGACCGCTAAACCGTTTATCACTTTAATAATAAATTCCCTTTAGTTTCCTACAAAAAATAAATAAGTGTAAATAAAACGCTTATCTTTACAGTACACTATCCTATACTACTAGATTAATTCTTAAACCTATTGCTGTTTTTAGAGTTAAGCTATTAGTAAAATTGTATTCGTCAGATAAATTGATGACTATTTTAAATTTAATTGTATGGAAACCCAATCTACATCTTCTATTCACCGTGCCGCCACTTTAGCCACCTTACAAGATCAAGAATTTGATTTACTAGTCATTGGTGGCGGTGCTACAGGGACAGGGATTGCCCTAGATGCAGCGGCTCGTGGATTAAAAACGGCATTGGTAGAAAAGAGAGATTTTGCCTCTGGAACCAGTAGTAAATCCACTAAATTGATTCACGGTGGATTGCGGTACTTACAACAATTAGATATTGCTTTGGTGAGGGAAACTGGAACAGAAAGAGCTATTGTTCACCGCTTAGCACCACATATTGTCTTACCAGAAAAAATGCTGATGCCGATTGTCAAAGGCGGAAAATATGGCTATTGGATGGCATCTTTTGGCTTAAAAGTATATGATATTTTAGCCAATGTAAAAGGAGATGACCGACGGAAGATGCTGAGCAAAGCAGGTTCATTAAAAAAAGAACCTTTATTAAGTGCCGAAAATTTGAAAGGCGGTGTATTTTATGCGGAATATAGAACAGACGATGCTAGGCTAACGATAGAATTGCTTAAATCTGCTGTTAGATATGGGACAATTGCTGCCAATTATTGCAAGGTTGAAGATTTTACTTATGCAGATGGTCAAATAACAGGCGCTAATTGTAAGGATGAATTAACAGGAGAAAATTTTGTCATCAAAGCTAAAAAGATAGTCTCGGCAGGAGGTCCTTGGGTAGATAAGTTGCGAAAAAAAGATAACTCTTTAAAAGGTAAGCGACTTCATTTGACCAAAGGGGTACATTTGGTCGTGCCTCACGAAAAATTCCCACTTAAACATACTATTTATTTTGATGTTCCTGATGGTAGAATGATATTCGCTATTCCAAGAGGTCGAACGACTTATATTGGTACAACTGACACCACTTATAAAGCAGATTTAAATCGAATTGTAGCAACTCAGGCCGATGCAGATTATCTACTGCATGCAGTCAATAGTATTTTCCCCTCGATTAATTTGACGATGGAAGATATAGAGTCTAACTGGGCTGGATTAAGACCTTTGATACATGAAGATGGAAAATCCCCCTCTGAATTATCTCGTAAGGATGAAATTTTTATTTCGCCTCAAGGGCTTATTTCTATTGCAGGTGGTAAATTGACAGGCTACCGAAAAATGGCACAAAGAATTGTGAATTTAGTCATAAAAGAATTTCCTAGCGCTGAAAAAAGAGCTTTCAAAAAATGTCAAACTCGAAAAATTAGCTTAACTGAAAACCCTTTAGCCAATGCCAAAGCCGTAGAGGCTTATATCCAAGATTTGCAAAAAAGGGTCATCACTCTGGGGCTAAACCCTTATTATGGCTGGTATCTAGCAACTGTTTATGGTAAACAAGCAGAAGCTATTCTTACAAAAATGAAAGATTTCATCAACAATAAACCTGAGATTGCCTTAGCTAGAGCAGAAGCTTGGTTTGGCGTACATCACGAAATGGTTAATCGAGCCGATGACTTTTTTGTACGTCGAACAGGTCGATTATATTTTGATATTGGTAGCATATCAGCTATTAAGGAGGCTGTTTTGGCAGATTTGCAAAATTATTTAAGCTGGGATCCAAATCGTTTGGCCAGAGAAATCGCTAATTTGGAGGAATTGATATATGATGCAACGCATTATTATGAGGCGGAGTTGATGCCGACAGTATCAAAAGAAAATACTTTGCATGCTTAATGATTTTTTATTTTAAGAATTTAATAATAGAGACCTAAAAGGTAAAACGAGTCGCAGTTATCGCTTATCTACGGCTTGTTTTATTGATCGATTTTATCCATAAACCAATATAATCCTAATAAGGGAGATATTTCACTTACTTCTTTTTTTATAATTCAAACCCCTCATCCTTCAATAAATTAAACAAACCCATCCCTCGTTCATATAATTGGGCAATAGAATTTGCTCGCAAACGATGGTTTTCTTTGTACAAAATCAAATAATAATTCACGCCTTCCATATGCCAACCTCGCTCTTGGCTGAAAAAATGTAGTATTTCTTCACTCATTTTAAATCGAATATATTCTTCATCTTCTCCCTGCAATAGATAATTGCCAGAAAACTTTGGAAAGCGTTCAAAATCAATATCTTGTTTACCAAAATAGGTGGTAATTTTATCTAAAATAGTTTCTGGTTTCATTACAAATTGAGGCAAGCCTAAATTTTTAGACCGCATTAAAAAAACAGTTTGCGCTACAATTCTTCGGTTTTTATTATACCCTTCCTCAAATTGGTAATCAAAAATTTTGATATTATTCTCATTCCATTCATCTTGCTTTTGCATAATATTTAATGCCAACCGATTACGCCCTTTTTGGAATAATTCAAAATCAGAAACCTCTCTTGTTACACTATATTCTTCTTGCTCAATAAAATCCATCTTCAACCGATGCGCAACTGCCCTCAATTGCCCTTCTCTTGACGGATTATGGTTCGCAGTTTGCTGACGATTTCTTTGACGGCGATAAGCATTATATTTCTGTTGCGACATGGATTGCTGGTCTAATTATTCAAAAAACCAAAAATAAGAAAGGTTATTGAGGTTATTAAAGTTATTGGCAGTTATTTTTAGGTTTTAGAGGTAACACTATGCGTCTAACCTGACACCTAGTACCCGATACCTCATACCTTTTCTTATAAACCTAAAGCCAATTTAATGTCGGTAGCATAAGAAGCACTTGATCGAATATTAGTGCCATGCCCATCTCGTAACGTAATAATAAAGCGTCCTTTAAAAAATCGCCTAGCTTCTAAAATAAAATCTTCGTTAATAATAGTGGAACGATGCACTCGAATAAAATTATCGGCTAATTTTTCCGTCAATTCATTCAAGGTAAAATCCGTTAACTGTTTTTGCCCACCAATCGTATGAATCGTCACATATTTATCGGTTGCTTCGATATACGTAATTTCTTCAAATCGAAGTAATATAATACGGTCGCCATTTTTAATGGTCAAAGCAAATTTTTCTTTTTTAGGTTGAAATTGGGTGAGTAATTGTTGCCAATTATGACTATTCCCAGCTTGATTAGCTCCTTGAAATTGATTTAATTTTTGAATAGTTTTCGCTAGCCTGTTGGCTTCAATTGGTTTTACTAAATAATCGACTGAATGTACGTCAAAGGCTTGAATTGCATATTCTTCATAAGCAGTCGTAAAAATAACCATTGGTTGGTAGGACAAAGCAGCTAATATTTCAAAACCATTTTTATCGGGCATCTGAATATCTAAAAAGACTAAATCAGGTCTTAATTTTTCTATTTTTGAAATAGCAGTTAGTCCATTATGCGCTTCTCCAATTATATCAAAATTAGCAGGATAGTTTGCTAATAATTGCTGCATTCTAAGTCTAGCTGCGGATTCGTCATCGACGATTATTATTTTATAAGGCATTGGGAATCATTGATTTTGTTTATTCTAGAGCGTCAGCTAAAAAAATGATATTAAAATAATATTTAACATCTCGGCTAGCTCGTCAAATCCGTTGTCTTCATTCATCCGTTGGTAGAAAATAGACCAACGGATGAACGGATGATTATCAATTTTTTACCTGACTATCTAGATAATATTATTCTACTGTAGTTTGTAACCTTATTTGAACTTCTTTTTCTGGTGTATTTAATAATTCCAACTGATGTCGATTGGGAAATAATAAATGCAATTTTTTAGTCACACTATCCAGCCCATACCCTGCTGTAAAATCATCCGCAAAAGGCGCACCACTATCTTTAATTTGTATCACTAGTTCTTCGTTTTCCATGATTGCAGAAATGGATACCTGAATAGTTTCTGAATCAATTTGATAACCGTGTTTTAAGGCATTCTCTACTAAAGGTTGTAATAAAAATCTAGGAATCATTTGGTTTTCAGCAGCTTTTTCAATGCTTATTTGAAAGGACAATTGGTCTTCAAACCGAATTTTCTCAATTTTTAAATAAGTATTTACCATTTCAATTTCTTCTTTTAATGACACTAAATTTGTTCCTTTTCTATTGGTACTGTATTTTAGAAATTTGGACAGTTCTATAGCCATTTTCTCTGTTTTATCGGCATCCGTTTTCGCTGAGGCAGCAATGGTATTTAACGAATTATAGAGAAAATGTGGGTTTGTTTTGGCGGTTAGGGCTTCTAGTTCTGCTTTTGTTTTTAGTTCGTTTAAGCGGGTAATTTCATAGTCTTTTTGTTGTACTATTAATTCCTTTTGATGTCTAAAAAGCTTATAAAAAAATGCGGCTATACAAAAAGAGCTAAAGTAAAAATACATAGCTAATCCTTCTCCATCATATAATCCATAGCTAATGATACTACTTAGGGAAAATACAGCAGATTTTTCCATTATTAACATCGTAATTATTTGCAAAATTATTAATAGCAAAAAACCAAGAATCAAAGTCGTTATCAAGGACAAAAGAGTTGATTTAAGAAATGGGTATTTCTTCTTCAAAAAAGAACTAGTTTGCAAAAATAAAATATGAACGAATTGGGCAAAAATGATATTTCTAATTATCATAAATCCAAATTTCTCATAATTAATAGGATAAGGTCTCCCTAAAATAGTAATCATGGAAACAATTATAGCTAAAGAAGCAACCAAGAAGAATTGACTAACTATTGTCCGTTTATTAAATCGAATACATTTTAAGTTACTAGCCCAAATAATCAAATAATTTAATGCTATAAAACCACTAAAAAATAAAGTTCCAAAAAATATAGAGAGAAAATGAAACATACTAGGACTCGTAGGACGAAATGTCATAAAAGGATAATGCTTAACTATATCTCCCGTTTTATGAAGTCTAGTAAATTCTTCTAAAGAAATATAGTAAATATCAGAAGTATCAAAATAACTAGGAAGCTCCCGCTGCATTAACGCTAATCTACTTTCTTCAAGCTCATAACTGTCTAATAAAAATAAACCTTTCAAAATAGGTATACCTTTTTCCATAGGAGGAGAAACATTTGCTATCTGAAAGAATAAAAAACTATCATTCGCTGCCTTTTGTATAAAAATATCACCAGATGCAAAGGAAGGGAGCTGATTTTTTAAGGTGTCTACTTGGCTAACACAATCAATCGTAGACAATATAGCTATAAGTATCAACAATAAAATCCGATTTAAATTCATTTTAGTTTTCATTAATAAAATTTTGGTACAATAAATCTTTTCCTCAAATAAAGACGTTATATATTCAATTTCAAAACCCTTTCCGATGGATTGGGCATCTCGACTGACGAGTTGGACAATTTGACCAACTCATTTTTAAATTCGGTAGCAGATAGACCTTTCAACCCTGTTACCCTTAAACCTCTTAACCACTAATATTATGGCAATTAAACTAGGAGAAACTGCTCCAAATTTCACGGCTCAAACTTCAATGGGCGAAATCAATTTCCACGAATGGCTAGGCGATAGTTGGGGGATGTTATTCTCCCACCCTGCGGATTTTACGCCTGTATGTACGACAGAATTAGGTAGAACTGCTGCTTTACAAGGCGAATTTCAGAAAAGAAATGTCAAAGCTATGGCAGTAAGTGTAGATGGTTTAGCCTCTCACATGGATTGGATTAAAGACATCGAAGATACGCAGAATGTAGAAATGAATTTCCCGATTGTGGCAGATGAAGATAGAAAGGTGGCGGAATTATATGATATGATTCATCCAGAAGTAACGAATAAAACAACCGTAAGAACGGTATTTGTAATTGGGCCTGATAAAAAGGTTAAGTTGACCTTGACTTATCCGCCTGCAACTGGTCGAAATTTCTTAGAAATTATTCGAGTCATCGACTCTTTACAATTAACGGCTTATCACAGTGTGGCAACGCCAGCAGATTGGAAAGATGGAGAAGATGTGATTGTTTCACCTTCTATTGCAACGGAAGATATTCCAGCAAAATTTCCTAAAGGTCATACGGTTATTCGTCCTTATTTGAGAACGACACCTCAACCGAATAAGTAAAATAAGATAATGAGATTTATGAGGTGATGAGTTTAGGAGGCAAACGGCTTATAAACTCATCACCTCATAAACTCATTGCCTAAATATGCTTACCTCATCACCAACCCAGCACGCATACGCCGTATTTCCTCAATCGTCTCTTTATCTAAATTAGAAACTTTTCTCGCATCATTCCACTTATTAGCGTATTCCCACCAAAGTGCCGTAAAAATACCAAAAGCAGGAAAGGTAAAGATAAATAAAACCCACCAAATATCCCCCCAGATAGCTGCAATAATTAGTAAGATCCAAAAGTAAATAATATATAAAATAGCGCCCATACCTACTTGCACAGAAGCATAAAACTTCGGTTGTTTAATATTTCTATCCGCATACATTTTGGGAATTTGGGTAGGGATAAAATTGGTAATCAGACCGATAATAAATGGAATAAATCCAATAATCAAAGCAAAAAAAATAGGCCAACTATAATACCTAGTTTGTACCACGCCCATATCTTTTACCCCTAATTGGGCTAATTTCGTATAATACGCATCCATCTTATCAGATAATTCTTTTTTCTCGGTATCATCAATGGCATTAAACCGATCTATAAGGGCAATAAATTCAAATTGACGAGATGATTTAGTCGAAACCAATGGCAAAGGTGCATCCATTTGATTATTCTCTAGGAGCGTTAACAATTTATCAGCTAACTCATCATCCGCAGGTTTTTCTACATGAATTACTCTTTTTCGTAATTCTACTTTGATTTTATCCGTTAATAATTTAACGGCTCTTCGAGGATTTTTTTCATGGGCGTCAAAATAATCCGAAAGCGGAATGGGAGGGCCAAAATCTGCATATATTTTACTTCTAAAACGATTGGCATCCATATAATTAATACCAATTGGCACGATGACAATGTCTTTTGTACCAAATTTTTCATAAGCGCCAAAAGCCAATCTTGCTGTCCCTTTTTGAATCGGTCGCAATCGCTTTTCTAGCTTAGAATCTCCTTCTGAAAGAATAAACATATTTTGCCCTTTCTCTAATAGTTCGTAACAGTAATTTAAGGTCGCTTCATTCTTTTTCAAATTAGCCATCCCATCTTGCGCCCGATAGATTGGAATACATTTGATGTATCGTAGAAAAGCGGCAATCAATTTACTATCATGAAACATATCCCCACGCAACATAACATTCCTAACTTTTGAGGTATAGGCAGCCATATAGACAGGTTCGGTAAAAGCAGTTGGGTGATTGCATGCTAAAATTACAGGCTTATCCGTAGGAATTTTATCCATTCCTGTAAAATATGTTTTTGAATAAAAATATTGGGCATACCAACTTATCCAAAATCTTATAATATAGTATAGCATTTATCTGTTTTTGTAAAGTGGGTATAGAGGTTTAATGATAGAAAATTTTGCCCCTTTGTTCCTTTAGACCTTTATATTTTTAGGCGCTTACGCCAGTTTTGAGACCAATGAATTGTCGACATTTTGAAAAATTGCTGATTTTTAATTTCAATGACAAAATTCCCATCGAAGATAATTTAAAACTGAGGTTGCTCTTGAAATTTATTGGAACTGTAAAATTATCTGGAAGTTGTTTAAAAGAGCTTTCCCGATAGCTATCGGGATGGCTCTGTCTGTAGTTTCGATGTTTAAAAAACATTCCTAAAGAGCGTAGCTTCGTCACCAAAATTTTGACGGTGTCGGAGCGATGCTCCTCTGAAAAACTAAAAATTATTATCAACAAATCTACAGACGGTGTTAGGGCGATGCCCTTTTTCAACGGATAATTTACAGTTCCAATTTATTTAGCCTCTTCTTGCTCAAACGCCCTCAATATCTCCTTTCGTTGAATTTTCAAATCATTAATAATCACAGCATCGGTTTTATAAAATCGTCGTCCCTTTGTCCATTTTTGCAAATATTCATAAAATTGCAGCGCAAAGAAACCTAAAAAAGGAATCATTCCCACAAAAATTATTAAAAATATTGATTTAGAAAAAAGGGCGATGAATAAAAGTATCGGAAAGTAAACGATATAAGCCGCTAAAGCCATGGAAGCTTTAATAGAAGCATAAAAGGTAATATTTTTTACTTTATTTTCTGCTAAATATTTACCGAATTTTATGGGCAATATATTAAATATCCAGCCCATAATAAATGGAAGTATGCCAAAAGCAATCCCAATGACCCCTAAAGGATGATATTTATGAGGTTGCACAATGACTTCATCTGCTAATTGGTGTTGGGTTAAATTAGCTTGATAACACTTTAGTTTGTCAACTAAACTATTTTTCCTTTCTTCCCTTAAACCATTGATTTTATTGGCTATTTGAATACTTCTTTTTAATGGTTTTTCATTTGTAGATTGAACAGGAAAATTCGGCGTTGGGTAATTATTATGATACAATTCAAACAGTCCTTCGCATAAAAATTCATCTGCTTCTCGCTCAATATGAATCACCAACGCTTCTAGACTTTCGGTTAATTTCTGAGTGACCCTTTTAATAATTTTAGCTGGATGTTCTTTTTCCCCCTTTAAATAATCCTGAATAGGAATCGGGTCACCAATTTGTAGCATCACTTCAGAGCGATAATTTAGTATATCCGCATAATTGACACCAATTGGAATGATATGCACGTCTAAATCAGGATATTTTTTTACCGCCCCTAATGCCATTCTTGCCGTCCCTTTCTGGATGGGGCGCAAGCGTTTTTCATGTTCTGTAGTGCCTTCTGCTAAAATTAAAACCTGTTCATTATTTTTTAATAAATCATAGCTATAATCTAAACTAGAAAAATTATTTTTCACACCTTTAATGCCTATATCCTTCAACCGATACATCGGAATCATGTGCAAAGACATTAATAAGGCTCGATAAATGGGCTTTTGGAATAAGTCGCCTCTGACCATAAAATGTAACGGTCGTGGCAAGGTTGTTGCTAAAATACAAGGTTCTAGGAAAGCACTTGGATGGTTCGCCGCTAAAATAATAGGGGTATCATTTGGGATTTTTTCAAGTCCATTGAGGTAAATCTTGCTAAAGTAGGTCTTTAAAGCAATTCTGGCTAATGGTCGAACAAATCTATATGGTAACCTCATTTTTTTCGCTGTATAAGTTGGCAAAAATAGTAAAATCTAATGGTTTAACGACTAGTTAAAGAATTATTAATTTTTAGAGAGATTGTTTATAAGGTAATGAGGTTATAAATGAATGAGATTATAAAGTAATCAAATTACACCTAGTCAAAAATTAGTTTTCAACACCTATTATCCTTATCTATACTTCCACTCACACATTCCTTATTTTTAAAAAATAATTTTACGTTCATCCACTAATTTTTGGACTTTGTGTACTAAAAATTAGCATTACCTAAAAAAAGGGGTGGAAATATTCTAACATAAAACTTATATTGCCCGCTATGCCAGCTAAAAAATATTTAATCGTTATCGGTGGTCCTACCGCCAGTGGTAAAACAAAGGCCTCTATTAAGGTTGCAAATCATTTTGGAATAGAAATTATCTCTGCTGATAGTCGTCAGTTTTATAAGGAAATGAATATTGGTACAGCAAAGCCTTCTGCGGCAGAGTTGGCCCAAGCGCCCCATCACTTTGTCAATAATTTGAGTATTCATGACGATTATTCCGCAGGTGACTTTGAACGAGAGGTGCTTCCATTTCTCGACAAATTATACGAAGGGTACGATGCGGCTATATTAACGGGGGGTTCAGGTTTTTTCATTCAAGCAGTCATAGAAGGATTAGATGAATTTCCTGATGTACCCAAAGAAATTCGGGCATCTATTGAAAAAGATTTTAAAGAGAAGGGTTTAGAATATCTGCGTACCCAAGTCAAGGCAGTAGAACCAGCGTATTTTGAATTGATGGATAATCTAAATCCACATCGACTTATTCGAGCTTTATCTGTTTATAAAGCTAGTGGACAACCATTTTCTAGCTTTTTGTATCAAGAACCTAAGATTCGTAATTTTGAGCCCATCTTCATTTGTTTAGAGATGCAGCGTCCTTTTTTATACAATCGAATTAATAAAAGAGTCGATAAAATGATGAACATAGGGCTCTTGAAAGAAGCCCAAAACCTCTACCCTTTTAAGCACTTACCTCCCTTACAAACAGTTGGTTATAGTGAATTATTTAATTTTTTTGATGGGCAAGGTACTTTAGAAGAGGCCATAGAATTAATCAAAAGAAATTCTCGTCGATATGCCAAACGACAAATGACTTGGTTTAGAAAAAAGACTTATTGGAATCGTTTTTATGCTAAAGACCCTGATGCTATTATTAAGTTTGTCACCTTACGAATGATGGCGGATTTGGAACGGGATTAGTTATTCTCAACGCTTGTCTACGACAGGTAGAGATTTTATTTCCCAACATTTTTTTTTGTTTCCCAAGCTCGAACCAACATAATAATCGAGCTATAACTCTTCATCCCTTCTGAAATTCCTTGACTTTTTAAATAGGCATCATACGCCGCATAGCGCAATTTGGGTAATATATCTGGATACCTATCCAAAGATTCATTGATAACATCCAAATCTTCTAGAAAACCTTTAGGTAAAGTAGCTCTAAATGCTTGATAATCCTCATAAGCAAATCGCTGATAAGCAATAGCTATATATCGCCAATAACATAGCAAACCGGAATACCGTACATAAATATTATCCGAATTTTGAGTAGCAATATAAGCCAAAAAATTACAAACACCTTCGTTCGTGATACCATAACCATGTGATAACTCATGACAAAGTGTAAAGGGCTGTTGCAAAGGGTGCAAACCACCGTCAATATTGCCTTCTCCAACAAATGGCCAATATACGCCAGATGAACTAAAACGCATTAAAATACCTTTGGTTGGTAAAACTCGACCTCTAACTTTGCCCGCTACCCGATAATTCAATTCTTTTAAAGTTTTCTCAACTGCTGACCGACATAAATCTTCCATTTCTTTCGGTAATAAGTCCTCTGCTAAAACAGTCGTCCCAATCGCATCTAGTTCCTTTCTAGTCGCTAATACTTGTATAGTTTTTTCCGTTAATTCCTTTTTTAGGTCTGCTAATTCAACAGGTTCTGCTATTAAATCAATTTGCTGAACTAAAGGAATTCGGCCATAGTTAAATCCCCATAAAAAAAAGAAAAAGAATAATACTCCACCGATAAAGGCCGTAGTTGACAATAGCCAATTGCCAACCCCTTTCCAAGTAAATAATTTCTTCCAATTTGTCTGTATCAATTTGCGAACTGCCCAGATAATTAATACGATATAAAATACGTAAAGTAATGGAAAAGGAAACCAGCCTATCGTATTATCAATTATTCGTCGAATCCATAAAAATAATCCTCTGCTATAAATTTGTTCAATAAAACTAGGACTTGCTATATACCTTATAAGCAGGGTAATAATTCCTAGTCCAATCCAGATAATACGTTTTTTCATAAAGGATGGAATAATTTTTGTCAAAACAGAAGGTGAAATAAGTAGTCACAGTAAAAGACAAAGGTAGAATAGTAATCGCAATAAGTTCAATTGCTCCCTTAAAAAATGCTACCGTCTACCGTGACTCTTCTGCAAATTTTCGTCTTAATCATAGAAAAATAGGGATTAATCTTGCAGTTTTAACTTTAACTCTTTCTTAATACTTATATTTGCAAACTTTTTTGAAGATACTGGCGTTTTATCTTCGCACATTAATTAATTAGAACTTTATGCAGTTGGTCGTAGTCAACTAAACTACCAAATCACAAAAATAAAGTTTGTTTTTTACCATAAAAAATTTAAAAATCATGGCTTTCGAATTCACAGATGCTAATTTCCAAGAAGCTGCAATTGTTCAAGAAAATCCTAATACAGATAAAGTTGTTGTTGTTGACTTTTGGGCAGAATGGTGTGGCCCATGTAGAATGATTACACCACTTATTGAGCAACTTTCTGAAGAATATAAAGGAGATGCAATTGTTGGAAAATTAAATGTAGATAATAATCCACAAATTGCTCAAAAATATGGTGTTAGAAGTATTCCAACTATTCTTTTCCTAAAAAATGGAGAAATTTTTGATAAGCAAGTTGGTGTTACCACTAAAAAAGCTTTAGCTGCTAAGATTGATGCTGCTTTAGCATCTTAAGGTATTACGCTAAAAATTTTAACCAGCAATAATATAAATCCAATTTTTTACAAAATAGGATGGATAAAATAATAAAAGCCTTTATTTTGAGTTTTATTCAAAATAGAGGCTTTTTTGTTGGTAAATTTGACACAAGCCTCTTTTTTTAGCGTTATATAAAAAATAGGTTACGGTTAACAGTATATATATGATATGCTAGAACCCTCAAATAATTACTAAAAAGGTTATTTGCCTTATTAATAAGCTATAAAATATTAGGTTTTGTAGGTACTCCCTCCTAACCTTATTACCTCATAACCTTGTTACCTCATTTATGAAATTAGCCGACAATTTTGATGTAAGAGATTTAGGAAATCTGGAATTACTCGCCAAACAAGTGGTGGAAGGATTTATTATTGGTTTACATAAAAGTCCATTTCACGGTTTTTCGGTAGAGTTTGCCGAACATCGGATTTATAATCAAGGAGAATCTACTAAGAATATTGATTGGAAGGTTTTTGCTCGAACGGGTAAAATGTATTCTAAGCGATATGAAGAAGAAACCAATTTACGTTGTCAAATAGTGATTGACGCTTCTTCTTCCATGTATTTTCCTGAATTGGGCAATAAAGGAGAAACCTTTAACAAACTGCAATTTTCCTCGCTTGCTGCTGCTGCTTTGATGAATTTATTGAAAAAGCAAAGAGATGCTTTTGGTTTAAGTGTTTTTGATGAGGCCGTTCGCACACATACTAAGGCAAAATCAAGTACGGCACATTATCGTTTAGTTTTGTCCTATTTAGACCAGTTAATTCAGAATCCTGAACAAAATAAATCTACTTCTGCGGCACAGGCTTTACACCAAATTGCCGATAGTATCCACAAAAGATCTTTAGTCGTTATCTTTAGTGATATGTTTGAGCAAACGGAACAAACGGAACAATTATTTTCCGCCCTTCAACACCTCAAACATAATAAACATGAGGTCGTTTTATTTCATGTTGTGGATAAAAAATATGAAATAGATTTTGAATTTAAAAATCGCCCCTATTTATTTGTCGATGTAGAAACGGGAGAAGAAGTTCGCTTGCAATCCAACCAAGTCAAAGAACATTATGTAGAACAAATCACTAAATTCAAAGAAGAACTGAGAATCAAGTGTTTACAATATAAAATTGATTTTGTAGAAGCAGATATTAATGCAGGTTTCAAACCAATTTTACAGAATTATTTAGTAAAGCGAAGTCGAATGGGAACCTAGCAATTTTCAATTTATCTTTTTCAAGTCTTAAAACGCTAGGTTCGCCCAAAATTAGTTAATAAAATAAAATATTATCAAAATAATATTTTGATTTATGTTTAAAATGCAGAATTTTATTTATTTTAAATAAACTCTTTTCAGGTTATTATTTTAGGGTTAAAAATAATATTTTAATTATATTTATTTAATAAAAATAAATACGAACAAAATACTGTTTTAAAGATAAAAATACTTTTAATACAGAATATTATTTCGTGTAATTTATGTATTAATCAAAAATTTGAGCGAACCTAGCGTTAAAAGCTATAAATAAAATATAAATTGAAAATTTTAAATTAAAAATTGAAGATTTTCAATAAGTTCTTTTATATTTGCACCCGCTTCCTAAAAAAGCGAAATTTGGTAATTGTAGCTCAGTTGGTTAGAGCACCGGTTTGTGGTTCCGGGGGTCGCGGGTTCGAATCCCGTCTTTTACCCAAAAATATAGCCTAACTTCTTTGAAGTTGGGCTTTTTTTGTACTTAATTATTAAGCATTTTTAATTTTACTACCCCTACTTTTCCTTGTTCAATCATTCTTCTATTCACTGCTTTATAAGCCTACCACCTGAGATAATAGAATCCATATATGTGATAAAAATACGTTCCAATTTTATAAATAATTTCACATAGAGGATTCTCTTTAAGTGGTCTAAGCGTATCCACTCTTTAGGATGCAAAACTAGAAGACTTAGCACTAATAACAAATCTATATAGGTTAAGATAAAATCCATAGCCGTCAGGTTAACGATTTAATTCAGGTTTTTTTTATAGCTAATTAGGTTAAAACCTAAAAAATATTGGTTTGAAGATTTTATATTCAAACATCGACACCTGCATAAATCGTTGACTATCAGACTTATCACCAATAACAAACCTATGTGGGGCTAAGATAAAATCTTAAAAAGGGAAAGATTAAAAACAATATTTGCACGTTTTAGGTCAAAAAAGGGGTGCTGTCTTGAGAAGACAGCACCTTAACCCAAAAAACCAAATGAAAACAAATTCTTATATATCTTTAATGTAGGTACATTTTATATGTTAGAAAGAGTATTAATCTAATACTGCTTTACAGTGCGAAGATATAAAACTTATTTTAGAAATCAAAACAAAATATCAATAAAATAACTTAAGATAATAATTTAAAGCTTTTTGTCTTATTCTTTTCTCTTTTGAAAAGTCTAAATTCGCTGGCACAAATATAGAACATTCAATTGAAAAAAAAAGTTTAATTGAATAATTATTTTTTATTTTTTTTAAGTCTATGAAAAATAAGGCTAAATCGCTAAAAAAAAATTGGTACATACTCAAAAGTAATCGATTATTCTCTAAAAATAAAAATTGCCCTTCGTTTCTTAATTTATTTAAACATCCCCAGCTACTGGCAGGCAAAGAATCAAAAAATCAAAAGGTTTCCCTCCTTCAATATAGAAAAATTAAACATTCTACCTCAAGCCCTGAAATTTAGAAGAAAACCCTTATTCAAAATTATTTATTCCTAAAATACCATCTTTTAATTCCTTACTTTTATCGCTTTTTTGAATAGGCTCATTTTTCGATGATAGATAAAACAAAAATAGTAGGCAAAACGGTAAATGGTTTAGTACATCTTTTCCCTAGTCAAATAGGCCGATTGATGCTTAATTTATTTTGTCGTCCAATGAAAGGTAAGATTTTCACCAAAAAAGAGCAATTATTTCTAGAACAGAGTACCTGGATACCGCTTTATCTAAATGATAAAAAAATCCAGTGCTACACTTGGGGACAAGGCGAACGAAAAATACTATTGGCGCATGGTTTTAATTCAAATGCTAGTAGGTGGCGTTTATTAATCAATCTTTTAGTCACTGCTAATTATCAAGTAATCGCCTTGGATATACCCGCTCATGGAAATTCTGATTGGAAACGAGTGAATGGTTTATTATATGCACAAGTGATAGAAGTCGTTATGAATCATTTTAAACCTCATCATATTGTAGGACACTCTTTTGCGGGTATTGCTTTCGCATACTATTTTTCTAAGATGGCGTATGTACCTGTTGAAAGAATGATATTAATGGGCGTTCCTAATGAATTAACAGATGTTACCAATGTTTTCTTTCAGATTATCAATGCTAATGAAAAAGTACAGGCTGCTTATTATAAAGCTTTTTACGAAAAATTTGGATATGATGCCAATTATTTTACCTTGTCCAAACTTTTAGAAGCCATCTCCTACCCTACCCTAATTATTCACGATGAAAATGATGAGGTAGCTTCTTTTGAAGGTGCACAAGTACTTCAACATTCCATGAAAAATGCTACCTTTTTTCCGACTAAAAAACTCGGTCATAGTTTGCAAGGAAGTATTGTTTTTAAAGAAGTACTACATTTTTTAACGTAAAATCAAGCATCCGGTTGGAAACCTGCTAGTTTCAATTACCGGGGCATTGTTAAACCAAATTGACTCGCTTTCAATGCTCCTTGTTAATTTGCACCAACTCCTAATTATATTAAAATTTGACCTTGAGGATAAAATAGGTTTACGATTACCTTATAACCTCATGACCTTGTAACCTTAAATATGGAACCCATAAAAATAGAATTACCGACGATTTTTGAAGGTATGACCGTAAATGCTTGGCTTTTTAAAGGCTCTGAACCGACCTTAATTGACTGCGGTGAAAAAACCGACAAATTATGGGATGCCCTAATTGACGGGTTAAAAATTAATGGTTTAGGCATTCAAGACCTAAAAAAAGTGATTATTACCCATGCCCATTTAGATCATATTGGGATGGCTAAAAAAATAACGGACCATTCTGATGCCACCATCTGGGTGAGTGAGTATGTATACGATTGGGCGACTGACCTTAAAACCATGTTGGATAGGCGAACCGCAGCTATCATGGAAATCATGCATAAAAATTATCCTAACAAATTAATCAAGGAATATTTTAGTTTTGGTTATGAGGCTTTAGTGCCTTATTGGGATGAAATACCAAAAGATAGAATCCAAGTATTTCCAATGGAAGGGCAATTAAATTTTGGTGGCGATGATTGGGATATTATTTACACTCCTGGTCATTGTATCAATCAGACCTGTTTTCACAATCCAAAAAATGGGTATTTTATATCCGCCGATATGTTGCTAAGAATCATTCCCAATCCAATTATTGATGCTGGTTTGCAGCCCCCTTATGCTAGGGTCAAAAGTTTGGTGATGCAATTAGCCTCTTACGAAAAAATAGCAAAACTAAATATTACGAAAACTTTTCCTGGGCATTTTGATATTATTGATAATGCACCCGAACTTATTGAAAAGCAAGTGCAAAAAATTCGACTTAGAACCGAAAAATGCTTTACCTTAATTCAAGATGGCATTCATTCGGCGATTGATTTAGCGAATGGCATTTATCCGAATAGAATCAATAATGCTACCTTATTTATGGTGATTGGATTTTTGGATATTTTGCAAGAGGAAGGTCGGATTGATGCTATAGAAAAAGAAGGTTTGCTTCATTATTATGATAAAAAGAGAGCAGTATCAAAAGTATAAAACAGTAAATAATATTTCTTTCTACCACTTAGTCGTATAAGTCCATTTAAGTATTATTTATGGCACTACAGTAAAAAGTATGGGTATCTAAAAATGTGAAATAAAAACAAAAAATCAATCATGCGCCTTTTAAAAATAATACTATCGACGCTTTTAATTTTAGCCGTACTAGCTGCTGGCTTATTTTATTATTCCCTCAATAATCATGTTAGCATTGGTGAATATGAAAAACTATATGAAGGCGTAGATACTAATCCAAATAACTCCGATATTAAAATTCAATTTGCTGGCGTAAGTACCCTCATCATTTCTGATGATTCTACGACTATAATGACAGATGGCTTCTTTAGTCGTTTTCCATCTTGGGATATGCTCTTTGGAGAAATTGAACCACAAAAAGAAGACATCAAATGGGCAGTTGATAAATTAGCCATGGATAAATTGGATGCTGTTTTAGTCGTTCATTCTCATTTTGACCATGCTATGGATGCGCCAGAAGTCGCTAAATTAACAGGCGCACCGATGTATGGGTCTGAAAGCACGGCTAATATTGGTAGAGGTTGGGATTTACCAGAAAATCAAATTAAGATATTCCAAGATAGACAGCCTATGCAATTTGGCAAATTTAAGATTACCCCTATTTTATCAAATCATTTTGTTTTTGCCAATGCCGCCGTAAAAGAACAAGCTTTAGGTGGTAACCAAGAAATTACTGCACCCTTAGTTCCTCCAGTTTCTGCCTTGGAGTATAAAATGGGTGGCGCTTACAGTTTTTTATTTGAGCACCCAAGAGGTAATTTTCTATTACAAAGTAGTGCAGGTTGGAAAGCTGGTAGTTTAGATGGAATTAAAGTAGATAAAGTTATTTTAGGAATTGGTGGCTTAGGTTCGCAAACTTTGGATTACCAAACTACTTATTTTAAAGAATTAGTGGATGCCGTAAATGCCAAACATATTTATTTAATCCATTGGGATGCCTTCGCTGGGTCTATTCGCCAACCTATCCAAGGACCATCCCTATTTTTAGATTGGTATGCCAGTTCAACTATCAAAGGTTTTGAAGCAGTAGAACGAGAAGCCGCTAAACGGCCCAATTTAAAAGTTAATTTATTACCACAATGGGAAAAGGTAAAGTTGTAAATGAGTGATGAGTGATGCGTTATAAATGATGAGTGACGAGTGATAATCAAATCAATTTAGCCTTGAAAAGGCGATATATCGTAACATGAGGTGTAAACCCTATGAAATTGTAGCATGGGATGTAAATCTTACGAAAAAATAAGCAATGAATAAACTATTAATAGCCAACAGAGGAGAAATAGCCATCCGAATCATTAACGCTGCTTATGATTTGGAAATGGAAACGGTTACCATCTATTCAGCAGATGATAAAACCGCTTTGCATACCAAAAAATCGGATGAAAGTTATCCTTTAAAAGGAAATGGTGCAGTTGCTTATTTAGACATTCCACAAATCATTAAAATTGCTGAAAAGTCGGGTTGTAATTACCTCCATCCAGGCTATGGTTTTTTAAGTGAAAATGCCCAATTGGCAAAGGCATGTTCAGAAGCAGGGATTATCTTTGTGGGCCCAAACAGCAAAACCTTAAAACTCTTTGGCAATAAGACTAAAGCTAGAGCATTTGCTAAAAAGGTAGGTATTCCGCTGATTCCAGGCACTAATGAGGCAACCAGTTTAAAAGAAGTAAAAGCCTTTTTTAAATCCTTGCCAGTTGGGTCAAAAATAATGATAAAGTCCATGGCTGGCGGAGGCGGTCGAGGTATGAGAATTGTTGGTCAGTATAACGCTATTGAAAAGGCTTATCAGCAATGCCAATCGGAAGCACAAAAAGCCTTTGGCAATGACCAAATTTATGTGGAAAAATACTTGCCTGAAGCTCGGCATATCGAGGTACAAATCCTAGGAGATGGACATGCAGTCACTCATCTTTGGGAAAGGGAATGTAGTCTGCAAAGACAACAGCAAAAGTTAGTGGAAATAGCGCCTTGTCCCAATCTGAATCCCGATTTACGGCAACAGTTAATTGATGCGGCTATTCAATTAGCTAAAGCTGTTAATTATGAAAACGCAGGCACTTTTGAATTCTTAATAGAAGGAATTGATTTAACTAAAAAAACACCTTTTTATTTTCTTGAAGTCAATCCAAGAATACAAGTAGAACATACCATCACAGAGGAAGTAACAGGAATTGATATCGTCAAATTTCAGTTGAATCAAGCCATGGGCTATTCTTTAAAGGAGTTAGGCTTAAAACAAAATCAAATTCCAAAACCGAAAGGATTTGCTATTCAAGCAAGAATCAATATGGAAACGATTGATAACCAAGGAAATATTTTAGCTAAAACGGGGCAACTGAGTCATTTTACTTTGCCGTTTGGAAAAGGCGTTAGAATAGAAACTGCTGGCTATGTTGGTTATGCAAATAGTCCGAATTTCGATACGCTTTTAGCAAAATTAATTATTCATACCAAAGCAGATAATTTCAAAAAAGCCATAAAAAAACTTTATCGAAAATTAGGCGAATGTCGCATTGAAGGAATTGGGACCAATCTATTTTTTTTACAAAACATTTTACAAAATAAACAGGTTGTTAACAATGAATTCCATACCCAATTTATTATTGAGAACCTAACTGATTTATTAGCTCCATCAACTAATCAGCATCCACAATATTTTTTCAAAAAAACAGAAAAATTTACACAAAAAAAAGTAGTTAATGACTATTTGCCTGCAGGAATAATAGCCATCAAAACACCAATGCCTGGAAGCGTAATTAGCATTGATGTAAAAGCAGGTGAGCAGATAAAAATCGGGCAACAATTAATGGTCATTGAAGCCATGAAAATGGAATCAGTAATCCTTGCGGAAACAGATGGAATTATTGAAAAAATTAAAGTTAAAGAAGGGGCTATCTTGTTTGAAAATGACTTCTTATTTTTTGTTAAAAAAGTCGCTAATAATTCTACAGAAAATAGGTTACAACAAGATTTTGATTTAACTAAAATTCGACCAGAATTGCAAGAATTACAAACTCGAAAAGCATTTCAATTAGACGAGAATCGACCCATTGCTATTAGTAAAAGAAAGAAGAAAGGCAAACAAACAGCTAGAGAAAATATTGCGCAATTATGTGATGCAGATTCCTTTTTAGAATATGGTTCACTGATAGTTGCGGCTCAAAGAAGTCGTCGAACATTAGACGATTTAGTAAAAAATACCCCAGCCGATGGGATTATTACTGGAATTGGAGAGATAAATAATGACTTATTTGAAGCAGCCGATGCAAAATGTATGATTCTTTGTTATGATTATACGGTATTAGCAGGCACTCAAGGTATGTTTGGGCATCAAAAAACCGATAGGGTTTTAGAAGTCGCTCATAGCGCTCAACTACCTATTATTTTATTTGCGGAAGGTGGTGGTGGCAGACCAGGAGATACAGACTTTCAGGGTATTGGAGGATTGCATGTCAAGACTTTTGCCATGTTTGCCAAACTAAATGGTATCGCTCCAAGAATCGCCATTGTCTCCGGTTACTGCTTTGCTGGAAATGCTGCCTTAGCAGGTTGTGCAGATGTCATTATTGCTACCAAAGATACCTCTATTGGTATGGGCGGTCCAGCGATGATAGAAGGTGGTGGTTTAGGTAAATATCATCCAAAAGAAGTTGGACCAATTGACGTACAAAGTAAAAATGGGGTATTGGACATAATAGTTAAAGATGAAAAGGCAGCTATTATTGCTGCTAAAAAATACCTTTCCTATTTTCAAGGCCCCATCAAAGAATGGGCTTGTGAAGACCAAAAGACTTTAAGACATTTAATTCCCGAAAATCGGAGACGAGTTTATGATATTCGGCAAGTCATCCAATATTTAGCGGATAAAGATTCTGTGTTGGAATTGCGTAAAGATTTTGCCCTTGGTGTTATTACCGCATTCATCAGAATTGAAGGAAAACCAATAGGTTTAATTGCCAACAATCCTAAACATTTAGGTGGTGCATTAGATGCAGAAGGCTCAGGTAAAGCAGCTCGATTTATGCAGCTATGCGATGTTTATCAAATTCCGATGGTTTCTCTTTGTGATACACCTGGTTTTATGGTAGGGCCAGAAGCAGAAAAAACGGGTCTGGTTCGACATACCGCACGTCTTTTTACAGCGGGCGCTAAAATTTCTATCCCTTTTTTCACGATTGTTTTACGTAAAGCTTATGGTTTAGGCTCTATGGGCATGGCAGCAGGTGGTATGCATGAACCGTTTTTTACCGTTTCTTGGCCAACAGGTGAATTTGGAGGAATGGGCTTAGAAGGTGCAGTTAGATTAGGCTATAGAAAGGAATTAGAAGCAGTAGAAGATTTAGTAGAACGAGAAGCTTTGTTCCAAAAAATGGTCGCCAAATCTTATAAACATGGTAAAGCTATTAATACGGGTGCTTATTTAGAAATAGATGAAGTTATTGATCCAATGGATACTCGAAAATGGATAGTTAATGGATTGTTGTCAAATCAAATCAATAAAAAAGAGTCCGAAAAAGGAAGGGGTTTTGTGGATACTTGGTAGGCAAACAGTAAGCAGTAACAATAGGCAGTAAATCTTAATTTTCAATACCTATATTCCATAACACCATAATCACTTGACTAACCTCAAAAAAATTACCGATTTTTGACTACTAATTGGCTTAATCCTTTGTTGATTACCCGATAAATTCATTTTATTTTGATAATTACGCTAGGTTCGCCCAAAATTAGTTAATAAAATAAAATATTATCAAAATAATATTTTGATTTATGTTTAAAATGCAGAATTTTATTTATTTTAAATAAACTCTTTTCAGGT
>Ga0208544_10000150_pt1 | contig 56857 bp, 39 predicted proteins | sample DEB08_DNA_9_FD_184526 | JGI IMG/M metagenome (GOLD analysis project Ga0208544, IMG submission 184526) | Aqueous microbial communities from the Delaware River and Bay under freshwater to marine salinity gradient to study organic matter... | ecosystem: Environmental > Aquatic > Marine > Coastal ... | reverse complement strand
GTCCAGGTCCGCATCGCCGTCCTGAACGGCTACACCGCGCTCGGCATACCCGTCACAGAGACCGTGGGATAAGTCTGTCCAGGGAAAGGGGTACCTCGGCCATCAGCCGATTTGTGCAACAGAGTCGCAAAAGCCCAAAAAATACTGATCCGGTATTTCGAAAAGCATGGCGCGTTTTTTATTTTTCTGCGGGGCTGTTCCGTCTACTGCTTTGCGAAATATGGTAAATATGAAAATAACCTAAGTGGGGCCTGCGTATCGCGTAGAAATCCAAGTAGGGTGACCCGCTATGCACGCAGCATTTAAGTGTTTATACCTTGATTTACATGTATTGGGGGTATTGAGATGAACAAGAACGATTATGGCGCTACTAACACATCGCGGTTCACGCCAGAGCAATTGGCAGAGCAATTGGCGAAGAGGGAACAGTCTTCGCAATTGCAGAAACGCAATTACGGGCTACTGAGACAGCGGATGAAGACTTGCGCGCGCCTGCAGCAGGGTGCCGTTGGTGCGAGCGTTGCACCGGTTGTCCAACCCCGGCCCGCCCAAGGTTTCGATATTGTCGCAGGACGTGACAGCTATGTCGCAGAAGGGTCCCGACCGGTTGTTTTTGATTTGCTCGGCAATGATACCGTTGCGGGTGGCGGCGCTCTTGCCGAGGGGACAACCGCGGTTATGCCGTCGCCGCACGTTCTGGACTACGGTACGATCTCGAAAGATGCGACCGGCGCTTATGTTTACACCGCAGATGAAGGGGCGGTTGGGACGGATGATGTGGGCTATTATATCAGGGACGCGGATGGTGCCTTTATTGGCTCAGGGAGCGTGACGATTGAGGCGAATAATCCCCTGTCGCTGAAGGCCACTGCGCCCGATCAAAGCGCACCGGCGACAAACCAATGGAACTATACGGTGACTGGTCCAGACGGCCAGTCGGAGTATGTCTCATCCGGCCCCGTCGTCGCGCTTGACGCGACATCGCAGCAGGCTGCGCAAGACGCGATTATCACGGATTTGGCCGATCATGCGGTGCCGGACAGCCAGTTCACCCCCAATGGCGGCATGCTTCATGGATACCGCGAGAAAGAGGAAGCGCGCGAGGTTATTGACAATGGCGACGGCACAACGACGGTTCGGATCACGGTCCTGTCGCGCCAACATGTAGGGGGCAACCCCGATCAGCCCGGCGGCGCGGAATATCGTGAAGGCAGTGTGGTGGTGGAATACACGCTGACATTGGATGGGTCGTCAACCGGGCTGCCGGTGTCCAGCAACCCCGCATTGTCGGAAATTGATCTTACGTCTGTTCTGGACGTGCCGGTTGGCAATGACGGTGAATACTATCTTGAGGCGATCGACGGGCAAGCCGTCACCGATGACATGGGGCATGTGACAAACGATCAGGTCGTTCTGGAGAGCGGCGCAACTGTGACCTATGACCACGCAGCCGGCACGTTTTCTTATGAGCCTGCAGCGGGGGCAACTGGCACTGACAGCTTTACGGTGTCTGTGACCGACGGCGACTGGACGCGGGTACGCACGATCGAGATCAACGCGCTGGGGCAGGCTACGGCCACCGCGCTTCCGGCGGCGCGCCGCGATACCGTGTTGATGACCCAAGATACGTTGGCGGATGATCCTTCGGTTATTTCGACTGAGTATGCGCCTCTGCAAAATGACATGGGGGCAACGGGCCTTACGGTGACCAACGTCACATATCAGAGCGGCGATCCATCGGTCACAGCGACCATCGTCGACAACCAGATCGTGTTTTCGGCGCCTGCCGGCACGACCGGAACCGCAACGTTCAGCTATGAGGTGACGGACGAAACCGGTGCGACGTCGATGTCCTATGTCGATGTGGAGTTGTCGGAATATTCCGAGGCAGAGCATGTTGAGCGCGGCTTTGCGTCGGAACGGCTGGGCGCGATTGCGAACGGACAGTATGAGGGTCTGGAAGTTACCGAAAATGATGACGGGACCTTTACGTTCAAGGTCGAGGCCGAGGGTATTGAATTTACGGTCGCCGCCGATGCACTTGGTATTCCGCCGACGTTTATTCAGGAAATGCTGAGTGAGACGGCTTGGGTTGGCGCAAGTCAGGCAGCGGAGCAGTTTAACGGTGGCGCGCAGCATTTCGATCTGGCTGATCCCGCGCAAAAAGCGCTGTATGAGATGTTTATCCGGGTCGGGGGTGTGTTTGGCATTCACCGCGATCCATCCGGTGGCGCGCTTTTCAGGCACGAGCCTGGCGGCGTTGTTGAAACACTTTTCAACGACGATACGATCTTTGCGGAAATGGGCGCGCTTTTGTTCGACTCCAAAGCTGGCAAGGATTGGTTCGTCGGCAATCTTGACAGCGTTGTCAGCAGCCTGACCGCCCGCAGTGGCACGGATGGTTTCACGGGTGGCACCGCCGAGGACGTCCTGAATCAGATGTACACGTTCCTGGGTGCGTCGGACCCTGAGATGCTGACCAAGGCAGACGGGACGGCGCTGTCGGTTGAAGAAAAAGACGTGGTGATGTCGGTCATGTTGGACCAGATCGGTTTCCTTGGCTCCAATCAGGACAGTGTTCCGGGTGAAGATGCGGTGAACGAAGGCATTGATCTGTTGGTTGAGTATGCTGCGGACATCTACGCGCTCGACGCATTGACGGCCCTGCAAGACGACATCCAGAGCTTTGAGTACGAAGTCGATATAGGCGCATTGTTCAACGGGGCCAGTATGGAAGAAATCCATACTGCGATTGAAACTGGCCAGTATCAAGATCTGGGCATGACGGACGAGCAGTTTTTTGACGGCATTTCCACGTTTCTTTACACGGCAGCAAAAGCCGGTCTTGAAATCCGTGCCGTGATTGAAACGCCGGGCGAGGTTAGTGGTCTGTTGGGGGCCTTCGCAGACATGTTCAAAGATGTCCCCGTACCGCCCACTGATGTTGAGATCAGGACGTATGTCAGCGAGGTCGTCACAGACATGCAATTGGCTATGGCCGAAAACCCGGCCGCCCGCAATGACATGATGGGGCAGTTTTACAGATCGCTGGACACGGTCGCCGCCGATCCGCGTTTCAGCAAATTCAAGGGCGCGTCGGGATCTGTAAAAAGCTATTCGCGCATTACCTCAGGAAAGCTTGGCGGGGGTGGGGTGTCAGACGCGTTGGGCGGCTTTACGACCATTCTGGTCTTGGGCACTGCGGGTCTTTCGGGGAAGGGGTTCTGGCAAAATGGTGATCCTGCGGAAATCACGGCCGTCGCAGGCTGGATGTCGCTGCTGATCACGGGGGGGGCCGGGACGGTCAATTCGTTGCTTGGGCCGGTCACCACGAATGTCACCAATGTGAATCCAACACTGGCTGCGCTGGATGATCTTCTTAGTCAGATCGATGAAATTGAGATGGAGGACACACTTACGGGACCAAAGTTCCGGGGCAGGGTGAATGCCCAAGGGATGTATGACGATCTGGACGTTGCAGTCGATGACATTGGAAAGCTGTTGAAAACACCGGCTGTTCAATCAATGCGCAGCTTGCGGGGCATGTTGCAGGCGACTGGCATTATTGCGGCGCCGGTCGGAACCGCATTGATCGGCACATCGCTGGCGTTGCAAGCCAAAGAACAAACTGATGTTGGCATCAAAGTCGCGCAAGGGGCGACGGCAGGTTTGTGGCTGACGGCATCCGCCGGATTTGCGGTCTCTGGTGCCGTCGGCATCGCCAAAAGTCTGGGCGTACCGGTTTCGAGTATGGCAGCAAAGGTTGGTGCCGTTGCTGGCAAGGTGGCGAATGTGGCTGCCCGCGTCACCGCGGCCGCGTTCGGGATTGTGGGGGCCTTGCAGAACGTAAAGGCACAAAAGCAGTTCATTGATCTGTGGGATATCATGATGCAACCGGGCGGCCCGGACAATGAAGCGGGCTTTTACGTGCAAGAGCAATTCCGTGACCTTGAGCCAATGTCGGCCGCGGGCGCAGGTGTCGCTGGTTTCTTGTTGGGCGTGCTGGGCGGACCGGTGGTTGTCGGGTTTAATGCAGATGATGACTTTCACGACGGTGAACAAAGTGAGGACTGGGGCATGTGGGACTATTCTGATGTGCGTCTCAAGCGCGATATCCGCAAGGTCGGCTTTGATGCACGGCTGAACCTGCCGATCTATTCGTGGCGCTATATCACCGGCGACCCGGCGCGTTATGTCGGTGTGATGGCGCAAGAGCTTCTTGCGCGGCCTGATCTGCGCCGTGCCGTGCGCATGACTGACCAAGGCCCGCTTGCCGGGTTCTATGCTGTTAACTATGCCGCACTGGGGCTGCGTTTCATTCCCGAGGATGAATACCGTGCAGCGCCGGAACGTCTGTCGGCCACCCATCCGCGCAACACCGGAGCTGCGGCTGAATTGGCCTATAGCTAGGCGGTAGTCGCCGGCGAAAAATCAACCTGCCCGCCCCCACGTGCATCATGTCTGGGGCGGGCTGCGTTGCCATCGTTGCCATCGTTGCAACGATGAGAGATTTAATGTAGAACAAATGGGGAACATTTATCGGGATTCGGTGTGTCGTGTATGGGTTCACTTCGTGTGCAGAAACAACGTGTCGGTCAGGCCCATCAGTCTGCCCTGATGACGCATACATTGTCAGAGGCGTTCCCCGATACCGTTGCCGATGCGGCGGCAGTTGGGTTCATTCTGGCCCGGTTGCCGCGTACGCGCGCCCCAATTCTGTGGGTGCAGGACCGGCTGTCGCGCAAAGAGGCGGGGCGGCCTTGTTTGGCAGGGGTCGGCACGTCGCGCCCTATTATCATGGTCGATCTGTCGCGTGCGGTCGATGTGTTGTGGGCCATGGAAGACGGTTTGCGGTGTCGTGCTCTTGGTGCTGTGATCGGAGAGATATGGGGCGATCCGCCCGCGCTCGATTTTACGGCAACCAAGCGGCTGGCGTTACGGTCAGAGGCGGCAGATGTGCCATGCTGGTTGATCCGCCGTGCTGCCAGCCCGGACCTGAGTGCGGCACGGGACCGTTGGCGTATCGCCTCGTTGCCGTCGGCCCCGCATCCGCACGATGCAGGGTCTCCGGGCGCGCCGCGCTGGTCGGTCAATCTGTTCCGGTCGCGCCGATCAAAGCCGGGACAATGGGTGGCCAGCTATGACCGGGCGGCGGATCGTCTCGATCTGGCTGCCGCAGTTTGCGATGGAACGCTGGAAGCGGGTGATGGAACGGCAGGGCAACGCGCCGCCGGATGATATTCCGCTGGTATTGGCATCCGAGGGACCGCATGGCCCGGTGATACATGCGGCCAATCGCGCGGCGCGGATAGCGGGGATCAATGCCGGGGCACGGGTTGTCGATATGCGTGCGATCAGTCCGGAATTACAGGTGGAATACGCCGATCCAACAGCTGATCGCGGCGCCCTTGACCGGCTGGTGATCTGGGTGCGGCGCTGGTGCCCGTGGAGCGCGCGCGATGGCGATGACGGGCTGATCCTTGATACGACCGGCGCCGATCATCTGCTGGGTGGCGAGGCTGCGATGCTGGTCGAGATGGAAACCCAGTTGTCCCTGCTTGGGCTGAGCGCGCGGTTGGCGATAGCCCCCACATGGGGGGCCGCATGGGCGTTGGCGCATTTTGGCCCGGTGCGGGGGATCTGTGGCGCGGATGAGATCAATTTCAAGCTGGGTGCGTTGCCGGTCACGGGGTTGCGGTTGGATGCCGACACGGTCCTGTTGTTGCGCCGGTTGGGGTTGAAAACCATTGGTGCGGTGGCGGATGTGCCGCGCCTTGCATTGACCCGGCGGTTTGTGAAAGCCGGGTTGACGGCCAACCCGCTGTTGCGGCTGGATCAGGCGATGGGCAAGCAGGCTGAACCTGTTTCAAGCGTGGATGCCGCGCCACGTTTCGCAGTGCAAAGCCGTTTGCCGGAACCTATTTTTGATCCGACCCCGTATCTGCCCGCGCTTTGCGACAACCTTTGCCGGGGGCTGAAGAAGGCGGGAATGGGCTGTCGCCGTTTGCATTTGACGGTCTATCGGACGGACGGCGATGTCAGCCATGTGGATGTGGCCACGTCGGCGTCGACCGATGATCCGGGCCATCTGCACGGGCTGTTTCGTGATAAGGTGGACGGGATCAACCCGGGCTTTGGGTTCGATTTGATCACGCTAGTGGCCGGGGCAGTGGAACCCCTGCAGGTCGTGCAAAGCCACCTTGATGGCGGGTCCGATGATGATCTGCACCTGACACGGCTCATTGATCGGCTGAGCGCAAAGTTTGGGCCTAAAGCGGTTTCGCGCCCGACGTTACGCGAAAGCCATGTGCCGGAACGTGCTGAAGGTCAGATTGCGGCCCTTGCCGATATGGCCGATATGCCTGCGCCGAGGCCGAAAGACCGGCCTATCCGGTTGCTGGATCATCCCGAAGAGATCCGCGTACTTTATGCGGTGCCCGAAGGCCCGCCTGCGCAGTTCGTGTGGCGGCGGCAGACCCACCGGGTTGCACGTTTTGCCGGACCGGAGCGGATTGCGCCGGAATGGTGGCATGACCGTCCGGGTACCCGCCTGCGCGATTATTTCCGTATTGAGGATCAGTCCGGTCGCCGTATCTGGCTTTATCGTGAGGGTCTGCATGCCGATGGGCGCGGCGGTGATCCGCGTTGGTTTGTGCATGGGATGTTTGCATGATGGGCGCGCGCATTGGGCTGATCTGCGCCTCCGGCGGGAGTATTGGCGGACATAAGAAATGGGGCGTTTGTATCTGCAAGCCTGTGGCGCATGCCTGAAACCGATCATCAACATCCCCGGCGCAGCCTGACGGGCGGCGGTTTTACACCCAACCCGCGCGCAGCCTATGTCGAGTTGGGCGTGACGACCTGTTTTTCTTTTTTGCGCGGGGCATCGGACGCCGTGGACCTTGCCGCAACGGCATCGGCGCAGGGTTATGATGCGTTGGGCTGTGCTGATCTGAATACGATGGCGGGGGTGGTGCGGTTGCATACCGAAGCCCTGAAGGCGCAAATCCGGCCCATCATTGGCTGCCGTCTGCACTTGACCACGGGCGAAGAATTTCTGGCCTATCCGCGCGACCGTGCCGCCTATGGCAGGCTTTGTACGCTGCTGTCCAAAGCCAAGATGCAGGCGGCGGATGGAACATGGCAGCGCAAAGGTGCCTGTGATGTCAGTCTTGATGATCTGTCCCGATATGCTGCGGGGATCGAACTGATTGCGCTGCCGGGGCCGGATCTGGATCATTTTGCGGCGGGGCTGCGCCGTTTGATCCGGGCGTTGCCTATGTTGCGCCATATCGCGGCCAGCTATCTTTACCGGGGCGATGATATTGCGCGGATCAACCGTCTGGACCGGCTGGCGCAGGCCAACGGGCTTTGTATTCTTGCGACCAATGATGTGCATTACCACGCGCCGGAACAGCGCCCCCTGCAAGATGTGATGACCTGTATCTTGCACAAGACGACAATTACCAAGGCGGGGTTTTTGCTGGATGCCAATGCCGAACGTCATCTGAAATCGCCTGCGCAGATGATCAGCCTTTTTCGACAGTGGCCGCATGCGGTCCGGGCGACCCGCGAGGTGGCAGATGCCTGTCAGTTTGATCTGCGTGAACTGGCCTATGAGTACCCGCGCGAAACTGTGCCGGAGGGGCGGACGCCGCAGGATTACCTGACCGAACTGACGTGGCAGGGTGCCGCGTGGCGCTATCCCGATGGGGTGCCCGACAAAATCGTGGCAATCATGCAAAAAGAGCTGGCCATGATTGCCAAGCTCGACATTGCCCAATATTTCCTGACAATCCATGAGATAATCGACTTTGCCCGCCATCAATGCGACCCGCCAATCCTGTGTCAGGGCCGCGGGTCGGCGGCAAATTCTGCGGTGTGTTATGTGCTGGGGATTACGGCGGTGGACCCCGCCAAGCACGACCTGCTGTTTGAGCGGTTCATTTCAGAAGAACGCAAGGAGCCGCCTGACATTGACGTCGATTTCGAACACGAGCGGCGCGAGGAGGTGATCCAGCATATTTATCATAAATATGGCCGCCAACGCGCGGGTCTATGTGCGACTGTGATCCACTACCGCCCGCGTATGGCTGTGCGCGAGGTGGGCAAGGTCATGGGCTTGTCAGAGGATGTCACGACCGCGCTTGCCAAAACCATCTGGGGCAGTTGGGGGCGCGAGGTGGGTGCCAAGGAGGCGGCTGAGGCGGGGATTGATCTGAAGGATCCGCTGATGGCGCGTACGATCAAGCTGGCTGATCAGATGATCGGGATGCCGCGCCATCTGGGCCAGCATGTGGGCGGATTTATCCTGACGGAAACGCCGCTGACCCAGACGGTGCCTATTGGCAACGGCGCCATGGCCGACCGCAGTTTCATCGAATGGGACAAGGACGATATTGACGCGCTGGGTATTCTAAAGGTTGATATTCTGGCACTGGGGATGCTGACTTGCATTCGCAAGGCGTTTGATCTGATTGCGGCGCATCATGGCAAACGGTTCACCCTTGCGACGGTCCCCAAGGAGGACCCGGCTGTTTATGATATGCTGTGCAAGGGCGACAGTCTTGGTACGTTTCAGGTCGAAAGCCGGGCCCAGATGAATATGCTGCCACGGCTGAAACCGCGCGAATTTTATGATCTGGTTATTCAGGTCGCCATCGTCCGGCCCGGCCCGATTCAGGGGGATATGGTGCATCCCTATTTGCGTCGACGTAGCGGAAAAGAGATTGCGGATTATCCGTCGCCCGGTCCGGCGCATGACCCTGATGAGCTGAGAAAAGTGCTGCAGCGGACGCTTGGTGTGCCGATTTTTCAAGAGCAGGCAATGAAAATTGCCATGGTTGCGGCCACGTTTTCACCGCAAGAAGCGAATGAGCTACGCAAGGCGATGGCCACCTTTCGATCACGCGGCACAATCGGTGCGTTGGAGGATAAGATGGTCGGCCGCATGATTGGCCGGGGGTACGCCCCTGACTTTGCCAGCCGATGCTTCAACCAGATCAAAGGGTTCGGTGATTATGGTTTTCCTGAAAGTCACGCGGCGAGTTTTGCGTTGCTCGTCTATATATCAAGCTGGATCAAACGCCACTATCCCGACGTGTTCTGCGCGGCCTTGCTGAATGCGCAGCCGATGGGGTTTTACGCGCCAGCCCAAATCGTGCGGGACGCCCGCGAGCATGGGGTGATCGTGCGGGCGCCGGATGTGAATTACAGCCAGTGGGATAACACACTTGAGCCGGTCAGCCGCGGCGTTTTCGCAATCAGGTTGGGATTGCGGCAGGTTGACGGGGTCAAGCAAGTGGTCGTGGCGCGGATGATGGGCGCGCGGCACACCCCATTTACCGATCTTGCCGATCTTCAAAAGCGGGCGGGGGTGGATGCCGGCAGCATGCGTAAACTGGCGGCGGCGGATGCGTTTCGGTCGATGTCGCTGGACCGCAGGCAGGCGCTTTGGGATGCGCGCGCGTTGCGGGACGCGCCTGACCTGCCGCTGTTCACCCACGACCGTGATGAAGGCGAGGAGACGCAGTTTGCCATGCCGCAAATGCCGATTTGTGAACATGTCGTCGCTGATTATCAAACCACGCGGCTATCACTCAAGGCGCATCCGATGTCTTTTTTGCGGCGCAGCATGCAGCAGCAGGGCTATCGGGCGGCGAACGCATTGTGGGGGATGCGCAATGGTCAAACGATTTTGCTGGCGGGCATCGTGTTGATCCGACAGCGCCCCGGCAGTGCCAAGGGCGTTTGCTTTATTACGTTGGAGGATGAGACCGGGGTTGCCAATCTGGTTGTCTGGCCCAAGGTGATGGAGGCGTTTCGCAAGGTTATCATGCGCGCCCGGGTCATTGATGTGCGCGGCGTGGTGCAACGCGATGCGGATGTGATCCATGTGGTGGCCTATCATCTGACCGACCGCAGCGATGCGCTGGAACGGTTATCAAACGATGTGCTGGAGCCGCCTTTGGCACGCGCGGATGAAGTAAGGCGTGCGTTGCCTGCCACATCCCGTGGGCACCCGCGTGATGCGCGTGTCATTCCCAAGTCGCGGGATTTTCACTAGGCAGGTTGCCGCCCTCAGCTTGGGCAGCGGCTGGCCGAAGCGATGGTGTCAAACGGGTGACCACCCGTGGGGTGGAAAATAAATTGCGACGGAATTGGAACGAATGTCGAAGGGTTACGCTGCAATGTCTCATTCGTGCAGATTTGATAATCCGCCACCTCGCACAGGAAGGTCGCGCTGACTTCGTAAAATCCGGTATGCACACCGGCAGGGGTCACGATTTCGCGCGGGGTCGAAGGGCTGGACACAGTGACCTTGTAATACATCAGATCACCGCTGCGCACGCGCCCTACAACATCCGTGCCGCCGTTTTCCACTTGGTTGCTGTGATCGGCATTGGCCTGTGCGGTAATCGGGAACAGGTTCCGGTCATTGGCCGGGCCGCCGATATTGTGGTTCAGCAGGTGCCCTTTGATATAGTGCTGGGTCCCTTTTCTGCCGGGGCTAAAGCAACCTGCCGTTGGCAAGCCCGGATGCCGGTAGATGCCGCGCTGGGCAGGCCCGGTACGGCTGCTGCCGCCGGGCACCGGATGGGCCAGGAATTCTGCGGTCATTTGCGTGGCGACATTGGCGTTCCGGTTGGTTCCGGGGATACGCATATTGCTGACGGGTTGCCAATCCGGGGCCAACTGCGCGGGCGTCAGAATGCGCCGCCCGTCTGCGGCCGTGGCGCGGTTCGGGCAATCTGCCGAGGGGCCGGGTGGGCCATCGTCATCGTCGTCGTCGGGGTCAACGCAGGGAAAAAGCAGCCCCACGCCGGGCAACGGGTTGCTGACCAGCGGCGCATTTGGTTCGATCGGCATTGTCGTTTCATCAAAAAGCTGTCCCAACAGCGTGTTGAGATCCAGCCCAAGCCGATTGACGAATTGAAAGTCGGGCATTTCGCCGACCACAAAGGGGTCAAAGGTGACCTCCATTTGCCAGCATTGTTCGGCCAGTTGTTTTCTGATCAGCGGCCATGTCTGGTTCCAGACATTGAAGGATAGCAAGAACACATCAAGCCCGGCGCTGATTTCGCCAAAGACATTCAGGCAGGTGCGCAACCGTCCGCTGGGGATCACCATCAACTGGCCGTTTTCGCAGAACAGATCGACCTCGGCGCTGAGGTTTGTCGGCAGCTGTGCGCTTAACCCTGCGGTCATCGTGCCGCGCAGTGTCACCCAGTTCAGCAGGCACAGGAAATCCGACAGGAACCCCTCGAGAGCTGCGGTGATTGTGGCCGACGCCGAGGTGTTCATGAACATGTTGAGTCGCGCGCCACCGGTGTAGGTCATGGAAACCGGATCATAGGTCAGGCAGGCGTCTTCGAGGTTGATCGGACCCAGTTGCGCACGCACGCCAGCGTCCAGTTGCGCCATCGCGTTCACGCCGTAGTTGACGCCGACGATATAGGGTACTTCGACGAAGCCCTGAAACAGTTGTTCGTTCAGGAATGTGCGGCGCCAGTGTTTGCTGCGGCGCATGCCTGCCCAAAGCTCGCGGTCGTCCAGGCAGGTCTGCTGGATTTCAGGTTCGCCTTCGGTCGCCTGTGTGGTCGGGCAGGGGCCAAGGCAGCCGGGCGTGGAGTAGGCATATTCGGCATACCGCAGGCGGGTGGGTTGCGGGCCGCCGCCCATGGCCCAGCGGGCCGAAGTCTGGAACCCGTTGTGGCATATTGAATCAAGATCGCAGGCCCGCTGCATTGGCGCGACAAATACCCCGCCAAAGCCCCAGATCGGCATATGGGCCATGTCATAGCAGGCGTCATGATCGCGGCAACCCTGCGCCGAGCCGCACGTCGCGTAGTTGGCGTAGGTGTGCCAGACATGGCCGTCACCGAAGTTTTCGCAAACGACCAGATCGGTCATGCCGGTATCGCAGGCGTCGGGCGCGCAATCAGGCCCACAGGTTCCCCGGCACAACGACCCGCTGGTCAAGCTGGGGTCGCGGTAGTAGATATCTGCCTCTGGTCCGCCGAACCGGGGCAGGGTTGGTTTCAGCGCCGCCCAGTTGTAGCCGAAATAACGTGGCAGCAACTGGTTCGCGATCAGGAAGTCGCAAAGTAGACATTCGTCTTCCAATCGGCTGGTATCAAAGGCAAAGCTCAGGTCATCAAGCGGGTTGTGGCCCAGCGGTGCCCCGGTCGCCAGCATCGAAAAGCTGATCCCGGTGGGGTCGATGTCCAGTGCGCTGTCCATGGTCAGCCGCATGGCAATCTGTTCGTGGATTTGATCGAGCGGCCAGCCGAGGCGGCGTAAATCCTGACCCAGAACCCGGAAGGAACCGTAAAGCCCGTAGGCAAAGTCAAGCCCGTAACCCACCTCGGATACCATGCTGTGGGCGGCGGACAGGCTCAGAAACCCGGTGCGCGCGCTGAACATATGGCTGACAGTGCCACGGCTTTGCAGCATCAGCTCCATTGCGCCGCCCAGCGACACCCCAAGCAGCGGCACAAAGAGTGGGATGGGTGGTTCGGACGGGACAAGGATGATCGCGCTGGCATCGACCGCCAGCCCCAAATCAGCGCCAAAGCGCAGCATCTGGCCAACGGTCGCTGACAGCATCCCCGATATCGCAGTGCTGCCGGTCAGTGGGTTGACCCGCAGTTGGGCGGGGCCAAACGAACAATCCTCAAGATTGATGCCGATGCCCGCATCAATGTTCATCTCAATCCCGATGCTTCCCAGCAGGGTGACAATGCCAATGCTGGCGCCGGCTTCGAAGATCGGAAAATAAAGCTGTGGATCAAGGCCCAGATCACTGAGCGAGAGGCTAAAGTCAATTTCGGGGCAGGGGTCGAATTCTGGGATGTCGATGACGATCGTGGTGCCGTCCAGTGACACCATGCCACCGACTGCGCGGGCAAGGGCCACCGCATCGTCCCAGAATTCCGACACGAAATCAGCGACATCTCCGGCCAATTCGACGGCACCATCGACCAGATCGCCGGGCGCATCAAGAACCGCGCCGCCAACAGCACTGGCGTCGTCGATAAATTCGCCCCAGCTATAGCGGCTGATCGCAGCCCCACCGGGGCTGAGACCGGGCATCGGACCACCCGATGCCACGGCAGAAGCGGCCCTGTTGGCCTGGGTTTCATGGGCATCACCGGGTTGGCTGATGGCGCGCACGCGCGCGGGTGGGGCGCCTGCCTGTTGCACGGTATGGGCCAGTTCATGAGCCAGCAAAAAGCGCCCGCTTTGCGTTTCGGGCTGAAATTGGCCACGGTTGAAGGCGATGTGATTGCCCACCGTATAGGCATGCGCGCCGATCCCTTCGGCGGAGGCGGCGGCGCGCGGAGTGTCATGGATGCGCACATGGCCAAAGGGCCGGCCAAAGCCGGTTTCCATGTCTTTGCGCACCGATCCGGGCAGTGGCGTGCCGCCCGAGTTGATCACGGATTGTACCGCGCCTATTGCCTGATCAGGCTGGTCCTTGTCATGTTTATGGGCACGATCAATTTGCAGCTCGGGGTGGTCTTCTTGGTCTTTGTGGGCGCAAGAGCAGGGCGCATCGTGGCCCGCCCCGCAGGCGCATTTGCGTTGAATGCGTGCGGCATTCTTGTCTTTGTCGCCGCAGGCAGAGCAGGTGCGCTGTGCCGTGCCGCCGCCCATTGGCAGTGCCGACAGCAACGGCGCGCCCACACGGCCGCCCACTACATGTGCCGCTGCGGTATCCGCCTGCCGTTCAAAGCTGTCTTGCGACGGTCCCAGCATCAGTTTGGTCTGTAGGGCACCGCCAAATGGCAGTGCCATGCGCGGCGACGCACGCGCGGCTTTGGCAGGCGCGCCGCCGTCGCCCTTTTGCGTGGCCATCGGCCGGGGTTTGGTGGTGACGCTCACCCGCTGTGATCCTTGACCGCCTTGCGCAGGATCGCGCGGACGGATGTGGCCATCGGCACATCATCCAGCCGAAGCCTGTCACGCAGTTTCGCGGACGTCAGACCGGCGAGGGTTTTGATGCCGTCCACATCCGTGACATCGGCATTGCGCAGGCGCGTTACCAGATCAACGCCGCGTGCCGCGCTGCGGGGATCGGCGGCAATCAGCCCTTCCAGGCGGCTGAAGTCGGTTTTCGGGGTGTCATCCCGACCGCCGCCATCGCTGATGAACAGCGCCATGGTGCTGCCGGTATCGACGCGCGTGTCGGGCTGCGGGTCTTGTTTGACCACGGTGCCTTTTTGTCCGCTGTCGGTGACTGTCTGGGTGGTGCCGGCCAGCCCCAACGCCTTGAGGACCGCCGCCGCCTGCGCCGCCGTTCGGCCAACAAGATTGGGCACCACGACTTTGGCAGGTTCTAGGAGGGGCGGTGTATTGACCACAAGGGCCACAGTGGATTTGCGTCCTACTGCCGTGCCGCTTTTGGGGGTTTGATCAATGATGCCCGCAGCTTTTTCGGCGGTTTGGGTCTGTGCCACCTGCATGCCCAGATCGAGTGCGGTCAGTACTTCCTTGGCAAAGTCGGGCGATTTGCCGATCAGGGCGGGAACCGTCACGGGATCGGCGGGGGCCTGCGGCCGGGCCGACACGGTCAGCGTGACACTGTCGATCCCGGCGATGTCCGTCCCCGCGCCGGGCGATTGGTCCAGCACTCTGTCTGCGGGGCCGTCATCCGCCATGGCCGCGACCGTGGATCGCAGTCCGAGCGCCTTGAGCGTCTTTTCCGCCTGCGACAGCGGCGTCCCTGTGATGTCAGGCAACAGCACAGGCTGAGTTGAGGATGCCCGCCTGATCGTCAATGTCACGGCGGTATCTCCCTTGATCGCAGTGCCTGCTTTGGGCGTTTGTGCAATGACCAGATCGGCGGGGCCGTCTTGGGTCTTGTCGGTGAGGGTGACGTCGGTCACGGCCAGACAGGTCAGCAGTGTTTTGGCGACCCCTTCGCTTTGCCCCACGAGGTCGGGCATCGTGGGGATTGTCGGCACGGGTGACGGTTTTGGTTCTGGCGCGTCAAGGCTGATGTCGAGGTATTGCACAGTTCCGGCGTCCATGCTGATGGGTGTGGGGCTGCGATAGAATACACATTGCGCGGCGTCGGATACTTGCAGGACGACATTTTCAAACGCAACGGGGCTGGTCAGATGGAACGCGCCATTGGCGGTTGCATCGGCCTGCGCGACGACGATGCCTTTGTCATCAATGGCCGCAAGGGTCAGCGGCGGGTTTTCGATTGCCCCGCGCGCCCGGCCAAAAATCTGGGCGATCCCTTTTTGCGGGACAGGACGTTTGATGTTGGCGACCTTTGCCTGCCGTTGGGCGGCCGCAAGCCGGGCTTGGCGTTGGGCAAGGTCTGCCTGGGCTGCGGCGGCATCTTCTGGGGTTTCGGCCCGGCGCAGGCGGGCTGCGGCGGCCCCGGCGCGCTGTCGGAATGAAAGCTCTTGCCGGGATAATGTGGCGGCCTGTGCCAGATCCGCCTGAACTGCGGCCGCCCCCGGATCGCCAAACATTTCCAGCAATGTGTCTGTTACAGATTTCGCCATTTCGCCTTACTCCTTCAATCCTGATCCATGATCCGGCTCAGCGCCTGGAACCTTGCGCAATATTCGTCCGGGATGGTGTGGCGGTTGGTGTCAAGCCATGCGGTCGGCACCTCGGCGGTATCGTCAATGATGATGCGTGGTTTCTTGACCCCAAGCGTCAGGAAGCAATGGGTGCCCTGATTCATTTCAGTCGCATTGAATAGGCCAAAGGTTGCCGCAGACAGCAGCGTGCGGGGCAGCGGGTTTTTGTCGCGAAGCCCACCAATTGGCAGGACTTCACGGAACCGATTGCCCGTCACCCGACAGGATGCCAGACCAAAGACAAGCGCGTTGGCCAGCACGAAATCTGACGTCAGATCAATGGCGCAATGGTTGTCATGCATCCCGACATCGTCTAGTGATACGATTGCGATAGACGAAAGTGAGAGGGTGATCGCATCGGAAATCGCATCGAACGTCACCATGTTATCGCTGAATGAAACAGGTCCGCGCGGCAGGCCTTGGGTTTCCTTGCGGTCACTGTGTCCCATTTTGCTATCGAATGATGACCATGCCTGCGGTTGCTTTTCCATTTCCGTCGGCACGTCTTCCGTTGGAGCCTTTTTCTTCTTTTTCAAGGACATGTAATGCGATGTGGCCATGCCAAACAGCGCAAGATTGCGGTTCACGCCGGTGTTCATGATCAACACAGCCGAGCCGCCGATTTGTGCGATGGCAGCGCGGTATTGGCCTTCGCGTTCATCGCTGGTCATGTCATCACCGACTTTGCCACTGTTTTGCAGCAGCGATATCAGTAGCATCAGGATCACACCGCCAATGTTGTTGCCGTGGCTGGTCAGTGTATTGCCCTGTACCAGCATCTGCCCGCTGCCGCTCAGTTCGAGCGCGCGGCCTTCGGGTGTGACAACGGTATTGCCGGTGATCACGGCGGCTGGGATTTCGCGGGGTCGCGTGCCAAGTCCCTCTTCGATGCCGTCCACGTGACCGACCACGATCCCGCCGATATTACCGACAAGCAGCGGATTGGACAGGTTCGCGGGGCGGCCAGTGTCCGATATGCGGTTGTCGGTGATCCGTAGCCGTTCACTGTAGCGAATGTAGATACCGCAGATCGGTGATCGTCCTTGTGCGCCAATTTGACGAATTTCATTGTTTTGGATGGATATATCTGTGGCAGAGGCAAGAGCTATGCCGCCGTAGCCGGAATTGAACGCGGCATCGACCGGCAGGGCATTGGCCAGATTGATCTGCATACATTCGTAAATTCGGTTTTCCCAGATGCGCACTTCGTCAATCTCGATATCGTCAAGCCGATCAATCGGCATATCCGGTTTTGCTATGAACCAATGCGCAACCGAGATGCCGCAGCCGCCGTGCCTGCCGATCAGGTTGTCGCGGATGCGCAGCCGGGTGATGCGACCGTCACTGTCGACGTTGCGCTGGCCGTTTTCGCCCGGACGTTCGACGGTGCCACCGGGCCTGACTTTGACACAGCCGTCGTCGTCGATGGTTATCCAAGGCGGGATTGACACGATCCGACCGCCTTTGTCCTTTCCATCCGTGATTGTCACCGACCCAAGCGTGACGCCGTGACCATTGCCGCCTTCGATCCGGTTGCCTGCGATTTCGATATTGCTGCTGCGTCCCCCGATCTGTAGCCCGCCAAGGGCAACACGGTTTTGGTTCAGTTTGGTTTTGCTCTTTTGGTCCATCCCTCCGGTTTCGGCGATGATCCCGTTTCGTAGGACCGCCAGATCGCGCCCGGACAAAAACACCAGCGGCAGCAGGTTTTCGATATCGGCCGCCTCGAGCGCGCGGGCCAAGGCCTCGGCCGTGATGTTGCAATCGGCGATGGTGATATCCACGGCCTTGCGCAGTGCGATGGCGGCGGTTTGCCGGGCGAGAATATCGAGCCGACTGAAATGGATTGCGGTCGCACCGTCGATTGCGCCGAAAACCGGGCCGCCACTGCCAGAGATTGCAAAATCGCAGAAGGTGATGTGGGTCGCGTCGTCCAGCCAGACGCCCGGCCGGTTCGGAGCGAGCGGGTCTTGGGTGATCTCCACCAGACTGCGGGTGCCGCAGCCTGAAATCTTGATATTTGACAGCGTGCGCAGGTCAATGGGCCCGACATGCGTGCCCGGTAGCAGGCAGATTTGCCCACCGGAAACGGGCAGCGCGTCAACTGCCTGTTGAATGCTGTCGAAGTCGCCAAATGACTTGTGCCCGTCACCGACCTGATAGCTGCAGCAGCTTTGGATGCGGCAGAGGCGGCGGAATGTATTGCGGCAGTCGGTGATCGTGGGCGCGCCGCCACCCGCAGGCCAGTTGACCAATGCCAGCGGCGCAAAGAATCGGCGTGGCCCGATGGGCGGCGCCAGTGGTATGTCGCCCGCAGCAGGGTCAATCATAAGGTGCCACGGATGCACGGTTTCCGGCGCATTGGGCCGCAGCGACGCGGTCCAGTAATCCCCGGCGACTCCCGTGCCACTGAAATGCAGTGCGATGCCCGTTTCAGGCAGGACAAGGTTGGTCCCCGTCGGTTCATCGGGGCCGGTGCCGGTTGTTGGCGCCTGCCATATCCGGGCATAAAAGAAACGCGGCGGGTCATCGTCGCGGCCCAGCCACGCATCAGGCACCGCGTCCAGCCATGTCTGCCAATCGCCCGGCATCGTGCCATCATAATCGACCCGGCGGCGTTGCGGATCGTAGTGCCCGGTCAGGCGCGCCAGATGGCCCAGCGGCGCTGCGGCCTTTTCACCGTTGGGCAGACGCACATCCCAAGGCAGGATTTCGATGATCTGATCGGGTAGCGGGAACAGCATTGGATCGCGCGGTTCGGTCAGAAACACGACTTGGCCGTTGCTGGCGTCAATCTGCACCCGGTACAGCGGATCGCCATGATCATGGGCCCAGACAAACCGGTTGGCGGCCGTCAACATGATCTTGAGCGTGTGGTTTTCGGCTCCCAGATACCCCGCCGCACCACCGGGCGCGCAGGGGTCCAAATTGGGCCCATCATCCACAAACGCCAGCCCAAGCCGTGCGCCTGACAAAAGTTCGGTCCGGTCATCGCTGAGTGCATGGCCGCCGAGGCGCAGTGTCTCGGCCAGTGTTTCGCGGGCATCCTGGCAATCGGGGGGCACGTCATCCAGCACGCGCAGCTTGATCTGGGGGCGCAGCCGGGTAGTGGTGTCGGCTGGCAGTGAGCGGTCCTGTAGTTCACGGTCTTCGATCGCGCGCACCGCGCCTTCGATCTGCTCCATCCAGATCAAATCATTTCGCCCAGCCACCGGGGCCGGGGGCAAAACACCGGGGGTCAGGATCTGGCTTAGCCAATCCGATTGCGCGACTGATGAAATCGGGCTGTCCAGCAGCACAGCACGCCCGCCCAGCACAAAACTGCCGGTGGCGGTCTGTATCTCGTAGGTGGCGTGGCTGGTACCGTCGGGCCCGGCCAGCGTCAGCGGTGTGGCCGACAACACCTTGAGTCCGGCATCAGGGCTGCCCGCCGCACAAAGCAGGTTGCGCACCAGCGTTTCAAGCGTGTTGTCCAGCACATCGAATGCCGCGTTGAAGTCGGCGTCGGTCAGAACCCGGCCGCTTTGGGCGCGCGCCCCGGTGAAGCGTTTCTTGGGGGCATGGAAATCGGCAGAAATATCGCCTTTCATGACAGGTCCTCCGTTCGGGATGAAATGGGATCGAAAATATATTGTGGGGTTTGGCCGACGGGCAGCAGTTGCCGCAACTGCGTGTGCAGATCGCCCAGCAAGACCGCAAGTGCGCGGGCGTTGAAGGCACCCATCCCGGCGCCGTTTTCTGCACCACGGCGCAGGGCCTCGGGTGCTGTTTGCGACAGCACGCCGAATGACGCATCGCCAAAGCGGCGGGACCGGAACCAGTGGGCCGGCAGGCCCGTGTCTGGCACAAAGGATTCAAATTGCGGCGGCAGCACCGCACCGGCGCGCCCGGTGGCCGAATAGCGAAAACATCCATGCTGGCTGTCGGTGGTGCGGGTCCGCCCCCGGATGATGCTGTTTGAGGCATAAAGCCGTGCGACCTCGACCCTACCAAAGATGGTGCAGCGGGTCAGTGCCACATGTGCCAGTCGGGTCTGGATTGCGGGTTGGCCGGGCAGAATGCTTTGAATGATACTGTCGCAAATCTCGATCTGGCCGGGGTTGCACAGGGCGGGGTCATTGTTGGTTTCCCAAATCGGTCCGGTAATGCAGCAGTCAATCAGCAGATGGCTGATCTGGCCTTCGATCTCGAGGCGGACAGTGGGGATCGCCACCGCCTGCAAGGGGGTGGCGCGGGCCTGTTCCCCGCCGGGGTCCAGCGTTACATGGCGCAATGTGACCTGATCAAAATCACCATCCAGGATCACCCGCGCCACAATCGGCGTCACTGGATCGCTTGGGTCAAGCAGCCCCTGTGGCGCAAAGGTTTCAGCCAGCATGCCGAGCCAAAGCCCGTCGATCACCAACGTCCGTTTTTCGCCCGGCACGGGGGCGGCGGCGGTGAATGTGATGTCGAGCGTGCCGGCTGCGGGCCGCAAACGCACGAAAGGGCGGGCGCCGTCGCTGGCGTCAAGGCGGGCCTGTGTAATGCCCGCAAAATTGCGGCTTGCTGGCAGCGCGATGTCATAGGTGCGCGAGGTGGTGAAGCGGGTGGTGCCGATCAACGGGGCAGGCAGGACCGCAGGCACCGGGCCCGCATCTGTAAAGCCACCGCCGGGTCCGGTCGGTCCTGCAGGCAAAGTCGTATCAGCGGGCGGTAATGCGGTGCTGAGATGACGTTGGCCGACGGCACCGATCAGATCGAATACACCGATGTGCAGCCGGTCGCAAAACAGCGGAGCCGCCTGATGGGCCGGGCCGGGAATGATGCGGCCATTATCGGGATCAATGGCGGCGACGACATAGGTTTCGGGGTTAAATCCGGCCTCCCAGTCGGGCAGGCTGGCGGCGACCACGACGCTGGGCGGCAAAGGCGCGTCATTGTATTCAGCGGCGTTTGTCAGGCCAATGCTATCGCCCCAAAGCACTGCCTTGGGCGCATCGTCGGTCAGGGTAGCATCCAGCAGGGCGGCATAGAATGTCGTGCGTTCAGCCGCTGTCAGCCGGGCGCCCACGATGCGCCGGAAGATGGCAGCGTTGCGCATCCGTTGGTCCAGTAGTGGCGCCAGTTTCATGTCGATCCCGGGATCGTTGATCACGGCCAGTGCGGCGGCACTGATCACATGGCTGCTGGCGTTGAAACGCCGGCACAGGATGGCGTCAGGCAAGTCCACTTCGCGGATCGCATCGGGGCTGCGGCCGGACGTCTGGCCGCGCTGGAACAGGGTCACATCCCGCCCCGATGGATCCAAGGTAAGACGGCCCGGCGCAACCTGATACGGCGTTGGCAGGTCAATCTGAAGGCTGCGGTACGGATAAAGATGCAGGTTGACCTTGCGCACCCCGTAGCGCCCATGGGGCCCACGCAGCCGCCGGGGATCTGGAAAATGCGCGGCCTCGTCAAAGCCGGTATCGTGCAGGCCTGCCATCCGCGGATCGCGCAAGTTGGCAAAGCCGCCGGTCGGGGTCTGGGTGACCGCGCCATATGTGATCGCATCCACGTCAAGCCGATGCGGAAACCGGGTGAGCCTGCGAAATGCCTCGACCGCGATGCCTTCGACACCGGCGATGTCACGGATTGCCATCTGCACCACGATCGGTGTGCCTTTGCGGCGCTGATAGGCAATCGCGCGCCCCGCCGCGAGGCGATTGCCGCGTGCGTTGACATCGCTGAGCGGTGTAACGCTGACCAAGGCGCCCAGATAGGCCACGGCCCAATCATCGCAAAGTTCAATCGCCTGATCATCCCAAAGCCGATCAATGTCGCGGCGCAAGATCGCGGCCTCTTGGGCGACCAGTTCGATCATTGCGCGCAGCACGCCGTTTGCCGGGGATTCGGTATCGAGCGTGCGGTAGATTTCGGGGACCCATGACCACAGCTTTTCGGTATAGTACTGCGGATAGCCGTCGTTGGCCGGGCGGCTGGTCATCTGGGTGTCGATGCTCATGATGTGACCTCCTGCGCGGCAAAGTCAGGGGCAAAATAGCCGTGCGGCGGCAAGCCGAGCCGGATGGGCATGGCCACACCGTTCAGCGTCAGTGACAACATGGCCCCGACGCCGGGCACTTTGCCGGCATGTCCCAAAATGGCTGAACGGAACACCGGCCCACCGACGGCGGCGCGGCGCGGGGCCAGGAACCCTGTAAACGGATCGGTAAAGGCCGCAGCCAAGGCCGCCTGCACCTTGTCGGGGGCAAAATCGGGTGCACGCTGGTAGGTCAGCACCAATGCGCCGGTTTGCTTTTGGGCCGCTACAACCCTGATCGGTGTGGCCTCGGCCGCGCGGGCGACCAGATGGTCGGTCAGTTTGGCGATGTCTTCGGGCGCTGCGGTGCCGTCAAAAACGGCCGTCACCACGACACCTTCGCGCAGTGCGTCAGGCACCCATTCGGTTACGGCCTCGGCGGCGTGGACCCCCCAATACTTGGCCAGAGCAGCAAAGTCGCTGGCTGAAATCGCCCGATCAAAGGTGGCTGCGGTGGCAGGCGCATTGAACCGGATGTCTTCGGGCCGATCGGCGTGGGCACCACCAAACGCCGGGGTGACGTTGAACACACGGCGCAGGCCCTGGACGCTGCCTGCCATTTGTCTGATCTGTTGGGCACCGGGCGCGGGATCACCGGCACCGTAGCGATAAAGCGCATAGACATTCTGCACACCCAGTGGCGCAGGGTGGCCGAAGCCATCGCCGCCCGTGGTGATCGTGGCTTTGCCAGCTGCGTCAAGCCGCACGGTAAAAACCCGGTCGCGCGGGCCGGCGGTGAACAGGCTGCGCACCTCTTGCCATGGGATTCCGTCAATCCACAGCCGCAACGTGGACCGCCGCCCGCCGGGCGCGGCTGCATCGTGCACATAGGTAAGCGGCGATTTGGCCAGCGTGAATGTCTGAAACGGCACGCCTGCGCCCTGACCGCTGCCGACGACCTCTTCCACGGTTTTGCCGCGCGTAACATGGAGCAGATTGCCATGCACCTGAACCGGCGTCCGCATGGTCAGGGGATCGCCGGCAAACCCGGATCCGGGGTGCAAGGTTGCGCTGCCGGTGTCTGGGTCAATGTCAACGTCACCCGGGACGCGCAAGCCTGCATCGGCGGCGCCGCTGACCATAACTTCGCCTTTGCCAGCCAGAGTGGGTGCCTGTACCGCCCCCGCAATCGGGCGCCCACCCAGCAGATCATCGCCGGTGATGACCGTCTTTGCGGGTGCAGCCAACTGTCCCGCGCGCACATGGCCAAAGTGCAGCCTTGCACCGCTTGCGGGCATGTCGGTCGATGCCGCGAGCGTGACATTGGTCACCGGCGGGCCAGAGATCGTGACCGCGGTGCTGCCCGACCCCGATGTGAGCGGGGCGCCAAGCCCCAGTGTGGTGTTGATCACCATATGCACCTGTGGTGCCACCGCGCCGTCAAGCCGGGTGTCTTCCAGCACGACGAGCGCGCCGGTCCGCAGCAGCGGATAGTGACCGTTGAGTTGCAGTGCGGTGCCCGACGCCGTCGCCACAGGCGCGGTTTGCGTGAACGACCAAAGCCGCACATCGCTGACTTGCAGTGCCGCGCTGGGTAGTTTGCCGGGGTCATCGACCTTTAGCCGCAGATAGTTGACCCCATCAAGGGCGGCCTGCGTGGTCAGGGATGCGACCCTGACCACCGTGCGGGTACCGACTGTCGGGTCTACGACGATCAGCCCGCCTTCGGCCATATTGCGGCTGGCGGGCGCGATCAGCAGCGTGCCGGCGCGATAGGTCGTGTCGCGTTTTGGCAGCAGTGTCCAGCTGTTGCGCAACGGGTCCAGCGCTGTGTCGACGGATGCCTCAAAGACCTGCGGTGGCGTGTCGTCGATTGCATCTGACAGAAACCCGGCGCGCGCAGGCGCGGTGACCGGATCAGAGCCGTCCAGTATCGCCGCCAATATCGCCTCCGTCGCGACGGCTGGCCGTGGGATGTGGTCGATCAGGGCGACAAGACGGCGCAGGGCCTGATCGCTGCGGGCGGTTTGCAGGTATAGGTCCTGAGCGTGTTCCCCGGTATAAAATGCGGTCACATCGCAGACATAAGCCCAGGATTCGAGCAACATCAGCCCGAAATCCTCGGCGTCACGGGCGCGCCATTGCGACAGGGCCGGATGGCGACGCACGCGGGCCAGCAGATCGGCCCGAAACCGGCCAAAATCGCCAATCTGGCGTGGCAGACGGCTAAGGCCGGGCGCGATCGGCGTCAGCCGCAGTGGGTCGGTGTGATCACAGGGACATAACGTCATGGGGTCACCTCGGCCAGTTGGGGGAGTTTGTCTTTGAATATCTGGATTGATCCTTGGCCGGGTCGGTCGGGATTGTTTTCGACCTTGAGGTTGCGATTGTCGGCCACGGTGATCCGGGGGGTGTTGAACAGGGTCCAGTTCACGCTGCCACGCTGCCGGATCATGATGTCAAAGACGGCTCGCACACCTGCGACACGGCCAATTGCCGCCTCTAGGTCGGGGCGGCGTAGTGGCTGGCCAAAGGTAAAGCGGTCTGGGTGGAAATAGCCGCCGCTGGCGGGGTCCAATGCGCGCAGCACACGCTGGGACACATCGCCAAAGGCATAACCGGGCACGGGGCAAATCGCGATGCGCAGGTCAAGCGCAACAAAGACGGGCTGGCGGGTGATCACCGGGCGGCCAACCTGACGCACGGCACCCATGCGCGTGCGCAATTGGGCCATCCGCTCGGGCGTGATGGTGAACGCGCCTTTGGGGTCGGCGGACACAAAGGTTGTGGCCCATGTCCCGGTCCAGCGGGTCACGGCACCCGCGTCCGTGACCCACTCCAACCTTTCGGCCTGTGCGCGATAATCAGCGTTGCGCACGGCCCTGAAGGTGCGTTCCTTGAACGCGGCTGGCGCGATGCGTTTCGCCAGATCAAGCGACTGCGGGTCACGGCCATTGGTCAGGGCAAAAGGGTTGCGGATTTGCAGCACCTGCGGGGGTAAGGGCATGACGGGCGGCGGCGCGCCATCGGGCGGGCTGATCCGGGCGATCGTGTCGGCGGGGACATTGGACGTGCGACCCGGACCGCTGCGCCAGAACAGCCGGAACACATCGCCGTCCGTGGGCAAACGACCAAAGGTGCCGTCCCCAAAACGCAGGGTATAGCCGGGATCACCGATATAATCGTGATGCACGATCCGTTGGCCATTGCGGGTAAACCGCGCAACGGCACCGTAAAGACCGGGTTCCATCGTGGCCCCTTCGTCGGTTGCAGCCAGTGAAAGAGGGGCGTCGCCTACGCGCCAATCCGTCAGCACGGCCATTCCCGCGTCAGGGTCAAGCTGCAAAAGCATGGCCGCGGGCGTATATCGCACCGCACCTGCCGCATCGGTCAGCCGGGTCCAGTCCAGCCCGTCAACAGCGGTCGCGGCCAACGAATGGCGATGGATGACGGGACGGTTGCCGGCTTGGTCCATCGGACCTTGGCGTTCCAGACTGCGCGGCAAAGTCGCCAGCGCGGGGTCGGCGCTTTGTCCAACGACAAAGTCTTCGTGGCGCAGCGCACCTGCGCGGATGGGCACCAGATTGGCACTGACAAAGGCCCGACCCTGATCAACGCCCCAGGGCAGTGCGTCTTCTTCGCGCCAATGCAGCCAGGTCAGCGGACCTGCGCCGGTCAGCGGATCATTCATTTGTACCGCAGGCTGATCAAGGGTCACAAGGTGGCGGCGCACAGGGGCGTCGGGTGCATCGGGGCGGGTTTCAATCAGCAGGGTCTTGCCTTGCCAGTAGCCGCCGATATTGGCCGCCAGTACATCGGGCGGAAAGGGACCGGACAGCAGGTCCGCATTGTTCAAAAGCAGCGACCGGGCGCCACGTTCAAGGCAGGGCGTGTGCGGATCAGGTTGATAGACGGCCAGATCTGTCCAATGGGTGTGCAGCGGGTATGCGGGCACGCCGGCAACCATTTGCGCAACGCTGTCGCCGACTTCAAAAGGGACTGGCGGCCGGTCTTCCTGATCGGCCCAGACCCTGACGCCCGCAGGCAAATCAATGCAGTCAGCCACGGTGCCAAGCGGTCGGGTCGTACCGGCATACAGGCGCGCAACGATCAGTCCGCTAGCGGATTGGCCGGGGTCCGGACGATAATCCAGCAGGCGGGCCAACTGGCTGAAGGACCGGCGTTCGCGTAGTGTTTCCAGATGGCCTTCGCGTTTGAACCCGTCTTGGATGAACGCGAATTCATCGCCAAGTGCGGCAAACATTTCGAACACCATGGCGCCAAAGTCGGCGGGCATGTCGATGTCCCGATCCGGGTAGCGATCAGCGGCGAAAGTCGACAAGGCCGCGCGAAAGCTTTCAAAATCACGGGCGAGATAGTCAACGGGGTAGTCGATGATTTCGGATGGCGGGCAATCGGTGGTAGCGGCGCAATCGAATGGCGATGGGCACCCCTGTTTGAAGCTGAAATCAAGCGTGTCGCAGAACGGATCAATCCGGCTGCTACCCAAATCATCCGGGGTATCGGTGACCTGCAGTGTGTAAATCTGAAAACCGCCATCGGCTTGGGTTAGAATGGTGAGCGTCAGCCGGGTCGCACCCGTGGCGTCGACCCTGCTGACCCAAGTATAGCTGTCGGCAGCAATCACCCGGTCGTCTTCGTGTCCGGTGATGGTGACGGTGAATTCCGTGGAAAGGGGATTGATCGGCCGGGTCAATGCATTTGGCTCGACCACAAAAAACACCGCCAGTTCACGGTGATTGGCCGGGTTGACCCAAAGAAAATCAACACCCGTCAGCAGGAGCGGGACCTGCGCACAAAGCAGTTCTTTACGTCCGGCGCTGGCCATTATTCGGTAACCTCCACATTGAGGAATTGCCGTTCATTGGTTGCGCGGATCAGGTAGACCACGGTGACTTCCAATGTAGAGGGCTGCACGACTTCGACCCGGACGTCCTCGATCTGGATCAGGGCCGCGAGCCATTCATTGAGGCTGCCATAGATGGTCGCCTGCGCAATCGCGGCATTGGCATCCGACAGAGGTTCAAACACCAGCGCCCGCAACCCGCCGCCAAAGCGCGGGCGGTTGATCCGTTCACCGGGCCGGGTCAGCAGGACCTGATAAATCAGCCCCTTGATATAGCGCGTGTAGTCCCGTTCGACCGCGACACGACCCGAGGCGGGGGTAATTTGAAGCGGATATTTGAATCCCTGGAACATGGCCTATACCACCTTCACCCGGGTATCGGGGGTCTGGACCAAGATGGGGCCGCCCGGATATCCGGTTGATAAGATGCTGATGCCCTGCGCTGTCTGGTTGATCACGGGCAGGCCACCAATCGTTGCGCGCAGGCTGCCGCTGACCCAACTGCCCGTGGCCGTTGGCAGGCCGTTGAACGTGATCGCGTCACCCAGCACACCAACCGGCAGGCCGGACGCGGTGACCCGCAGATTGGCGCTCAGTTTCGCGGTGGCGGGCGATGACGTACTGTCAACGATCCCGGACGCCATTGTTTGCACACTTGTTGTCATCTTATGTCACCTTCATTGCACCTTGCAGCACGTCATACCCGCTGGCCGAGAGCTGCACTTTGTTACCGTTGGCATCGCTGGTCACCTGCGGCGCGGTGATCGTGATTTCACTGTCGGTCAGGGTGATCGAAATGTTGCCACGCTCGATTGTGATGCCATCGCTTTCGTGGATCCGGATCGTGCCGCCTTTGGTCTTGAGAAACATCAGCTCCGGCACCGCGTCAGCCGCAGCGATCTGTCCCTTTTCCCAGAAGCAACCGGTCCAGATCGGCTTGCTGGCATCGCCTGCCGCAAATTCAATCCATACGCTCGCTTGGTTGGGTGGCAGTGCAAAGAAACCGACGGTCTCACCGGCATAGGGTGTGGCGGGCAAGGCCCAATCGGTGATCTCCTGCTGGCCGACGGTAAAGCTGACCTGCAGCCGCCCACGTTTTTCGTCATCCGTATTGGAAACGACCTTGCCGGGATATTTCCCGAAATAAAGCGGTGACCGCGTACTTCCTGAGGACGGCATGTTCATCGCGGGTTCCTTTCCATCAGTTCGGCGGCAGCTGCACGTTGGTTTCTATTTTGGCATCCATGAAATGGTTCACCCCGTTGATCACATGGGTCACACGGGCGACACGAAACGGCGTGCGCGCGTTTTCACCACCGATGCCTGCGACAGCGACCACCTGATGCGGCTCCAGAATGCCGCCCAGCATGTGGCGGGTGGTCGAAATTTCAGCGCTGACAAAGAAACCCGCGTCGCGCAGGGCCGCCTGATTGCTGCGGCGCATGTCCTGTGCGGTGCCGCGTGGGCGGGTGGCCATCTGCCGGCTTGGCGCGCGTTGCGCGAGGCCTTGCCCGGTGCCACCCATCGGGGCCGCCTGATCGGTGACGTCAATCGGATCAGTGCCGCCATCTGTGAGGTTCTGGGCATTGGTCGATACATTCGTCGGGCGTTCGGCGTCCACGGTCAGGTCGAATTTGGTCAGGTTCGGGCAATCCGCAATAGGCACGTTGTAACGAAGCGTGAGCGCATCATGCGCCAGCGGCAGGACCGGAGGCGTCCCAAAAGGTGCGCTGTCTTGCAGCTGCGGCGATGATTTCCAATGCGCCGTCTCGGTAATCGCAAGATTTGCGGGGGGTATTTCGCGTGCCGCACTGTAGCTGACCCAGAAGTGATAGCCGTGATCGGCACCTGCCTTGGTCAGAAACTCCAGATCATTGCTGCGCTGCGCCAGCGCGTTTCCGTTCAGGTCATAGACTTCTTCGGTGCGCTGCACGTCCGACACGGGATAGGTATTACCAAGCAATAGCTGCGCCACTTCGGATGCCCGGCCCGACCAGTTCTGGTCGCGCACGACGCGGGCCAGTTCATCCCGGCGATCCGGCCCAAGCACGGTAAAGGTCGATCCCGGTCCACCGCGCGTCATCACGGTTTCATGGTCCAGGATAACGCCGCGGCACAGGCAGGCATATTGGTCATTGCCCCGGTCCACTGTGATCGACACGATTTGGCCGATCTGCAATTCCGGCAGGCCCGCCTTTTTCAGCCGCCCGTCCTCGATGTCGTCCTGAAACCGCACGGCAAAGCGGGTCGGCTGGTCCAACGTCTGCTCGACCCGCACTTCGACGATGCACGATAGCAGATCGGACGAAAACAGCCGGTTGTCGGTGCCGCCGGCAAGAAGCAGATCAAAGCCCATCAGCCTTCCCTCGGTATCTTGACCGATGGCCCGGCAAGGGCAGCATCGGGCAGCAGGCGCCTGTTGTGATGTACAATCGACCAAAAGCCATTTGGGTTCTCAAGGTAGTGCCCGGCCAGATGATCCAGCCGCTGATGGTCTTTGAGCAGATGGTCACCCAAGGGGGGCCGGTCGGGCAAGGTTGCCGCAGAAACAGCCGTCACCTGACGGCCCCGGCTGTCGGTTGTCTGATAGACGGACCCATAACGGGCGTAGCGGCTCTTGACGTCAAAGACGGACATGTGACCCCCTAAATCGGTAGCAGCGAGCTGACGGCGCTCGCTGCATTGGCTAGGTTGAGGACGGCGCTTGCATCTTCGCGCAGGCGGGTGAATTCGTAGGCGGCAACCGCGATCTTGCCCGCGCGCGAGTTGGTGCAGCGGAACATGTCCGGCGTCATGACTTCCATCTCGAGGCTGACGGTCGCCATGATCGGGTAAAGCGTGGGCGAATGCATTTTTTCGTCCACCGAAAAACTGGTGATACGCACCGGCAGCACGACCCGCTTGCCCAGTACCAGCAGCGTTGGCGCCACGGTTGGCCGCTTGGCTTCGCCACCACCGATCCCCGCCAGATCCTTGAAGCTGGATGTCAGATCGCCGATCAGTCCCTCGCTGGCCTGCACCAGCTTGCGCAGGGCGGCCAACTGCGGCTCAATCCCGAATTGTTCATAGACCGGGTGCCCCGCACCCATGCCATCGGTGGCGTCGAATTCAAGCTGAAAGCCGGTGAATTTTTCGGGTACGTCAAACGGCTGTACCGTGGGTGCCTGACTGCCGCGATCCGCATCGTCCACGGCCATCGGGTTCCACGGTTCCAGTGACCGTGTGATGGTTTCGGGGTTGTATTGAAAGGTGACGACATTTGGCAAGAATCCGACGATGTCTTCAAGCAACTGGACAAATGATCCGTTCAGCAGTTTGGGCGCACGCGAATAGCCATTGGTGTAAAGCAGGGGATCAGGCATAGGCGCGGATCCTTTCACGTTCGCGGGCACCCAAAGCGCGCCCTTCTTTCATCAATTCCCGTTCGGCGGCACGCAGGATCGCCACGGCATCCAGCGGGACATTCTGGCGTTGCACGGCGAAAAATGCCGACAGCAGCGTCGTTTTGATCTGTGCGCCGGTAATCTCGAGGCTGGTGCCAAGGATCGGCCACAGCCCTTCAAGGGCTGCGGCGTTGTCCAATGTCAGCGCGGTGGCGGCATGACGCCAGATCGCGATACGGGCGTCGGCCGCGGGGCGCGGAAATTCAAAGCTGTAGCGGATACGCCGCAGGAACGCGGCATCCATATCGGACTTGCGGTTGGTGGCCAGCAGTGCGGTCCCCTCGAACTGGCCTTCGATCAGTTGCAGCAGGTTCGTCGTGTCGGCATTCGCATGGCGGTCGTTGCTATCCTTGACGTCGGTACGGCGGGCGAACAGCGCTTCGGCCTCGTCAAAGAACAAGACCGCATCAATCTGGCGGGCGCGGGCGAAAATGCTGCTCATGTTCTTTGAGGTTTCACCGATGTATTTTGAGACGACTGCGGTGCAGTCAATCCGGTACAGATCGACACCCATTTCGCGCGCGACAACCTGTGCGGCCATCGTTTTGCCAGTGCCGGGGGGGCCATGGAACAGGCCGACAAGACCACGTTCACGGGCAAAAAGGCGGGCCATTGTCGGTGCGGCCCAAGCGTGTTGACGGGTCCGGGCCTCGTAGGCGAGATCACGCAGTTCGCCTGACAATGCGTCTGGCAAGATCAGGTCATCCCAGCACAGATCGCCGGTCATCCGGTCAGCCAGTGCGCCCATCGCGGCGGCCTGCGTCTGATTTGTCGCCTCGATTGCCTCGGCATCGGTTTGAGGCGCGATCCGGGCCAGTCGGGCAATGGCGTCGGGGGTCAGTGCCGCGCGGGTAGCAAGCAGGTCATGGGTGGCATCGGTCCAGTCAGCCGCAGTCGCGATGCTGGCGCGGATCATCACGCGCCGCTCTTGCGGTTGCATCTGTGGCAAATCGACGGCGAATGGTGCCAGCGGCCCCGGCTCTGGCGTTGGGTCACCGGGGCTGCGGGTGAGGACCTGAAATGCGGGGGGGACCCGGCCCAAGGGGGCCAGATCACCCGCGGGTGGGGCACTGCGCCACACAAGTGCGGCGTTGGATACAATGGCCAGTCGTTGAACAAGGGCCGTGTCATCGCGGCTCCACGGTGTGCCACCTGTGCCGGGATCGACCAAGATCACCTGCTGATCGAACGCGCGGGCGATATTGGCGGCAAACGTGGCGCGACCCGAGCCCGGCAGCGCGTTCACCGTCAACAGAACCGGCGTTTCACGGGCGAATGTGCGTTCCAATTTGGCGACAGTGTCGGTCACGGGCCAGTTCGATAGGGGTGGCAACGGCGCGAGAAACTGTGCCTTGCCGGTCAGACCAAGCGGGATTTCATACAGACCCGACATCCATGCCCGGATCGCGGGATCTGCAACAAGGGCAGGCGGCTCTCCGGGTTGGTCGGCCTTCACGTCGATCAGGCGCCAGCGCATCAATGCGCTGGACTGGGACAGCAGCACCTGCCCCGGGCGGGCAAACAGGATCGAGGCGAGCCATTCCGTTGCCCAGCCGCGCCCCGTCACCTCGTGATATCGGTTGAGCAGTCTCGGGTCGCACTCAGGTGCCAAGCAGGTCATCAGCACGGCGCGATCCGCCTCGGTCGCGGCGAAGGTCGTCATGAGCGCATCCAGCACGCTGCCGCCGGGTTGATTGCGAAGTCGGGCGTCTGCCGCAGCAACCTTTTGCACCGCAGCCTGCGTGTTGTCGCCCCCGATCAGCCGATCCAGCCGCGTCGACACACAGGCCACGATCAGTTCAAATTCATGGGTATGCGCCATATCGGACGATTGCACGGTCATGGGATCACCAGCCAGAATGGCTGCGCATCGGCGCCATCCACCACGACGCGCAGGGCATGTTCGCCGGGCGTGTTATCGGCCGGATCGGGTGCATAGGTCAGGCTGTGGTCCGCGATCACGAATGTGCCGGGATCTGTCAGCGGGCCCGTAACCTGCGTGTATGGGCGGCTATTGACCGACAACTGGATATCCAATTCCGGTGCCAGCGTCGGATCCGGCGGCGCCGGGCGGCCGCGGGTCAGCAACCACGTGCCGCCCAAATCCAGCGTTACCCGTCCGGTGCCATTGTCGCGGACTGTTGCGGCAATGTGCGGCGCGACGATAAACGGGCAGGTGTTGGCCCGTTCCGCTACGGTGTGGGTAATGCCGTCGCGGTCAAACCGCCGGTCAACTTCCCAGCCGATGGAATAAATCCCCGGATAAAGGGCCAAGCCGACAGCAGGCCCGCCATCGGGTGGGGCGGCCATCAGCGCATTGCCCATGGTCACCATCACGCTGTCATCGGCGATATCCAGCGCCCAGCCTTGTGGTGTGTTCAGCGCCATATCGACGGGGATGCGGCCACCGGGAAACTGGCGGGCCCAATTGGGATGGGTCAGCACCAGCCGCTGCGCGGTGCCGACAGCAAAGGCGCGCCCCGTCAGCGTCAGCCGGTTCACCGCAGGTGGCGCAGCGGTTACCGGGCCGACCCGCGCGGGGCTTGCCGTCAGCGATGCAGGCGCGCCCCCGACGCTGGGCGGCGGGATGAAGTGAACCTGTGAACTGGTCGCATTGATTGCAGGCGCGTTTCTGGGCATCACGTAGCTGCCGACACTCAGCACCAAACCGGGCAGGCGGGTCGGCGGGTCGGCTGCAATTTCGGCGGCCGTTACCTCGTAATAGCAGGACGGCTTGACGGTGATCTGGCTCTCATTGGCCCAGAAGTTCAGCGCCTCACCCGGTGTCAGTTGAAGCTGGGTGATGCTGAAGCTGTTGTTCTGGCCCCTTATTTCATCGGGCAGCACGATCTGGCCCGCAACACGGGTGCTGTCGTCAATCACCGGATAATCATGCATTGTCTTCATCGCATAGCCCAGCAGCCGTTGTTCAGCGAGCGCGTTGAAATCACTGTCAACGACGGTATGCGCGGTCAGGATGTAGTTCAGCACCAGTGTCAGCGGCGACGTGGCAATCGGGCGGCTGCCAGAGTGCTGTTGCGGGCGAAATCGGTTCGATCCATCCGGGCTGACGTGATAGCAATACAGGCTCAGCACATTGGCGGCACCGACGACCTGCTCGGGCGGCAGTGTCGAGATGCTGAGCGTGCCGCCCAACGTGGGTTCCAGCAGCGGCATGTTGAAATTCAACAGGCGCTGCAGCGCGACGGTGGTTTGCGACAAGTCGAGCAGTGGCATTCTCAGACCTCCTGCCGTGATTGCCAGCGCCCGGCACCGCGTTGTGACAATGGCCCGATGACCGATTGCGCCGCAGCGGTCATCGCTTTGGGTGGTGGCGCGGGCGCGACCGGGACGTCGCGGATGCGTTCTATGATCCGCTCGGGGGGCGGTGTGTTGGCGGGCTGTTGCTGTGCGGGCGGCGGCGGCAAGTCAACACGCCGCGCAAACGGGGATGCGCTTTCGCGTGCTGTCGGTTGCAGCGGTGTTTGCGATTGCTGCGCGATGGGCGGAGGCGCCGGGGCGGGGGTTGGGGTCGGCGCGAATTTTGCGGCGGGCACCACGTTTTGCTGACCATCGACCCGAGCAGGCTGAAACTGATCCGGGGTGATCGCTGTGGGGTTGCGCATGACGGGGGGGGGCTGCTGCCGGGATCTGCGTGGCGGCTGGCGACTGTGCCAAGGGGCGGTGTTGCGATTGCTGCTGTGCCGTTGGTCGTGGGTGATCACCTGTGCGCAGATCCTGAATTGGTGGTGGTGCCGTCGGTCGCGCGGGTGCAGGCAGCGGATCGGCTTCGACCAGACGCTGTAGCAGGCTTTTGACTGGTGACGGCTGTGCGGGGGGTGGCACGGCGGCGGCTGCCGGTTCTGGGTTCGGCATCTGCGGCGCGGGACGCGGCGTTGCCTTTGCAGGCTGCTGCGACGGGTCGGTTTGCGGTGCGGGCCGATGTTGTGGAACCTGTGCTGCAGGGCGCGGCGCTGGTACGCGCGATGTCGGCGCGCTGGGCGCGGTTTCGCCATGCGGCGCTTGCGGCGGCAGTGGCGCTGGCGTGAACGGATCAATCAATCCCGGAAACATGCCCAGCCGTTGGTCGGCCGCCAAGATCGGCGATGTTGCAACGGTTGAGACCACCGCCGGGACAGAGACTGACATGCCCATCGCGGGTGCCGTCGCTTTGAAAAGGCGTTGGATATAGGTCATGATGCGCGCCGGATCTGTACCGCCCCTGCCTCACGTTCGGCGATCAGTAGCCGGGCGTAGGTCTGGCGGTCGTGTCTGGTCAGGCTGTGAATTTCGGCCAAGCTCCAATGATAGGCGCTGGCAATCAGATGCACTTCGCGTGCCAGAAATGCGCGGTCGCGCTGCATTGAGGCCTGCAGGAACCCGGCCATCGAAAACGGGGTCGCTTGGACCGTGTCGCATTCCGGGCAGGTACCCGTCAGGTCAAGTTCCAGCGCGGGGTCCGCACCCTCGAGCGCGTGTTCGGCGGCTTGTGGATCAGGGTCGGGTCCTGTCAGCACAAGACGGGCGATCAGATCGTCCGGGGCACCCGTGAAATCGCGCATCTGTGGCAGGCGCAGGCGTGTGTCGCCCAGCGTAATCGCAGCGGGATCGCCGCTGGCAGTGCCATCGGGCACACGGCCAGCTGTCAGCGCCGCGAGTGAAAAGCGAATCTCGTAGGTTGCGGCGCAGCCTGCGCACACGGCATCCGCCTGTACCACGTCGCCGTACAGCTGGCGAAACAAGGCGGCGATGGCACGGTCGCGGTCGCCGATGGTCATCTGCGCGAGTTCTTCCCCATGCACCAGACGCTCTCCGGTCAGTGCCAGTCGGCGCAACAGATGATCCGGCGCTGCCGCTGCGGCCTCGTCTGCGCCGGTCAGCGGGGCTAGCACGATTGCTTTCGCGCCGCCCACACCGAAACAAAGATCCACCCTGTCCCCCGACATGGGACTAGAACTCGGCCGTCTCGACGACCGCCTCGTCCAGTTCCCAACCCTCATTTTGCAATGTCAGGGATTGAATCGCCACGGCGTTGTCGTTGGATGACAATTCGGGCATGGCCGTATAGGCCGACGGCCAGCAGCGGTAGATTTTGTACGACCGCACCGGCACACCCTGCAGATTCATCAACGTCACCAGAATATCCTTGCGGAAATCCTTGAGGCTGACACCGCCCAGACCTTCGGGGCTGTAGACCTCGTTCGCCCAGTTGTGGAACACGGGGTCAAAGGTGACCCCCCGTTCCAGCACCATGGGTTCATGGCTGGTCAGGCCGGGGCTGTGGTATTGGTGGCTGATCGCGTTGCCGGGGCGGTGGCTGACCACCTCGGTCGAGCGTGAAAGCGCGCCGACCTTGCTGACGCCCGCAACCACGCGGCCGCCCACGACGACCTGGAATAGAAAGGTCCGATAAGGATCGTAACGCTTTGTGTTGACTGAAAATTCTGCCATTGTTCCGTCCTCCCCTTAGACCTGAACCTGTCCGGCCAACTGCCGAACGGTCAAAACCACAAACTCGGCCGGGCGCAGCGGTGCGAATGCGACTATCACATTCACCCGGCCCAGATTGATGTCGTTCTGTTTGGTGGTGCTGGCATCACAACGCACCTCATAAGCGTCTGACGCCTTGGCCCCCTGAAACGCGCCCTGCCGATACAGATTTTGCATAAAGGCGCCCGCCGCGAGCCTGATCTGGGCCCATAGCGGTTCGTCATTGGGTTCGAAAAGGGCGAACTTCAGCCCACGGTACAGGCTTTCCTCGATGAAGAGGGCGGTGCGCCGTACAGGCACGTATTTGTAATCATTTTCGCCGGAATTATCGAAGCCGGCCATTGTCCGTGCGCCCCAAACGACGGCACCGCCGGAAAACTGCCGCAAGGTATTGATGGCCTGTGGATTGGTCACGCCGTTTTCTGCGTCTGAAATCGGATGTTCTAATCCGGTGGTGCCGATGATTGACGCCTCAAGCCCTGCCGGGGCCTTCCAAACGCCGCGCCGGGTATCGGTGCGCGACATGATGCCTGCAATTGTGCCCGCCGGGTCCACGGGACTGTGTGACGATGCCACATTGATCCGCGGCCAATAAAGCCCGGCATGATCCGTAACGGCCCCCAACCGCAGGTTTGGGACGCCGGTCGATGCCGCATCCACTGTGGTCCAGTCCGCCCGTGGGTCCACGATCAGAAACGCCCGTTCGCGTTGGCAAAACGCGCTGGCGGCCCCCCACAGCAGTTGCCGGGCGTCGTCACTTTGACCTTCGCAGCGGGGCAGGGCCATCAGGTTGAACAGGTCCACCTCGCTTGCGACGGTGGCATAGACCGCGTTATAATGATCCGGCCCCGGCACACCGCCGTTATTGCCCGGCGCGCCCGGTGTCTGGTACACAACCGCGCCGCTTGATCCCAGTGAATAGGCCTGCGTATTCGCCGCCCGCGCCGCCAGCGCAGGCCCGTTCGCCCCGCCCAGATCGTAGCCGCCAGCCGACGTTAGCACAGCCGTCGCGCCGGTATTGGCATTGCCGAAATTGGGCCGCATCGTGATGCGATACCCCACGCGGCGCACGATCCACGCCTGCCCGATCCCGGCTGCCAGCGATGCCGCGAGCGTATCAAGATGTGACCTTGTGTTGCGCAGTGATCCCACCCCGGCCGCACTGGTTCCGCCGGTGATGAACGTGGTGCCGCTGCCGGCAAACGCCGGTGCCGTCGCCGAGACATACGGCGGGTTGCCGCTGCCATCGGCAAAGGTCCAACTGGTCAAATCGGCGCGCGTCGCCTCTGCAAAATCCACCAGCCGCGAGAAGTCGGCATTTTGTGTAAATGCGCCGCTGTTGCGGGTATGCAATTCCGTCGTAAAGCCCGAGGGGGCAGGGCGGAACCTTGAATAGCGCCCGATTTCAATGCCGCCAGCGCCATGGCCCAGTTGAAGTGCGGCGGCAGCATCTGACTGTGCGGCCGATGTGACGACGACACTGTCGGTTGTCCCGCCATTTGATGTGATGCGGATCGCGCGATTGGCGCCAAAGCCTTCCAGCGTAAAAAGCACGCCGCCGGGCTGGCCATTGCTGACCAGAGCGGCGTTGACCACAGCGTTTGCATCAACCAGCCAAGCGGCCAGCGTGGCCGCAGGTGACGGCAAGGTTGCCGTGACAGGCGCGCCCCCATCAACCGCAACGACCAGTCGATCACCCGCTGTCAATGCCGTGTTCAGATCGGCCAGCGCCGCAGCATCTGCAGACGGCAGCAGCATTGCGCTTTGCGAAAAACCGGCATTGGTCGGCGCTAACGCCGCACCCGGCAGCGCTGTGTTCACCAGTGCTGAGCCCTGCGTCAACATGGTCACTGCATAGCGTGGGCTGTTGGGGTTCATGCTCAGATGACTGAAAAATTCGTTCTCGGACAACTGGGTGGCACCGTTGGCATCCACTGAACTGCGGTAGAGTTCCATGTTGAAGGTCAGTTCCGGTGTCGGCGTGTCATAGTCAACAACGGCGCGAATTTGTTGCCCCAACGTGCCTTGGCCTTTTGCTGTCAGCTCCAGAATGCCGGTGCCGGCTGGATTGCGCAGCGTGACGCTTGCGGCTTCAATTCCTGCACCGGCAACGCGCGTGATAATCGCATCCGCGCCGCCATTGAGAAAAAACTGGCGAACTTGCGGGACCAGTTCGCCATAAGCGGTATCACTGCCAAACGTGTCTTCGAACTGGTCGATGCCGCGGATCGGCACCGGCCGTCCGACTGCGCCTTTGCGGGCCATCCCGACAAAAAGCGTGGTCGAGGTGGCCACCCCTGTGATCGTTCTTACACCTGATGATTGTTCTTCGACATAGACGCCTGGATAGGTAAGTCTAGCTGGCATGATAATCCCCCAAATCTGCGCGTGTTTGGGCTTGGCGGACGGTCAAAATACGTGTGCACGGAACCAAAAAAAATACCATCAAAAAGTGCCAGAAAATACGGCGACAGTCTATCAAGCTAATGGGCCGCAACGTAGCATGGAAACGATGATCTGCCTAGCGGGTTCGTTGCGGGTAGAAAAAACGCCCGTGCCTAGGGCACCTTTTTTTGATGGATAATTGCAGTATCATCTCGAAAATAAAGACAAAAACCCGCGTCGATGCTTTGCAGCTTTAGCGTGCATTTTGCCTTTGATGTTGCGCCGATATGGCGTGTTTCCGGCCGCTGCCGGAGCCACAAGAAACAGCCGTTTTCTGCGTTGATTCTCTGCCGTTTGGCGGGGCTTTTTTGGCGTGAAATTTGATGCCCAAATCGGTGTCGAATTTTGCTGCAATGTGGGCCGATCCGCCCTGAATTCCTGTCATGACGGAAATAGCAGAAACTTTAGAACCAGCCCCGTAGCCGTGATCATCATGATCCGGGCCAGCGCAATTTGCCTTGCGCCTGTGCCTGCGGGCGATCCGATTAGTGATGGAAGTCGCCACATGCTGGGGCTAGGGTCCGAACAGAAAACTCTGGAGGCTCCAATGCAGAACCACATCCGCATGGGCGTTGATATCGGTGGCACCTTCACCGACGTGGTGCTTGAAGTCGGGTCCAATCAGGTCTCGACCAAGGTGCTGACGACCTATACGGCGCCCGAAGACGCGATTATCGACGGCTTGCATCAGGTCTGCGGCAAGGCCGGGGTCAGCCCTGCGGACATTTCCCAGATCATCCATGGGACCACCCTTGCGACCAACGCATTGATCGAACGGCGCGGTGCCAAGACGGCGCTGATCACGACCGAGGGTTTCCGGGACGTGATCGAAATGCGCACCGAAAGCAGGTTTGAGCAATATGATCTGAACCTGCAGTTGCCGGAACCTTTACTGCCGCGTCAGCATCGGTTTACCCTGTCCGAAAGGGTCGATGCGCAGGGCAACGTCCTGATCGCGTTGAACGCGGCGGACATTGCCGCACTTGCCGATCACATTGCCCCCTATGGTTTCGACAGTATCGCCATTGGCTTGATCCATGCCTACCTGAACAATGCGCATGAACGGATGATCCGCGATGTTCTGGCCGAAAAGCTGCCCGGCGTCATGATTTCGCTTTCGTCCGAAGTGTCGCCGCAGATGCGTGAATACGAGCGTTTCAACACGACGGTCGCCAATGCGTATATCAAGCCGCTGATGAAGTCATACCTTGGGCGGCTCAAAGGGCGTCTGGCCGATGAAGGCAGCGCATGCCCGATCTTTCTGATGCATTCTGGCGGCGGTATCATCAGCCTTGAAAGTGCAGCTGAATTCCCGGTTCGGCTGGTCGAATCTGGCCCCGCTGGTGGTGCGGTCTTTGCGGCCGACATCGCTGCGCGTTACAAACTGGACAAGGTTTTGTCTTTTGACATGGGCGGCACGACGGCAAAGATCTGCCTGATCAAAGACCAAACCCCGAGAACCGCCCGCGTATTCGAGGTTGCGCGTACCTACCGCTTTAAAAAGGGGTCCGGCATGCCAATTTCGATCCCGGTGATCGACATGGTGGAAATTGGGGCCGGGGGTGGCAGCATCGCGCATGTGGATGCGATGCGGCAAATCCGTGTCGGCCCGGAAAGCGCCGGATCAGAGCCGGGGCCTGCATGTTACGGACGTGGCGGCGAACGACCTGCGGTCACCGACGCTGACTTGATCCTTGGCAAACTCGACCCGGATAATTTCGCTGGCGGTTCCATCCAATTGCACGCGGATGCCGCTGCCAGGGCGCTGGAGACGTTGGGTGCGCCACTTGCCATGGATGCCCAGACCGCCGCCTACGGCCTGACCGAAGTTGTCGATGAGAATATGGCGAACGCGGCACGTGTCCACGCGGTCGAGAATGGCGAAGACCTTGCCGATTACACGATGATCGCATTCGGTGGCGCGGCACCGCTTCATGCGGGCCGGCTCTGTGAAAAGCTGGGCGTGAAGCGACTGCTGGTGCCCACAGGGGCTGGCGTCGGTTCGGCCATCGGGTTCCTGCGCGCGCCGTTCAGTTTTGAGGCGACGCGCAGTGTTTATATGAAGCTGTCAAACTTTGCCCCCGATCCGGTCAAGGCACTTTTGGCAGGCCTGGAGGCCGAAGCGACAGGTTTCGTACGGACCTGCGCCGCGACCGCCGCGATCCATTCTGAATATAAGGTCTATATGCGCTACACTGGGCAGGGCTGGGAAATTCCCATTTACCTGACCGCCGCCCAAGCCGCCGATCCCGACGCAGCGCGCTTTCAACAGCTGTTCGAGGCCGATTACACAACCCTGTTCGGGCGTACCGTGGCGGGCATGGACATCGAAATTACCGTCTGGGCGGTCAACGCAACCACCGAGGCTGCCAAACCGCAAACGCTTGCCGTAACGCCGGTTGGTCCCGCCGCGACGCCGCAAGCAACCCGCCAGCTTTTTGACCCCGCATTGGGGGAAATGGCCCAAGCGGCGGTCGTCGCACGCGGCAGTTTTGATGCGGGGCAAACCGTCGATGGGCCGGCCTTGATCACCGAAGACGAAACCACGATCATTATTCCCACCAGTCGCACGGCCATCGCACGCCCGGATGGCACCATCGACATCACGCAGGTAGCACCATGAGCAATGTCGCCTATCAAGTCATGTGGAACCGCCTGATATCGGTCGTCGAAGAACAGGCGCAGGCGCTTGTGCGCACGGCCTTTTCCACCTCTGTCCGCGAGGCAGGCGACCTTTCTGCCGGGGTCTATAATGCGCAGGGTCTGATGCTGGCCCAAGCGGTCACGGGGACCCCGGGTCATGTCAATGCGATGGCCGACGCAGTACCGCATTTCATCCGGCGCATCGGCGCGGATAATATCAAGGAAGGCGACGTCTACATCACCAACGACCCATGGGAAGGCACCGGCCATCTGCACGATATCACCGTCGTCAGCCCGTCGTTTCATAACGGGAACCACGTTGGCTTTTTTGCCTGCACCGCCCATGTGGTTGATATTGGCGGGCGCGGATTTGGTGCCGATGCGGCAAGCGTCTATGAAGAAGGGCTTTATATCCCGATCATGAAATTCGCCGACCAGGGTCGGGTTGATGAAACCCTGATCCGCATTGTGCGCGGCAATGTCCGCGAACCCGATCAGGTCGTCGGGGATATCTATGCGCTGGCCACCTGCAATGACATCGGCCACCGGCGGCTGGCCGAAATGATGCGGGAATTCGGCCTTGATGACCTAGGCGGGATCGGTGACTTCATCCTCGAAAACTCGCGCCGTGCGACGCTGGAACGGATCGCAGCGCTGCCGCGCGAAACCGCGCGCGGGGGCATGACCATTGACGGCTTTGATCGGCCCATCGATCTCAGGGTTGAACTTACCATTCAGGCCGATCATATAACCTGCGATTTTACCGGCACCTCCGGTCTGGATAAAAAGGGGATCAACGTCCCGCTGGTTTATACCAAGGCCTATGCCTGTTATGCGCTGAAATGTGCGATTGCGCCGGAAATCCCCAACAATGCGGCGTCGTTGGCGCCGTTTGTGGTGACGGCCCCGGTCGATAGTATTGTCAACGCGGTTCACCCGGCGCCTGTCGCGCTGCGCCACATCATCGGGCACATGATCCCGGACACGGTTTATGACGCGCTGGATCAAATCCTGCCCGCGACGGTGCCCGCCGAAGGGGCAGGGTGTCTGTGCAACTTTCAGGTGTCGCTGCGGCCTGCCCCCGGACACAAAGGGCGCAGGTCCGAGGTGCTGACCTTTAATTCAGGCGGGGCTGGCGCGCGGCCATCGGTGGACGGGTTGAACGCGACGGCGTTTCCATCCGGCGTGATGACCATGCCGATTGAGGCGACTGAGCACACCGGCCCGGTGATCATCTGGCGCAAGGAATTGCGCCCCGACAGCGGCGGCGCTGGTCAGTATCGCGGCGGGCTGGGGCAATTCATGGAGGTCGGACCCGCACAGGGGCACGAATGTGATTTCTCTGCGATGTTCGACCGGGTCCACCACCCTGCACGCGGGCGACAAGGCGGCGATGACGGTGCGCCGACAACCATTGCGCAGGACGATGGCACGTTGATGCAGGGCAAAGGCAAGCAATTCATACCAGCCGGGCGGCGTGTCATGCTGGCACTTCCGGGGGGTGCCGGCTATGGGCCTGCGGGCCTGCGCGATCCGGGTCTGATCAAACGGGATCTCGCACGCGGCTATATTTCGGCCCAGGCGGCGATGCGCGATTACGGGCTGACGCAAGCCGACGTGGATGCCGTCGCGGCGTCGGTCGCACGTGGGGAAACCGCATGACGCAGGCACCGCAGAAAACCAGCTATGATGTGGTGATCGTCGGTGGTGCGATGTTTGGATCGTCGGTCGCGTGGTTCCTGACGGACAACCCGGATTTCAACGGCTCCATCCTTGTCGTGGAACGGGATCCGACCTACGAAAGCTGCTCTACCTCGCATACGAATTCGTGCATGCGCCAACAGTTCAGCGCCCCGATCAACGTGCGTGTCTCGCAGTTTGCCGCCGATTTCGTAAAGAACTTCCGCCAATATATGGGCGGCGACGCGCGTGTCCCGCAGCCGCGCCTGCATAGCTTTGGGTACATGTATCTGGCCGATAACGACGCCTTTGCGGCAACGCTGCTGGCCAGTCAGAAAATTCAAGCCGCCTGTGGTGCGGGTACCAAACACATGACCCGCGATGAAATCGGGGCCGCCTATCCGTTTTATTACCTTGATGATATCATCGCGGGAAATCATAATTTGGTGGACGAAGGCTATTTTGATGGCAACACCCTGTTTGATTGGTGGAAACGATCCGCTAGGGAACGCGGCGCCGAATATGTCGCCAATGAAGTGATCGCCATGAACCGCAACTCCGGCGGTACCCGCGTCGAAAGCGTGATCCTGAAATCGGGCGAGGTCATTGGCTGTGGCACAGTCGTGAACGCCTCTGGTCCGCGGGCCGTGCTGACATCCCGCATGGCAAGTATCGAAATCCCGGTCGAGCCGCGCAAGCGATATACCTTCATCTTTGCTGCGGAAAAACCTCTTGACCGTGACCTGCCGCTGACTATTGATCCGTCCGGTGTACACATGCGGACCGATGGAACCTATTACATGGCCGGGTGCCCACCCGATGACGATCACGCCGTCGACTACACTGATTTTTCGCACGATCACAGCATCTGGGAAAACAAGGTCTGGCCGATCCTTGCCACCCGCATCCCGCAGTTCGAGGCGATTAAATTGCGCAACTCCTGGGTGGGGCACTATGCCTATAATACCTTGGATCAAAACGCGATTCTGGGGCCGCACACCCATGTCGAAAACTTTGTCTTCGTCAATGGGTTCTCCGGGCACGGGTTTCAGCAATCTCCGGCGATGGGGCGCGGCACCGCCGAGTGGATCACATATGGGCAATACCGCACGCTGGATCTAACCCCATTTCATTTTGACCGGATCGCAAAGGGCGAGAAATTCGTCGAAAAGGCGGTCATATGAAAACGCCCCCCAACGCATTCCTTGCAGCGATCGGAGCGGGGCGCAAACAGATCGGGCTTTGGGTCAGTCTGGCCCATCATTATGCGGCAGAAGTCGTGGCAGGTGCCGGTTATGACTGGCTGGTCGTGGATATGGAACATGCGCCGGGCGACGTATTGACCACGCTGGGTCAATTGCAGGCAATCGCCTCCTACCCATCGACGGCCATTGTGCGCACGCCATGGAACGATCCGGTCATGGTCAAGCGTTTGCTTGATATCGGTGCGCGGGGCATCCTGTTTCCGATGGTGCAGTCGGCTGAAGAGGCGGCGCAGGCCGTGGCCGCGACCCGCTATCCGCCGCATGGGGTTAGGGGCGTTGCCGGAGCGATCCGGGGAAACCGCTTTGGCAGGATGACAGATTATTACGCCCGGGTAGACACAGAAACCTGCGTATTGATCCAGTTGGAAACCCAAAGCGCAATAGATCAGGCCGCTCATATTGCCAGCGTGAACGGTGTTGATGGCATCTTTTTCGGGCCCGCAGATATTGCCGCTGATATGGGGCTGATTGGGCAGCCGATGCATGCTGATGTCTGGGCGCGGATCATGCCCGCTGCGCGGAAACTGATGGACTTGGGCGTGCCTGTTGGTACGCTTGTCACTGATCCGGGGTTTGCCGCGAAATTGTTCAACGATGGCTTTACCTTCGTCGCTTGCGGCACCGACACGGGGCTGTTGGCCAAGGCCGCCGATACACTTCTGGCGCAGATGCGCCAAACGACAAAGGAAACATAATGAAAAAACTTGTCCTGACCGGGGCCGCTGGCCGCCTTGGATCATATCTCCGCGAACCGTTGACGCGGATGTGCGACACGCTGGTGTCTACAGACCGTGCTGCCGAGATCGGCAAACTCTATTCCGGCGAAACCTATGTGCAGGCCGATCTGACCGACCTTGCCGCGATGGAGGAGATACTCAAAGACGCTGATATGGTTGTTCATTTCGGTGCCATCGGGGACGAGGCTGCGTGGGACGACATCCTACAATCCAACATCGTCGGTGCCTATAATGTGTGGGAAGCGGCCTACCGCAACGGGGTCAAGCGGGTGGTTTATGCCAGTTCTGTGCATGCGGTTGGGATGCATCTGAAAACCGATACCATCGGCCTTGATGCGCCGCACCGGCCCGACACCTATTACGGGCTTGCAAAGTGTTTTTGCGAAGACCTTGCCAGCCTCTATTGGGACAAGCGCGGCGTGGAATCTGTGTGTATGCGGATATTTTCGTGTGCGCAGGCCAATAATGCCCGCAGTATCGGCACTTGGCTGTCGTATGATGACCTGATCCATTTGGTGGAACGTGCGATCGACAGTCCTGTCGTGGGGTTTACGGTCGTCTATGGAATCTCGGACAATGACCGGGCGGTCGTGGATAATTCCAAGGCCGGGCATCTTGGTTATCGGCCAAAGGACAACGCGGAACAATTCGCTAAAGCGGTCTTTGCGGCTACCCCGCCGCTGGACAACAAGGACCTTGCCAATCTGTGTATTGGCGGCCCTTTTGCGACGGTCGAGCTGGGCAATTCTGGCGTGGCAACGATGGGCGTGGTGGATGATCGCAAAACAACCTGATTTGCAGGTCGCCCGCGCCGGGACGTGGCAATCTGCGGTTTGAATGCATTGAAAGGTTTTCGTTTTGGTGGTGGCCTGCCGACGGTCGGTTCGGTTTTGCCGATCCGGCCTGATGCGCCCACTATTGCTGCGCGGCGGTTGCTGCGCCTCTGTTGTTATATGTCGTCATATTCTGTGCCAGTGCCGCCGCCGACATCGGCTGTGAAAAGAAGTAGCCCTGCAATTCGTCACAGCCTTTTTCGCGCAAGATTATGGCTTTTTCTTCACTGTCGACGCCTTCGGCAATGACTCTGGCATTCATCGAACGTGCCAGTTCGATGATCGACGACACCATTTGACCTGCCCGTTCACTTTTTCCCAGCGGAGAGATAATTCTTCGGTCAATTTTCAAGGAGTCCGGTTCGATGCTCAGGACGCTATTGATAGAGGCATGGCCAGAGCCGAAATCGTCGACATCCACCTTAAAGCCCATATCCTTGAGGGTATCTATCGCCATGACAAGGTGTTGGCTGGCATCTTCATACGAAATCGATTCCAGAATTTCGAAGACGTAGCCTTTCCGTTTCTCATGAGGAATCAATTTCAGATGCTGCAGGAACAGTGGATCAATGATCCGTGACGCGCTCACATTGAATGCGACACTTGGCAGGATAATCCCCGCCGTTTTCAGCACCGCGACGGCCCGTTCGGCCGCTTCAAAAATTACTGTGTCAAGTTCGGCTTCCAAGCCAAGCTGCTTTGCTATTCCCAGAAATTTGATGGGGCTCAGGACACCATCAATAGGATGCTCCCATCTGGCCAAGACTTCGACGCCCGATAGTTTCCAGGTGCGTGCATCATGTTGGGTCTGAAAATACGGAACAAATTCGCCGTCACCAAGTGCCTGCATAAACCGATCGGCAAGCGCTCTTTCTTGTTTTGCCGCTTTGCGCATATCATTCGAAAAGTTGACGATTTTCCCCCGACCGTCGGCCTTGGCTTGATAAAGCGCGGCATCGGCATTGCTGAGAAGTTCGCTGGGCGCAGTAATGCTGGGGTCGCCGATGGCGATGCCAAAACTGGCCCCAAAAATACATCGCTTTTTGCCATAGCTCACCGGATGTTTGATGGCATGAAGCAGACGCGAGGCGAGTATTGTGGCGTCCTGCAATTGGGTGCCGGGTGCGCAAAGCACGACAAATTCGTCACCGCCAACGCGGGCTGGCAAATCATCCTCGCGTGTGTGTTCGGTCAGCAGTTTTGCGACGATGCGCAGCACATGGTCACCAGCCAGCATCATGGCCAAGCACATCATTGACCTGTTTGAACCGATCCAGATCAATACGGATCAGCGATGCTGGGCCGATTTCCATCTGCGCGTGTAGCGCGACATCAAGCTGTCGCCTGTTGGCCAGCCCTGTCAACGGGTCGGTCAGCGATTGCCGTTCAACGGCGTCTTTGGCTTTCTTGAGCGTTCGCGTGTATTCACGCTGCTTTCTGGCATTGCGTACCGCGTCGGTAATGTTTGTGCGGGTAATGACCTGATCACCAAACTCCGTCTGACTGAACCGCACCAAGACATGTCGGTCGTCTGAAATTTCCAACTGTACATCATCATGGTCAGACCGCATCTGCAGCACGTGCCCCGAAACGAAATCAGCCGTGTCGAGACCGTTTGTCTGGTAAAAACCCTTGTCCGCCGCGTCATTCATGATCTCGATGGCTGTCATGCCGTCGCGGATGAACGCGGGGTTCGGATGTGACAGTTCCCGATACCGATCATTGCAGGTCAGAAGAACCCTCTCCTTGTTGAAAAGCGCAAAACCATCAGACGATGCCTGTATGGCAAGCGAAAACCGCTGCGCCATGCGCTGCATTTCGATCGTTTGGTCGGATTGCGACCGCCACGCCCGGACAAGTTTCGCCGCGACCAGACTGAATAACAGCCCTAACCCGGTGCTCGCGATTAGTGTCGATATCTTGACCAGCAGGCCCAGCTTGCCTTCGATGATGTCGACAAAAGGTTGAAATGCAAAACTGTCCTCCCGCATCCGCAGCAATCCGCGTTTGAAGTAGAAGACAAGGTAGGGGGTCGTTTGCACAATGTGCCGGGCATCATTACTTTCGATCAGCCCGTTGAGGCGCGCCAAAAGCAGTTCAGAGGTTCTGATATCATACTTGCAGATATCCAGCGCAGATCCAACGCCAAGCCAGTGAAACGCTCTGGTTTCGAGTGCCGACAGGTTTGCGACACACCAGATTGCCTGTGCCTGTGCGGCTGCAACATGCGCGCGCAGCACTTCTATTTCGGATTTCTCCAATTTGGGATGTTCTTCGAGATAGTCCATGGCGCGTTGCGTTTCGCTCAGATGGATAAAGTTGTTCTTGCGGTATTCGCTGGCAAGTTTCAAGTAGTGATAGCCAAGAAATGCGATCCCTGTTGAAAGAAGCAGGATCGCCGCAAACAGGCCGAGCATTCTTGTAAGCGCCATTTTTTGCTCTGCCATCTATGATTAAGCTAAAATTACATTACTCTCCCTATACGGTATGTATTGATGGGCGGTAAAAATATCTCAGCGGTCTTGCGGCAGGTTATGATTTGCGGCCTTGCCCTGACTTGATCCCCAACAGGATCAATGCCACGCCTGTCACCTGCGCCCACAGGTTGCCGGGTGTGCCGGTCATGATATCCAGCGCCACACCAGAAATCATCTGACCGGCAATGATCAGGATGGCGGTTTGCGCGGCCCCGAGCCGGGAAATGAGCCAGCTGCCAGCCGCGATGAAAACCATCCCGACGGGGCCGCCCAAGAAGGCCCACCATGGGGCCGCCTGCGGTTGCCCGGCAAACAGCCCGCCGAACAGCAGGGCGGCAAAGCTGAGGAACGTCAGCCCCACGACATGATTCCACAATGACGACTCCGTCGCGGATGTCGATAACGCCAGCCGACCGTTTATCTGGCGTGACAGCGACACCAGCACACCGGCAAGTATCGCAAGACCGGCAAGCCAGATCATGCGCCGCGCCCAAAGAAGATCAGGATCATGCTGCCAGCGATGATCAGGGCCAAAGATTTATACTCCTGTCGCCCCGGCAGCCGCTTGGGTAATCCAAACAGCCCGCGCATATCGGCAAACAGGCTGAATATCATCTGCCCGACAAGTCCCAGCGCGATGGTCCCTGACAGAGCCAGGGCCGTGTTCACAGTGAAAGACGTCAGCATGACGGTGAATGCCCCTGATACGCCGCCCAGATAGGTCCAGATGGGTGGGCGCGCCATCGCGGCGCGTCTTGGTCTGAGGACCGCCAGCATGATCAGGGCCGCGCACGTCCCGGTCAGGTGCGGTATCCACGATGCAAAAAGTAGTGAGCCGTAAATCGCCAAAATGCCGTTAAATTGCACCATCAGTGTTATCAGGCCGCCAGCGGCAACGGCCGCAGCAAAATGGTAGAACCGGGGTGGAGGCATGTCGGACATGACCGTTCATGTCTAGGTTTCTGGCCCCACGCGCAATCCGTGTTGGGCACGGATGCTGCCAAAATGCTGCATTTTGTGCTGTGGCCGCGATGTTTTGATCCGTCGCAGCTGGGTCACCACCGCTTTGTGATCGCCGCGCAAGTACATTGCGGCATGTCTGACAACCCATGCCGGCAGGACATCTATCGCATAGGCAAAAAGAACGATGCGCTGCTCTGCCTGTGTCAGGGCCTCGAATGGGAGGGTGCAGTTTTGTTTGCGCATCAGGTCAACCGCCAGCGGCATCAACGCCGAACCGGCAAGGTCGGTTGCACCAATCTCCGGTGCAACCGCGCTTTCTGCGATCGCCGATTGAAAAGCGGCGGTCACTCCTCGCTTGAGGCGGTTGAACTTGCGTCTCACCACATAGTCAAGCGTGAGCCACACCGCCGCCACACTGATTAACAAAATACTAACAAAAAGGGGCATCTTTGAACCTCATTAACGCCCCAAGGCCTGATATAGCCCCTCGGTGTGGTTACATTTAGACATAAACTGTGCATTACTGCGACACTTGTAAAACGCCACATGACCAGCTTTGGAATAGAGCGTTGACAGGGCGGGATTCCTGCTTATAAGCCCAACATTCATTGGTGTTGGTGGACTGCGCAAGCAGAACCCTGTCGTCCCGGCAAAATCCGGGGAAAGGACAACGCCCTTCATCACATACAGAAGGAGATCAGCGTATGACTAAACGTACCGCTGCCAAACATAAAATTGACCGTCGGATGGGTGAAAACATCTGGGGTCGGCCGAAATCCCCCGTTAATCGTCGTGAATATGGCCCCGGTCAGCACGGCCAGCGCCGCAAAGGCAAGATCTCGGACTTCGGGATACAGCTGCGTGCCAAGCAGAAGCTCAAGGGCTATTACGGCGACCTGACTGAAAAGCAATTCCGCCGCATTTATGGCGAAGCTGAACGCGTCAAGGGTGACACCGGTGAGAACCTTATTGGTCTGCTCGAGCGTCGCCTGGATGCTGTCGTATACCGCGCCAAATTCGTGCCGACTGTTTTCGCAGCCCGTCAGTTTGTGAACCACGGCCACGTGACCGTGAACGGCCAGCGTGTGAACATCCCATCCTACCGGGTCAAAGAGGGCGACGTGATCGAAGTCCGTCAGAAGTCCAAGCAGATGGAACTGGTCCTTGTGGCAAGCCAACTGCCAGAGCGCGATGTGCCTGATTACATGGATGTTGATCACTCGAAGATGATTGCGACATTCGTGCGCACACCGGGTCTGGGCGACGTGCCGTACCCAGTGACGATGGAACCAAATCTGGTTGTCGAATTCTACGCCAAGAACTAAGCCGTTCCGGGTATTGATTTGCAGAAGGCCGCGCCGTTTGGCGCGGCCTTTTTGTTTGGCGTTTCATGGGTTCGGGCCGCCGTTGCTGCTGCACAATGGCCCATGGCTCAGAAACGCACGGCGCGTTCTGGCGTGAGGCGATATACCTCTGCGGTAAGTTGACTGGCCTGCATGAACCGCGCGATCGTGCCAAACGTAGCAGTCGCCACGACGGGCCCGTGATCCACCGTTGTCAGCGCGGCGGACGCGATCGTCGCAAGCGACCGCTTCAACCCGTTCACGGGAATAGTCTGCGGTGTGAAATGGGCGCCAATATCGGCCTTGATCTGGTTTATGTCCTGCGTGCCATAAATGCTTGCCATCAGCACGTTCAGGGTATGTTCGGTGCAATTCTGGAATTGGCGCGTGGCGGGGTTTGCCAGTACCGAATAATTTGGGTTGTGCAGGGCGGCGTATGTTGGGCTCGCAATGACGGCGAGCAGCTTGCGTTGCAGTCTTGGGTCGGGAATGATGATGCCTGCATCAAGACGGTGGGCACCAGCGAAGAAATCAGCAGGGCTGTCCTGGATCAGATCGCTGCGGGTCGGCGCGTCGGCCCGTTGATACAGGTTGTAGACGCGGTAGCCTTGGCCCGTGGTGCCATCCGCCAGCGTGATCTGGGAATAGACCCAAAATCCAACATGGGTATAGGTGACGCCATCAGGCAATTGGGACGGATCGCGCCCCATCCGCGCGACGATTGCGACTTGTGCGCCGCGCGCAGCAAGGTCTTGCTGGACCCGATTGGAAAATGCGGCAACATCGGCGGACGGCAGAACTGAGTCGCCTGCCTGACTGCTCCCCGCGACCGCAAATGCGGGTGTGATGGTCAATAGGACGGCAAAAAACACAAAAATAATACGGATCATCGTGATCTCCCTTGGCTTGATCAATCAAGAGTTGGCGGGCCGTTTGGCTGCACTGCGGGCGCGTGCGTGCCATGGTCGGCTGCATGAACGCCGGCACCAAGGGTGAGAGCCCCATCACCAATGCCTTCCAACGCGGCACCTGAAATCACCAGCGTCGATCCAAATACAAGAAGCGGGACCGCGATGACCGTCGATGCGGCGGATGCGATGGATGCTGATCCTTCGCTTGCGGCTTGGCCGCTCAGGTTAACGGACTGTGACGCGTGTTGGCTGCTGGTATCGGCATGGGATGCCGTTGCTGCAAGGCCAAGTGCGAGAGTTACGATCATCGTGCGGCGCATTTTCGTGTTCCTTATTTTATGAACTATGTTCAATTGATACGCTGGCCGTGGCTCCCTGTCAATATAAATGAACGATGTTCATTTAGTAGTGGTGGCCGGTGGGTGGGCGAGGGTGCCCAGCCCGCGCTATTTCGGGCCGTGCTCTTTTCATTTGGGGACGCGGACCAGTTTTCTAGAAAATTGGTGCCTCTGGCAGGGATATTTTTGCTCGGAAGAAGCGATATTGGCGCGCACTTTCGCTTCTGTCTGGTCAGGACGCAGACTGGGCGCTAGAAGGTGGCAAACGACATCGATTGGACGTGAAAATGGCTGACGGCATTCAACCGCAACCCGGAATTATGGACATAGCGCTATATGAGGGCGGTGTGGCGCATCTGGACGGGGTGAGCAATGTGCTCAAACTCTCGTCGAATGAAAATCCATTGGGGCCTAGTGACGCGGCAAAAGACGCCTTTTCGCGCGCTGTGCATAACTTGCACCGCTATCCTTCGACAGACCACGCCGGACTGCGGCAGGCCATTGGTGATGTCTGGGGCGTCGATCCGGACCGTGTGATTTGTGGCGTCGGCTCGGATGAGATCATCCATTTTTTGAGCCAATGTTATGCCGGTCCCGGTGACGAGGTGGTACACACGGAGCATGGGTTTGCTCTTTACCGTATTTCGGCTTTGGCGGCCGGGGCCGACCCTGTCGAGGTGCGCGAGCGGGAGCGTGTCACGGATGTCGACGCAATTCTTGCCGCCTGCACGCAGCGTACAAAGCTGGTGTTTATTGCCAATCCAAATAATCCCACCGGCACCATGATTGGCGGTGCGGAAGTTGCACGGCTGGCGGACGGATTGCCGCCGCAAGCGATCCTTGTTCTGGATGGCGCTTATGCGGAATATGTTGATGGCTACGATGCGGGCCTTGCGTTGATTGAGAGCCGCGAGAACGTTGTCATGACCCGTACTTTCTCCAAGATTTATGGGCTGGGCGGTTTGCGGATCGGCTGGGGATATGGCCCGCAATCAATTATTGATGTGATGAACCGCATTCGCGGACCATTCAACATGTCGGCGGCGGCGTTGGTGACCGCAGAAGCTGCGGTTCGCGACACGGATTATACGGAAAAGTGCCGGGTCGAGAACGCGAAGTGGCGCGAGTGGATGGCCACAGCGCTGGCGGAACTGGGCGTGCCCTCTGATACATCCACCGCGAATTTTGTGCTGGCGCGGTTCGCGGATGACGCCGAAGCTGCGGCCTGTGATGCCCATCTGCGCGCCGCGGGCATCATTGTGCGACAGGTTTCTGGCTACAAATTACCCTATTGCCTGCGTATTACAGTGGGCGACGAAAGCGCCTGCCGCCGCGTTGTGCACGCCGTAGCCCAGTTCAAGGGGGCCATCTGATGGCGGTCATTTATGAGCGCGTCGCGCTGATCGGCCTGGGCCTGATTGCATCATCAATGTGTCATGCGATGCGCCGCGCGGGGTTGGCCGGTGAGATTGTCGGCTATGCAAAATCGGCTGAAACGCGCGAAATCGCCCGCGAAATAGGTCTGTGCGATCAGGTATGTGATAGCGTTGTGGCGGCTGCCAAAGACGCGGATCTGGTGGTTTTATGCGTGCCGGTCGGCGCGATGGAAGCTGTCGCGCAAGAGATAGGCCCGGTATTGAAGCCCGGCTGTACCATCAGCGATGTTGGATCGGTCAAGCGCACAGTGATTGACGTAGTGTCGCCTCATATCCCGTCGGGTGTGCATTTTGTCCCGGCGCATCCGCTGGCCGGAACGGAACATTCGGGGCCGCGGTCAGGCTTCGCCGAACTGTTTGACAATCGTTTTTGTATTCTGGTGCCAGCCCAGGACGCCGATCGTGACGCCGTTGAAAAGCTCGCAGGGCTGTGGCGCGGCATGGGCGCGCAAGTTGATGAGATGGACGCAGAGCATCATGATCTGGTGTTGGCCGTGACCAGCCACACGCCGCATTTGATTGCCTATACGATGGTCGGTGTGGCCGATGATCTGCGCCGCGTGACCGATAGCGAAGTGATCAAATACTCTGCCGCGGGTTTTCGCGATTTCACCCGGATTGCAGCGTCCGATCCGGTGATGTGGCGGGATGTGTTTTTGAACAACAAAGAGGCCACGCTGGAAATTCTGGGCCGATTTACCGAAGAACTTTTCGCCTTGCAGCGTGCCATTCGGCAAGGCGATGGCGATCACCTGCACGATTATTTTACACGCACGCGGTCGATACGTCGCTCGATCATCGAGGCGGGGCAGGATACAGATGCGCCCGATTTTGGCCGCGCCAAGGCCAAGGACGTATGATTTCCGAAAGAATGGCCACTTCTGGTTGAAATGGTGCTGCCTCCGGCGGGAGTAGTTGAAGACATAAGAAGCTGGACGCTGAGGCTTTACCCCCGTTCGTCACGGTCCTATAAGCGCGTCTATGATGAATCTGATGATCATACGAATTACGTCCCCGGCGGTTTGAGCAATCAAACATGCCGGGAAAAGGTGTCTGCGTCCGCGCACCGCTCATTTCCTTGATTTCATGACTGCTGAAGGACGCCGCAAATGTGCGCCGAGACCCCTGATTACAAATCTACCTTGAACTTGCCGCAGACGGATTTCCCGATGCGGGCCGGATTGCCCAAACGAGAGCCTGAATGGTTGGCCCGCTGGGCGCAGATTGGTGTATATGACAAGCTGCGCGCCAAGGCCGAGGGCCGGGCGCCTTTCACCCTGCATGACGGCCCGCCCTATGCGAACGGGCATCTGCATATCGGGCATGCGCTGAACAAGATCCTCAAGGATATGGTGGTGCGGTCCCAGCAGATGATGGGCCGCGATGCGCGCTATGTGCCCGGCTGGGATTGCCACGGGTTGCCGATCGAATGGAAGATCGAGGAGAAATACCGCGCCAAGGGGCAGGACAAGGATGCCGTGAATGTCGTCGATTTCCGGCAGGAGTGTCGCAAGTTCGCCGAAGGCTGGGTCGATATCCAGCGCGAGGAATTCAAGCGCCTTGGGATAACCGGCAACTGGGACGACCCCTATCTGACGATGGCGTTTCATGCGGAACGGGTCATCGCCGAGGAATTTCAGAAGTTCCTGATGAATGGCACGCTGTATCAGGGATCGAAGCCCGTGATGTGGTCGCCGGTGGAAAAGACTGCCCTGGCCGAGGCAGAGGTCGAATACCACGACCGTCAGACCGACGCGATCTGGGTCAAGTTTCCGGTGGTTGGAGGCGGGCGGCCCGAAATTGGGGAGTCTGGTGATGGGATCCTTGTATTTTCGTCTGGTGGTAAGGCTCAAAACCTGACCGAGACGTATAAAAATACGTCTGTGCTAATCTTCACAACAACACCGTGGACGATACCTCAGAACCGCGCAATCTGTTTTGGCGCGAATATCACTTATGGCCTTTATGAAGTTCTTGAAACTCCATTAGAGTGCTGGGCAAAAGTAGGGGAAAAATACCTTATCGCCGATGCACTTGCAGCAGATGTGATGGAAAAGGCGCGGCTTGAGCAAGGCATGTTCCGTCGTTTGCACACCGTGACAAGCGAGGCACTTTCGACATTCACCTGCGCCCATCCCTTGGCCAGCGCCGATCCCGAATGGGATTTCCCCGTGCCACTGCTTCCCGGCGGTCACGTCACCGACGACACCGGCACCGGGTTTGTGCATACCGCGCCCAGCCACGGTGACGACGACTATGCCATCGGGGTCAAGCATGGCTTGCCGATGACCTATAACATTCTTGATGACAGTTCATATCGCGCGGACCTTCCGTTCTTTGGCGGCGAAAGCATCCTGAAACCCAATGGCAAGCCCGGTGGGGCCAACAAGGCGGTGATCGAAAAGCTGAAAGAGGTTGGCGCGCTGATCGCGACCAAGCGCATCACGATTTCTGATGCGCATAGCTGGCGGTCCAAGGCCCCGGTGATCCGTCTGAACCGCCCGCAATGGTTTGCGGCCATCGACAAACCCGTCGGCGATGGCCAAGATACCTACGGCACGACGATCCGTGAACGCGCGCTGCGCTCTATCGACGAATTGGTCACTTGGACCCCGCAAAAGGGCCGTAACCGCCTGTACGCGATGATCGAGGCGCGCCCCGATTGGGTGCTGTCGCGCCAGCGCGCATGGGGCGTGCCGCTGACCTGTTTCACCAAGAAGGGCACCCAGCCAAGCGAACCTGATTACCTGCTCCGCAACGCCGCCGTGAACGCCCGCGTGCTCGCCGCATTCGAGGCCGAAGGCGCGGACACATGGTACAAGGAAGGCGCAAAGGAACGCCTTCTTGGGACCGACGTGAACCCCGACGACTACGATCAGGTGTTCGACATTCTGGATGTCTGGTTCGACAGCGGCTCGACCCACGCATTCGTGCTGCGTGACCGGCCTGATGGGTCTTCGGATGGCATGGCCGACCTTTATCTGGAAGGCACAGACCAGCATCGCGGGTGGTTCCATTCGTCAATGCTGCAGGCCTGCGGCACGATGGGCCACGCGCCCTATCGCGGGGTGTTGACCCACGGGTTTACGCTGGATGAAAAGGGCATGAAGATGTCCAAGTCGGTGGGCAATACGGTTGCGCCTGAAAAGGTCATTCAGCAATACGGCGCAGACATCCTGCGGCTTTGGGTGGCACAGTCAGATTATACGGCTGATCTGCGGATCGGGGATGAGATTCTCAAAGGGGTGGCTGACAGCTATCGCCGGTTGCGCAACACGATGCGCTATATGCTGGGGTCGCTCGCCGACTTTACCGAGGCTGACCGGGTGGACACCGCAGATATGCCCGAATTGGAACGCTGGGTGCTGCACCGGTTGTCCGATCTGGACCAGACCGTGCGCGAAGGCTACGCCAAATACGATTTCCAAGGCGTGTTTCAGGCGGTGTTTACCTTTGCGACGGTTGATCTGTCGGCGTTTTACTTTGATATCCGCAAGGATGCGCTGTATTGTGACGGTGATACTGAGCGCCGCCGCGCGGCCCGCACCGTGCTGGATATCCTGTTCCACCGGATCACCAAATGGTTGGCGCCAATGCTGGCCTTCACCATGGAAGAGGTCTGGCTGGAACGCTTTCCCGGTGATGACAGTTCGGTGCATCTGGAGGATTTCGCCCAAACGCCCGCCGATTGGCGCGATGCGGCGTTGGCCGAGAAATGGGCGACCGTCCGCAAGGTCCGTCGCGTTGTGACCGGCGCATTGGAGGTCGAGCGGACAGCCAAGGTCATTGGTGCCTCGCTTGAGGCGGCACCGACCGTCTACGTGACTGCGGATGCCGCCAAGCTGCTTGAGACCGTCAGCTTTAATGATCTGTGCATCACGTCGGGCATATCGGTATCAACGGACTTGGCACCTGCGGATGCGTTCCGTTTGGATGATGTTGCCGATGTGGCTGTGGTGTTTGCCCGCGCCGAGGGCGAGAAATGCCAGCGCTGCTGGAAAATCCTGCCCGATGTGGGCACCCATGCGCATGCTGGCGTGTGCGGGCGCTGTGACACGGCGCTGGCTGGTTAGGTCAGGCGGCGCTGCGCGACGCGCTGATGTCGCGCAGCGCCTCTGCGGCGATCCGGAACGACCGCAGCCGCGCGCCGTGGTCGTGGATCATCCCGGTCAGGATCAGCTCGTCGGGTCTTGTCAGACAAAACCAGCTTGAGGCGGGCTGATCCGTTTCGTAGCGTAATCGGATGACAAAACGCTCTCCCTTTCGCTACTTCAAGACGAGCCCAGAAATCATCCGGCTAGCGGTAATGATGTATGTACGGTTCCCGCTTTCGCTTCGGAATGTCGAGGATCTGCTGCACGAGCGCGGGATCGACGT
>Ga0208544_10000148_pt1 | contig 56985 bp, 63 predicted proteins | sample DEB08_DNA_9_FD_184526 | JGI IMG/M metagenome (GOLD analysis project Ga0208544, IMG submission 184526) | Aqueous microbial communities from the Delaware River and Bay under freshwater to marine salinity gradient to study organic matter... | ecosystem: Environmental > Aquatic > Marine > Coastal ... | reverse complement strand
CGAAAACCATCCGGACCGCACGCGCGCGCACCTCAGGCGAGTAGCGATTTGCCATTTTGCTTTTTGTCATAACCATCATCCTTACTTAAGTTGATGGTCTCCGACAAACTCGGGGCAATTCACAAGGATGGATTTGAGAGAGCAGGCATTGAGCGCCAATGCCCGTGCGCAAGCCGCATCCAGTCTTTCCGGACCGGAGCCGCGCTTCAGCTTGAGAATACCGACACAGGCGCGGATGCCCTGTTCCGGTCTTGGCTTGTTGCGCAGGATGACCTCGACCAACGTGGCTACGTTTGGTCCTACCTTTTGTGCATCGGCCTGTACTCTCTCGGCGGTCATCTCCGCATAATGGGGATGTCTGGGAGGCATATGCGCTTTTACCGTCGTGTCACGCCCATCCTCTGGGCCCGCGCGCTGGTGGCCGGCGACACGATTTCCGCCCTGAAACGTCTCGATGGTGCTGGCCGTGATCCGCACCCAAAGCGCCGAACGCGCCAGGCCATAAGGGACGGAGTAGTAATGGCCATCGATGCGGATGCGTAATCTGCGCCAACGGTGACCTTTTGCCAATCGGCATGAACCTGGCGTGTCGGAGGAAGCGGGATCAGGGCGAGTTTGTCAAACTGCTCGAAGAGCTGCTGGCGGGAGGCGCCAAGGTGACGGCTGACGCGGGCATTCAGCCGTGTCAGCTCTTCGCGAATGGCCGCGTTCAACTCCTCCAGTGAGAAAAAACCCGATTGCGCAGCCGCGCGACAATCCAGCGCTGAACCAACAGCACCGCGCCTTCTGCCTTCGGTTTGTAAGGACGCGCCGGGAGGATGGCCGTTTGATAATGGCGTGCCAGGTCGGTGTAGCTGCGGTTGACGCCTGGCTCATGGAAACATGCGCGCACGACGGCGGATTTTAGATTGTCCGAGACGATCAAGGCCGGTGCGCCTCCGAAGAATTCGAATGCGCGAACATGGGCACCGATCCAGTCCGGCAGCGTCTGGCGCCAACTGGCTTCGGCATAGGTGTAATTCGACGCGCCCAACACCGCAACGAACAGCTCAACGGGTCGACGCGTGCCAGTGGCGGGATCCGCCACCTCCATGCGCACCCCGGAATAATCGACGAACACCATCTCGCCCGCAACATGGCGCTGGCGCGTGGGCGGTGACAACCGCTTCACCCACGCGCGGTAATGCTGGCAATAGGCGGAATACCCATACCCGTCATCAGGGTGACACGCGCGATATTCTTCCCAAAGAAGGCGCAGGGTCACGCCAGAGCGCTTCAACTCCCGGTAGATTTCCGACCAGTCCGGTTCCCCGAACGGATCAGCCTGCGCGCCCGCCACTTGGTGGAAAAGCTTCCGTTCAAGAGCACCCTCATCAAGGTTCTGAACATCTGGCCATGAGAGGCCCGCCTGGGCAGCACGCTGAATATAATTCCGCGCAGAACTCCGACCCAACCCCAGACTCTGTGCAGTCTTACGCGTCGAATACCCCGACGCGCGTAGTCGTAAAACATCCTTGATCTTGCGCATTGGCAATCTTTCCATCTCGCTCTCCTGCATCCTGAAAAGGACGCAGAATACGCAGGGTTAGATCGCCTCGCAGGTTCTGCTCAAAAGGGTGGCCACATGCCGTGGAATATTCAACTTAGGCGCGTTTTCATTGGGAAATTTCCGAGGGCTTGGCATGTGCAAAACGCAGTCTTGCCCATCTGGAAGGCACCGTTGTTGACCTTTCTCAATCAAAAGCGTTTCGCGCCTGAATGGCCGCAGGATGGATACCTTGGGCCAAATCGCGGCTGATCAGCCAAAAATACGCGCATTGCGCATTCCCCAATCGGCGTAGAGATCGGCCATGATCGTGCAAAAATACTGTTCGGTCGCAGTGAGCGACGCTTTGGTGTCTGCAATGCCACCGAACACGGTGGCCTCGTCCCCGATCTGGATGCCGTCAACATCGGTAACGTCGACCGTCAGCGTGTTCATGGAGACCTTGCCCAAGACCGGAGCAAGACAGCCGCCAAGCACGACGGCAGCATCAGGGTCAGCGCCCCGTCGAAACCCGTTTGCATAGCCAATCGAAAGGCACGCCAGCTTCCGGTCCTTGTCCAGACGGCACGCCCGGTCATAGCCGACCGATGCACCCTTTGGATAATCCCCAACGCTGACCACGCGCGCCTTCAAACTCATCGTGGTCTGAAACCCCAGTTCGGGCTTCAGGATACCATAAAAGATCGCACCGCACCGATACATATCGGTCTCAATCGGTTCGTCTGACACCAACGTCAGTGAACTGCCCGCATGAACCAGAATATCTGACCGTTCCAGCGCACTGTTTTCGATGATCCAAGATACCTGTTCCTGAAACAGGTGTGCGCTGGAACGCAGGTTTTCAGGGGTATTGCATGGGAAGTGGGTGCAGATGCCCACGATATCATTGGCCAGCAAATTCAAGATAGATCGGCAGGTCGACTGCCCGTTATCTGTCGAAATCTCGAGCCCGTCGCGCGACATGCCAAAGGCATTCAAGGCCAGATGGGCACGCACGGTATGGCCCGCAGCTTTGAGCGCCTTCAATTTTTCGGCTATGACTAGCGAGCTGACTTGTTCTTCTACCTGTGCTTCCAATGCGTTTTCGATTTCGTCCGGCGTGGCAGCGCGTACGCGAATCAAGCTGCCGTCAAACCCCGCATCGCGCACTGCACAAGCCTCTGCATTCGAGGTGATGCCGATACAAGTGACGCCCTGTGCCTGCATCAAGGGCACGACCTGCGCAATCCCGTGGCCGTAGGCATCGGCCTTGAGCACCGCGCAGAGCCTGCGCCCCGGGGGGACAAGTCCCAGCGCCAACGTCAGGTTTCGGGAAATCCGATCAAGATGAATTTCACACCAGGAGCCGGGGTAGCTGTCTGGGGTCATGATCCGAGCGGGCCCAACAGGCTTTCGACGATTCCACAGAATTGGTCGATCACGATGGGCAGCAGTGCATCGGGGAAATCATAGTCGGGATTGTGCAGCTGGGGCTGAGTTTCACCGGACCCGATGTAAAGCATGGTGGCTTTGGTCCCGTCATCTCCGATGCGCCCGAAATCCTCGGACCAGCGCATCGGCAGCGGCATTTCGTTGATTGCATGCCCCAGTTTCCGTGCGACGTCCCGTGCGATGGCCGTTGCATCAGCATCGTTGACCACGGACGGGAATATGTCGTGCCACTGGACGCCCACCCTAAGCGCGCCCTTGCTGCGTTCCACCTCGGCCAGTGCATCAGCGATCAAGGAGTCCATGCGCGCGTTCGACATGGTCCGCAGGGTCACCCGCAGCTCACCGTCTGCCGGCGCGATACCAAAGGTGGGTTCGCCCAGATTGGCATGGGTCAGCGTGGATAGTGCAAAGGCATCGTCTCCAATCTTGCCGCCGCCCAAGCCCGGCAGAGAGGTCATCAGCTTGGCCATCACAGGCGCGGGCGACAATCCGTCCTCTGGTGCGGCAGCGTGCGAGCTTTTACCCTCGAACAGGATCTGCATGCCGCGCGACGCACAATTGCCGGGCCCGGACCGCAGGCCAATTTCCCCCAAGGGCCGACCGGGCACATTGTGGTAGGCGAACGCGTAGTCCGGGCGGATTTCCGGCCATCTGCCATCTTCGACAACCGCCTTTGCCCCGGCGCCGGTTTCCTCGGCGGGTTGGAACAACAGGATCACGCGGCCTGTTGCTGGCCGCATCTTCAGCCGCATTCCGACGCCCAGCATCGACACCATATGGCCGTCATGGCCGCAAAGGTGCCCCTTGCCTTCGATCAGGGATTTATACGGCAGGTCGGACAGTTCGCGGATTGGCAGCCCGTCAAGCTCACACCGCAGCAATATGGTTGGACCGGGGGCGGCACCCGTGAATTCAGCCGCAACGCCGTGCCCACCCAACCCTTGCCAGATCCGGTCGGTGCCAAGCGCCTCCAGCTCGGCGCTGATACGCTGGGCTGTTGCGATTTCTTCGCCAGAGGCTTCGGGATAGCGGTGCAGGTCATGACGCAGCGCCGTCAATTGCGCAAGTTGGTCGGGGGCGAGGGTTTGCATGGTCATACCTTCAGAACACTTCGAACAATCCGGCGGCACCTTGGCCGCCACCAACGCACATGGAAACGACGCCCCATTTCGCGCCTCGGCGGCGTCCTTCCAGCAGGATATGCCCGGCCATGCGCGCACCGGACATGCCATAGGGGTGGCCAATGGAAATGGCGCCGCCGTTCACGTTCAAGCGCGCATCAGGGATCGACAATTTATCGCGGCAACAGAGAAGCTGGGCCGCGAACGCCTCGTTGATTTCCCACAGGTCGATGTCGTTCACGGACAGGCCAGCACGGGCCAGCAGACGTGGGATGGCCCGCACCGGGCCAATGCCCATTTCTGCGGGTGCGACCCCGGCCACGGCAAAGCCACGTAACGCCCCAAGCGGCGCAAGCCCGCGACGCTCCGCCTCTGCGGCTTCCATGATGATCAGGGCAGCGGCACCGTCGGACAACTGACTGGCATTGCCTGCCGTGACGGTCATGCCTTCGCCTTTCACCGCGGCAAGGCCTGACAGCGCGTCGGCGGTCGTGCCGGGGCGGTTGCATTCGTCCCGTTCAAGGCGCACCGCTTCCTCAAAGGTTTCACCGGTGGCCTTGTCGGTCACCAGCTTGATCGCCTCAACCGGGACGATTTCATCCGCGAACAGCCCGGCTTCCTGCGCTTTGGCTGTGCGCATCTGACTTTGCAGGGCATAGGCATCCTGGGCTGCGCGGGTGACGCCGTACCGCTGCGCGACCACCTCGGCGGTGTCGAGCATGGCGAGGTAATATTCGTCGCGCACAGATGGGTCATGGTAGCGGTAGCTGTTCCAATGCGCGTTCTGCACCAGCGAAATGCTGTCCACACCCCCGGCCAAAGTGACATCGACACCTTCACAGCGCACCATGTGCGATGCGATGGCAATCGCGTTAAGGCCCGACGCACACTGACGATCGACTGTCGCGCCTGCCACACTGTCGGGCAGGCCCGCAGCCTGAACGATATGCCGGGCCACGTTGATACCAGCGGACCCTTGGGTCAGGGCCGAGCCGAAAACGGCTTCTTCCACCTCGCCGCCGCTTAGCCCGGCGCGCGCCAGTGCCGCGTTTACCGCATGGGCTGCAAGGCTGGAAACCTCCAGGTTGTTGAACGCCCCGCGGTAGGCTTTGCCGATCGGTGTGCGGGCGGTTGAAACTATGACGGCATCGCGCATGACTTATACCTCTTCTGTGCCGCACCAATCGGCGATGAACAGTGCAGTTGCCTTGGTAATGCGACGCATGCTTTCCAGATCGACACGTTCGTTGAACCCGTGAATCGCTTGGGCGCGCGGACCATAGACCAGTGCCGGTGTGTCCGCATAAAGCCCGAAAAAGCGCGCATCGGTGGTGGCTGTTATCGCCTCGCGCTGCAAGGCCGTTCCACTGACGCTTTGGTGCGCCATATCCAGCGCCGCAATGGCCGAAGCCGCGTTCGCGGAACTGTCGCGGGACAGTGCGTATCCTTCTGCGTGAAAACCATGATAGACGACCTCGGGCAGTGAATTGCGCAGGAACGCGTTTTCGCGCGCCGCATCCATGATCACCTGTTCGATTTCGGCCTTGGCGGCGTCAATCGACTGACCCGGGAAGATCGCCATGCGGACGTCGAACACGCTCCATGCAGGGACGGAACTGGTCCAGTCGCCCCCCTCGATCTTGCCGATGTTGAGGTTCAGCGCGTGGTCCATGTGCCCGTATTCGTCGGGGCGGTTTTCCGACGCGTTCCAGCGATGCTCCATCTTATGCAAGGCGTGGATCAGCGGAAAGGCCGCCTCGATCGCGTTTGCCCCGGTCCCGGCATAGGCAACGTGGGTCGGCAGCCCCGTGAGGTGAACCTGAAACCAGATGACACCCAATTGGGCGGTGACAAGGTGTTCGGAAAACGGCTCTGGGATCAGCGCGGCGTCGGCGGTGTAGCCGCGCGCCAGACAGGCAAGCGCGCCATTGCCGGTACATTCTTCCTCGACCACGGATTGGAAATAGACATCGCCACCCGGAGCAAGCCCGCAAGTGGTGAGCGCATCAAGTGCAAAGAGGTTCGATGCCAGACCGGCCTTCATATCCCCGCCGCCGCGCCCATAAAGCCAGCCATCTGCGACCCGCGGTTCAAACGGCGGGCTGTCCCACATGTCCAGCGGCCCGGCGGGAACGACGTCGATATGCCCGTTCAGGATCAGCGATCGACCATTTTGCGTGCGGGACCGATGGATGCCGACGACATTCACCGCGTCGTCATAAGGACCCAGCACTGGCGAAAAACCCGGCAAATGCTGGATTTCGGCAATATCTATCTGCCAGCGGTCAAGCTCGTATCCCCGCGCGCCCAGTTCATCAGCCATGAACCCTTGTGCCGATTGCTCGTTTCCACGGGTCGACGGGTGTGCTGTAAGCGCGGACAGAAAAGCGACCTGCCGTTCAAACTTTTGATCGACAGCGTCACACAGGCGGTTTTTCAGGTCTTCATGCATCAGAATTCTCAGAATGTAGGCAGGGGCATATCAGGCACCACCAGCGGCGCGTCGGTTGCTGCAACCACGTCGGCGGCGCTGACGCCTTCTGCGATTTCAACAAGGACAAACCCGACCGCGGTGATGTCGATCACGGCCATGTCGGTGAATATCCGCGACACGCAAGCGCGGGCTGTCAGCGGCAGGGAACATTCCTGCTTCAGCTTGGCGTTTCCTGCACGGTCCGTATGGGTGGTAAGAACAACGACCCGCCGCGCCTTTTGCGCAAGCTCGATTCCACCGCCGACGCCGGGGCTGAATTTTCCGGGGATTCTCCAATTGGCCAGATCGCCTGCGGCACTGACCTCGAAAGCCCCAAGCATCGTCAGGTCAAGCCGACCGGAGCGGACGATGGCAAAACTGGTGGCGCTATCAAAAAAGGCCGACCCCGGAATTGTGGAGACATAAGCGCCACCGGCATCAATCAGGTTCCGGTCAGCCTTTTCCGGGGGCAAGGTCGGGCCGATACCCGTCAGGCCGTTCTCTGTATGCAAGCACACGGGGAAATCCGCAGGCAGGTGGTTGACCACCTTTGTCGGCAGGCCAATTCCCAAATTGACCACCATACCCGGTGCAATTTCCCGTGCGGCACGGGCGACCATGCGATCCCTAACGTCGGACAACGGCATACTCCTTTGACAGTTCACCCAGCTCGGTTAGGTGGTCGACAAATACACCGGGAGTGTGGACATCATCCGCACGGAGCTGCCCAAGCGGCAGAACCCGCTCGGCTTCGGCAATGACGCAATCGGCGGCCGTTGCCATCAAGGGGTTAAAGTTTCGCGCGGTCGCAACATAGGCCAGATTGCCAAAACTGTCGGCGCGATCAGCATGGATCAGGGCCACATCGGCGCGCAAGGCCGGCTCGACCACGTAGACTTTGCCTTGCATTTCAACAACCTGTTTGCCATCGGCCAGTTCCGTTCCGATCCCGATGTCGCTGAGAATCGCACCGATACCAGCGCCACCGGCCCGGATGCGTTCGGCAAGAATACCCTGCGCATTGAATTCCACCGCAAGCTTGCCTGAATTCATCAAAGCAATCGCATTGCAGTTCAGACCAAGGTGCGTGGTAATCAGGCGTGCGACCTGTCCGCTTTGCAAAAGATGATCAATGCCCATGCCGGGCTCGTTCGCATCGTTCTTGATCAGGGTCAGGTTGCGGGCACCATGGTCCACCAGAGCATGGATAAGCGTCATGGGCGTGCCCGGCACCCCGAACCCACCAATCATGACGGTATCGCCATCCTTGATTTCGGCAATCGCATCGTGAATGGCGCGTCGTTTGTCAGGCAGTTTCATACCGCAGGCCCAACCGGCAATCCAACTTCATCGGCAAAGGCATCCAGAGCGTCACGCAGGATCACCATCATATCTTTGATCTGCACTTCGGTGATGATCAGCGGCGGCGCGACAAGGAAATGGTCACCTGCCGTCCCACCCCGCGTGCGACGCGAATAGATGATCAAGCCGCGCGTATACGCCAGTTCGACAAGCCGATCGTAGGCGTTCAGCTTGGGATCGAGCGGTGCCATTGTGGCGCGGTCGGCGACAAACTCGAACGCCGTCAAAAGGCCCTTGCCACGGACATCACCTATGAAAGGGTATCGGTCCATCAATGCGCGCAATTCGGCCATCAACACCTCGCCCATGCGCGCGGCATTTTCGATCAGGCCCTGATCTTCCATTTCCTCCAGCACGGCCAGTCCGGCAGAACAGGCCAGAGGATTGCCCGCATAAGTAAAGCCATGCAGAAACCCGCCCGCATCCAGAACCGGCTCTACCAAGCGCGCGCTGGCGACGATGGCGCCCAAAGGCGCGTAACCCGCGCCAAAGCCCTTGGACATGGCCACGATATCGGGCGTGATGCCCCAGTGTTCAGCGGCAAGAAATTTGCCCGTGCGGCCCGCACCGGTCATGACCTCGTCGTAGATCAACAGCACACCGTATGCGTCGCAGATTTCGCGCACACGACCATAGTAACTGTCCGGCGCGACCAATGCCCCGGTGGAGGCGCCGCCGACAGGCTCCATGATGAAGGCCAATACGGTTTCCGGCCCCAACTCCTCTATCTTGTCGCGCAAGAGCTCTGCATATTTCAGCCCGCGCTCTTCCTCGGTCAGGTTGTCCCGATCCAGATAGGTCGCAGGCGCGGCAATCTTGGGCATCCCCTGCATCATCGGGGCAAATGGTTCGTGCAATGGGGCGTAGCCGGTCAGGTCCAGCGCGCCCAAAGTGCAGCCATGATAGGATGGAAAGCGGGAAATGACCTTGTAACGTGAAGCCTGACCCTGTGTCAGGGCATATTGCCGTGCAAGCTTTATGGCACTTTCCACCGCCTCGGACCCACCCGAGACAAAGAACACGCGGTCCAACCCTTCGGGTGTCATCGCCACGGTCTTGGCGGCCAGATCTTCGGACGGATGGGTGCGGAAATGCAGGCGGTAGCCGAATGTGGCCTTGTCCATCTGGGCCTTGATCTTGGCGAGAACGCGCGGATTGGAATGGCCGATATTCGACACCATCGCCCCGGAAGACCCATCAATGTAGCGTTTGCCGCTCTCGTCGAACAGGTAGATGCCCTCTCCGCGGTCAAGGAATGGGCGCGGATTTCGGGACTGATAGAACAGATAGGAGGGTTGGTCTGTCACTTGGCACCTGCAAGATGTTTACGTAAGAATTCCTTGGTCCGGTCCTTGGTCGGGTTCCTGAACACCACCTCGGGCGGACCTTCTTCGACAACCACGCCCTGATCCATGAACAGGACCCGGTCACAGACCGCTGCGGCAAAGTCCATTTCATGGGTGACGATGATCATGGTCATGTGCTCTTCGGCCAGCTTTTTCATGACCATGTTGACCTCGTCCACAAGTTCCGGGTCCAGCGCCGAAGTCGCCTCGTCGAACAGCATCAGCTTGGGCTTCATCGCCAGCGCCCGAGCAATCGCCACGCGCTGTTTCTGGCCGCCGGACAGCCGCGAAGGGTAATAGTCGATCCGGTCGAGCATGCCGACCTTCTCCAGCTGTTCCTCGGCCAGCGCATCGGCCTGTTCTTTGGACAGACCTTTGAGCATCTTCGGCGCCATGGTGACATTTTCGCGGGCGGTCATGTGCGGGAACAGGTTGAAGTGCTGGAACACCATGCCGATCTGCTGGCGCATCTCGTTGATATGCTTTTCATATTGCCTGTGCGGCAGCGTCTTGTTCACCTGCACCCCGTCCAGAAAGATTTCGCCCCCCGTCAAGGGATCAAGATCGTTGATCGCGCGTAGCAGGGTTGATTTACCGGATCCGGAAGGACCAATGATCGCGACAATCTGCCCGCGCTCTACAGTCAGACTGATATCCTTGAGAACCTCGAGTGATCCGTAGGATTTCTGAGCATGACGAATTTCGACAAAGTTTTTCTGATCGTTCATATTTGGCCCCTTAAGATCAGCGCGAGATTGAGATGCGGCGTTCTATTCTCCACACGACCCATTCCATGCCGAGGTTGATAACGTAGTAGAAAGCGGCGGCCATGAGGTAGAACTCGAACGGCCTATAGGTCGCGCCTATTGCCCGCTGTGCCGAGAGGGTCAGCTCACTTACTCCGATCACCGAGACCAGCGCGCTGTCTTTGAGAAGAGCAATCATATTATTACCGATGGGCGGGATCACGGCACGCACCGCCTGCGGGATCACCACCTTGCGCAGCGCCTGACCACGCGACAGGCCGACGGTCCGGGCGGCCTCCATCTGGCCCTTGTCCACCGACAGGATCGCCGTCTGGATCAGTTCCGAGTTATAGACTGCGAAATGCAGCCCCAACCCAATGATCCCGGCTACGAAAGCCGGCAGGTCGATCCCGATCTGGACGAGGCCGAAATAGATCAAGAATAGCTGCAACAGCAGCGGCGTGCCCATGAACACCCATGCGATCAGGCGAAACGGCAGCCGAATGATCCACGGCCCGTAAAGTGCCGCCACAGCGAACATGATACCACCGAAAAAGCTGAGCACCGCCGCAGCAAGAGTGATGCCTATCGTCCATGCACAGCCCAGCAGGAGGATATCAAGGTATTGGGGAACAACCGAAAAATCGAGGCCCATTGTGTTAGTCCTTCCGGTTCAGTTGATCTGCACTTTGCGGTCCAGCCAGGCGACGCCCCGGCCGGTCACGTAGATGATGATCATGTAAAGAATCCCCGCCAGCAGGAACATTTCGAACGGCTTGTAGGTCGAGCCGATATAGCGCTGCGCCGTATAGGTCAGTTCAATGACCGAAATCGCGGCCACCAATGCGGTCGCCTTGATCAGCATATTCAGGTTCACACCAAGTGGGCGCACCATGAGCCGCGCCGCCTGCGGCAATATGATCCTGTACACCGCTTGCCACGCGCTCAGCCCCAGTGTGCGGGCAGCTTCACGCTGGCCCTTGTCGATCGAGATGATCGCGCCGCGGATTGTTTCGGTCATGTAGGCCCCGGCGTTGATCCCCAGGCCGATGACGCCCGCCTCGAACGCGTCCAGTTGGATGCCAATCTGTGGCCCGCCGAAGTAAAGAATGAACAACTGGATCAGCGCCGGGGTGCCGCGAAACAAGCTGACATAGGCTGCACCCACGAAGCGCAGCAACGCAAAGCGCGACAACCGCGCCGCCGCCCCGAGCGCCCCGCAGGTGAGCCCAATCAGCGCCGTCAGAACCGACAGCAAGATCGTCACCCAGGCCGCCTCGAGAAAGAACGGATAGACCTTGAGCATCAGGTCAATGTCCATGTCACGCCCCTTTTTGCTGATCGCGCGAAAACGGGCGCATCGCCCAAGCCTGTCGGCGGCCTCTTTACACGTCAGAGGTTTTCAATAGGCCGCATCAAGAACAGATACCCCCACCACGAAATGTGGCGGAGGCAAGTTTGGATTTAACGGATATCCGCGCCAACCCACTCTTCAGCAAGTTGCAGGTAGGTGCCATCATCCATCATGGAATCAAGTGCCGCCTGCATTTCCGCGGCCAGTTCGGGATTGCCTTCGCGAATCGCGATTCCCGCGCCGAATGGTTCAGTCGTCGGATCAGCGAACATCTCGAATTCCTGTCCCTTTGCGGTCATCGCCAGAATAGCGGCGATTGAATCGTTCACGATGGCGTCGACACGGCCATTTTCCAGCTCTAGCAGAAGTTCGGGCAGGCCTTTGTAGGTATTGATGTCGTAGCCCCGCGCACGCGCCCAATCCTCGTGGGTTTCGCCCAGGGTCAAGCCCACGCGCTTACCTTCCAGATCCTCAAGGCTGCTGATGCCCGAGCCTGGTTTGGTAAAGATGGCGCGCTTGTCCGAATAGTAGGGGCCGACAAAATCGACGACTTCGTCACGTTCGGCCGTGATGGTCATCGAGCCAACGATCGCGTCGAATTTGTTGGCCAACAGGCCACCGATGATCCCATCCCACGCAGTGGTGACGATCTCTGCTTCGAGGCCCATGCGGCGGGCGATTTCAGCGCCAACGGCAGCGTCGAACCCGACAACTTCGTTCTGATCGTTCACAAAGTTGAAGGGCGGGTAGGCACCCGACATCGCAATGCGGATCACGCCCTTTTCCTTGAGGGTTTCCAGTTCATCTGCTGCGGCGGCGTTCAGCCCGGCGACCGCGAGGCCCGCAGCAACAATGACCGACTTCAGGATCGTACGGCGTAATGTCATGTTCATCTCCATGTTGGTTCATTCGATGCAGGTATTGCACCTTGGAAAATCGGCGGATTGCGCCCGCTCTGAACAAAACACTTGCATGACATCCGTCATTGAGCAAATAGATATCACACATCATCAATATAGATAAGATCTATGACCCTGCCGCACCGCAACCGTTTTCCCTGGAATCTAGACTGGAATTTGCTTCGCACCTTCATGGTCGTCGTCGAACAGCACGGCATATCAAAGGCAGCCGCCTTTCTCGGCCTGAAACAGCCGACGATTTCGTCTGCCCTGAAACGTCTGGAACAGACGGTCGGCAAGACGCTTATCATCCGCAAACCGAACGAATTTACCGTCACCCGCGCCGGTCAAGTCCTTTACACGGAATGCGCCACGATCTTCGGGTGTGTGTCCCAACTTCCGGCCATCCTGCACGAAGACAACGCCGAACTGCGCGGCCATCTTTCGATTGCGATCACCAGCTCGGTCATTTCCGAACACTTCGACGATTTCCTGCATCGTTTTTCAACCGCGCATCCGAGCGTCACGTATTCCTTTTCAGTTCACGAGAGCGACGAGGTCGAAAAGTTGGTTGTACTGAACCGGTCCAGTTTCGGGATTTGCCTGCTGTCGCGACTGCCCGAGACGCTCGAAACCATGGTGCTCTACAAGGAATACTTCGGGCTGTTCTGCGGGGCGCGACACCGCTTGTTCACCGCGGAAAACATCACGCAAGAGGACTTGGAAGGCGAGCCGTTCGTCGCCTTCCAGACCGAAGCCGAAGGCGGGCCGCTCGAGGCGATTTCGATATTGCGGTCCCGGTTGAACTTTTCGCGCAACTGGCGCGGGGTCTCCTCAAGTCTGAACGAAATCCGGCGTTTGATCATGTCGAACATCGGGATCGGAGCCTTGCCGCTGCATGTGGCCGAACAAGACGTCGCCGCAGGACGTATCCGACAGCTGCCGCCCTATGAAGACCTTCCGCAGGTCAGCATCTACCTGATAAGCAACTCCGCGCGGCGGTATTCCGAGGCCGAGGCCGCTTTTCTGCTGGCGATCAAAACTGACATGTCATCCTTCGGCATCGCAGAACGAACGTATGGAAATCAGCCGTTTCGAAATCGCCATATCTAGATTTCTGCGACAAAATGGGCTCTTGGAACAAGCGAACACAGACATCTGGGAGAGGGTGCTTGACCAAGCTGCGGGCCAAGGTTTCATTGGGATTTACTATGACGATTGTCCCCACGTCTTTGCGGAAGGAGCAAAGTCGAACAATATCCCCTCATGCACGATGCCGAGAAAATTCTACTTATCCGCTCGCTCACTTTCGGGGGATTGCCCGACCTCGGATGCCGTTGCTGTCGTACCATTGATCGTAAAGGTGCCATCATTGTGGCCATGAACACTCAGCGTTTGCACATGATCACCTAGCTGTAGCTTTTCACAAGGCTGGAGGCGATCAGCCCCCATCCATCGGCCACAACAAAGAACGCCAGTTTGAAGGGCAGCGACACGATGGCTGGCGGCACCATCATCATACCCATCGACATCAGGACGGCAGCGACGACAAGATCAATGATCAGGAACGGAAGAAAGATCAAGAAACCCACCTGAAACGCGCGCTCCATCTCACTGAGCAGAAAGGACGGAACGAGTACGGAAAGCGGGGCGTCAATTAACGGAGTTTGCGGGTCGAGGTCTGGGCGCAATTCGGCCAGCGCTGCAAATGTATCGTCTTGGATACGGGCCGCCATAAAGGTGCGCAAGGGGTCCATCGTGCGCATAAAAGCCTCTTCCAGCTCCATCGTGCCGTTCATGAGCGGGTCGATGCCGCCATTCCATGCTTCGATAAAAACTGGTTCCATCACGAAATAGGTCAGAAACAACGCCAAGCTGACGATCAGCATATTGGGCGGAGATTGCTGTAATCCGATGGCCTGCCGCAGAATTGCGAAAACGGTCACAATGAAGGGAAAACAGGTCACCATGATTGCGATGCCCGGCACAAGGCTGAGCACGGTGATCAGAACGAGTAATTGGACCGACCGTGTGGCAAGCGAACCATCATCGCCAAGGGTGATCGCGACATCTTGCGCCATGGCTGGCCCCGCCACGAGCAGCAGGGCCAGAGTGGCAATGCACCAAAACCTGGGCATCTTAGGTCAGATCGCCCGTGTCGGACGCCACCTCTGTCAGGCGCACAGCGAGCTGGCCCGGCTCACCCCCTTCCAATTCCTGAAGTTCGCCACGCGCGATCAGGCGGTCACCCACGTAAAGTTCGACCGGGTCTTCGATCCGTTTATCGAGGGGGAGGACCGCATTTTCGCCAAGGCTAAGCAGGTCACGCACCAAGGGACGTGCTTTGCCGACGCAAACCGATATTTCGATTGGAATCCGGTGCAGCGGGTGGCCATCGCCAGCAGTGTCGCGGTTTGCGGAGGTGTCATCCATGAGCGTTTGTCCTGTGTTCTGTGTTGGAAATAGCGGCCAGAGCGGCGTTGATGTGGGATAACAGGCTGTCGGCATCCAGAAGCGTTTCATTGGTGCCTTGCTGAATCCAAGCCGCGTGAAGCGTGAGTGCCGGGTCGGTCAGCACGCGCAACTGCGTGGGCAGAGTTTTCGTCGCCGCCTCAACCGCGTTTCTTTGATCAGGGTGGACGTGAATTTTGATTGGCCCAGCAGCATCAGCCGCAGCGGCATGCAGCAATTGATCAGCAAGCTGGCCTGCGAAGCCGGTTGCGACGCAATGCGGCAGGATTTTTTTGCACAAGGTCTGAAACAGCGGGCCAAGCGATTGGAGCAGCTGACTGCGTGCCTCGGCATAGGTAAAATCAATGTCGGCGATGGATTGCACAAAGGCTTCGGTCAACGCCACAGCATCAGCTTGGGCGGCGGCCCGACCGGCAGCGATGCCTTCTGCGTAGCCGTCATTGAAATCAGCGCTGGGGCCGCTGCGATCAGACACTATTTCTTCGAAGGACTCGAGTGAAAGGCTGTGGGACATTTATGCGCGCTCCTGTGGTGCCGGATCCTCGATCCAGTCTTGGAGAATTTGAATCGTTTCCGTTTCGCGATCCGCAATCATGCGACGCAGGCGCGAGACGGCATCATCGCCGCGGCCCCCCATGCCCAGCATTCCCATGTCGCCGGACATAAAATCATTCATACTGTTGTCATTGATCGCCATCGTCATCGGCGGAACAACGACACCATAGTCGGGCAACGCCTCGACGGTTTGCGGTGCGGCAAGAAGCCGGATCGGTGCCAGAATTGGACGCACCACAAACAATCCCAGGATCAGGGATACAACCGCCAGAACCGCAATCTGGATTAATTGCATCGTGTCCAGCGGCAGGCTTGCTGCGGGGCTGCTGACCTCTGTGCCAAGCGACGCTATCGGCTCAAACGCCATCGATCTGAGGGTGATCACATCGCCGCGCGCCTGATCAATACCAACGGCGGATGAAACCAGTTCTTGCAGGCTCGCCAGCTCTTCGTCGCTACGCGGTGCTGTTGTGACGGTGCCGTCGGCGGCTACGGTCGTCACGTCGTTAACCAAAACGGCAACGGTCAACCGACGCACGGCACCGGGCGCGCGCAGCAACTGACGCTCGGTCTCGGAAACTTCGTAATTGGTCAGGGACCGGCTTTCGGTATTTTCATTACTGGATGCACCACCCGCGCCGCCCGCATCCCCACTGGGCAGGTTTGATGCGACGGTGACATCGCCCCCCCCGCTGTCCGACGACGTGCCTGCGGTTTCGGTAACATCAGTGCTGATCGCGACCCTGCTGCCGGGGTCCACCCGTCGTTCGGTGATGGATTCGGTTTCGGTGACGGTATCAACAGAGATTTCGACAACCGCATTTCCGGCCCCGACGCGGGCGGCCAAAAGACGTTCTGCCCGTTGGCGGAGCGCATCTGCCCGTTCTTCACCGCCGGGCATATTGGCGTTGCCGTCCGCGTCAGACATCAGCCCGCCATCACCGTCTATCACTGCGACCAAATCTGGTGACAGCCCAGCCACAGCGGAGCCGACAAGATATTGCAGCGCCTTGACGTGTGGCCCGGACAGGGCGCCGCCCGCCGTGATCACCGTGACAGCCGCCGTCTGGACCTGATTGCGCTGAAACGGGCGCGTCGACGGCGTTGAGATATGTACCCGCGCCGAGCGGATGTGCGGGCTGGCCAAAATAGTGCGCGCTAATTCCCCTTCTTTTGCGCGCCAATAGGCCGCGTCAAACATCTGTGAGGTTGTGCTGAATCCAGAGAGTGAATCCAGCAGTTCGTAGCCTTGGCTTCCCATAGCGGGCAGCCCCTCGCTTGCCAAAGTCATACGCAGATTGTCGCGTTGCGTGGTCGGCACATAAATCGCGGTGCCGCGCACTTCGTAAGGCACACCGCGCTGATCCAGTGTCGTGAGCACATCACCAGCGGCGCGGGCCTCCAATCCGCCGAAAAGCAACGACATGTCTTTTGTCCCTGCGCCCCGGGCAAGGCTTAGCACAGCGGCAAAAACAGCCACCGCTGCCACGATGACGATTATTCGACGCCGGGCGTCAAGTGCAGACCACACGGTGCTGAGGCTTTGCAAACTGGTTCTCCATCACATTGGCGTTCTGCCTAATGAAGCCTGTCTGCACGATGAGCCTTAACAATCGGTTAGGGCTTGTCGGCTTATGAAGTGTTCCAAAGAAGTTCTGACAGGATACTGGATGACTGCCGAAGCAGACGCGCCCGACAATACCCCAAAGAAGGGGTCGAAGATGCCGCTGATCATTGGTCTGGTGCTGGCGCTTGTCGGCGGCGGCGGCGGGTTTTTTGCTGTGCAGACGGGGTTATTGGGCGGATCTGACGCGCATCGCAAAGGCGCTGATCATGCCGAGAATTCAGCCATACCGCAGGAGCTGACGGTCGCATTCGTCGCTATTGACCCTTTGATTGTCTCACTGCCCGGCAGAGCGGGACGTGACCATTTGCGATTCGCAGCACAACTTGAAGTCCCGCTCGCTTTTGTGGCGGAAGTTGAGGCGATAAAGCCACGTATCGTTGATGTGCTGAACGGCTATTTGCGCGCGGTAAACCTTGCGGAGTTGGAAGATCCGACGGCGCTCGTGCGGCTACGAGGTCAGATGCTGCGCCGGGTTCAAGTCGTCGCGGGCGAGGGCCGGATCAGAGACATTCTGATCATGGAATTCGTGCTAAGTTGAGGGAAAGATAGATGGCTATGATTGCGGATATTTTGCTTGTGGCAGGGGCGCTGGGTGCAGGGCTTTATTGTCATGTGTTATCGCGCCGACTGCGTCGTTTTACCGATCTTGAAAAGGGTGTGGGTGGTGCGGTGGCTGTTTTGTCTGCACAGGTCGACGATTTGACCAAGACACTGACGCGGGCACAGACGACCGCGAAGTCTTCGGTTGATTCTCTGGACGACGTCAGCGCACGGGCAGAAGCCGCCGCGCGACGGTTGGAGTTGCTGGTGGCGTCTTTGCACGATTTGCCAGATCCGGCGATACCGAAACCAAGCGAAAATCCGTTCTTTGTGCGCAGGCCAAACGGCCCGGAGGGCCACCAATGACAGCAAAGATCAGACGGCGTGCCGGCCGCGGCACGCTGCATGTCATCGGCGGGCTTCTGATTGCTTCGGCCATTGTCCGCGTCAGCGCGCATGCGGGTCCCGCGCTTGCCAATGGCAGGCAAGAAGAAACAATGGCCGTCACCGCCACGCCTGTAGTCGAAACAGAGACCAATGCGCTTTTGGCCGCATTTCAGGCGCGCGAAGCCCGCTTGGCCGAGCGCGAAGCGCAAGTGCGTGACCGAATGCAAGCCATGCATGTTGCCGAGGTTGAAATAACCGAAAAATTGGAAGCACTGCGCGCGGCTGAGACATCGCTCCGCGCGACGATCGCGCTGGCAGATACTGCGGCCGCGACAGATCTGGGGCAGTTGACTGCGGTCTATGAAAACATGAAACCAAAAGAAGCCGCCGCGCTTTTTGAAGAGATGCCGCCACAATTTGCTGCCGGGTTTTTGGGCATGATGCGCCCCGATTCAGTTGCTTTGATCATGACGGAATTAGAGCCGGCAACGGCATATTCGTTCAGTGTCGTTCTGGCGGGACGCAACGCAAACACACCAACACAGTAGCCGCTGAGACATCATTAATACCTTCAGTGTAATGATCACGGTGGAAGCCCCAGACCAGGCTTCGGTTGAATAAGGAACATCACTGAATGGTTGGTATTATTGGTATCGTGATCATCTTTGTGATGGTTTTCGGCGGCTACTTGGCGGCTGGCGGCAAAATGGGGATTATCCTGAAGTCCTTGCCGTTTGAGATGATCATGATCGGGGGTGCCGCGGTTGGTGCGTTTGTGATCAGCAATGACATGCCTGCGATCAAGCACACCGTCAAAGATGTCGGCAAGGTGTTCAAGGGGCCGAAATGGCAAGCACAGGACTATCGGGATCTCTTGTGTATGCTGTTTGAATTGATCCGTATCGCGCGCACGAATCCCGTCGCGCTGGAAAGCCATATTGAGGCACCCGATACATCAACGATTTTCGGCAAATATCCCAAAATTCTCGGCGACGGTGAAGCGATTGCCCTGATCTGCGATACGCTACGGTCCGCCTCCATGAACTATGACGACCCGCATCAGGTCGAAGAGATTCTAGAAAAGCGGATTGAGGCAACGCTGCATCACAAAATGCATTCGACTCACGCGCTGCAAAGCATTGCAGATGGCTTGCCCGCATTGGGAATTGTTGCGGCGGTCTTGGGGGTGATCAAGACGATGGCTTCGATCGACCAGCCGCCCGAGGTATTGGGAAAACTGATTGGCGGCGCCTTGGTTGGGACGTTCCTTGGCGTATTTTTGGCCTATGGTCTGGTCGGCCCGTTTTCGGTCAAGGTAAAAGCGGTCATAGAAGAAGATGCGCATTTTCATCAATTGATCCGCGAGGTCCTTGTCGCCAATCTACACGCACATGCGCCCAATATCTGTATTGAGGTCGGGCGCCAGAACATGCCCGGCCACTACCGCCCGAGCTTTTCCCAGATGGAAGATGCGCTGAAGGCAACCAAACAGGATGCGGCATGAGAGCAATCGCATGTCTGTTTGCCTATCTGTGGTCAGCGGGGGCTCTATGGGCTGAACCTGTGCAAATCCGCACGGGAGAACATGCGCAGTTCACCCGTGTTGTTCTGACCATTCCTGTGGGTGCGGACTGGCAACTTGCGCGCGGTGAAGACGGGTATCTGCTGCGTCTGCCAGTCGAAGACGGATACGATACCCGCCGTTTTTTTAACATCATTCCACGTGATCGGATTACGAATGTCTCGCAGAGTATTGATTCGGGCGAGCTGAGCTTGGCCGTCAGTTGCGAATGTAGTGCTGATGCTTTTCTCTATCGTCCGGACACTTTGGTCGTCGATATTCGCGATGGAGCGCCGGATGCAGGTTCGCCGTTTGAAATTCTGGCTGGCCCGCGAATTGAACCGGCTCGTTCTGCCAAGCTCGCTAAGGAAAACACCTATGTGGTCCCCCGCAATCAACTCTTGCCGCTTATTCTGCCAGACTCTGGAATTATTCCCACTGCGGCGCCTGGGGCAGGCGATATTGCTACGACACCAATGGTGGCAAAAACCGAGCCCGAAGCGTCTACACCACTGAGTTTGGACGAGGACTTGAATGCGCTGGAGCGAGCTGTAACAGAAAGTATGGCCCGTGGACTGAGCCAGGGCTTACTGGAGACAGATCTGCCTCTCGGTGATGCCGTGGTGCCGTTGGATGACGCCTTGCGCGATGCTCTTGGTGTTGACGGCGCGCTCGCGCCGGGGGTCCGGGCCTCAACTAGTGTTGACCGCGCGGCCATTCCCGATGACCCGGCCATTAACGTGACACAAGAAGGTGCCACCTGTTTGCCCAGCGCATATTTTGACGTTGGCAGTTGGGGTGACGAGCAACCGTTTGCGGCGCAACTCAGTGCTGCGCGAGCCCGTTTGACCGGCGAATTCGATCATACGGAGGAGGCCGCCGTGACCAACCTCGCCCGTACATTCGTGTTTTTTGGGTTCGGGCGAGAGGCGCTGCAAGTGCTAAAGCTTGACGGAATCAACTCGCAGGAGCGGCGCTATCTTGCCGCAATAGGGCAGATTGTGGATGGGGACCCCTGGGAATCTGGATTATTTGCACAACAGGTCAGCTGCGCCACGCCTGCTGCATTGTGGGCTATCCTTGCATCAGGCGATGGGGCACTGGACGCACAGATGGACCGATCTGCCGTACTTAATGCATTCAAGGCGTTGCCGTTCGGTTTACAGTCTCATCTGGGGCCACGGCTGGCCGAAAAGTTCATCGCTATTGGCGACAATGATGGCGCGTCGCAAGCGCTGGCAGCCGTAGGGGGGGCGACCCCCCCCCCGATTGACGCCGAACTTGCGGAAACCGCATTGACGCGGGCGCTGGGTGAGCCGGAGATTGCCATGGCGGATTTGGCCGAAATCGCGAGTACCGATGCACGCATTACGCCCGAAGCCATGACAGAGCTTTTCGTCGAAGCCGTGAAGAGCGGCCTGCTGATCCGCGATGAAGATTTTCTACTTGCCGATGCCCTTCGATTTGAGAACGGGCAACTGCCCGTTGCAGTTGATCTCGCTATGGCCCAAATACGCGGCTATCTTGCCGGGGATCGGTTTACGGCGGCCAGTGCGCTATTGCATGAGGAAGCAGGCGCAATAGGGGCAGAACGGCATCTGGCCCTATCGACTGAACTTGCACATGCAGCGGTCGCGAGAATGCAGAATGCACCATTTCTAGAGTTTGCGTTTAGCGCGCTGCCAGACCAGATGGCACCAGAGACTGAAAACGCACTGGCGCGGCGGCTGTTGGACCTGGGGTTCCCGGATCGGGCGGGTATTGTGATCGCTGACAGCGTAGCTGGAGATGCGGCAACAGAACGATCATACTTGCGCGCGGAAATTGCACTGTCGATCGGTGCACCTGATCTTGTCAGAGCAGCACTTGTGGCAATTGACAGCGACCGCGCCACGGCACTGCGCCGAATTGCCAATGATGCGCTATCTGGCGACGCGGTCGTTGCCGATACATCCGCTGGGGTCGACACGGAGCAGAGCCTTTGGCGGCGCGGCGTCTGGCGCAACTTAGCGGAATCCGAAGATCAACTTTTGCAGGCGGCCTCGTCTGTCGTGCTTGGTCAAGAGGTCGCCCAATTGGACCCTGAAACGCCATTGGCGAACGGTCGGGCCCTTTTGGATCAATCGGCCGAATCGCGTGCGGTTCTGGATGACTTGCTGACGCGGTTCGGCGCGCCGGAACAATTTTGATGTATCGGGTGAAAACTTACGAATTCTCAACCTGTCGAACATAGCGTCTGGAAGCAGGACAGCAAAAAGGTGCGCGATTTCATGCATGGCAGAATGCCAATGTGGCCTAGCTCTCATGCCGGAATTGGTGTGGCTATTTTCGTGTTGTCCGTCATTTTGGCTGGCCAGGCTCGCGCACGCGCATCAGAGCAATGCTTGGCGGCGGCACAGCACGCTGCGACTGAAACTGGCGTACCCTACCCGGTGCTTTTGGCAATCTCGCAAACGGAAAGCGGCCGCAGGATCGGCGATACGGTACAGCCGTGGCCGTGGACGCTGAATATCCGTGGCGATGGGCAATGGCTGGAAACGCGAAGCGCTGCATTAACCTTGGCTCAGGCCAGCGTGGCCAGGGGCGTGACCCTTTTTGATGTTGGGTGCTTTCAGATCAACTATCGCTGGCATGGCCAACATTTTGCATCGCTTGATCAGATGTTGGACCCAGACGCCGGTGCCGTATATGCAGCCCAGTTTTTGCAGAAACTATATGCGCAAACTGGCGATTGGTCTGCAGCGGCTGGTGCCTATCATTCGCGCACTCCGGTTTATGCCGCGCGCTATCGGGAACGCTTTGATCGTTTCTACGTCGCAGCGCAAAACGGGTCACCCCCCGTGATGGCGGCTGCGACCCGAATCAACACATTCCCACTGCTCCGTTCTGGCGCAGGGCAGACTACCTTGGGGTCGCTTGTCCCCTTTTTTGAGGGAGGCTAAGACATGATCGGATTGTCACTACGCGACATATTCCAGCCCACGATCCTGCTCGCCCTGGCTCTCATGGCGGTGATTGTCATGATGATTCTGCCGATGCCCGCCTGGGTGCTGGACATCGGTTTGGCCGCTTCATTCGCCCTTGCTATCTTGATGTTTACGGTCACGTTGTTCATCGACCGTCCACTTGATTTTTCGGCGTTTCCAACAGTGCTGCTGGCGTCACTGATGTTGCGGTTATCGCTGAACGTATCGTCGACAAAACTGATCATTGGCGAAGGACATACCGGCACCGACGCCGCAGGGGAAGTTATCGCCGGATTCGCAATGTTTGTGATGGGCGGCAATGTGTTGCTTGGGGTGGTCGTCTTCTGCGTCCTGCTGATTGTGAACTTTGTCGTCATCAACAAGGGCGCCACGCGGATGGCTGAAGTGGGTGCGCGGTTCGCATTGGATGCGATGCCCGGCAAACAGTTGGCAATCGACAGCGACATGTCGGCCGGCGCTATCGACCACAAAGAGGCCAAGGCGAGGCGCGAACGCGAACAAGCCGAGACAACATTTTTTGGCTCGTTGGACGGTGCGTCGAAGTTCGTAAAGGGCGATGCCGTCGCGGGTTTGCTGATCACGGCCCTGAACCTGATCATGGGGCTGATCATCGGGATCACGATGCATGGAATGCAGGTCGGCCAAGCATTTGAAACTTATGCAATTTTGACCGTTGGTGATGGGCTGGTGTCGCAGATCCCCGCGGTCGTCATTTCTATTGCATCTGCCCTTTTACTGGCGCGTGGCGGGGCCACCGGGGCCACCGACTTGGCGCTTGTCGCACAGTTGGGCCGTCATCCTGCGGCGCTGGCCACAGTTGGCATTCTGATGGGTCTCTTCGCGCTCGTGCCCGGGCTGCCATTTTTGCCGTTCATGGTCGGCGCCGTCACCCTTGGCGGATGCGCGTACGCCGTTGCATCCTCGGCGCAAAAGGCAGCCCGGATCGCAGCAGCCGCGCCACAACCAAAAGATGACGGTCCGCGGAAATCATCAATGGGAGACATGCTGGACCTTGATGACATTCATGTCGAATTTGCGCCCGATCTTGTTGAAATGGTGCTTGATCCGGGAACAGGGCTGGACGCGCGGATCGCAAATATGCGCAACCATGTCGCCACCTCGTTTGGAGTAGTGTTGCCCGAAATTCGGCTTACCGATAACGCGGCACTGCCGCGGGGCTTCTATGTTGTGCATGTCCAAGGCGTCGAGCAGGTACGCGACAAGCTAAACGCGCATAAAGTACTGGCCCTGATGAATGATGGCGAGTCGACAGATATCCCCGGCGAGATGGTAAAAGAACCGGTCTACGGCGCGCCCGCCCGCTGGATCGACGCAAAAAATCAAGAGGCCGCAGCGTTGGCAGGGCTGACAACTGTGCAGCCAACAGAAGTGCTGGCCACGCATCTGCTCGAGATTGTGAAACGCAATTTTTCCCGGCTCCTGACGCTCAAGGCGCTGCGCCGCCGGCTGGATGAAATGGTCAACCTCAGCGATCCGGCCCGGGCCGAGGCAAACCGCAAGATGCTGGACGAGCTGATGCCTGACAAGGTGCCGGTCGATGTTTTGCTATCCGTTTTACGGCTGTTGTTGGAAGAGCGCGTTTCGATCCGCAATCTGCCCTTGATCCTTGAGGCGACGGCGGAGGGACGGCAACTGTTTCAGACGGTCGATGGGATCACCGAACATGTGCGGCAACGGCTGGGGTTTCAACTGGTCGCACAGATGCGCCGACCAGACGGGACAATCCCACTGGTGCAGTTAGCGCCAGAGTGGGAAGACACATTCACAACCTATGAAATCCGGACGGACCGTGGCGGCGGGGACGTGGCGCTGCCACCGGAAAGCTTTAACCAACTGGCTGACGGGATCGCCGAAAAACTGGGGCAGGCCGCAGCGTCGGGAGCCTATGCGGCGGTCGTCACGTCGATGAGGCGGCGCAGGTTTTTGCGGACGGTCATGGCAGCCAAGGGCATCATGAACCCCGTCTTATCGTTTGAGGAAATCGGAATTGATGCGCGCCCCGCTCTTGTCGGTTTGGTTCCGGCATGATTGCTGACCTACTGCCGCTTTTGCCGCTGTCGCAATCTGTTCTTTGGACGGGCTTTGCGGTTTTCGTGCGGATCAGCGCGATGATGGCCGTCCTGCCTGCATTCGGGGATCAGGTCGTGCCAATCCGGGTGCGGCTGGCGCTGTCGGTCATGTTTACGCTGGTTGTCGCGCCGACCGTAACGTCAGAAATCGGCCCGCTACCCGACGCGCCGTTGCAGGCAATGGCCCTGCTGGCCCCCGAGGTTCTGGCCGGTCTTTTCTTTGGAATTTTTCTGCGTTTCTTTGTCTTGGCCCTGCAAATCGCAGGCTCGATCGCGGCACAGTCGACATCGCTGTCGCAGATATTTGGTGGCTCGGCAGGCGTTGATGCACAACCAGCCATCGGGCATCTTCTGGTAGTTGCAGGAACGGCATTGGCGGCCATTTCGGGACTACATATCAAGGCCGCCGCCTATATGATTCAAAGCTACGTGATGGTGCCATTTGGGGTCGCGATGCGGCCGGAAGTCATGGCAAGCGCGGGTATGGCCGAAGTCGGGCGCATCTTTGGATTGGGTTTTACGCTGGCCGCGCCTTTCTTGATTGCATCGCTGATCTATAACGTGGTCCTAGGCGTCATAAATCGCGCAATGCCACAGTTGATGGTGTCGTTTGTCGGCGCCCCCGCGATCACGGCAGGTGGCCTTTTTCTGTTGCTGCTGACCGCCCCCATCATGCTGGGGATTTGGCTGGCCGCGTTTGGCGATTTCATGGCCGCACCGTTCGGGATATCACCGTGAGCGACGACGATGAGGGCGAAAAACAGTTTGAGCCGAGTCAGAAAAAGCTGGATGACGCCCGCGCCAAAGGCGAGATTGCAAGGTCCGCCGACCTGACGACGGCGGCGGCATATGGCGGCTTTCTTTTGGTTGGGCTGACGATGGGACCCGCCGCACTCATCGGCCTTGGCACAGCGTTGAGCGTATTGTTGGGCCAATCCGACGCGTTGGCACGGCTGACATTTGCAGGATCTGGAATGCCTCTGTCGGCGGGAGTTTTGCAGCACGTTTTCTTTGGTGTGGCGCCGTGGTTTGGGTTGCCTGCCATTCTTGCTATTCTGTGTATCGTTGCCCAACAGGCGTTCATTGTCGCGCCCAGCAAATTAGAGCCAAAACTGGACCGCATATCGCCACTGTCGGGACTGAAGAACAAATTTGGGCGCCAAGGCCTGTTCGAGTTTGGCAAAAGTCTGACCAAATTGATTATTTATTGCGTGATAATGGGGTTTTTTCTGGTCGCACAGATGGGCCGCATTGTCGGGTCCATGTATCTGGAACCAGCCTTGATCGTGGCTGAACTGGGGCACATGGTGATGGCGCTGATGATGCTGGTGTTTCTGGTCGCTGTCGTCTTGGGCGGTATTGATTACCTGTGGCAGCGAGCGGAACATATTCGCAAGAACAGGATGACCCGCAAAGAGTTGATGGATGAGATGAAGCAGGCCGAGGGCGACCCTATCATGAAGCAACAGCGACGCCAAAAAGGGGTCGCCCTTGCAATGAACAAAATGCTGGCCGATGTGCCAACGGCGGACGTGGTGATCGTGAATCCAACGCATTTTGCCGTCGCACTGAAGTGGGATCGTATGGCGGGTGCCGCGCCGATCTGTGTCGCCAAGGGCGTGGATGAAACCGCCGCCATGATCCGCGAACTGGCTTATGAACATGGTGTTCCCGTGCATTCCGACCCGCCTACGGCACGCGCCTTGCATGCCGGTGTTGAAATCGGTGGCGAAATTTCGCCAGATCATTACCGGGCCGTGGCTGCGGCGATCCGCTTTGCCGAAAGTATCCGGCAGAAGGCGCGCCAGCGATGACCGGCAGGAAAGACTTTGATGGTCTGGCCGAGCTGGCCGCGCTGCATTTTCGCGCCGCCCAAGCGGAGATGGCCGGTATTCTGGCGCGCGAGACTCGGCTGCGTCAGAATCTGGCACAGTTGATCGAGAGCAAGCAGAACCAAGCGCAAGCGCCGCGCCAATCCGGCGATACTGCGCTGGTCGCTGGGGCCGACATCCGGTGGAATCAATGGGTGGATCAACGCCGCGCCATCATCAACGCCGAGCTGGCACAGGTACTTGCCCTGAAGGAAGGCAGCCGCGCGAAACTGAAAAAGGCATTTGGGCGGGATCGGGTCACACAAGCACTGCAAGCCAACGCGATTGCCAAACAGATGCGGGGTCGCAGGCGGCGCGAAGCCTACGAATCCTGACGCACGATATCGACGATCAACACATCGGTGACCTGTACGCCTGCGATACGGCGTGCATTGCGCAACAGCTCGTTTCGCAGCGCGCGCATTGTTGTTCCGTTCGTAAAGTTCCCCGAAAACCCCCCAATATTGGCATGATCGAACATGACCTGCAAAAAGGCGTCACGCAGTTTGGGCTCTACGGCGAAGACCGCCGCCTGGCTGCCAATTGTGACCTCTAGATTAAGCGACATGACCACCAAGGCTTCCACGGCGCCATCTTTGACGACCGGAATGACGAATTGATTATTGAGCTTCACATATTCGCGTTCTTGTGTGATTTCGACCGCCTCTGCATCCGTGACATGGCCGTCCGTAGCAATGGGATCGCCGCAGGGATCGCCCTCGGCCAACATGTCTTCGTTTGGCCCAGGCTTGAGAAAAAGCCCCGCGCCCACCCCGGACCCGATGCCAATCAACAACAGCAAAAGCGGCAGCAACAGACGTTTCATAAGTAGCCCTCCTTGGGGTGATCAGAACGGCAGAATGGTTTCGAGCAATTGCTGGCCTGCGCGGGGCTGCTGCATGTCAGTAATCTGACCGCGGCCACCATAGGAAATCCGGGCCGATGCGATTTTGTCATAGGTAATTTCATTCTGGCGGGTAATATCCTCGGGCCGCACATAACCAGTGACGATCAATTCGCGCAGTTCGAAATTCACCCGCACCTCTTGCTGGCCAAGAATGGCAAGCACGCCGTTGGGCAGGACATCAGTGATCGTCACCGCGACGCGCAGCGTCAGCTTTTCATTGCGCCGCACCGACCCATCACCCGAAGACGAGCTTTGCGAGTTCAGGTCGACAAGAGCGGACGTGCTTGCCCCTTCGGGTAGCCGCGGATCAATCCGTTGCGGCAGACCAATCAGTTGGGGAGCACCTGCCTGTTGTGATGCGGAACGGGATCTGTCCGAAGAGTTTGATATCTCGGCACTATCATCAATTTCGATCACGACCGTCATGATATCACCCCGCAGCAGGGCACGCCGGTCACCAAGCAGCGAGCTGCGCGCGCCGGTCCAAAGTGACGCCCGGGACGATGGGCCAAGGGCTGTCGTCTCAATCGGGGCCACAATGCCCGGGTTAATCATGGCCGCACGTTCCATGGTGCGTTCAAGGGGCGTAAATGGCGGCGGTTGCCCAATCGGTGTGCTGGTGCATCCGGCTACGACAATCATCAGGGGAAGAAGTTTATGCATCATGCGTTCCTATTGCGACACGTAGGCGGCACCATCGGCACCGATACGCGCGGTCACCGTGCTGCGCGAGGCAGAGTTCATGACGCGGATCATATCGCCCGGCCCGGCCCGGCCCAATGCGCGTCCCTCGGTCGAGATGACCAATCCATTGCTTTGATAATACAGAGGGATAATTTGATTGCGCTCCACAATCGCCGGAAAACCGACGTCACCGGGCCGGATCGGCCTGCCCGCATAAAGCGCGACGCGCGCCTCCATGCCGACGATTTCGGCGGGGTCTTCGACGCTGCCGGGGACGCTGCGGTCGTGGATCATCACATCCTCGAGCATGATCATGGTTTGCGCCGGGATCGTGCGTGCGGCGACCACCGTGTCGGCCATCGCGCCGGGTCCCACTGCACATAGCATGACGGCAAGGCGGATCATCGCAGTTGCACCATCGCGCTGAGCATCTGATCAGCAGCGGTGATCACCTTGGAATTCAGTTCGTATCCGCGCTGCGCCTCGATCAAATCGGTGACCTCGCGCACGGGATCGACCGAACTGTCCTCCAGGTAGCCCTGGCGCAGCACGCCCAACCCATCTTCGCCCGGTGTGGTCACGACGGATGGGCCGGAGGCTGGTGTTTCCACAAAAAGATTGGACCCAATCGCCTCCAACCCTTTGGCGTTGGTGAAACCCGCCAGCGTGAACTGACCTAATAGCTGGGCGTCGACCTGATCACTGAAGTATCCGTAAATCTCTCCCTCTGCATTGATAGAGATCGAGCGGGTGTCGCGTGGAATCGTGATATCGGGCACGACCGGGTAGCCGTCCGAGGTGACGATTTGCCCATCGCCTGTCAGTTTTAACCCGCCATCGCGCGTATAGGCCGAAAGGCCAGAAGGCAGCGTGACCTCAAGGTATCCGTCGCCCTCGATCGCAACGTCAAGGTCACCGCCGGTTTGGGCCAGTGACCCCTGGCTCAGCATGACCGAAATCGCGCTCGCCCGAACGCCAAGCCCAAGCTGCACACCCGTGGGAAGCACCGTGCCGTCAGATGCATTGATGGTGCCCGGGCGCGACAACTGCTGATAATGCAGGTCGGCAAATTCAGCCCGACGGGCATTGTAGCCCGTGGTGTTCATATTGGCGAGGTTGTTGGAAATCACCTCGACCCGCATTTGTTGGGCGGACATGCCTGCCGCCGCGATCCTGAGTGCACGCATTATTGTTCTCCTTTATCGCCCGATGGATTGAATGACGCCACGAATGCGTTCATGTTCGTTATCAAGAAAGCTTTGGCCCAGCTCATAGGCGCGCTGCACCTCGATCATGCGGCTGACCTCAAGGATGGGATTCACGTTGGAGTCTTCCAGAAAGCCCTGCATCATGCGCGGGTCTGGCACCGGTTCAAACCCTCCGCGAGAATCGAACATAACACCGCTTTCACGGATCATCTGATTGGCGTCGCTGGGGATCACCAGACCGATCTGGCCAATCGGCTGGCCGCCTGCACTGATTGTGCCATCGGGGCTGATCCCAATCTGGCCAACGCCCTGCGGCACGAAAACCGGGGCGCCGCCCGCGTCAAGCACCTGATAGCCGTCAGCGGTAACAAGATCGCCGTTTTCATTGGGCCGGAACGCACCGGCCCGCGTCAGCCGCTGACCACCGGGGGTTTCAATCAAAAAGAATCCGTCCCCCTCAATCGCCAGATCAAAGGCGCCACCCGTTTGCGACAGGCCGCCCTGTGTCATGACCGTGTCACGCACGGCCGCATTCGCCATCGACAGCGATTCCGTGCCGGGGCCAAGCGCCTTGACGTGTTCGGAAAACATCACCCCTTCGGCCCGGAACCCGGTCGTCGATGCGTTGGCGATATTGTTGGCCACAGCGCGCATTTCCTGCATCAGCCCGGATTGGCGGCTGAGCGCGGTATATGATGCGTTATCCATGTTTATCCTCCGGCGATGATCGGAACTAAGGTGTTCTGGAACAAACCGACGAGCGTTTCAGACATATAGGCCATGGTCACCCAGAAGATGCCGATGATCGCGGCAAGTTTGGGCACGAACGTCAGGGTCATTTCCTGAATTGACGTCAGTGCCTGAAACAAGCCGACGGTCAAACCAGCTGCCAGTGCCACTGTCAGGATCGGAATCGAAATCACAAATGCGGTCCAAAGACCCTGGCGCAAAACGTCGTAAAACAGCGTTTCATCCATCAGACAGGCATTCGCAGGATTTCTTGGTAGGCCTCGACCACCTTGTTGCGCACGGTGACGGCGGTCTGTACGGCCAATTCTGTTTGCGCCAGCGCCTGCACCAATGCATGCGGATCTGCGCCCGCCGTCATCGCGGACATTGCGGTGCTTTCGCTGGCTCGCAAGGTTGACATGAAATCCTGTGCGACCCCCGCAAACGCACTGCCACCGCTACCTTCGGGGGCCATCGCCGTTTTGCTGGCTGCATAATTTTGGGCGACGAGTTTACTGATATCCATGATTGCGATCCTTAGTTGCGAAGAAGTTCCAAAAGCGCAGAGGACATCTGCCGCACCTGATCAAACATTTTGAGATTGGCCTCATAGCTGCGCTGCGCCTCGCGGGCGTCTGCGATCTCGACCAGAAGGTTCACGTTCGAACCATCATAGTGTCCGGTATCATCGGCGAGCGGATTGGCGGGATCATAAATCCGATCAAGCGCCGTACGATCCAAGCGCATCGGCCCGGTTGCGACGGCACCACTGCGGCTGCCGTTGGTGACCATTTCCTCGAACGATACGACCTTGCGGTGATAGCCCGGTGTATCGGTATTGGCGATGTTTTCGGAGACATGGCGCAGGCGGCTGGCCTGGGCTTTCATGCCGCTGGCGGCAACGGACATGGCTTCACTGAAATCGGTCATGGGGCCTCCTGTTATTTGCCAAGGCTGGTGCGCAGCACCGTCAATGTGTGGCGGTAAATGGCGAGCGCTTGATTGTGTTCACGGCTGACCGCGACGGAATTCAGCAACTCTTCCTCGAGCGATACGGTGTTGCCGTTGGGCGATGGTTCACCCGAAGACGCGGTGGCCCGGGCGGTCGCCATCCCGGATTCGGCGCCCGTCATATGGCCGGCACGCGTCGCCCGCTGCGACGACCGAGAGCTGCCGGTGTAGGCGCCTTCAAACGAGTTGACGTGTTGGGCTCGAAACCCCGGGGTGTCGGCATTCGCGATATTGCGGGCGACAACGGCCTGACCAGCCCCGGCGTGCCGGGCCATGGCGATGGCGGTCTGGAACAGCTCCAGTGATTTGTACATCGGGGATTCTCCCTCGTCTGGTTTCAACGAATGATTAAGCCTGATTCCTTAAGAAGAGGTTGTGGTTAACCAACAGGGACAGAAGATGACTCAAAATGTGTTCGACAAAATGACGGCTGCCGTTCAGGATTTACGCCTTATTCACAAAGTTGGTCGTGTCCTTGGCGTGTCGGCCGGCATGGTCCAGGTCGGTGGCCTTGCAGAGGCAGCACGCGTTGGTGATAGGGCGCAGATCTGCATCGGGGCGCACCAGATCGAGGGTGAAGTGGTCAAGTTGGATGTCGCCGGGGCACATTTGCTTGTCGACGGAACGCTGGATGGGGTGTCAATAGGGGACCGGGTAAGGCTGGATCCACCACCGAAATTTGCACCAGATAACGGCTGGATCGGGCGGGTGATTGACCCCGACGGGCGCCCCATTGACGGTCGTCCATTACTGCCCGGTACGGTGGCGCGGCATCTGCGCGCGGCACCGCCACCGCCACATGAACGCCGCGCGATGGGTGCCCGGCTAGAAACGGGGCTGGCTGTTTTCAACACGCTTTTGCCTATTGTGCAGGGGCAACGCATCGGCCTGTTTGCCGGGTCTGGCGTCGGTAAATCAACCCTGCTTGCCGATCTGGCGCGGGGTATGACGGCTGACGTGATTGTGATCGCACTGGTCGGTGAACGTGGCCGCGAGGTACGCCATTTTGTGCAAGAGATACTGGGAGTCAAAGGCATGCAGCGATCGGTTGTCGTGGCGGCGACGTCGGATCGCGCGCCACAGGTACGGCGCCGCTGCGCGTGGGCGGCAATGGCGGTGGCAGAACATTTTCGCGATGCCGGCCAGCAGGTACTATTGATCGTCGATTCCGTCACGCGGTTTTGCGAAGCCCACCGAGAAGTCGCAGTCGCCGGCGGCGAAAGCGCGAACTTGCGGGGCTATCCCGCCTCCACCGGTCCGGCGATCGCTGGTTTGTGCGAGCGGGCAGGGCCAGGTGTTGGTCATATGGGGGATATCACGGCTGTTTTTTCCGTACTCGTCGCCGGATCCGACATGGATGAGCCGGTCGCCGATATGTTGCGGGGGGTCTTGGACGGCCACGTTGTGCTTGATCGTGACATCGCCGAAAGAGGGCGATTTCCGGCCGTAGACCTGCTGCGTTCGGTGTCGCGATCCCTGCCAGATGCGGCAAGTAACCAAGAAAATAAGATGATTGCGCAGGCACGGGCACATATGGGCACATATGACCGGGCCGCGCTGATGATCCAATCGGGGCTTTACACATCAGGGTCTGATCGCAATATTGATTCCGCCGTTGCCTGTCAGCCGTTGCTTGAAGAGTTTCTGACCATCAAAGATAGCCGGGGCCACTTGGCCCATTTTGCCAAGTTGCGGCAAACGCTTGCGGGTTCCGGTAGCCGTATGAAGACAGAAAGCCGCGCTGGCCCGATAGCTATCTAGCGAGCAAACCTGCTGGAGGCTGATTGCAGAAGGGTCAACGCCGTGGAGGCACCCGAGCTGACGCTGATGGCGGCCGCTTCGGAACGGATCAAGAACAGGCGAACCAACTTTTCCTGTTGGTCTGGATCGGTAAAATCCCCAACGCTTTCGGTGCCAAAAATGGACTTTGACCGCTCTTTGAAAATGCCCAGCTGTTGGTCAAGGTCGATACTGGCCAAACCGCTGGGAAGGCCCAAAGCGGTCTGAAAGACGTTGCGCAAAGGCGCATTGCCCATCATGGAAAACCACTGCGCATTCTGACTGCTGGTACTTTCAACAATGTCTGACACGCCGCTTGCGACATTCAACGCAAGCCGAAGATCATTGTTTTGTTCACCAACGGCGCGTTCAAATTGGCGTGCTTCGAACCGGCTGACGATTTCATCAGGAAACGCAACCAAACCAGTCCGTGGCGCCCCGTCACCGCCAAAGCCAAAAGTGCGGCTGAAATCCAAGTAGCGTTTATCCGCCAAGCGGTTCGCCAAGGCATCATCCGCAGTTGTCCCATCCGCGAGGATTTTGCGAATGAAGAATTGACTGTTGATATCATCATCAAGACCAAACGCACCCAGCGCCACAGAAAGCAGATGACGATCATTTACGAGATCGTCAACAGTGCGCACATTACCGATCTTTTCCCGAAAGTAGTCGGTCGCGCGCGCTATCGGCTGGCTTTCCGCAAAAGCGGTTTGCTGTTTTTCCAGCGTTCTCTCAAGAAACCGCCAGCCGACATAGCCAGTAACAGGAAGGACGGGCTGAAACGCCATCAGCCATGTCCTGCCAGAAGACGAGCCTCGCGCGGTAGCAGACCGCGCAACGCTTTGAGGGCCCTGTAAAAATCGTTTTGCCCAGCAGCCTCGGTTGCTGCATCCAGATGAATGCGACTGTCGTCATCGCGCAGCGCTTGGCTGAGTTGTTCGATACCACGCAGAATCTGCAACTTTGCATCTTCTTCCGCAACGTCACCGGACAAAACGAGCTGGGCAATATAGCACACCCGCCGGACAGGAGTGTTCACTTCATCGGGTCGTATTGCATCACGCAAACGCAAAATATTCGCGTTGGGCGTGAGAATCGACAGGCGACTGCGCCTATCGCCATTTTCGATCACGGCACCATTGACCAACACGCGCTCCTTTGGATTCAACTTGAGGACAAGACCAGACATCATGCAGCCCTTTTACCATTTAAGCCGCGCATAACAGCCGTGTTGATGTCGATAAGTGCGGTTGCGTCCGCCTCGCCGCGCAATACCTTGCGACTGTGATTTTCGGCGAATTCGGCAAGATAGAACAACTGTGCACGCAGCGGACTGGGCAGCGCATTCTCGCTAGAGGCAACGTCGGCAGCCAAAGTTGTCCACATCAGCCGATTGTCGTGCAATGCAGCTACCAACGATGAGAAGTTAGCGGGGCGTGCCGTCGCCGCCTGATGCAGGCGCGCCGTTATCTGGCTCATCAATTGCGCCTCCACTGAGCGTTCCGTGCGGATAGAAACTTGGGTCGGGGCATAGGCTTGCCGGGCTTGTTCGATGACGTTCACGTGAGGTCCTTCCGGGACAATGTTGAACGAAGGCGCGGTTTTACCGCAGCGATTGGATCAGTGGCGCCGCATGCCCGGCGCCACTGGTAAAAATTTACCGGAACAGCGACAGGATTGTCTGCGGTGCCTGATTCGCGATCGAAAGCGACTGCACACCTAGCTGTTGTTGTACCTGAAGAGCCTGCAGACGCGCAGAAGCTTCCTCCATGTCGGCGTCAACCATTGCGCCGATGCCAGACTTCAGTGCATCGGACAGTTTTCCGACGAAAGTGTTCTGGTCATTCACCCGCTTTCCAGAAGCGCCAAGCGCGGCCGCACCGTCAATGGCGGTCGTGAGGAAGGCCTCGAGTTCGCCCAAGGCTGTCGCAGCTGTCGTCGTATCGGTAATGGCCGTCAAATTTGTGGCAAGATCAACGTTCGCCTCGAAATCGACGGAACCGACACTGATCAGCGTTGGTGTCGGCGCAGCGGTACCTACGCGGTCAAGAGAAGACAGGATGTTCAAAGAAGTCCCGCCATTGCCGTCTACGTCAGTGGCCAGAAGGTTCGCACCATTAAACTGAGATGCACCGATGATCGAGGCAACCTGTGCGGCTTTTTCATCCAAATCGGCCTGAATTTTAGTGAAATCGACGTTCTCGGATTGTGCCGAAATCGCCAACTGCTTCATCTCTTTGAGCGTTTCAACGATCTGTTCCGCACCCGCAGATGCGACCGCAATAGTAGATTCTCCTAGCGACAGACTGTCAGAAATCGCTTTGAAGCCCGCGACATCCGATTCCATCACCTTCGAGATGGCCCAAAGGGCAGAGTTATCTTTGGCTGATGATATTTCTTTGCCAGTCGAAATCATCGACTGGGTCTTGGAAAGGTCACCGTTGATGGACTTGAGGGTCTGGAGCGCAACCATTGCACTATTGTTTGTCAGAATGCTGGACATGATTCAGGGTCCTTAAAAAGGCGCTTTGCGCCGGGTTGATTCAGGAAGCCAAGTTTTCACTTGAGTTGAAACGTCATTCTGACGGTGATCACCAGCATCACTGTGAGACTGGTTAGCCGTTATGGCTGTGGGCCGACATTGGCCCGTTCTCACTGAACATTAAGTTAACCCTAGACTACAAATTAGGGGCAATTTTATCCAGTTTTATGCTTTTTTTTCCAGACCAGGAAGGCCCGTTACAACTTTGGCAATATGTCCGGACTGGTCATAGACATTGAGGTGTTCCCGCACGTTTTGCAGCGCGGTCAACCGGTCGCGCGCGGCGCCGACGCCCGCGATTGCCGCCGATAACAGCACTTGGTTTTCAGTCACCTTCTTTTGAATGGCGGCCAAATTCTCTGGGCTGATCGGCGTGCGGCCCAGCGCGTCAAACAGGCGTGCCTTGGGGTCAGTCAGCGCTGTGAGCGTGTCAAAGGCGGCCGTACGAATCGCAGATCTTTCGTCGGAAAGGAGCGTCAGAAATTGCTTGGTAACTGTATCAGACATCCATCCGCACCTTCATCGCTTCGAACAGCGATTGCGCCAAACCGATGCCCCCAGCCTTAACCATTTCGCGCGCCTGTTCTTCCCGCAAGAAAGAAGCAAATTGTTCCTCGCCCGCACCGCCGCCAAAGGTTTGGCGTGGCGCACCAACACCCGCTGATTTCAGCATTTCCGCAAGAAACGTCGCTTCCAACTTCTGCGCGGCATCGCGCAAGCGATCATCGGATTGGATATAGTCAGGCACGCGTGGTATGCTGCGCGGCGCAGGCAGGGCTGGGATCGTTGTCATCGGATTCTCCGTCGTGATCATTTTTCCTTTTTGACGGTGAGCTGTAAAGAATCAGTAAGTTTTCCGGGTCATAACAAACGATATCCAGATTCTATCGGAGAACCGATGATACCGTTACTTATGACAGAGGCCGCATTGGCGCCCAAAACCGCAGCAGCGGTGCCCGGTGAAACGCTGCTTGCTTCCGGTCAGGCCGCATTCACTGCGGTATTTGACCTACTTCAGGAAACCAGCGTGAATGATGCGGCTGCGCGCACGCCAGCGGAAGATGATGCGCCGGACATCTTGCCCATGGCTTCAACTGACGAGGGTGAAGACGGCGAGGAAATGATCGCTTTTGTCGCGACCGACGCCACGACAATCGAAAAGCAGACTGTGAATGGCCGGGATTGGCGCGTGCAAGGCCCACCGGACAAAGCGAAGGAAGCCGTGGTCGTCCCGCCAGAAACGGTGCTTGAAAAGACAAAAGCGGTGACCGCAGCGCCAGACGCGCCTGCGCAGCAGACGTCACGGCAGACGACATTTGCGCAAATGGTTGTGGAAGGGCGGTTTCCGACAGCAGCATCGCCCGCGCAAGTGGTAGCCGCAAAGGCTGTCGTGGTTCCGGCACCGTTACCGCACACCGATATCGCAATGGCCATGGCCATGGCCATGGCGGTGGAGGTCGCCGATGCACCAAGGTTACGACAAGATAACGCAATCGGGCGGGTAAAGACCGTGAACCCACCAGTGGCGGCTGAGTTATCCTTTCAGACCCTGACAAGCGGCAAAAAATCACCCTCCGACACACCGCTGCCCGAGCCACGACTGGCTTTGGCAACCTCAACGCCAGCAACCACGGTAATGGTGCCACAGACCGCTGTGGCCGTGGCGCCTGTCTTGTCCGCCAAGCCCGAAACAGATGGAAAAATGCATGGGCCAGTCGATCCGGTGTCCGACATCGAGCCGGCGCTGGCTGGTAGCGAACGGGCCACGCATACGCCGCCTATCGCCACGGTCACGGCGACCCCTGTGACCGCAGCCGCCGAAACCGCGCGGCACGTGGCCGGGCAGCTTGCTGTGGCAATCACGGGGAACGCGGGGCAGTCGACCGAAATCGCGTTGAATCCAGAAGAATTGGGGCGGGTCCGTCTTAGTATAACGGCTATTGATGCGTCAATTACCCTGCATGTGCAGGCGGACAGGCCGGAGACGAACGACCTGCTGCGCCGTCACATCGAGACGTTGGCGCAAGAATTTCGCGCGCTTGGCTATCAAAATATTTCGTTCTCATTCAGCGGCGGCAGTCAGGCCAATGACCAATCGGATCAGGAACCGCAGCTTGACGGCGGAACACCGGAAGCCGACCCCACCGAAACACAACAACTCACATCGCAACGGCAACCCAGCAGCGGGCTGGATCTGCGGCTATAAGGAAGCGACATGGAAATTGGACAAAGCCCTTCAGTTGGGCCGACTTCGGTGGCACCACCCACCCAAACCACGAGCAAGATCAGTTCGGATTTTGAGACTTTCTTGCGGATGCTGACGGTACAGATGCAAAATCAGGACCCATTGAACCCAGTCGATTCGTCAGATTATGCGGTGCAATTGGCCACGTTTTCGGGCGTCGAACAGGCCGTACGGACGAATGATCTGCTCACGGCGCTCACGGCGCAGATGAATTCCAGCGGGCTGGCGGAAATGGCCGCCTGGGTTGGCAAGGAGGCGCGTGCCGTGGCCCCCGCATATTTTGATGGAACGCCGATCACGCTGTCACCCAACCCCGCTCTGATTGCTGATCGAGCCGAGGTGGTTGTCCGCGATAGAAGCGGTGCCGAAGTACAGCGGTTCGATGTGCCAGTCAGCGCAGAGCCCGTTGAATGGGCCGGGGTCGGGCCGGGCGGATATCCATTTTCCAACGGGATGTATTCGTTTGAAGTGATCAGCTCATCCAATGGTGAAGTGATCATGCAGGACGCAGTTGAAGTGTACAGCACCGTCACAGAGGTCCGCGCGCAGGGCGGTCAAACCATGCTGATCCTCAGGGGCGGGGCGGCTGTTGCCAGTAGCCAGGTGTCGGCGCTGCGCGATCCGGCAGCTTAAATCAGGTTGCTGATCCAGACGCCGCCGCCCACCAATGCCCCGCCCAACGCCATCCATGACAAACGCGCAATGCGGCGTTGACTTTTGGGTTCAGGGGCGGGGTTATTCAGCCGAATCAATGCAGCCTCGGTCAGCCGCGGCAGTTGCGGGCCGAACCGGGCCAGCACCCGCGCAGTTTTGGCCAGATCGCGCAACAGTGCCTTTGGCCCGATGCTTTGCTTGATGTAGTCTTCGACGACCGGCTGGGCGACCTGCCAGATGTTCATATGTGGATCAAGCGAGCGTGCGACGCCTTCGACGACGACCATCGTGCGCTGCAGCAGGATTAGTTCGGTGCGGGTTTCCATGCCAAAGCGTTCGGTGACCTCAAACAGATAGCTGAGCAAGCGGGCCATCGAAATGCGGCTGGCATCCATGCCGAAAATCGGCTCACCGACCGCGCGCAACGCACGGGCAAATTCATCGACATCACGGTCTGCGGGGACATAACCCGCCTCAAAATGCACCTCGGCGACGCGATAATAATCCTTGCGTATAAAGCCAAACAGGATTTCGGCGTAAACACGGCGGGTGTATTCATCAATGCGCCCCATGATCCCAAAATCATAGGCGATGATATCGCCATTGGCAGCCACCTTCAGGTTGCCCTGATGCATATCGCCGTGGAAATACCCGTCGCGCAGGGCATGATTAAGGAACAGTTCCAATACCCGTGTTGCCAGTGCGCGCCGGTCGTGGCCGGCTATGTCCAGCGCGTCATTCAGCCCAATATTGGTGCCTTCGGCCCAATCGAGGGTCATCACCCTGCGGCTTGACAGATGCCAACGTATCTTTGGCACCTGAAACCCTTCGTCGGTTTCTGTATTGGCGGCAAATTCAGCCGCGGCAGAGCTTTCAAGTCGCAGGTCCAGTTCGCCCATGACCACACCTTCGAAATGGGTGATCACCTCCATCGGGCGCAGACGACGCGACGCGGGTGACAGAAGTTCAATCGCACGGGCGGCGAAATAGAAGGCGTCGATGTCTTTGCGGAACGCTTTTTCGATACCTGGACGCAGAATTTTGACTGCGACGGCTTCGCCGGTATCGGCCAGATGCGCCTTGTGAACCTGCGCGATTGAGGCGGCAGCGACCGGTTCGGAAAAGGAACTGAAAAGATGATCGAAAGGGAAGCCCAGCTCGCGCTGGATCTCGGCCTTCGCCTCGCGCATCGAAAATGGCGGCAGTTTGTCTTGGAGCACGCGCAGCTGCACGGCAAGCTCATCCCCCACGACATCAGGGCGGGTCGACAGTATTTGCCCGAATTTGATGTAAGCCGGCCCAAGCGCGGTCAGTGCGCGGGGTGCGGGCGGCACATTGACATCGCCCTTGTAGCCCAACCATTGAAACGGCCAGACTAGGGTCCGGAAAGTGATCCGCAACAGTGGCCCTGCGTCAAATGCGTCCAGCACGACTTTCATCGCACCTGTGCGTTCCAGTGTCGCGCCTGTCCGGATCAGGCGGATGATATTATGAGGACCGCGCAACTTACAGTTTCCAACCAGAATGCAGGGCGGCGACGCCCATCGTCAGATTACGATATTTGGCGTTTCCGAAACCGGCGGCCTGTACCATGCCCAAGAATGTATCCTGATCGGGGAAATTGCGGATCGATTCGACCAGATATTGATAGCTGTCCCTGTCGCCCGCGATCAATTGCCCCATGCGCGGAATAACGTTGAATGAATACGTGTCATAGGCTGCCTGCATCATCGGATTTGGCAGCTGGCTGAATTCCAGCACCATCAAACGACCACCGGGTTTGAGCACACGGTAGGCTTCGTTCAGGGCCTCTTGCGGGCGGGTGACGTTCCGGATGCCGAACGAAATTGTGTAGCCGTCAAATGTATTCGCCTCGAACGGCAAGGCCATCGCATCGCCCACCACCCAATTCAGGCTGTCGGACATCCGTTCGGCCTCGGCCCGTTTGCGGCCTTCGATCAGCATCGGCTCGGTCAGGTCCAGCACGGTGGCATGACCATGGCCCGCACGTTTGAGAAACCGGAACGAAACATCACCGGTGCCACCCGCCACATCCAACAGCCGCTGACCGGGGCGCGGGGCCAGCCAATCCATCATCGCGTCTTTCCAAACGCGGTGAATGCCCATCGACATCACGTCGTTCATGATGTCGTATTTGCTGGCAACGGATGAAAAGACGCCCTGCACGCGGCCTGCCTTTTCGTCCTCGCGGACGGTTTCAAACCCGAAATGGGTGGTCTTGTCTGTTTGGTTCGTCATCGGGGCTTGTCGTCCTTTGCATTGGTGCCAACTATAGGGCGCCAGCGTCGGCATACAACGCCGCCCGGATGATAGAAAGTCTGCCATGCCCGAATTACCCGAAGTTGAGACAGTTCGCAGCGGCCTTGCCCCCGTGATGGAGGGCCAGGTGATTGCCCGCGCCGACGTGAACCGCCCTGATTTACGCTGGCCGTTTCCCGAACGCATGACGGCGCGTCTGACCGGCAAACGGGTCTTGGGTCTGCGGCGACGGTCGAAATACATCCTTGCCGATCTCGATAGTGGTGAAACGCTGCTGATCCATCTGGGCATGTCGGGCCGTATGCTGATTTCCGGACATACCGTCGGCGATTTCCATCATGACCACCCTGCCCCCGCCAAACATGACCATGTCGTATTTCACATGCAAAACGGGGTGCGCATCACGTTCAACGATGCACGCCGTTTCGGCGCCATGGATCTGATGGCCACCGCGACACAAGCCGACCACTGGCTGATTCGCGATTTGGGCCCTGAACCGCTTGGGAATGGGTTTCACGAAGAGTACCTGATCGGTCGCCTAAAGGACCGGAATACGCCGATCAAATCAGCGCTTCTTGATCAGCGGATTGTTTCGGGGCTGGGCAATATTTACGTCTGCGAAGTTCTGTACCGGGCGCGCATCAATCCCCAGCGCAAGGCCGGTCAGATCAGCGCGAAACGGATCGCCACACTGGTGCCGCTTGTCCGCGATGTACTGTCTCAGGCCATCGCTGCAGGTGGGTCGTCACTGCGTGACTATCGGCAGGCCGATGGCGAGCTGGGCTATTTTCAGCATGTTTTCCAAGTCTATGATCGCGACGGTGCGCAGTGCCTAACCCCTTACTGTGAAAAGACGATTCAGCGAATCGTACAATCGGGACGCTCATCTTTCTTTTGCCCGCAATGCCAAAGATAGCTTGATCCGGCGGCGCGCTTTGTTAATCACTGGGGTCTGACCGACGGCAACAGGGACAGCAGCATGGCTTTTGAGACAATTATCGTAGACATCACCGATGATGTGGCGACCATCACCCTGAACCGGCCAGATGCGCTCAATGCGCTCAATGGTGTGATGTTGGGCGAGCTTTGCAAAGCGCTGGAGGAAGCCGATGCAAGCGACAAGGTGCGGTGTATCATCATCACCGGGTCAGAGAAGGCATTTGCCGCTGGCGCTGATATCAGCGGCATGGCCGACAAAAGTTTTGCCGAGATGTATACAAAACGGTATTTTGAGAATGAAACCGACCGTTTTAACCGCATCCGCAAGCCGATCATTGCCGCCGTCGCAGGTTATGCCTTGGGTGGCGGTTGCGAGCTGGCGATGATGTGCGATTTCATCATTGCGGCCGATAGTGCCAAATTTGGCCAACCCGAGATTAATCTCGGCGTGATCGCAGGCCTGGGTGGCACACAGCGGCTTTCGCGCTTTGTCGGCAAATCCAAATCTATGGATATGCACCTAACCGGTCGCTTCATGGATGCCGAAGAGGCGGAGCGCAGCGGACTTGTCAGCCGTGTTGTGCCCGCCAAAAAACTTATGGCCGAAGCACGGTCGGCGGCCGAAAAAATCGCGCAGAAATCACAGATCGCCACGATGGCCGCGAAAGACGCTGTTGATCGCGCGTTCGAAACTACGTTGGCCGAGGGTCTGAATTACGAACGGCGGTTGTTCCAGTCGCTTTTTGCGACCGACGATCAGGCAGAAGGCATGGCAGCGTTCATTGAAAAACGCGAGGCCCAGTTCCGGGACCGCTAAGTTGCGCGCTTTTTGGGTTTCTTTTCGTCACAAACTGCCCTAAGAGCGCAATCATACATGCGCGTGAGGCCCGCTAGGCCAGAATCACCGGTTCAAAACCCGGTCGGGCTTATTGCGCTATTGAATTACAATTGACCCGACAAAGGGAAAGAACACATGGCTAATACACCACAGTCCAATAAGCGCGCCCGCCAGAACGAAGCCCGCTTTCAAGTTAACAAGATGCGCCGTTCGCGGATTCGCACATTCCTGCGTGGCGTCGAGGAAGCAATCGCGTCCGGCGACCAGGCTGCTGCAACGGCAGCCCTGCGCGCAGCCCAGCCAGAGCTGATGCGCGGCGTGACCAAAGGCGTCGTTCACAAGAACACAGCTTCACGCAAAATGTCCCGTCTGGCATCGCGCGTCAAAGCGCTCGGCTAAACTGATCATTCCGGCCTGCCTTGGTTGGTTGCATACGTTGATAAGACGCGTCCCATGTGGGCGCGTTTTTTTTTGGAGTGATGGGTTTTTGCATCAATTCCGCGGCTCCACAGATTCTTTTTGACCAATCATTGAGTCAAGCGCGATGTTGTATTGATGAGGTCCCAAACCCCTTGCTAGTTTGCCCAAGCGATTCACATCGTTCCGGGGGGACATGGAGAGGATCGACATCTGTTGATGAATACCGCAGCGCAATTTTCTGCCGTTTTCAGGTTCACGATAGGTGTTGGGCTTCATGCAAATGTGGCTTGGGGCATATAGCATAGCTATGGTGCCAAGTTGTTTTGTGTCTGCGCTTGTGTCTGGGGGCTGCCCCCCTGTGCATGTGCTGCTGTTTGTGTTCTCATATTCTGCCGCAAGGTGCCGTTGTGTGCATCCTATTTGGATTAACACGCATGCATCAGGCCCAAGGATTTCGTGAAAGGCATACCGCCCGGGTGGGGACACCCCGGACGACCCGATGCCTTTTGTCCGATGTGATCGGCTGTTGTGTGACGAGCGTAGGCTCGGTTGTGTAAAAAATATTTTTAGGCGGGGCAAAGGGACAAGATGACCAACGATATCTGGGCAAGGGTTCTGACAGCGCTGAAAAGCGCCTTGGGGGCAAATAATTTCTCGAACTGGATCGAACCACTTGAGTTTTCGCAACTAACAGGTGGTGTCGCGACATTTAATGTACCGACCAACTTTATTGGCAACTACGTATCCCAGAATTTTGGGGATCAGATTATTTACCACCTCAACAAACACGGTGAAGATGTGCAGCGACTGCAGTTCGCAGTGCCGTCGTTGACCCGCCCGGCCGTCAAAGTTGCAGCGCGCCCTGCGCCCAGAGCTACCGCAGCGGATGATATTTCCGGGTCGCCGATTGATGCACGGTTTACGTTTGATACCTTCGTCGTCGGCAAACCCAATGAACTGGCCCATGCTGCGGCTCGCCGGGTTGCTGATGGTGGCCCGGTGACCTTTAATCCACTGTTTCTTTATGGCGGCGTCGGCCTTGGGAAAACCCATCTGATGCATGCCATTGCCCATGAACTCCAGCGCAGATCGCCAGAATTGAATGTGCTGTATCTGTCTGCTGAACAGTTCATGTATCGCTTCATTACCGCCCTGCGCGAACGCAAAATGATGGATTTCAAACAACTGTTCCGTTCGGTCGACGTGTTGATGGTCGACGATGTGCAATTCATCGGCGGCAAGGACAGCACCCAAGAAGAGTTCTTTCACACGTTCAACGCCCTCATTGACGGTCAAAAACAGATCATCATTTCGGCTGACCGCGCGCCAGGCGAAATCAAAGATCTCGAAGAACGGATAAAGTCGCGTTTGCAGTGTGGCCTTGTGGTCGACCTGCACCCAACCGACTACGAACTTCGTCTTGGCATTCTGCAGTGCAAGGTCGAAGTATATGCCGCCCAATACCCGGACGTGGAGATCGTGCCCGGCGTGCTAGAATTTCTGGCGCACCGGATATCGACGAACGTCCGCGTATTGGAAGGTGCCCTGACCCGTCTGTTCGCGTTTGCTTCGCTTGTCGGGCGCGAAATCACACTGGAGCTGACCCAGGATTGTCTGTCTGACGTCCTCAAGGCATCGGACCGCAAGGTTACGGTCGAGGAAATCCAGCGCAAGGTGTCGGAGCATTACAACATTCGCTTGTCCGACATGATCGGCCCAAAGCGCGTGCGCAATTACGCCCGTCCGCGTCAAATGGCGATGTATCTGGCAAAGCATATGACCAGCAGATCCCTGCCCGAAATTGGCCGGCGTTTTGGCGGACGGGATCATACGACCGTCATGCACGGCGTACGCCGCATTGAAGAGCTAAAGGTGATCGACAGCCAGATCGCGGATGATCTGGAATTGCTGCGGCGCGCGCTTGAGGAATAAGCGGTGCTTGACGCGGCCCACCCCATCGTCAACAGTCCAACAAAAGGCTTGAGCCCGGCGCAGAATGCGATACATTTTGCGTCCCGGCGGCCTCAGCCACCAAGATATGCGGAGCATGCGACATGAAATTCAGCATCGAACGCGCGAGCCTTCTCAAGGCGGTCGCGCAGGCGCAATCGGTCGTCGAACGGCGCAACACAATCCCGATCCTCGCCAATGTGCTGATCGAGGCCGAGGGCGACAGCGTCCAGTTTCGGGCGACCGATCTTGACATCGAGGTCGTGGATCGCGCCCCGGCAAAAGTTGAACGCGCGGGCGCCACGACAGTGTCGGCTGTCACCCTCAACGAAATTGTGCGCAAACTGCCCGACGGCGCCTTGGTCACATTGACAGAAGACGGCGCAACGGGCCGCCTGACGATCGAGGCAGGGCGTTCAAACTTCTCTCTTGCGACGCTGCCGAAAGAAGATTTTCCTGTCATGGCTACGTCGGACTATGCAACGAATTTCTCGGCGCCCGCGCCGTTGCTGCGCCGGTTGTTCGACAAGTCGAAATTTGCGATTTCAACTGAAGAAACGCGGTATTATCTGAACGGCGTCTATATGCATGTCGCCGAAAGCGAGGGTGCCAAGGTTCTGCGCTGTGTCGCGACCGATGGTCACCGGCTGGCCCGTATCGACGCCCCGCTGCCCGCAGGCGCCGAAGATATGGCCGGTGTAATTGTGCCGCGCAAAACCGTGGGCGAGATGCGCAAGCTGCTGGACGATGATGATATGCAAATCGCCGTATCTGTGTCGGAAACCAAGGTCCGCTTTGCGACACCCGATATCACGCTGACCTCCAAGGTGATTGACGGCACATTCCCCGACTACACCCGTGTGATCCCACAGGGAAACACCCGTCGCATGGAGGTGGACGCCTCGGAATTCGCCAAAGCCGTCGATCGCGTGGCAACGGTTTCGTCCGAGCGGTCGCGCGCGGTGAAATTGTCCCTAGACGAAGACCGCCTCGTGCTGTCCGTGAATGCGCCCGACAGCGGTGCCGCCGAAGAAGAGCTTGCCGTAGCCTATAGTGATGAGCGACTGGAGATTGGGTTTAACGCAAAGTACCTGCTGGAAATAGCAAGCCAGGTCGACCGCGAAAACGCTGTGTTCATGTTCAACTCATCCGGGGACCCAACCCTGATGCGCGAAGGCAATGACATGTCGGCGGTCTATGTCGTCATGCCGATGCGCGTGTGACGGGCCGCAAAGTTTTTCACGCACCGGGCAAATAGGGCACGCGTGAATGTCCCGTCTTGCCCTGTCAACGTTGACCCTGTCGCATTTCCGGTCTCACAAACGCGCGGTTCTTGACCTTGATCCGCGTCCGATGGCCATATTCGGCCCCAACGGCGCAGGAAAAACGAACCTGCTCGAGGCTGTGTCGCTTCTGTCACCCGGTCGCGGGTTGCGGCGTGCCGCAGCAGATGACCTGACCCGCAGGCCCGAGGCACTGGGATGGAAGATCACCGCCGTTCTGCAATCTTTGCACCAAACCCACGAGCTGGAAACCTGGGCCGACGCCGGCAGCCCGCGCCAGTTGCGCATTGATGGCAAGGCCGCACCGCAAGTGGCGCTTGGCCGGATCGCCCGGATCTTGTGGCTGGTTCCCGCGATGGACCGTCTTTGGATCGAAGGGGCCGAGGGGCGCCGCCGCTTTCTTGACCGCGCCACGCTCAGCTTTGAGCCATCCCATGCTGATGCCGTACTCACCTACGAAAAGGCCATGCGCGAACGCAATCGCCTACTCAAGGACATGGTGCGTGACCCGCATTGGTATACCGCGCTCGAGGCGCAGATGGCTGATGCTGGCGCGCAGATCCATGCAAACAGAACCCACGCCATCGCCGAACTTACCGCCGCGCAAGACGCCGCAACGACGGCGTTTCCGACAGCGATCCTTGCCCTGACAGCGTCAGAGCCCATGCCCGACGATCTGCGCGCTGCCCTTGCGACCAACCGCGCGCGCGATATGTCTGCGGGGCGCACGTTGATCGGACCCCATCGGGCCGATCTGGACGCCATTTTCGCCGACAAAGGCGTCGCTGCCAAAGACTGTTCCACGGGCGAGCAAAAGGCGCTGTTGATCAGCCTGATCCTGGCAAATGCGCGCGCGCTCGCGCGTGATTTCGGCGCCCCGCCGATCTTGCTGCTGGACGAGGTCGCAGCCCACCTTGACGCCACCCGCCGCGCCGCGCTCTATGATGAAATCTGCAGCCTTGGCGCGCAGGCTTTCATGACCGGAACCGGACCAGAGCTTTTTGGTGAACTTGGCGACCGCGCCCAATTTGCCGAAGTCACCGACGTCGCAGGCGCGTCCACAGTAACGCGAAAGGAAAAACCATGACCCCACAACGTGTGACCCTGATTACCCTTGGCGTCGCTGATCTGGACCGGGCCAAGGCATTTTATGCAGCACTTGGCTGGGTGCCGACCTGTGAAATGAACGGCGAGGTCGTGTTTTATCAAGTAAACGGCATGGCACTTGGGTTGTTCGGGCGCGCTGCGCTGGCCAAGGACCAAGGGCGCCCGGATGCAGCCCTAGGCACGGGGTCAATGACGCTGGCGCAGAATTTCAGCACCGAAGCGGATGTTGATCAGGCCTATACCAGCGCGACGGCTGCGGGGGCGACGCCACTCAAGATGCCGGAAAGGGTGTTTTGGGGTGGTTATTCGGGATATTATGCGGACCCCGATGGTCATGTCTGGGAACTGGCGTATAACCCGTTCTGGCCCCTGAACGATGATGGCAGCCTGACCCTTCCGACGGATTGACCAATTATGACAATCACCCCCTACGACCTGCTGCTGTATGCTGGCGCATTGATCATCTTGTTCATGACGCCCGGCCCGGTTTGGGTGGCACTATTGGCGCGGTCGCTTTCGGGCGGGTTTCAGGCGGCATGGCCGCTGGCCATGGGCGTCGTGATCGGCGATGTGCTTTGGCCGCTGGTTGCGGTGCTGGGGGTCACATGGCTGGTGTCGGAATTTTCGGGGTTCATGGATGCGCTGCAGTGGGTCGCGGTTGTCGTCTTTGTCGTCATGGGTGCCCTGTTGATCCGCAACGCGGGTCAGGCACTTGGGACCAACAGTAGGTTGACCCGACCGGGTATTTGGGCGGGCTTTGTTGCAGGGGTGGCGGTCATTCTTGGCAACCCCAAAGCCATCCTGTTCTACATGGGCGTGCTACCGGGTTTCTTTGATCTGACCAAGGTGACGGGTCTTGATATCGCTGCGATCTGCTTTCTTAGTTTTCTGATCCCGCTGCTGGGCAACCTTATATTGGCCGCATCGGTCGACCGGGTCCGCAGTGTTCTGAAGACACCGGGCGCTGTCCGGCGGATGAATGTGACCGCCGGTTGGTTGCTGATTGGGGTCGGTGTTGTGATCGGGTTCACCTAGGCATTTGCGGCCCGGCGCGGAGGGTTAAAACCCACCCTACGCGAATGTATCGTCAAACCACAAAATATTGTGCCATTCGCGTGACAAACCGGCCTGAAAAGCATATATTTTGCGAGTAGAGACACGGGAAAAATTACATGGCCGACGACGAGACACCGCACGAAGAATACGGCGCAGATTCTATCAAAGTTCTCAAAGGGTTAGAGGCGGTTCGCAAGCGTCCCGGCATGTATATCGGGGACACGGATGACGGCTCTGGTCTGCACCACATGGTGTACGAGGTCGTGGACAACGGAATTGACGAGGCGTTGGCCGGTCACGCCGACCATGTTTACGTAAAAATCAACGCCGATGACTCGGTCACTGTGGGCGACAACGGGCGCGGAATTCCGGTTGGTATCCACGAGGGCGAAGGAGTTTCAGCCGCTGAGGTCATTATGACCCAGCTGCACGCTGGCGGAAAATTCGACAGCAACTCTTACAAGATCTCGGGTGGTTTGCACGGCGTCGGCGTGTCTGTTGTAAACGCGCTTTCCGATTTTCTGGAACTGCGCATCTGGCGCAACGGCAAGGAACATTTTGCCCGGTTCGAAGGCGGCTTTACCACCGAACACCTGCGCGTTGTGGGCGACGCAAATGGCCGCAAAGGTACCGAAGTCCGTTTTCTGGCCAGCCTCGACACCTTTAGCAACCGTGATTTTGATTTTCACACGTTGGAAAAGCGTCTGCGCGAACTCGCCTTCCTGAACTCTGGCGTCCGGATCATTCTGGAAGACGCACGGCCCGCCGAGCCACTGCGCGCGGAATTATTCTATGAAGGCGGAGTCAAGGAATTCGTCAAATATCTTGATCGGTCGAAATCCTCTATCCTGCCTGAACCGATTTACATCAGGGGCGAACGTGACGACATCGGGGTTGAGGTCGCGATGTGGTGGAACGACAGCTACAATGAAATGGTGCTGCCCTTTACCAACAACATCCCGCAACGCGATGGCGGCACCCACATGGCGGGATTTCGCGGCGCGCTTACCCGGACGATCAACAACTACGCACAATCCTCTGGCATCGCCAAAAAGGAAAAGATCAGCTTTACCGGCGACGACGCCCGCGAGGGTCTGACCTGCGTGTTGTCGGTCAAAGTGCCGGACCCAAAATTCTCCTCGCAAACCAAGGATAAGCTCGTCAGTTCCGAAGTGCGTCCGGCGGTCGAAAACCTTGTCGGTGAAAAACTGGCCGAATGGTTCGAGGAAAACCCCCAAATCGCCAAGATCGTCGTTGGCAAGATCGTCGAAGCCGCGCAGGCCCGCGAGGCGGCGCGCAAAGCCCGCGATCTGACACGCCGCAAGACGGCGATGGACGTGAATTTTCTGGCGGGCAAACTCAAGGACTGCTCGGAAAAAGACCCGTCAAAAACCGAAGTCTTCCTGGTCGAGGGTGACTCTGCAGGTGGTTCCGCCCAGACCGGGCGTGATCGTGGCACGCAGGCTATACTGCCGCTGAAGGGCAAGATCCTGAACGTGGAACGCGCGCGTTTCGACCGGATGCTTGGCTCTCAGGAGATCGGCAATCTTGTTATGGCGCTGGGTACGGGCATTGGCCGCGATGAATTCAACATCAAAAAACTGCGCTATCACAAGGTCATCATCATGACCGATGCTGACGTTGACGGTGCGCACATCCGCACGCTGCTGCTGACCTTTTTCTTCCGGCAGATGCCCCAGTTGATCGAAGGCGGCTATCTGTATATCGCACAACCCCCGCTTTACAAAGTTGCGCGTGGCAAATCCGAGGTTTACCTCAAGGACCAGGCGGCGATGGACGAATACCTGATCGAACAAGGTATCGACGGCGCGATGCTGCGCCAAGGTAACGGTGAAGAAATCAGTGGTGCCGATCTGCGCCGCATCGTCGATGAGGCACGCCAGCTCAAGCGAGTGCTCGATGCTTTCCCGACGCATTACCCCCGCCACATTCTTGAACAGGCCGCGATTGCCGGGGCCTTTGTGCCGGGCGTCGTGGACGCTGATCTGCAGGGTGTTGCTGACAAAGTTGCCAAGCGACTTGATCTGATCGCGCTGGAATGGGAACGGGGCTGGCAGGGCCGAATCACGCAGGACAAAGGCATGAAGCTTGCCCGCATCCTGCGCGGCGTCGAAGAAGTGCGGACACTCGACGGGTCCATCCTGCGATCTGGCGAAGCACGGCGGGCAGGGACATTCACGCAAAGCCTGCAAGATGTCTATGACCAGCCGGCGACATTGGTGCGCAAGGACCGCAGCCAAGTGATCCACGGGCCGCTGGGCCTGCTGGAGGCTATATTGCAGGAAGGCGAAAAAGGCCTTTCACTGCAACGTTACAAAGGCCTGGGCGAAATGAACCCGGATCAACTGTGGGAAACCACGTTGGACCCGGACGCGCGGACGCTACTGCAAGTCCGTGTCGAAGACCTTGCAGAAGCAGATGATCTGTTCACCAAACTGATGGGCGACGTCGTTGAGCCACGCCGGGAATTCATACAGAACAACGCATTGAATGTCGAAAACCTGGATTTCTGATCGCGTGGAGGAAAGAGTGGAAGCGGGCCCTTTGTTTTAATTTTCAATGGCAAACCGAAGGCGCCCGAAATCTGAAGCCGCATTGGCTTTGCGATACTATATTTTCGGACGACTATTTTTGTGCATCAGGTTGGAACGGTGTCTGCGAAGCACCTAGGACCCGCTGCCATCCTCATAAACCTCAAGCTCGCGGCGCATGACATCATCCAACGTCCCGCGCCGTTCGATCAGGCGCGGCGTGCCGTCTGCCTGGATCAGGACGGATGCGGGCAGGTTCATCGAGTTGTATTCGCTTTTGAGTGAGTGCGAATAGGCGCCGACACCCGCCATGACCATGATATCGCCAACCTTGATTTCATGCATCACGCGCGGGCACAGTGTGCCGTTTGCATCCACAGTGAACAGGTCTCCGGATTCGCACAGATACCCGGCGATGACATAGTCGCGCATGGTGTCGCGGTCTTTGCCGTCAGGTGTGACAAAGCGGATCGGGTGATAGCTGCCATAAAGTGCGGGGCGAATGTTATGGTTCAGACCGGTGTTCACGATCACAAAGTTATACTGCACCGACCCGTCAGCCGCGGTCGTTGTCTTGACGGCCTGCGCCTCGGCCAGCAGCACGCCCGCGCCGGCAACCAGAAAGCGGCCGGGTTCCAATTGCAGTTCAATGTCGCGCCCCATCTCGGCTGAAAACTCCTCCATGGACTGTGTCAGCGCGGCACCCCATTCGCGCAGTGGCATCGGCATGTCATTGGTTTTATTGTAAACTACGGGCAAACCACCACCCAGATTGATCGTGTCGATCCCGTCAAAGCCGCGTGCAAAATCCAGCGTCTTATCCTTGATCCGCAGCCAATGCCCCAGATCAGTGCCCGACCCGATGTGCGAATGAATAGCGGTGATCTTGATGCCATATTGTGCTGCGGCGGCCTTTGCCGCGTCCAACTGATCAAAATAGATCCCATGCTTGCTGCTTGGCCCGCCTGTATTGGTCTGTGTGTTGGCACCGTGACCTTCACCGGGGTTGATTCGGATCGAACAGCGGGTCCCTTTGGCCTGACCCAGCAGGTGAATCTGATCAATCGACGTGCAATTGACCAGCACATCGCGCACAACAAGGTCCTGATAAACGCTCAGCGCGGCACCTTCGCCGGTATAGTAAATTTCATGCGGTTGGAACCCGGCCAGCAGTGCGCGGTGCACCTCGTTGATCGACGACGCATCAATCCACATACCTTCGTCGTGGATGATCTTCAGCACGGCCTGGAGCGACAGCGCCTTGCACGCATAGCGAATGTGCAGGTGGGCATAGGGCACTGCGGCTTTGATTTCGCGGCAGTTTTCACGGATGGTATTTTCATCAAATACGTAAAGCGGGCTGTGATATTTCGCCACAAGCCCACGGATCAGGTCTTCGTTTTGATAGATCGCGCTGTCTTCGACCGAGTTTACATTAGACATAGGGTGGTCCCGTTGCTGGCGGTGTCATAAATATTGCCGCTACGTCTAGGGTGCAAGCGACGCCACGACAAGGCCCTAGCGTGGCATCCATCGCAACACGAAAGGCGCGGCGCCAATCACCAAAGTGATCCGGATCACATGCATGACCGACACATAAGCCACGTCTTGACCCAGCGCGAGCGTCAGCAAAGACATCTCCGTCAGGCCGCCGGGCGAATAGGCCAGAAACGCCTGGCTCAGCGGTACACCACTGCCCTGCGCGATGATTTCGGCAAAGCAGACCGCGACAGCCAACATGCCCAGCGTCGCAAGTGTCGCCAGCGACAGGTCACGCCGGATTTCAGCCACGGTTGCTCCGGCAAAACGGGTCCCGATGATTGTCCCGATGCTGATCTGCGCGGCAATCACAAACAACGTCGGTGGCGGCACCGTGACCCAGCCGGTCACATGGGCGATCCCGCTTAGGATCATCGGGCCAAAGACCGGGGCGGCTGGCAGTCGGGCAGCCTTGCCAATCCATGCGCCCAATGCGGCACAGATCCCCAAGATCAGGTAGTCCGTCAGCCCCAGCGCGCCCAAATCGGTCCAATGCGCACTTGCACCCCGGCCCGTGGACACCCCTAGGAACAAGCCAAAGAACAACGCGACAAAGCTGATAACGATCAAGATACGCGCGGCGTGGGCCAGCGCGATGCGCCTCTCGTCCCCGCCCGCCTCGGCCCCCAGGATCAGCATATCGTTCAACCCGCCAGGCATTGCCGCATAAAATGCAGTGACCCGATCATACCCGCCAACCCGGCGATACACGGCATATGACGCCGCCGCGGCACAGACCAGAAACAGCGGCAAAACCAAAAGCGTGGCAATCCAGGACCCCAACAGGCCAAACACCTGCGCCGACACAGCGGACCCCAGCAAAACGCCAATCACCGGCATCACAATCGGTCGCAATTTCATCGGCGCCTGCACCGGCGCGTGCAGCATCGCGGCAATCGTGTTGCCAATCATCGGCCCAAGCATCCACGGTAACGGCAACCCCACCCTATAGGCAGCAATCCCGCAAATCACCCCAATCGCCAAGGCAAACCCCTGCGATTGCCAGCCGTTCACCTAAAGCCTGCCAATATGATGCGTACCCCGTTTACGGGCCAGCGCGATCTGCTTTTGGCGCTCGCGGAACCGGCCCTTGTCGTCGTCGGTCGTCTCGTCGGCACATTGGTGACACGCGACGCCTTCCTCATAGGATGCATGCGCACGGTCTTCGGGGCGCAGCGGGCGGCGGCAGGCATGGCACAAAATATGCGGCCCCTCGGCCAACCCATGCCCCACGCTGACGCGCGCATCGAAGACGAAACAATCGCCGTCCCATTTGCTGGTCTCTTGCGGCACTTCCTCAAGGTATTTCAGGATGCCACCCTTAAGGTGATACACATCCTCGACCCCTTGCCCCATCAGGTAGTTCGTTGATTTCTCGCACCTGATCCCCCCGGTGCAGAACATCGCAATCCGCTTGTTATGGAACCGGTGCTTGTTGGCTTCCCACCATGCAGGAAATTCACCAAAGCTTTTGGTCTGCGGATCAATCGCCCCGTCAAAAGTACCAATGGCAACTTCGTAATCATTGCGCGTGTCGATCACGGCCACATCCGGCCCCCTGATCAGATCGTTCCAATCTGCGGCATCGACATAATGCCCCGTGCGCGCGACCGGGTCCACATCGGGCTGGCCCATCGTCACGATTTCGCGCTTAAGACGGACCTTCATGCGGTGGAACGGTGGCGTGGCGGCGGTGCTTTGTTTCCACTCCAAATCCGTGCAGCCGGGCAAGGCCCGGATATGCGCGATCACGGCATCAATCCCACCGCGATCCCCGGCAATCGTGCCGTTGATCCCTTCGCGCGCCAACAGCAACGTCCCGCTTATTCCCCGCACCTTGCACAGCGTCAGCAGCGGCCCCTGCAATGCGGCAGGGTCATCGAACCGGGTAAAGTGATAAAGAGCTGCAACAGTAAACATGCGCCCGAAATAAGCCTCTCTGACCAAAGGAGCAAGGGCCTGTCAGACGCTTCCGGCCGCAATCGCCAAACCATCCGCAACGGCGGTAAATGCCTCGCCACGTTCAAGCGCGGCATCCGGGAACATCGCGACCATCGCATCCTCGACCACATGCATCAGGCTGGACCCACCCACAAAAACAATCTTTCCGATCCGCTCGGGGGTGACATGCGCCATTTTCAGGGTCTCTGCTGCACACGCACTGATCTGTGCGGCGTGGTCGGCCAATGCGTCAGCCAACGCGGGTTTGGTGAAACGCGGCCAAAGCGCCTTGTCGATCACCCGCAAATCAATGCCCGCATCCTGCACGCCGGGTCTGTTGATCTGGATCTTCCCGGCCTCGACCGCAAAGGCAATGTCATGCCCCAATCCCATGTCAAGCACGGTCTTCAGGCGGCCAAACAATTGCGGATCAACACCCTTCTTGGCAAAATCCGCAACCATCCTGCGGTTTTCAGGCGTGTAGACGAAAGCAATCTTTTGCCAGGTCGCCAGATCATTAAAGACCGCATTGGGTGCCAGATGCGTGCCGGGGCCCATTGCATTACGCACCTCGGCGCCCCGCCCCAGCAGGGGCATGACATGGGCAAGACTAATCGCGCGGTCAAAGTCGGTGCCGCCGACGCGCACGCCATGGCTGGCAATCACCGCCGTCGCCTCGCCATCACGCTCAAACACGGAAAAATCTGATGTACCACCGCCGATATCCACGATCAGCCCCAGCGTGCCTTTAGCCAACGGCCCACTGGCCAGCGCTGCGGCTTCTGGCTCGTACATAAATGTCACGTCCTTGAAGCCCGCCATCACATAGGCTTCGCGCAGGTCCACTTCGGCCTGCGCATTGCGCACGGCGTCAGCGGAATGGAACTGCACCGGGCGCCCCGAAAGCGCATGATCATAGGCCACGCCTGTCGCCGCTTCTGCCCGTTCGCGGATCATCCGCAAAAACCGGGCCACCACCTCTAGCAGTGTCATCCGCTCATACGCTATCTGGCGCCGTTCGCGCATCAATGGCGTGCCCAGAACCGATTTCAGCGCCCGCATGAACCGCCCTTCGCGCCCGTCGATCAGCGCGGCGTTGGCTATGGACCCATAGGTCGTCTGCTTGCGGTCATAGTCCAGGAAAACCGAGGTCGGCAGCGTCGTGCGCCCCGGCTCCACTTCGATCAAGAATGGGCGGCCCGCGACCATCACCCCAGCGGCTGTGTTCGATGTGCCGAAATCAATGCCAAGCGTGTTCATAATGGGATGCGTCCAAAGGGGAAAGGCGGGCATCTAGGCGATAATGCGCAACGCAGCAACCCCAACAAACACCGGTGCAGCCCAGCGCAATTCTTGCTAACCTGTCCAAAACCAATGGGAGACAGCCATGACCCACGCCCTTCTTGTCATCGACATGCAAATCGATTTCTGCCCCGGCGGCGCGCTTGCCGTAGCGGGTGGCGACGACATCGTGCCGGGGATCAACGCCGCGATGCAATACTTTGACGCGGTGATCCTGACGCAGGACTGGCACCCGGCGGGGCACTCGTCCTTTGCGTCCAGCCATGATGCGGCACCGATGAGCATGATGGACATGCCCTATGGCCCGCAGGTCCTTTGGCCCGATCACTGCATTCAGGGGTCTATTGGGGCGCAATTCCACCCTGATCTGGCCACCGACCGGGCCGATCTGATCATCCGCAAAGGGTATAACCCGGCCATCGACAGCTACTCTGCGTTCTTTGAAAATGACCGCGGAACGCCCACCGGGCTTGACGGCTATCTGCGAACCCGCGGTATCGACCGGCTCACGCTTGTAGGGTTGGCGACGGATTATTGCGTCAACTACTCTGCTGTGGACGCCGCGAAACTGGGGTTCCGCGTGACTGTCGATGTCGCACTGTGCCGCGCGATTGATTTTGATGGCTCACTACGGGCGGCGACCGACGGCATGGCCGCCGCTGGCGTGCAGATCGCCTAGCGCTCGCGCCCGGCAAACCACACCGACGATGCGCCAGCTGCCATGATCACGCCCAGTCCCAGCAGGCTGATCCCATCGGGCCATTGGCCAAAGATAACCCAGCCAAACACCATCGCCGCCAACAGCTGGCTATAAATCAGCGGTGCAACCACGCCTGCCGGTGTGGTGCGATTGACCAGTACCAGTAACATATTTCCCGCCGCCGACCCCAGCGCCGATATCGTGATCAGGCCTGCGATGGGCGCGGTAACGGTGGGCAGCGGGCCAATGGCAAACGGCGCCAGCAATACCGCTCCGATCACCAGTTGCGACAGCAATAAAAAGCGCGGCCGGTACGCCCCTGCCAACCACCGCGTTGCGACCAGATATGACCCGTGGAAACACCCCGCCAAAATCGCAAAGCCCATGCCAATGGACATGCCATAACCAAGCCGAACGACCAATACCACGCCAACAAAGCTGACCAGCAGCAACACCGTGCGCGGCACCGAAATACGTTCCTTCAGCAGCAGCGCCGATAGAAAATACGACACTACCGGCCCAATAAAGAACCCGCCAAATACATTTGCCATCGGTTCGGTCTTTAATGCGGTCAGGATACACACAATCCCACCGACAATCAGCGTCGCGCGCACCCCCTGTGTCAGGGAAGTTGTCCGCTGCTCTATTTTTGTCTAATTTTCAGGAGGGCGGGATAGGACGATGATTTGGGATATTCACTGGAACGAAAATCGGCAGTGCTGAAGCGGATGTTACCGCCGAACAACATGGCCATTCGGCAGTTGTCGCAAGAGGAAGGGATTTCCGAGGCGACACTGCACAAGTGGCGGGCCGAGGCGCGTGGCAAGGGGCAGCTTTTGCCCGACGCTGATGCTGGCCCCGAGGGCTGGTCGTCACGCGACAAGTTCGCGGCGGTTCTGGAAACGGCAGCGCTGAACGAAGCCGATTTAGCCGAATACTGCCGCAAGCGCG
>Ga0208544_10000146_pt1 | contig 57082 bp, 45 predicted proteins | sample DEB08_DNA_9_FD_184526 | JGI IMG/M metagenome (GOLD analysis project Ga0208544, IMG submission 184526) | Aqueous microbial communities from the Delaware River and Bay under freshwater to marine salinity gradient to study organic matter... | ecosystem: Environmental > Aquatic > Marine > Coastal ... | reverse complement strand
CATGCTCCAACTGCCGGAATTTTTAGTAATATTTGTTCTGCGAGGATTTCGATTTTCGTACGGTAGGTCATAAGTCTGTGTGTTGTAGATATCCACAAACTACGGACTTACCGTTTTTTTTTATAACCTAGCTAAATTGTAGCGTACCATTGTGTGTAACCACACTAAATATTTATTTACCAGCCTGTGAAAACACGCCTCAATCCATAGACTTCCAAATCCAACCCAACTGTCCCAGCAATGGCGGTAATATCATCACCACAGTCATAGGAGGAGAACTACCACTACAATACCAATGGTCAAATAATGTCTCAGGAGTGGCAAACCTGTACAACATTGTAGCAGGGCCGTATTCTGTGACGGTTACCGATAACAATGGGTGCTCCATCGTAGGAAGTGTAGATGTACCGATACCAGCAGACCCACCTTTTGATATTGTTGGAGAGGTTGGCCATGCTTGCAATGAAGATGATGGATATATTAAAATTGACCAGGCTGGTATTGCCCAGCCCGTCACCTTCCTGTGGTCATCAGGACAAACAGAATATCGGATTGATGATCTTACGAATGGTAATTATTCTGTGACGGTTACTGATGGTAATGGTTGTTTTGGGACGGAGACGTTTACTGTTTATGGTGCCCCAAGCTATAATCACTTCGTGTTTCCGGAAACCTGTGAGCCAGCCAATGATGGCCGTATTGAGTTGGTCGCTAACAACAATCCAGCTACAGAAGACGTAACTATCCAGTGGTCAGATGGTGTATCCGATGAACTGATACGAACAGGGCTAGGCGCAGGTGTATATTCCGTTACGATCACGGGCAACGAATCCGGTTGTTCGGTCGTAAAAGACAATTTATCTACCCACCCGACCACTAATAGTGGGGAAGCGCCGTATCTACAATCCTTAAGTGTATATTCCGGTATGTCTGACCCCCTAATTCCGGGCGTTTGACCCCCATGTGGATAAGTCGGTTCTTAACGAGTGCCAAGAACAGGTGATTTGATCTTTTTCTCAAGCTGTTTCCTTTAAGCTCGATGCGGTGTGCCCTGGGGATGACCCTGTCGAGGATATGCTAAATATTGCTTTTTCTCCTTCTTCTTGCCTTTTGCCAAAGCATCTTAACGGAATCAAAATCAAACAATTTACTATCAGCCATACCTTTGTGCGTCAAAAAAAGGCCGATGGGAAAAAGGATGAGGCAGGGCAACCACGCAGCCATGGCGGCGGGAACCAAAAAGGTTTCCGCAATTTTTCGGCAGAAGATGGTAAGGACAATGAAGATGATGAAAGCAACCACGCTAACCAGCAACGGGTAACCAAAACCGCCTTTGCGCACAATAGCGCCCAACGGTGCTCCGATAAATACAAAAATAATACACACCACCGCCATGCTGTATTTGGTGTGCATCTCGTAGATGAATTTCACCTTATCCTCCTTGGTACGGTCGAGGGACAGTTCGGCCTGTTCGGCCTGGTTGAGAATGCCACGGGCGCTGGATTTGGCTTTGGAGAGAAACCGGCGGCGCTCAGCTAAGGTCAGGGTCGCCAGCCAGTCTTCGACCGTAGCCAGCGAATCGACAAAGCGTTCCATGGGTAGCAAGGGTTGTATTTTGGTGGAATCGGGCGCTTGGGCAGCCGTCGTAGCCGCGAGCGGCACTTTGCGTCTGGCAGCCTGCATAGCCTGCGCTTGGGTTGGTTTCCCCGCGACCTTATTTTTAGGGGTAGGTTTAGCCGGCAAGGCTTTCGCCTCCACGGCCTGGCGGATACTATCTTGCAGGGCCTGCCGTTTAGCCAGGCTGTCCTGCCGCAGCGAATCCAACGGGATTGCTTCCTCAACCTGGTCGTCTACTTCAAGAATACCTTTAGGATAAAGGCTATCCACGGGAATAACGGAGAACTGGGTACCCACCTGTTTGGCCAGGTTCAGGTAGCGTTGGTCGATCTGTTTCTGGATGGAATCGATCTGATCCGACAGTTGGCTGATGCTCATCATACTGCGGTTGCCACTAAAAAGATCGGGGGCGGTCGTTACCAGGTCAAATTCCGAGAGGTCGAAAACCTTGTTCCAGGATTTGAAGGACGTCCGCACGAACGGAGCCCCCTTGCTGTCGGCCTGTCCGGTAGGACGCGTTTCCAGGTACTGGTGCCCGTTGTAAAGTTGCATCACAAAATAACCACCGTCGGGGGTGGAAAACATCTCGCCGGATTCGGCCGTCACCTGGGTTAATTTGCCGCTGTTGGCATCGGAATGGTCGTACATCAAGATGTCTTTGATCGTGCGGCCATCATCGCTCTTCTCGCCAATCCGGATGGCATAGTTGCCAAAATCATCGTTGAAAACGCCTGCTTCCAAACTCAGTGTGGGCTTCTTTTCGCGGATATCATACATCCGGGAGCCAAACTGCAGATTAGCAATCGGAATAATGTAATCATTGCACAGGTAAGAAATCACCATGGCGATGCTGCCAAAGATGATCAGCGGCCGCATCACCCGCAGCAGCGAAACACCCGCCGACTTGAGACTCGACAATTCGTAGCGTTCGGCCAGTCCGCCCATTACCATCACGGCTGAAATCAGAATAGCCAAAGGCAAGGCCATTGGCACCAGCCCCACGCACTTGTAGGCCAGCAACTCAACAATGAGCAACGCCCCTAGCCCTTTACCGGCAATATCATCGATATAAACCCAGAGGATCTGCATCAGGAGTACGAAGGTGGCAATGCCAAAAGTCACCAGGAAAGGTGGAATGAAACTTACCAGTAAAAGTCGATCGAGTTTTTTCATAATTAACAACAGCGCAGTCGGCAAAGCCGATTACCAGGATCAATACCTGGCCGCAAAGGTAACGTTTAACCGATTGAAAAAGATGCTTTGCCGCCAAGAATCCGTCCGGGCCATGCACCTTGTTCTTCTAAAAACGCCTGGTTAGTCGAAAAAAATACGCGTTTCCTGTAACAAAGCTCAATTTGAGGTCGTCAGCTCAATGAATGTGTATAGCGCAGGAGTAAAGTAACGATCTGATAGAAGCCCTTAATCTTTGGCACCGCCCGTCCTTACTTCTCCAACGCGTAATCAATTGGTCTTCTGCATGGAATTTAGAGAACAGATTTGGCCCATCAAAGATCGCCTTTACCGGCTGGCGCTACGCCTGGTCAACGACCGGGCCGAGGCCGAAGATGTGGTACAGGAGGTCATGATTAAGCTTTGGCGACAAGGGCAGGACCTGCACTTGGTACAAAACCTGGAGGCCTGGTGTTTTCGCCTTACCCGCAACCTGGCGCTGGACAAACTCAAAGGCGGCTACCAAAAACGACGGGTTGCCCTCCCCGAAAGTTTGCGGGAAAGCCCATCCGCCCAACGCCCGGACCAGCAACTGGAATGGCAAGACACTTACGAGCACATTCAGCAAATTATTAGTGGCCTGCCGGAGCAGCACCGCCTGGTTGTTCACCTGCGCGACATTGAAGGACTGAGTTACCAGGAAATAGCCGATGCCCTGGACATGTCGATGCCCCAGGTGAAAACCAATTTGTTCCGGGCCCGGCAGGTACTACGTGAATCTTTACTAAAACGATCCGCTCATGGATGCTAAGCAAGCCCGTCAATTATTGGAACGCTACTTCAACGGAGAGACCCGCCTGGAGGAAGAAGCACAACTGCGCAGCTTTTTTGCGCAGGAAAAGGTGCCCGCTGATTTGCGCCCCTATCAGCCATTGTTCCAATTCTTTGGCCAGGAACAGACCCGAACCACCAGCACCCGCTTCAACCAACAGTTGGCACAGCAAGCGGCACGCTTACCCGTTGTACAAGGTCGCCGCCGCCAATTGTCACCAATCTTCCAGCGGCTGGCGGTAGCAGCCTTATTCGTCTTGGCGGTGGGTTGGTGGCATTACCAAAGCCCTGCCCCGCCAGTCAACCGCGCAACGGCTGCCATTGATTGGTCAAAATACGAACCTCAAAACGAAGAAGAAGCGTTTCGCGTTTACCAATCCGCCATGCGTAAAACCGCCCGGGCGCTCCAGCGCAGTGTACAAATGGCCACCACCGAATTGGAAGGTGTTAAAAAACTGGTTCAGCCTCTCCAGTAGCCAACTATTTTTTGACCGTTTTTGCTTGAAATACATCAACAATAAAAATCAGCTAACAATATGAAAAATTTGCTTGTAATCAGTCTCTTCCTCCTGGCAGGCGCAGGCGTCCGGGCCCAGGCCAATGCCATCGACAGCTATTTTCAGGATTATGTAGAAGACGAAAAATTCTCCGTCATCTACATCAGTCCCCGCTTGTTTTCCATGTTCGAAAAAATCGGCGGCGAGAAGCTACAATTCGACGACAAGGATGCTGCGGCTTTCCTGGACTTGGCAACCGATCTTCGCGGCCTGCGGATATTGTCGACCGACGTGACGCCCAGCCGCTATTATGCGGAGGCTAAAGCCAAGATTGACACCAAACGCTACGAACCCCTGATCACGATCCGGGAGCGCAACGGTGGCAAAACGGAATTCCTCATCAGGGAGGACAATGCTGGTAAATTGGAAGAATTGCTCTTCCTTTCCTACGGAGAAGAAGAGTTTACCCTGATGAGTTTTGTAGGGCCATTGAACCTGGACAAGATCATTCGCCTGGCCAATGAAATGGACAAAGAAAATTAAGCGCCTTTGATCTTTAACCTTAAAAATTACCCAACTATGAAATACCTCCTCTTAAACTGCCTGTTCTTTGGCATTACTTCCTTGACTTTTGCCCAGAGCAAATGTATCAACACCTTCATCAACAAGTACCAGGGCGTGGAGCATGTCACCCATATCAATATCACTGGCAGCCTCCTGGATCTCATCACCTCGGCAAAAGACGAACAAGGTGCCCGGAAGTTTATTTCCAAAATCAATCACCTGCGCGTACTCACCATTCCCCAAAGTGGAGCAATTGACCGCAACGATCTGTTGGCCTTAAAGCAGGGCATCCGGGCCAGCAACTACGAGGAACTGGTACAGATTCGGGATGGAAAGGATTTTGTCCGGATTTACCTCCAGGAAGACAAAGACCAGGTCATTCAAGAATTACTCGTGCTGGTAGAAGACGAAGAAGACTTTACGCTGGTAAGCCTGTCTGGACAAATGTACTACCAGGATTTACAATCACTGGAATTGGATGGTGAAGCCGGTGAGGCCTTGAAAAAATTGCCCACCGATCATCGCATGCCACGGCCGTAGCGGGAGGAATTAGCGGCAGTCCTCCTTTTCCAGGGCCAACACCTGTAGCGCGACTTCTTGGTACCTGGCCGGAAAATGCTGTTCCAAAACCATCAAAAAGCTGTCTAATTGGTTAGATACTGCCTGATATTCAGCATGATTGGTCTTCATAGCGGCGGCTAAGAGGGAATCTTTGGTGCTGGCAGCCTGGACCATTTCTTGCAACGGCATCGCCAGGGAGTCAAAGACCATAAACATTTGGAGTAACGCCGTATTCCGTACGTGGATCATATTGTAGCGTTCGTCGGCAGGCATATCTACGGGCAAGTTGCGGTCCAATTCCAGCGCGATGCTGTCCCACAGGGCAGTAGCCTGTTTTTGTAGGTTGGCCAGTTCGCAACGTTTGTCTCGCTGAGAACTGGCTAATTTTTCTACGCGTGCTGTCACCACCTCCTGGGTGGGTGATTCACACGACCAAAGCGCCATTAATACCAGCCCCCAGGCTATTATTTTCGCCATGGTAATGCATTCACTTTGGCCCCGACGCCGTAGCCCAATGCCAAACCCGCATCGGCATCCATCTGAAAATGAACCCCCAGTGGAATACGAGAGTAGGCATTTTCCTCGGCCATATCACGGAACCGCTCAAACGTGCGTGGGTCACCTCTGAATTCCGTGCGTCCTTCGTGGCAGCGGTCGGTCATGCCTTCGTTGGTTCCAAAAAAATCTTCGAACACCACCACTGCCGCCGCACCAAAGGTGGCGTGTCCGGAGGGATAAGCCGGAAAATTAGGCGTGAAATAATTGCCCGATCCATCGGGGCACATCACCGAGTTCCAGTTCGCCGCGCCGGGTATTACCTTGCGGATATAATCAATCGGACGCAGGTAATTGAACCGGTATTTCTCGCTCCAACAACGGACGCCGGCGTCGTTGAGCGACATACCTACCCGCGCGTATAATTCTACGGCAGCCCCCAAATCCATTTCGTTCAATACGACCAGCTGGTTGGCCACCGCGTACCAACGCCCTGATGGGGTGAAGGTGAGGATCGGACAATCGTCACTCCAGAACTGTGCCTGCCAACTTTCTTCTTCCGCGTTTCCCGCCTTGATGTCGTTTACCAGATTAAAGGCTTCCAGCGCTTGTTGGTAGATTGCCGAGCCGGAATTTTCACTGTAGGCTAATGGAGCAGAGACGACGTCGGTAGCATCAGCAGCAAAAGTACGGGCTTGCCCCCACCGCGGTAATAGCGCAGGCGAAAAATCGGGAAATGTAGGTTGCCAGGTACCGGGGCCTGTGGCCGGGGCAAAGGTGGGATCGTTGTTCCTTAAATAAGCCTCGTGACCCACCGCATCGGTGGCAGACCAGGCACAAATGGCAGCTGCCACCTCCCGACCATAGGCAGTAGACCGCACAAAAACCGCGTTAGGTATTCCTTGCTTAAAGTCGAGCAAGAAACGGGCACGCAACTCATACATCCGGTACAATTGTTCGGCGGGAGCCGTCGGAAAAAAATAGGCCAGCGCTTCCGAATACGCTTCAACCAGGACAATCGGCCAGTGATATTCCAGGGAGGGATCTGGTTGTAGCAGATCTGCTACCCCCAGGTAGCTGCCGATGGAATTGTTGTTGGGCATGGCCGCTACTATCGCCTCGTAACCAATCCAGGAGATATACGCCGAACTACGTGCCGATACCGGCGGTCGGTACCCCGTGGTGTAGCGTTCTAAGTCCAGAAACAATTCGTGGTATTGGAGCGCTATTTCAGCACTGTGACGATTGGGATTGGGGAGATTCACGATTGGGTCTTCGTCGCGCGTACAGCTTACTAAGACCAATACAACCAGGCCCAAAGAGAGGGGAATAAACCGGTCGTAGAGACGCAGCTTCAGGTTCGTTTTCACAGGATTAAAATTTGTGCTGCAAAAGTAAGCACTTTGTTGCTTGGCTTATCAAAAGACGCAGCAAGAATTTTAACTTCCGTCTGAAAATGACAATTTTAACTTAAACAGGCACGTAGCAGCCTGCTAATTGCCGTGTGTCCTCCCCTTCTCTTCTCCGCCGTTAAAACTACGTTCCAACGCTTCCTCTTCCTGGAGCTCTTGCTCCGACAAGCCCCCGTTGAGCAACGGCCGGAGGTCGGGCTGACCCGCATCTACCCAAGCGGTAAACCAGGAACTACCAATGGCCTGTATCGAAGCGCGCATCCGCTCTTCTACCATTCCATCCATCGCTTCCTGGTAGGCGCGGGCGTAGGCTTCGCACTGGGTCCGGACCGATAAACCGAGGCGTTCTTCGAAACAGTACTGCTGGTCACTCGGAATGGTTTCGCTGAGGCGTTTTTCAATGGCTAATACGCTGTCGAGCAGGGCGTGACTATCGAGTACGGTTTCCCAGAAGAATTTTCGCTTATCGCGGATGTATTCGGCTTTACCTACGAAGTAGTCATACGTTTTATCCGCAAAAAGCTCTGGCAGGCGGCTCTCCCAGAAAGCGTGGATCCCCACCTGATTGGTCATGGCGCCGTTGTAATTTTCGGTGGTATGCAAGGGGACGTGGGCATCGCCAATGTAGTGCCCAATCTCGGCGCTGATCCGCAGGATGGCACTCACATCTTTGCGCACAAAAGCTTGCGTAAGCTGGTACTGGGTTTTTTCCAGGTGGTAGGGCACGATACCGTATTCCGAAAAATGGTCAAGGACTTCCACCCGCGTTATCCGCTCAGCGGGCAGGTGAAAAAGCTCAGCGGCCGCCTCGTTGGGAACCAGCCATTCGGCTTCGTAATACTGCGGCAAAACGTAGCGCTGCCAAAATACTTTGTAGGTCGTTAATGGTAAAAACAAGGGCAAATCGGGATGATTCACCTGTAACAACACCGTATCACTGTTGTTTTGATCCCGTAGGATCGTACTGACTTTCACGACCAGGGTATCCGGGCTGTCCAGGGTTATGATCCGCACTTCTCCGTAGCGGAGCAACGCCTCGGACCACTCACGTGGCACCTCCGGAAAAGGGGCGACCCCCCAGTGGTCAATATCGATGTAGTGCCGGACGGCTTCGTGCTTGGTGGCATAACGCCGTTTGTCTGGATCTACGGCGTGGTCGGTGAGGTACTCGATATGTTTCCGGTAAAAAGGCATCATTTCGATGGGTAGTGTAAAAACGGCCATTCGGTTGATGCGGCGGTGACCGAAAAAGCCCCATTCTGGCGCTGTCACCGTGCGGGTTGCCGCCAGCGACAACACCACTAATACGACCAGCCCCAACAGGGATAGCAGCATTCGATTTCTGCGATCATTAATTTTCACTTGTTGCTTTTTTGCGATGGTTGGTGCGAGCGCAGCAGGTTCAACTCCCCCCCGCCCTACTCCTGGATTTCAAACAGTGTCCCCGTTCTACCCGGCGGGACAATGCCCAGGTGCCGGTAGGTCTTTTCCGTCACTTCACGCCCGCGGGGCGTACGTTGAATGTAGCCTTCCATAATGAGGAAAGGCTCGTGCACTTCTTCGATGGTGCCCGCATCCTCTCCTACTGCCGTGGCAATGGTGGTGATGCCCACGGGCCCCCCTTTAAACTTGTGGATAATGGCACTGAGAATTTTGTTGTCCATTTCATCCAGTCCGCCTTCATCTACATTGAGGGCTTCCAGACCGTATTGGGCAATTGGCACGTCGATGGTGCCATCGCCTTTGACCTGCGCAAAATCGCGGATTCGCCGCAACAAGGAGTTGGCAATACGTGGCGTACCCCGGCTACGGCGGGCAATCTCCATGGCACCAGCCTGGGTAGTAGGAACATGGAGAATAGCCGCTGACCGCTGAATAATTTTACACAACGTAGTCACATCGTAATAGTCCAACAGGCAGGTGATCCCAAAACGCTCCCGCATCGGCGCCGTCAGCAAGCCCAGGCGGGTGGTAGCGCCAATGAGTGTAAACGGGCTCAGGTTAATCTGCACCGTACGGGCATTGGGGCCACTGTCAATCATGATATCGATGCGGTAGTCTTCCATTGCGGAATAAAGGTATTCTTCCACAACGGTGTTCAGGCGATGAATTTCGTCGATAAAAAGGACGTCCCCTTCGGACAAATTGGTTAGCAAACCCGCCAGATCACCCGGCTTTTCGAGCACCGGACCACTGGTCATTTTCAGGTCGGCCCCCATTTCATTGGAAATGATGTGGGACAGCGTCGTCTTTCCCAACCCCGGCGGGCCGTGGAGGAGGACGTGGTCGAGCGCTTCGGCGCGTTGTTGGGCGGCCTGAATGAAAACCTTGAGGTTTTCCACGATCTTCGGCTGACCACTAAAGTCATCGAGTTCCTTCGGGCGGAGGGCACGTTCGTATTGCTGATCGTCGTTCAATAGCCGGTCTTTATCTGGATCCAAGTGAGGATTTCGCATATCATGTAAAACTCAAGGGCAAAAAAAAAACAAACAAACTCATCTTGTCGGTATGGATACTGTTTGCAAGTTAGCAAGAAGCCAAGAAATTCTTACTTTTGTCCGAGGATTAAAACCCCACAACAGAATTCTTACACTAACACTTCGTTCCCGACGGAAGATTTAAATCAAGGAAAAGCAATGAGTGGAACAAAAATAACGATTTCAAACGGAAAATTAGTCGTTCCTAACGACCCTGTCATCCCCTTCATTGAAGGCGACGGAATTGGTCCCGACATCTGGGCAGCTGCTGTCCGCATTCTCGATGCTGCGGTAGAAAAAGCCTACGGTGGAGTCAAAAAAATCAGCTGGCAAGAAGTTCTGGCTGGTGAAAAAGCATTCAAGCACACCGGTGAATGGCTCCCCAACGAAACGCTCGATGTCATCGAGGAATTCCTGGTAGCCATCAAAGGCCCCCTAACGACACCCGTTGGTGGCGGTATTCGCTCCTTGAACGTGGCCCTGCGGCAGAAGCTCGATCTCTATTCTTGTGTGCGTCCGGTTCAGTATTTCCAGGGCGTACCTTCACCCGTGAAGCACCCCGAGCTGGTAGACATGATCATTTTCCGGGAAAATACCGAAGACATCTACGCGGGTATTGAATTTCAGGAAGGCACGGACGATGTCCGCAAGTTTATGCAACTCCTGAAGGAAAACTTCCCCGATCGCTACCAAAAAATCCGTTTCCCCGACACCTCGGGTATCGGGATCAAGCCTACTTCGCAAGAAGGAACGGCCCGGTTGGTGAAAGCAGCCCTCCGCTACGCCGTCGAGAACGAAAAGGACAGTGTGACCATCGTTCACAAGGGCAATATCATGAAATATACGGAAGGCGCTTTCCGCGACTGGGGCTACGACGTAGCGGCTCAGGAGTACGGTGCCGAACCGCTGGACGGCGGCCCCTGGCACGTCATTAAGGCCAACGGCAAAGACATCAAGAAAGACATCATCATCAAGGATGTCATCGCTGATGCTTTCCTCCAGCAGATCATTCTGCGCCCCAAGGAATACAGCGTGATCGCGACGATGAACCTCAACGGCGACTACATCAGCGATGCCCTGGCTGCCCAGGTGGGGGGTATCGGTATTGCTCCTGGTGCCAATATCAACTACGACACGGGAATCGCCATCTTCGAAGCCACCCACGGTACAGCGCCCAAGTACGCGGGCCAGGACAAGGTCAACCCCAGCTCGGTGGTCCTGTCTGGAGAAATGATGTTCCGCTACCTCGGCTGGACCGAAGCGGCTGACCTCATTGTTAAGGGCATCAACGGTGCCATTGGCAAGAAGCGGGTTACTTATGACTTCCACCGCTTGATGGAAGGCGCTACCCTGCTCAAGTGTTCTGCTTTTGCCGACGAGGTGATCGCCAACATGTAGTACTTGCTGGTACTTGGGAATAAAAAAAAGGCGACGTCGAGTAATTCGACGCCGCCTTTTTTATGGGCTATAAAGCGATCAGTACAAATGATTAGTGCTGAACGACTACTTTTTCCGTGCGGGTACCAGCAGCGGTATCCAACTGGATAAAGTACGTGCCATTGGGCAATTGGGTCGTATCGTAATTGAAGCGACCCTGGCTCAGTTTGTCATAATTCTGGGTAAAGAGGATACGCCCGGTCTGGTCGTAGAAACGAACCAGCACATCCACCTGCTCGGGGAATTGCAAATCCAGGTTGAAACTCACTGCAGCAGGGTTAGGGAATACCGCGACCTTGAAATCAGCCGGCAGTACTTCATTGACGGCCGTAACGGGAGGCAGTCCCAAATCGGGATTGTCACCAATGAACAAGCGCACTACGGGAACTGAAGTACCCCCGAAACCACCCGAGAAGAAGTTGGGTGCATCGGCTGTCAGGTCGACCACGTCAGAATACTGCTCCACGGCGATAGAGTCGGTAATGAAGTTATTAGCGGCGTAGTTGTAAGCCTCGCTGGCAGAAATAGCGACCTGGTCATTGGCATCAGCACCTACGTACTGCACCACGGCAAAGTAGTACTTGCCACTCGTAAGCGGAATACCCTCTTCCTCGATGCTCACCGGAATGGTGATCAGCTGCTGGTTCTCGGTACCATCAAACTGATAGTCGTTGAAAGCAATTGGTGAACCACCATACTCATCCGGTCCGATGCGACCATCACCATTTACATCACCATCCGATTCGTACAAGTAGGTCGTTACACTACCGGTACCCATCACGGCATCATCGGCATTTTCGATCATGAAGGAGATGTAACGGGCGTACCAGCCATCCCCGTTGGGCATGTAGTAGCTGTTACCGATGTACCAGTCGCGGTCGTTGGTGAGAAAAATACCACGGGTACGGCCAGTTTCCTTGGCGAACAAGGTGTCCGTTACCGAAAAGGCAAAGCGCAGGGTATCGTTGGCCTGGTTGACGTCTGTAGAGTCGTGGGTCAAAGAATACGTTCCCTGGTAAAACCCGATGGAAGCAGGCGTAGCTGGCAGGTCCAGTGGCATGGTAATATCAAAGAAAGAATTCTCGGCCAGTGAATCCGGAGGAATGGCGCCGTAAGGTTTGTCCAGGTTGAAAATTTCATTGCCGTCGAAATCGACGATGCGCAAGTTCAAGTTCACGTTTTCCGCCGTCAGACCGCCATTGTTCTGGATATCAGCCATGAAGTACTGGGGCTGCAACTGCGAGTAAGGCGTATTCACATTATCAGGGATAGCAAAGAAACTGGCGTTGGCCTGCATATCGTAACCTACACGCTCCAGGATAGTGATGTCATCAACACCCCAAAAGTAGAAGTCGGTACCAAAGGTAAGCTTGATCCGGATTTCACTCGCACCATTGGTATAGTTGGCCAAAATAGGAACCGTTACCGTATTGCTGCGCAGGGTATTGGTGGGGAAGGTGGGATTGAGGTCAGAAGCGGGGCTCCAGGTGGCGCCATCGTCGGTGCTCACCGAAAAAGAAGTCTTCAAACCATTTGGTACTTCCGCTGGCGTATTCAGGTAAGCCAAAAACTGGGTCAGTCGAATAGACAGAGCCCGGTCGGTGGCTGAAATATCGATTGGAGGTGAGATCAGCTCCGACACGTAATGTGGGTACGGCGGCGGGTTGGGGCTGGGAATAACGCCCGTCATGCCCTGGGTCATTTGGTAGATGTTGTTCATGACCATGACGCCGTTGGTGCGGGTAGCGGAGTTGACGATGGCTACGCCGGGATTCTGGCCCAGCAGGCCGTAACCCAGGTTACCGTTCGGACTCCAGGTCCAGAGGGTACCACATTCTTCGCGTTTGGTGAATTCCAACACCACGTTACCGCCGTCGGCCGTATAGGTAATATTGTTGCTGCCATTGGAGAAGACGACCGTGGGGGAACCTACACCGATAAATCGGATAACGTCCTCCACCGCATCGACATTGAGGTTGGTAGCCCAGCTCACAATGCCGTTGGTGGTTACCGAGGTAAAAGCAGTACCATTGGGAACTACTGCAGCTGCGTCAATGGAAGACGTAAGGGTGTCGCCGCTGATGCTGTAGGTTCCGTAAGCCGTACCGTAGGTAGCCAGGTCTGCAGAAGAGAAATACACCATATACTCTTTGGCGTTCAAAAAACTCCAATTGAACACATCGCCAGGCTCAAGCGTAACAGGTTCGCCATCGATGACACCACTCGCCAGGGTCCAAATACCGTACTGAGGTCCGGAGTTATTGCCAAAAGTAGCGCCAGCGTTGCTGCCACAAATAATGGGATTGACGGACCAGCCAGCCATTCCTTTGGAAAAATCTTCCTGCCAGATAATAGCCTGGGCCGAAGCCGTCAGGCCAGCCAGGGCCAGAAAAATGAAGGTGAGTAACCGTTGCTTCATGAAGAAAAAAATTTTGGATAAGTTGAATGAATACACAAATATAAGCAGCCTTTTAAGATAACAGCGTACTTAGTTGTGTTATCTAAAAGACAATCCTAGTGGTCTGTCAAGTGTTAATTTTCCGGTTGAGTGTGAGCGAATTTTGGGGCTAATCAAGGCGGGGGTTCCCGCGCATAGCACCGCTACGTAAGGGGTTCTCCAACGCAGAGTAGCCGCAAAAGACGCCACAGGCTACCGGAAGTTTTAGCCTTGACAGACCACTAGCATAGAACCAGGATAGGAAAACCTGTAATATTGATCTGATTTAGGCCGAAAAAGAGGTGCCACAACCACAGGTTTCCGTGGCGTTGGGGTTGTTGAAGGTAAAGCCCCGGTTGTTGAGTCCATCCAACCAATCCACTTCCATTCCCAACAGGTAAATGGCGTGTGCTTTTTGCATGACCACCTGCAAGCCATTGATTTGGTGCACTTCGTCGTTGTCTTTGACAACATCGAAACCCAGCACATAGGAAAAGCCAGAGCAACCGCCGCCTTTAACGCCTACGCGCAAACAGTGATCGGCAGGAACCGCCTGCTCCTCGCGAATACGCAACAACTGCTTAATGGCACCTGGCGTGAGGGTAATGGGTTCGATACTGGTTTTTACGGTACTCATATTCAAAATCAGGTTATTTAGATAAAATCTACGTAAATGTACAAATGATAACGTTTTCGTGAAACGTTAAGTTGGCAATTGCTGAAAAAAAACCGCGCAAAAGAGCAGATTCCCCTACTAGCCATTACTTTTGTGACTGGTTGTTCATTTACAACACCGCGTCACTTGTATTGTTGTTCAAGAAACTCACCTTATTTATGTCCGTTTTCCTGGAAATCTTAAAAATCACCCTCCCTGCCCTGGTGGTAGCGCTCACCAGCTATTTTATCATTAAAGAAATGCTGACCAAACAGCTACAGGTACAGGAACAAAAACTGCGGCGCGACCGCCAGGAGAATACCATGCCCTTGCGTATGCAGGCTTACGAGCGCATCTCGCTCTTGGTGGAACGCCTTTCCCTGGGCGGTTTGTTGCTCCGTACCCAGCACGGAAACATGCAGGCTGCTACCCTGAAAATAACCCTCATGCTGGCTGTACAACAGGAATTTGAGCACAACATCTCGCAGCAGATCTACGTCTCCGAAAAGCTCTGGCAAATCATAAAAGCAACCCGCGATGACTTGTTCCAGTTTATCGAACTGGTGAGCGAAAAAGTGCCTGCCGACGCGCCCGCCCAGGTGCTTGGCGAGGCGTTATTGCGGTACCATGACCAGCGGGATTCCGACCCGATCGCTACCGCCCAAGCCGCTATTCGCAGGGAAGCAGCTACCTTGTTTTAGGCCGTAATCACCGCGTCTTTCCTCGTCACAAAAAACCTTAACCAGCCATGTTCAAAAGCCCAACCTACCACAACCGCCGTCAAACCTTGCTTCGGCAGGCACCCGCCGAAGGACTGATTCTCCTTTTCGGCAACGAGGAAAGCCCGATGAATTACCAGGACAACGTCTACCCTTTCCGGCAGGATTCCAATTTCCTGTACTTTACGGGAATTATGGATCCTCATCATTTCCTGCTCATCGATCCGGCCACCGGGGAATCTACGCTCTACGGTGACGACCTCTCGCTTGATCATGTGGTTTGGATGGGCGCACAACCCACCATGGCTGAAAAAGCCGCGGCAGCTGGCCTTGAAAAGTGGGATACCTACGCTGCCGGACTGGCCAAAATAAAACAAGCCGCCACCCGTCAACACCCTGTTCACTACCTGCCCCCTTACCGCCACGACCGCTTGATTTTGCTCGCCAACTGCCTGGAACAGCCCACCGCTGAAGTTGAAAAAGGCTTCTCGGAGCAACTCTGTAAAGCGATCATTGGCCTCCGCTCTTACAAAAGCGCCGAGGAACTCCGGGAGATGGAGATCGCCGTTAACATCAGCCGGGCCATGCACCTGGCCGCCATGAAATCGTGTCGGCCGGGCCAAACCGAAGCTGCCGTAGCGGGTATCGTGGAAGGCCTTGCCGTAGCTGGGGGTGGCCGGTTAGCCTATTCGTGTATCGGCACCATCAACGGTCACATTCTACACAACCACTACCACGGTAATACCATTAAAGATGGGCAGCTTTACCTACTGGATGCAGGTGCTTCTTCGCCATCGCAGTACGCGGGCGATATTACCCGTACTTTTCCGGTAGGCCAGCAATTCACCAGCCAGCAAAAGGAGATTTACGAGGTCGTGCTGGAGGCCCAGGAAAAAACCATCGCCGCCGTCCAACCCGGTCGTTCTTTCCTGGATGTCCATCTGTTGGCAGCCCATACGATTACACAAGGGCTCAAGGCGTTGGGTTTAATGAAAGGTGACGTAGCAGAAGCCGTGCAGCAGGGTGCCCACGCCTTGTTTTTTCCGCACGGACTCGGACATATGATTGGCCTTGACGTACACGACATGGAAGACCTCAACGAGGACTGGATTGGCTACGACGAAACGGTTCAACGTTCCACCCAGTTTGGGTTGAAGTCGTTGCGGCTGGCCAAAAAGCTCGAACCCGGTTTTGCGCTCACCGTAGAACCCGGCATCTATTTCATTCCGGCCCTCATCGACCAGTGGGCCAGCAACCACCAACACCAGGATTTTATCAATTACCCGGCCCTGGAAGCCTACCGGCAATTGGGTGGTATCCGGATCGAAGACAACCTGGTGGTGACCCCCACGGCCTATGAGATTCTCGGCAAACCGATCCCTAAAACCGTTACGGATATTGAAACTTTGCGCCAGGAATAGCAACCTGGGCTGCCGTTAGCCACGCTTCGCCGCGGGCGAGAATACGCGCCTGCAGTTCTCCACCGGTATACATCCAGTGGCCCGCTTCCAGGTGGGTCCCGTTGGGTAAAGTGACGAATTCACAGGCTGCTGCGCTATTTACCAACTGGTATTTTTCGGCAAAATTGACGCTTCCCTGGTAAGGAACCAGCCCATCAGCGGTGCCGTGTAGCAGGAACAAAGGCATACTGTCCGGACGGATCAGGGCCATTGGATTGGCCTGGTGGTGAATGGTGGTACCGGGCTGGCCGGCTAAAAGCCGAATGATAGGATTGTTCTCCATGGTTGCCAGATCAAGCACCGGGGCACAGGCAATTACACCGATGACCTGGTTCGGTTGCCAGGCAGCCTGGCTTTGCAGTTGGTGATCCAGACCAACCACGGCGGCCAGGTGGCCACCCGCGGAAAGGCCCTGCAGGATAACTTTGGGGTGAGGGGTATAACCTTGTTCCGTCCACCATTTCCGACAAGCAACCAGGCTCGCAATCAGGTCAGCCCGGATAGCGGTAAAATCATGGAAAGGCAACCGCCGGTAACTCGGCAAGATAACGCCGTAACCCGCGCGCAACCAGGGCAGGGAGGTCGCCTGAAATTGTTCCGGAGAGCCAAACTGCCAACCCCCACCGTGCCAATAAATAACCCAGGCTTTGGGCGGGGCTGCGGTTGGCCAGGTACACAAACAATACTGGCGCCGATGGGTGCCATAGGCTATTTTCTCAACTGGGTATGCTGCACGAGAAATTCCTCTGACCGTATTTAAGTAACCCGGCAAATGCAATAATTCGTGTAGTAAAGTACCCCGCGTCATAAATTTTCTGATTTTCCTTTGCTGCTTCCCAACAACAACTAGCTGGTTGGTTGATACCTTTCGATCAACAACCTATCATTCAGATTTGTTTTTGGGCGTCAGGCTGTCCCATTTTTCCAACTGCTGCAAAACAGCCCGGACATCCTTCGGCAGCGGTGCCTCAAATTCCACCAGTTGCTCCGTAGTTGGATGCAGAAATGCCAATTGGGCGGCGTGCAGGGCAGTACGCTCGAGCAATGGCTGTTCGGTAGCATGTTTGCCAAGCCTGAATTTTTTACCCTTTACACTGGACACCAAAAAAGCAGACCGCTGACCATAGAAAGGATCGCCGACCAGGGGGTGGCCAATGGCGCGCAAGTGGACCCTGATCTGGTGGGTTCGCCCGGTAAAAATATTTACGGCTACCCAGGCGACCGACTGGTACTGCTGCAGTACCCGGTAGGCCGTATGGGTTTCCAGCCCTTTGGCTGCAATCATCATCCGGCCGGGCTTGCGGGGATCTTCTACCAGCGGAAAATCAATGGTTCCTTCGGTAGTAGCCAGGGCACCTTCAACCAGCGCCCAGTAGGTTTTGCGGGGGGTATGAGCAGAAAACTGCTGGGACAAATGGCGGTGTGCATCTTCCGTGAAAGCAAAGCAAATCACCCCACTGGTGTCGCGGTCCAGGCGATGCACCGTCCGGACCGTTTGCCCAAAAATTTCGGCCAGCAGGTGTTTCAGGTTAGGGATATTCACATCGAAGCGATCCGGCACACTGAGCAATCCGCTGGGCTTATTGACAACAACGATACTTTCGTCCTGATAAAGGATCTCAACCTTTGGTTTCTTCATGAAGTCGGCGTTTTGCGAGCGATTGAAAGGATCGCTTTCCCAGGGCGTAATAGGCCCATACGATACTCCCTGAATAGATTCCGGCCTGGGTAAACTTTCCGATAGAGAACTTAGCCACCAGTTTGTCGGTCGCTATTTTGCGCTGATACCAGTACACCAACCGGGGAAAAAAATGCCAGTGCGCTTTAATAATCGCGCCGATGTGCGCCCACTTCCCCTGTATCAGGAAAAGAAACCCAGCCAGGCCATCCATCAGTAAGCGCAGCGGCAACCACCAAACGAGCTTGTCGAGCGGTTCATTTTTAAAACTGGTAATCAGGGTATTGCGAAAATTCAGGTAGGTCTTCTTGGGCGACAAGTATTCCAGCGTCCCTCCTCCGAGGTGGTAAACAACGGCCTGAGGAACAACGACGATACGGTAACCTGCGCGCTTCAATCGCCAGCAGAGGTCTATTTCTTCGGCATGCGCGAAATAAGCCGCATCGAACCCACCAAAAGCCCGGAAAATATCAGCTTTAATAAAAAGTGCTGCGCCGGAAGCCCAAAAAATATCGGCCGGTTCATCGTACTGGCCTTCGTCCTTTTCGGTGGTATTGAAAATACGTCCCCGACAAAAAGGATAGCCGAGGATATCCAACCAGCCGCCCGCCGCACCGGCATATTCAAAGGTGTCGGGTTGCTGGTAAGCAAGTATTTTGGGTTGGCAAGCGGCAATGCCCGGGTTGTGCTCCAGCACCTGCAGGCAGGGGGCAATCCAATCGGGTGCTACCTTGACGTCGGAATTGAGGAGGACGAAATAGTCGGCATTGACCTGCTGCAACGCTTCGTTGTAGCCGGCGGCAAAGCCCAGGTTTTCTTTCAGCACAATACACCTCACCTCTGGAAAGGAAGCAGCGAGGATAGCCAGGGAAGCATCCGTGGACGCATTGTCTGCTACGATAACCTGATAGGGTGTTCCGGCGACCGAAGCCAGTACGCTGGGCAAAAATTCCTGTAGGTAGGCGGCACCATTGTAATTCAGGATAACGATGGCTAGTTCCGGACCAGGAAGTTCTGCCAGCAGACCAGGCTGCTCCTGGCTAAGAATTGCGCGCGCGTCCTCCCGGTCTTCGGCGAGTTGGGCCTTTAATTCAGCGAGGTTTTGGAACTTAACGTCGGCCCGCAGATAATCCACAAAGACAACCGTAAGTTCATCACCGTAGATGTTTTTGTTGAAAGCAAAAATATGCACTTCAATCACGTGTTCCTTTGCGTCAGCAATACTGGGCCGGTTCCCAATGTAGAGCATACCGCCATAAATCTCCCCCTGGTGCCGCACCCAGACCGCATAAATACCTTGTGCTGGAATGAGCTTGAACCGATTGTCGGGCTGGACATTGGCCGTAGGAAAGCCCAATTGGGTACCCAAGTGTTGCCCGTGCACCACTTTGCCCGTTATCTCGTAAGGATGGCCCAGGAAACGCGCCGCCTCTTTCACTCGTCCTTGTTGCAAAGCATTGCGGATCTTGGTAGAGCTAACGGCAATATCATTGATCTCCCGTGGCGGAATTTCTACCACCTCATAACCCGCTTTTTTACTGTGCCACTTCAGATAATCAATATCTCCCTGGCGGTTGAGGCCAAATTTGTGGTCGTAACCAATCACGATGGTTTGGGGATGGAAGGTTTCTACGAGAAACCGTTCGATGTATTCATCGGCGCTGAGTTGAGAAAAGGCGACCGTAAAGGGTACCACCACCACGTTGTCCACCCCGTAGTGCTCAAAAAGAGCAACTTTCTCTTCGATGGTTGACAGCAACTGCAGGGAGTTATCCCGGGGGTAAATAACCTGGCGGGGATGCGGATGGAAGGTGACAACGATACTTTCTCCATCGATTTGACGGGCCAGGCGATTGATTCGCGCCAGCAGCTGTTGGTGGCCACAGTGCACACCGTCAAAAGAGCCGATAGTGAGTACTGCCCGCTTAAATTGGGGCAATTCGTTCAACTGGTAAAATACTCTCATTGGGCTGCAAAAGTAAAAGAATTTCTTGAACCACTAGTGCATTAACACATCTGGTTTAAAAGCGTTGTAACAACCACAAGATTAACCGTTTTTCTTCAATAACGATGGTCATTTTACCAGCCATTTCTTCGCCAACTTCCAGGCTTCGCCCGGTGTTGGTCACCAGTCCTTGCGGAAAACGTATTTCGATGGGCAATTTGTCACCCCGGGTAGGAATTTTGCTTTTGAAGGTCACTTCCCCTTCTACTGCGCCGTACTGTTGCGCGGGGAAGCTATAAAAGTCCACGATTACTTTTTGTCCCAATGCGACCTGCCCCGATTGGTTCAGGTCCAATTCGGCTTTACCGATGAGGTTCGAAGGGGAATCGGGTAGCACCACGGCCAGCCGGTCCTTGTCTTGCACGTACTCCCCTACCCTGATCTTACTTTCCAGAATCACCACCCCGTTGATCGGCGTCACCAGCAAATATTCGCTGCGCCAGGCATCTACGGCCCGTTTCAGGGCTTCCAGCTCGTCACGCAGCTGCTCGAGCGCCACCGCCTTGCTGGCTTCCGAAATCGTAGCCATGGTTTCCAACTGGCGGGTGAGCTGGCGAATATTGGCCTGGCGGGTTTTGATACTGGTCTCCGCTTCCTGCACGTAGCGGTCGTATTTTTGCTTCACGGCTTCCGCCGTCCGCACCTCGTTGAAATCGCCACGTCCGCTCTGGTACAGGTTCTGCTTGCGAATAAAGGCTTCGGTAAATAGTTCTTGCTCACTCTGGAGGGACTCTTTACGGCGGCGTTCATCCACGATATTGTTCTGTTCCTGTCGGATTTCGCGGCGAATGTCCTCAATGGACATCAGGCTGAGGCGCCCGGTTTGCATGTTCCTGACCTCCGCCTGTTTTTCGATAAAAGTATAACGCGCTTCCTCCAATGGGCCACCCAGGATGAGGTCTTTGGCCATTTGATAATGGACCAATAAGGAATCATTGCCCTTTTCCAAACGGTTAATGTAGTCGTCCAGGGCGTGCACTTCGGCGTATTGCACATCCGACTGAAAAACCAGCAGGGTCTGACCCGCTTCGACCGTATCTTCTGAGGCTACTAACACATGGCTGATGTGAACCGACTTATTCGTAAAAAGCTCGACCCCGGGGTCTTCGCGTTTGATGCGAATGTTAGCCTTTACCGTTTCCGGAAAAGTAATCCAATAGAGCAACCAAATGGTTAGAATAAGTAAGACAAAAATGAAGAGCATGCCCCAACGCACCAGCCAGTGGGGAGGCGTGCCCAGCAATTCCTGGACTTCCTCACTGCGAACCTCCAAATCTCTGGCTTCCGTGCTCATGTACTGATTTTCATTGAAAAAGAAAGGTTAGGCGCCCAATTCGATCTGGTTGCGAATCAGCTGGTGATAGGCACCCCGGGCGTAATACAATTCGTCGTGGGTCCCTTCTTCCACCACTTCTCCCGATTCCATCACGATAATGCGATCCGCTAAACGAACCGTATTTAAGCGGTGAGCCACAATAACCATGGTCCGATCGGGAAAGGTCTCCGTAAGTCGTTCCATAATGAGCATTTCACTGAAAGAATCCAGGGCCGACGTGGCTTCGTCAAAGAAAAAATAATCGGGATCTTTGTAGATGGCCCGCGCAATGAGCAACCGCTGCTGCTCGCCCAGGCTGAGTCCGAGGCCGTCCTTGCCTACTTTGGTACTGTAGCCCAGGGGCAAGCTTTCGACAAAAGACTGGATATTGGCTACTTTTACCGCTTTCAGCAAGCGGCGCTTGTCAATTACTTCGTCACCGAGCGCGATGTTGCGGGCAATGGAGTCATTGAAAATATAAGACCCTTGCAGCACCGCTCCGCACTTTTCCCGCCAGAACTTGTGTTGCAGGTTTTCCAGTTTCACCTCGCCCAGGCGCACCGCACCTTCTACGGGTTGGTACATATTCAGGAGTAGCTTCAGTAAGGTCGACTTGCCGCTGCCGCTGGCTCCGACAATAACGGTCGTCTGTCCTTTGTAAATAGTCAAATCCACCCCATTGAGCACCAATGGTGAATTAGGGCCATTGTACTGAAAGCTGACATCTTCCATATTGAGGTCGCCCGTTTCCGGCAACATGCTGATCTTATTGGTCGCATCCTCTTCGTTGGCTTTGGTGTGAATTTCGTTCATGCGCTCCAGGCTGATCTTAGCCCCTTGTAAAGCTTGCATGAATTCTACGAATTGCCGGATAGGGGAATTGAGTTGTGCCACAGCGTACATAATGGCCACCAACATCCCCAGGGTCATACTTCCCTGGAGTACGGCATTGGCCACAAAATAGAGAATGATCAGGTTCTTGCCTTCGTTGATGAAGTCGCCCCCTGTCCGTTGTACCTGGTTCCAGGTGGCAGCGCCCATTTCCGTGCGGATGAGGGCGGCCTGGGTACGCTCCCAGGCCCACCGCTTGGGATTCTCGGCGTTGTGTAACTTGATATCCTGCATACCTTCCACCAGCTCAATGAGTTTGCTCTGGTTTTCGGCGTACTGGTCAAAACTTTTGTAATCGAGGTCGCGCTGCTGCTGCTGAAACAGGTACACCCAGGCCAGATTCAGCAGGGTGCCCAGAAAGAAAATAGCCAGCACCCACTTGCTCCAGAAAAACAGCAGCAGGGAAAAGGCTACAAAATTGAACAGCGACAGCACCGAGAACAACGTGGTCGAGGTCAGGAAACGCTGAATGCGTTCGTGGTCGGCGATGCGCTGGAGGAGGTCGCCCGTCAGGCGGTTATCAAAATAACGCAGGGGCAAACGGGTGAGCTTTGACAAAAAGTCGGAGAGAATCTTCACGTTTACCCGTACCCCGACATGGATCAGGAGCCACCGTCGGAAAATCTCTACGCCCGTTTGGGCCAAAAACAAAAGCAGCATCCCCACGATCATCATCGAGATGAAACTGGGTTCCAAATGACCAATCCCGATATCGACCAGAGATTTCAGGAAAAAAGGCACGGCAATTTGCAGCATTCCTGCCACCAATACCCCAACCAAAAGCTGAATCAAAGCACTGGAATGCTGTTTGAAATAAGACCATACGTAACTCCACTGCGAGCGATCTATACCCACTCCGTCGCGGTCGTAAAAGGTGGCTCCCGGCTCCAACACCAGAATTACCCCCTCTTCGCCGTATTCGTCATCGGCAGCCCAACCGGCCAGGAATGCTTCTTTGGTAAGTTTGTATTTGCCTTCCGCCGGATCGGCGATCCATACGTGGGTCGGGCTCACCCGGTAGACCACCAGGAAATGATCCTCATCCCAGTGCGCGATACAAGGCAGGGGTACGTCAGTAGACAGCCGGTCGTAATTGGTGCGGACGGCCAAGGTTTGCATTCCAATCGCTTCGGCAGCGTCACTAATTTCCAACAACGATACGCCCTGCTTGCCCATGTAGGTAAGCTCCCGGAGGTACTCCAGGGAATAGTATCGATCGTAATGCCGGGCAACCATGCGCAAGCACGTTGCCCCACAATCCATCCGTTCGAGTTGGTAGAAAAAAGGGAAATTTTTGGCCATATCCTGCTATCGGTATGCGCAATTCAGGTACGCAGAAACATTCCATACCTTCCTGAAAGCGCACTTGATTAACAAAACTAAGCGTTTTGATGATAAAATTCAACAATTTGATAAAAAAGTGAACGGCGTCGGTTGTCTGCAAAGTCCAGGAAAAGGTTTTAATTTGCAGCGTCAAGGATTTACTATGCACAATACCTTCGTTTCCGTTATTGGTGTTATTCACCAAAAAAGTGATCTGGATGGCCTCACGGGTTACCTGAACGGGCTTTTTCCCGTGCTACGGGATAATTTTTCTGATTTCGAAATCATCCTGGTCAACAACGTGCCGGAGTGGCGCCTTACCGATCTGATTGCGCCCTTGCCCGCTGCGCTGAAGCAGCAGGTTTTTCTCCTGCAACTGTCTTCGCGCACCAACAAAAATCACGCCATCCTGGCTGGCCTGGACCGTGCCAACGGCGATTACACCATCATCCTCGAAACCTGCTTTGCCGGACAGCCAGAGGTGGTACTCGACCTGTACCACAAAAGCCAGGAACAGTACGATGTGGTGTACCTGCGCGCCCATGAACGGGAAACCCAAAGGGGGTGGAAATGGCTGTATGCCATTTTTTATTTTATCCTGCAACGGTTTTCGACCCTGCAAATTGACGAAAAGGCCCACAATACCCGCATCATTTCCCGGCGCGCCCTCAACTCCTTGCTGCGGCTACGTGAGAACCTGCGTTACATGAAAGCCATTTATGCCATCGTGGGCTACCGCACCACCTTCCTCGACACCAACCAACCGCTACCCGCCGACGAAGATATGGGCGAGCGCTTTCGCACGTCGCTGGTGGCCATTACCTCCTATACCACTTTCCTGCGCAGTGCGCTGCTCTGGATTTTCCTCCTTTCGTTTCTCTTTTTGATCGGGGTCATCGCCAATGCCCTCAAGGTGAAATTTACCCAAACCGACCTCCTGGGTAACGCTGCTATTGCCGACTCGGGCTGGACCTTTCTCGTGGTACTTATTGCCATCTTCTTTGCCGTCACCACGCTCAACCTCTACATCATATCCATCTACCTATCCAATATTTATACCGAAATCAAACAGCGGCCGCCGTATATTATCGAATCGGTGGAGCGGTTTTAAGGAATTGTAATGGCAGGGCAACCAATCCCCCCACTCACTCCTGCAATTCCAAAACCAGTGTCCCGCAGGGAGGGGTGAAAGATCAAGCCGTTTTTGTTTATTGCACGATCATTTTACGATAGCTAGGCTTCTCGCCTTCTTCCTCCCAGACCAAAATATAAATACCTTTGGCAAAAGCAGTCGTAGACAACTGATGAGAAGTTGCACGGTGTAATTTTTCCGCTAGCAACTGCCGCCCGTGCAAATCGAATAAGCGCAACAGCCCACTTCTGGGTGAAGCAAACTGAATATGCGCCATCGTTTGTACCGGATTAGGCACGATCAGCCAGTCCGTCGCTTCTTCGGCTGGATTTGACACGGAGGTTACAAAAGAAACAACTAGCGCAAGAGCGCTGCGACACCCATGGGCATCGGTTACAGTAACGTTATATGTTCCTGGTAGTAACTCCGAAGCAATGCTATCAGTAACTCCTGTATCCCACAAAAACGTGTAGGGCGCAACGCCATCAACAACTTCAACGACTGCTGCTCCGTCTGCTGTGCCAGGTCCAGTGGCAGGTGTAATTTGAGCCGTGAGGCTGATATAGGCAGCAGGCCATTCAAAAGCTCCCAAATCCACAATACCTTCCAGTACACGAGGCTGCCCATCAAAGTCTGTCAGCAAGCCTAATGAATCCAAGCCACCATTGTTGCCTACATTACGAGCAGGTGAGCAAGCAGCCGTGTGCAGGTCATTTTGTACGGGATCAATAAAAAGCGGGTCTTCGCCCACAATAATGCCTTCGCCACAAGCCAGGTTCCCGCCTGGTCGATTGCAATCCAGTGCATTGAAAAGGGAATGACTGATAAAAAGCCCGTTCAAAACATTGGCTTCACCAGTACGAATGGCATACACCGATTGTGGCTCCCAGACGATATTGTTGTAGAAGTATATTTCGTTATCTACAATTTCTGTATTAGAGCCATATCCTCCTCCAATAGGATAATTTCCATTGTTCGTGAACGTACAATTGGCAACCGTGTGGCGGCCATAGCCTCCACCAGTACCAGAAGATAATCTTAGCGCCCTCACATTATCTTTGAACAACGAATTGGTAATAACCGAATGTATGGTGGCACCGTTTAAAAAACCATTCAAGGTAAGTGCGCCATCGCCCAGGTTGGGAAAATTATGTCTATTGTTAATAAAGCGGCATTTGTCTACCCTCGCGTTAAGAATACCTCCAACGGCGCATTCAATTCCCAGCCCTACCGCCACATCTTGCGAGTTCACATAGTTGCCTTCGAACAAGGAATTGGTGATGGTAAAATTCAAAAAACCACCCGCATTGGCAATAATTATACCTCCTCCTTCCTGCTGGCCATAATTATTGATAAAATCAGTGAAATCAATAGTTATATCAACGGAGAACTCCGTTGTAACAGGTAGTGGTGTACTTGCTATATTCGAAAAAGCTATTCCAGCACCGGTTTTCGCATAGCCTTCTATAAACTTACAATTCATTAAGTTCAAGCTGGTCTTTAACCCTGTTATGTGAACACCTGCTAAACCTCCACCTTCAAATTGTGCTGAATCTCTCTGGAAAATTGTATTTTTGATCAATAGCTGGTCATGGAGTTCTTCAAAATACACCCCTCCCCCATGAATGCGGGCATAGTTTTCAATAAACTCACAATCTTCCAACAAGGGAATACCTGCTTCTGGATGCCCTCGCCAGCGCAGGTACAGCCCTGCCCCGAAGGAGAAGCAACGGTTGCGGATAAAAGAACAGTTTTGTATACGGGGATAAGCTCTGCGAAAATCACTGCCCATGGCGGCCAAGCCAGCGCCATTTTGTGCATAGTTGTTTTGGATAATGCAATTTCTGATCACAGGATCACAGATGGGCGCCGTGGCATCGGTTTGCAATAGAATGCCACCGCCATAGAAAAACACAGCTGTCTGGCTGTCAAAGGCATGCCCTTTTTCTATGGTAAATCCATCCAAAACCGTGGTGGTATCTGCACCATAAAAATACACCACATGCAGGCTGTTATCGGAAGTAAGCAACGGATCGCCAATTTCACCACTCAGAATAGTTGGATGATCGGCTAGGGCTCTGTTGTAACGGTTGGTTTCTGTTCCAGCAAAGCCTCCAAATACGCGCACACCTGGAGGAATATTAAAACTGAGTTCGCGATTGTTGTGGTCTGCCGCAGGATAATAGCTGCCTGTTGCTACCCAAATTTCGTCCCCACAACTGGCTACGGCCAAGGCTTGTTCTAGTCGCAAGAAGGCATCGTTCCAACTTTTGCCGCTTTGTGCTCCTGAGCCAGCAGATTGGTTCACGTACCAGCGTTGCCAGGCTGGATCACAAATAGCATCGTTTCCAAAAGTAGGGTACAATTTACCGCTGCTGTCCTGCACACAGACGGTATTAGTTCCTAACTCACATGCAGCTCCATATTGTGCACAAAATGATAGTAAACGAAAAGGATCGCGTGAAGATCCCCAGCCCGTTTGCCAAGTTATTTCTGTATCAAAATCAGCAGGTTCCTCTAAAAAAAGTTCAATATTCCCGTCGGGTAAAGTATCTCGATGGTAGACTATTGCATCGGAATAGACATTACTTGTAAATCTTAGGAGTGGAAGGTTAAAAGTATCGCCAACTTCCAAAGTAAAATCGTAAATCAGGTAGGCATTTTCAGTGCAGGTAGTATCCCTCCTAAACCAACCCTTCAATGCTTCTTCCCGATAAAACCCTACGCGTTGCAAGCCACACTCCTGATCGGGTAGCAACAAAATTTCTATCCATTCTTGGTCGCAAATTTGTGTCTTATCGCCATAGGAATAGACCCAGGTCGTGGGTGAAGTAAATGCTCCACCCATTCCCACTATCCATTGTGGTTGGGCATCATAGCTGGGGAGGATACTTTGTGTAGTGCCTGCATTGCTCAATAGCAGGCAGATGAAGAGTAATTGAAAATTGTTCATGGGATTAATTTATACCCCCACTAGCAATTTATGCTAGTGGGGGGGAATAAATATTATAGCTTAATTAAGCTGCCAATTTGCACTTCAGCGCCAATACTGATTTGATAATTAATAAGGCCAATATTAAGTTGTTGTGGTCACTCCTGCAATTCTAGCACCAAAGTCCCGTGTGCCGGTAATACCAACTGACTGAGATCTGGCAAGATCACCCCACTGACAATATTTTTCGCCACCGAGAACCCGGCCAGCTGCTCGGCAAAGCGAGCGGTACGGATTGTTGTTTCCCGTGCATTGGAATTGTAGGCGACCATGACCGTTTGATTCGCGTTGTAGCGAAAATACACGTATACCCCATCCTCGGGAACAAACTGCATCAGTTGCCCATCTTGCAACACCTGCTGCGCTTTGCGGTAGTTGGCCAGGGTTTGAATATACGCAAAGGCTTCCTGTTCGGCGTCGGTACGGCCTCGCTCCTTAAATTTATTGGGTTTGTCACGCGGAAAGCCGCCGGGAAAATCTTTGCGGCCTCCCTCACTGAAACTTCCACCGGTACCCGTAAGGAGCAGTTCGGTACCGTAATACAACATGGGAATACCCCGCAGGGTGAGCAGCAGCGCGATGCCCGATTTGAATCTTTCCAGATCCTCCCCCAGTACGCCGTAGATACGCCCGAGGTCGTGGTTGTCCAGGAATAACACATTGCGGTAAGGATCCTGGTACAAGTAATCCTGGGCGAGGGTATAGTAGAGCCGGGCGACCCCACTCGTCCAACCTTGTTCGGCCATCAGGGACTCGGTGATGGCGTAGTACAGTTGAAAATCCGTCACCCCGGGCAAGTGGCTGTTGTGGGCATTGGCCCGGGTGCCTTCGGTAAACCACGACTGGATGCCGGGGCCGTGCACATAAGTTTCGGCAAAGATGCCCATCTGGGGATATTCCCGCAGGATGCGCTGGTTCCAGCGGGCCATAAATTCCTGGTCACAATAGGCGTAGGTATCTATCCGGAATCCGTCCTGACCACTGTACTCCGTCCACCAAATGCTGTTTTGGATGAGGTAGTTGGCCAATTGAGGTTGCTGCTGATTGAGGTCGGGCATGTGTTGGTCGAACCAACTTTCTGTCACTTGGGCCAGGTCGCTTTTCGACCGGTAAGGGTCCAGTTGTACGGGCGCTCGGTAAGAAATACGGGGAAAGCCTTCCTACCACTGGTGAATCCAGTCGCGGGCTGGCAGGTCATGCATAAACCAGTGTTCGTCACCGGTTTGGTTAAAGACGACGTCCATGATCACTTTCAGGCCCCGCTCGTGGGCCAGCTGCACCAACTGCCGGTATTGCTCATTGGTCCCCAACCGACGATCGATGCGGTAATGATCGGTGATGGCGTAGCCGTGGTAACTTTCGTAAGGCTGGTCGTTTTCCAGTACAGGATTCAACCACAGCGTGGTCACCCCCAGAGATTCCAGGTAATCCAGGTGTTCCATGATGCCAATCAGGTCGCCACCGTGGCGGAAGTACACCTTATCGCGGTTGGTTCCTTGCTGCTTCATCCCCGCGACACTGTCATTGCCGGTGTCGCCATTGGCAAAACGGTCGGGCATAATAAGGTAAATCAAGTCCTGCGCCGTCACGCCCTGGGCTTTGGTCTGCTGGGGTGTGCGGGCCTTGAGTTCGTAGGGGTAGTTTCGGACGGGTCCCTGCGCAGATTCACGCAAAGCAATCGTCAGGGTACCGGGGTTGGTACCCGGTTCAATTTCCAGCAACAGGAACAAATAATTGGGATTGTCCAACCGGGTGGCGGTCAACAATTTCACGCCGGGATAGTCAAGTTGTGGTTCCCAATCGCGAATACCCTGGTCATAAATCATTACCTCCAGGGTCGTTTCAGCCATATCTGTCCACCAAAAGGGTGGTTCTACCCGTGGCTCCCCAAAATGAGCCCCGTTTGCTGGTCGGTAGTAATACTCAGACTCGTGCGTCCCGAGCGGCAGCTTCTGAAAAGGATCATCGTTATAGATGGTTTTGGGCTGAGCAAATGCTATCGCGCCAGTAAAGGTGAACCACAACAGTATAGGGAAACGCATAAGGGAGAAAATTAAAAGTAAAAAGGAATGGCCACAGCAAGACAATATAATATTAAAAGACGGATTTATCCCATAAATTAAGCGCTTGTTGGGGGGAATAATCCATCCCAACAAGCGCTTACTATACGCTCCAGCGGCGAGCCACCTGAGCCGCCTGAAACGTTTATGTTTGTGACTGCTTTTTCACCAACGCTGGTAGCCTAATCGGTCACCCCAAACTGTGCCTTGGTAGGCATGGTCAGCAGGCTGGTCGCCTTCACGGCAATACTATTCATCTTATACGTTTTGGTACCTACCCACGACATATAATCCTGCAACTGGGAAATAGCCTGTAATTCAAATTCCATATCCAGGTTGTCGTCTGCGGCATCCAGGTGCAGCAGTTCCTTTTCTCCATCCCGGAAAACAACCCAACTGCCATTGGAGAAGGTTTGTTCCCACTGCCCGGTGGTGAAGGTGCCATCCGGATTGAACCGCCACCAGCGGCCTTTGTTGGGTTTGTTTTGGCTGTTATCCGCGTGATTGACCCAGTATTCAGCTACCCAAAAGGTACGCAACAATAGTTGTATCCGGGGATTGTTCTGATCGGGCAAAACGGGTGAGGCATAACTTCCACCCGTTTTACCGGGTTCCCCGGCAGGTGTCGTGGTAGCTACGGTTGCGGGCATTTCGCCAGCTTGCTCCGGCGCATCGTGTTTACAGGCCGAAAAGGCCAGTCCCATCACCAGGCAAAGGGTTAGTGATTTAATACGGTTCATGGAAAAAAATTTAGTTCATGGAAAATTCCCCGCAAAATTGTCAAAACATGCACGAACCAGCAAACCTTTGGGTGTTAATGTTAAGCAAAGGACCCAATTGGCTAGTAGTCTTTACTGCCGGGTTGGCGAATTTCTACCCCTTCTGATGATTTGGCCGCACGCACCATGGCTTTGACGTCTTCCAAAAGCGCCTGCGCATCGTAGACAATACCGTCCTTGACGGTATACTTGATGCCCTCGGTACGTACCACTTCGTTGTTTTCGTCCAGCCGGATCGCTCCCGTACCGTACAACACTTTAAGGTCGGCGAGGGGGTTTTCCCGGACGATTACAAAATCGGCCTTTTTGCCCACTTCCACCGTTCCAATTTCACGATCCAGGCCCAGCGCCTCCGCGCCGGCAAGCGTGGCCGCACGGATTACCTCCAGGGGATGGAAGCCTGCTTCGCGCAAGAGCTCCAGCTCGCGGATGTAGGCGAAACCGTAGAGTTGGTAAATATAGCCAGAATCGGAGCCGGCAGTCACGCGCCCGCCGCGGTTTTTGTATTCATTGATGAAAGCCATCCAGAGGCGGTAATTTTCGCGCCAGGCCACCTCCTGTTCGGTTCCCCAGGCATGCCAGTACGACCCGTGGCTGATGCGGCTGGGTTGGTAAAAGCGCCACAAGCTGGGCAGGGTGTATTCTTCGTGCCAGTCGGCCCGGCGGGCCCGCATGAGGTCGCGGTTGGCTTCGTAAATATTGAAGGTAGGGTCCAGGGTAAAATCCAGGGCCAGCAGTTCGTCCATTACCTTGTTCCAGTGGTCGCTGTACGGCGGTGCAGCCTGTTTCCAGAGTCGCCCCGCTTCGGTAAAGCGGTCTTGTTCGTTTTGGTAATTGTAGTCGACCGGATAGTTTTGCACCGTTCGGTCGGCAAAAAGCGCTTCGGGCAAGCCGTACCAGTGTTCCATTGACGTTAGCCCGGCGCGGGCGCTGTTGAGCACGTTCCACCGGCCCACGTCCATCTGGGCGTGATGGCAAGCCGAGCGGAGGCCGAGCTTTTTGTTTTCCTCGAGTCCAGCAGCCATGATTTCGGGCGCCGCACCGAAAAACTTGATGCCATCAGCGCCTTTTTTGGCATTGGCACGTACCCACTCGCGGGCACCTTCGGCGGTGTTGATCAGGTCGTAATTACCCTGTCCGAAAACCGTGTAGGCCGCAATCCGCGGGGCAACGATCTCATTGGCCGCGCTGCGCGTTTTGTGGGCCAGCACCCAGTCGAGGCCATTGCCACAAGAAGGATCCCGTAAGGTAGTGACCCCGTGGCCGAGCCACAATTTAAAGACGTACTCGGCATCAGCACCTTGTGCCTGGCCGCCGATGTGTCCGTGCATATCCACAAAACCGGGCAGCAGGTACATGCCTTCGGCGTCCAGTTCGACTCCACCTTCTTTCAGGGTCGGTCGGTCGTCGGCGGCAATCGGAACACCCGGATTACCCACTACCTTAATACCCACAATGCGGTTGTTTTCGACCACAATATCAATGGGGCCCCGCGGTGGTGCGCCGTTGCCGTTGATGAGGGTCACCCCCCGAATGATGAGTTGGGTATGTGGCCCACTCCCCTCGCCCGCCTTGCGGTTGGGAGATGCATCGACCTGGGCGAAGGTGAGAGAAGCGATTCCAAGAAAAAGAAAAAGGAGGAAGTTGGTTTTCATATAGGTCTATTCACAAGCGATAGAAAAAGATTGTTAAGCCGTACAATTTTCTGGCGTTGTCATCCAACCGGTGCCATTAGCACCGGTTGGATGACTCGTTCAACGAACCGAACCCGCACTTACCGCTGGCACGCACACTGGGTGGGCATGGCACTACCGGTTTCGGTCATTACGGGCCAGACGTTGCCACTGCCCGGTTGCTCGAAGTAGAATTTGGTCCGGTTGCGCTGGTAATTGCCCACTTCGTTCATGGTTGCGGCATCGTACAAGCGGCCATTGACCATCGTCATATCCACCTTTTCGCTGGCGCGGATGTCCGCCAACGGATTGCCATCGATGACGATGAGGTCGGCGAGTTTGCCTGTTTTGAGGCTACCGATCTGGTGGTCCATACCCAGGTAGCGGGCCCCATTGATGGTAGCTGCGGAGAGGGCTTCCTGGTTGGTCATACCGCCTTGCTGTAGCATCCAGAGTTCCCAGTGAGCGCCTAAGCCCTGAAGTTGTCCGTGCGAGCCGAGGTTGATCTCTACCCCCACGTCCGTCAGTTTCTTGAGCGAACGACTGGTGAGGATGTGGCCATTTTCATACTCCTCTGCCGGAATCATGGTACGGTGGCGGGCCCGACTGTCGACAACCGGGCGCGGCGTAAAGGTGAGCAGGCGGTCTTTTTCCCAGACGTTGGTATTTTGGTACCAGTAGTATTCCCCGTTCACGCCGCCGTAGTTGACGATGAGCGTAGGCGTATTGTGGGCTTCGGTGGCCGCCCAAAAAGTGGTCACATCCCGGTAGAGCGGCGCCACTGGAATATTGTGCTCCACCCCGGTGTGTCCATCTGCCAGCATGGTCATATTGTGGTAGAAGAACGAGCCCCCTTCCGGCACGACCAGCAAGCCCAATTCCTTGGCCGCCCGCATCACCATCTGGCGCTGCTCGCGGCGGGGCTGGTTGTAGCTTTTCACACTAAAAGCCCCGTAGGCCTGGGTGCGGCGCAGCGCCGAGCGCGCGTCGTCCAGGTTGTTGATCACCGCTTTGAAGTCGCCATCGGCACCGTAGATGATGGTTCCGGTGCTGAACAGGCGCGGACCTACCATTTCACCCGCTTTGATCATCTCACTCTGGCTGAAGATCATCTCCGAGTTGGAGCTGGGGTCGTGGGCCGTGGTGACTCCGTAGGCGAGGTTGGCGTAGTAGTACCAGCTTTTTTGCGGGCTTATGCCGTAGCGAAAATCGCCCAGGTGGCCGTGTACATCCACAATGCCGGGCATGATGGACTTACCCGTGCAGTCGATGACCTTGGCGGCAGCCGGAACTGGCGTGCTGGCGCCGGGGCCCATGGTTTTAATCACATTACCTTCTACAATCAGGGTACCGTTTTCGATTACGGCGTCGCCTTCCATGGTAATCAGGCGCGCATTCGTAAAAGCTACGATGCCCGTGGGTTGGTCCATGGGCAGGCGCAGGGGGATGCGCAATCCGGTTGAGTCAAGCGGTGGAATACTATCGCCGGCGCCCAGCAAAAAGGCGAAACGCTCGTTGAGGTTATCCGAAAAATATTCGTTACCCAGGGTCCAATGCAAGCTTTTGCTGTCGGCAGACCAGTGGATGTTAATCCCCGCATCTTTGGCCACCTGTGCCACGGGGACGGCTTTGGTTTGGGCGTTGATGCCTACGGCTTTTCCCGACTTTGGGAAAGGAGCTACGTAGACTTTAAACAACTCCGACCAGGCAATCCAGTTGTTGTCGGGGCTGATGCTGAAGCGTTGGGCGTACTGGCCATCGAAGTGTTTCTTTTCGTCGCTGCCATCGAGCTTGCAACTGTAGAAACCTTTGGTGAGGCTACCGAAGAGGAAGCCGCCGGTTTGGTAAAAAATCCGTTGCCCGTCGGCGCTGAAAACCGGAAAATCGCCGCGCGGAGTAACCAGCGTGGGCGTGCCACTCTTTACGGAGATTAAGTAGATGCCCGGTTCGGTGCAATGGGTATAGCCCTGGTGGCCGTTGCCTTCTTCTTTTTGGTACACCAACGATTGCCCATCAGGCGAAAAGGAAGGGGTACGAAAGATGCCTTTCTCCGTAGTAAGGGTGCGCTCGATGCCCGTTGCCAGGTTGCGGACAACCAGGGCGCCCATTTCTTCGTCATCCCAACTGACGTAGGCCAGTTGCTGGCCATCGGGCGAAAAAGCGGGTTCAAATTCCAGTTGAGTAGTTTTGGTCAGGCGGGTTGGTTTGGCGGTTGCCAGCGCCATTTGCCAGAGGTGGCCAACGGCATGGAAGATTACCGACTTACCATCGGGAGCGGTCACGAGGTGGCGAATCACCTTAACGTCAAAATCCTTGGTAAAGGCATCGTTTTGCTGGCGCCGGGTTTCCGCTACTTTGGTATCCACGGTAGCACTAAAAGGAATCACGACGGGCTTGGCTTTACTGAGGGGATCACTGGGGATCCGCCAGATTTTTCCGCCGGCCCAGATGACGATGGCGGCATCGTCCGGGGTCCAGTCGAAACCGGTATAAGCGCCAAAAACCGCCCAGGCTTCTTGTTGGTCTTTGCTCAGGTTATCGTAGAGCGAAAATGCTTCCCCCGTTTCCAGGTCGTAGACCAACAGGGTCGTTTTTGTACGTACCCGGCGGACAAAAGCCAGCTTTTTCCCATCGTTGGAAATTTGTGGCCGGCAGGCGCCACCAGCACCCGTGATGAGGTCTTCGATCTTGTTTTCCTGGCGATCGTAGCGGCGAATGACGTAGATCTGGCTGTTGGGGTCTTTGTTGTACTGGAAATACCCGCCCGGGTACATGTCTTCGCTGAAGTAGACGTAGCGGCCATCGGGCGAAACCGAAGGTTCGTTGACATCCTGTTGGTCATTTTTGCGTTCGGTCAGTTGAATCCCGCTGCCGCCGCTGAGGTGGTACAGCCACATTTCTCCGGCTCCGAGCGAACGCTGGGAGGTGAAGTGCTTACGCGCCACGAAGTACTGGCCGTCGGGTGTCCAGGCGGCATTGTTGAGCAGGCGAAAATCTTCTTTGGTGACCTGTTTGCCATCGCTGCCATCGGCATTCATGACCCAGATATTGTCTCCGCCGCCGGCGTCGCTGGTAAACAGGATCTGCTTGCCAGAAGGGCTAAACCGGGGCTGCACTTCCCAGGCCAGCCCACTGCGCAGTACGCGAGCCGGGCCGCCCGCAATGGGCATGGCGTAAATGTCTCCCAGGAGGTCAAAAACAATGGTTTTGCCATCGGGGCTCACGTCCAGGTTCATCCAGGTACCTTCGTCGGTGGTAAACTGTACCGATTGCCAGTTCCATTCCCCCGGTGGGTTATTGACGTCCCATTTTTCGGGTTTTCCTGCCCCTTGACCAAAAGTTAAGCTTGTTGACAAAAGAAGAACAATCGTGACTATTAGTTGATGCATTAGCGTTTTATATTTTGCTCCGGGCCAAGATAGCCTATTTTTTGAATTCCAGAAAGTAGTGGAGAGGGAGTAGCTGTTAGCGTCCAAATCTTTTCTTCTCAAAAAAAATAGCTATTTTTAGGATTCAATTAATGTGTCCGAATTCTACTGCCTCGCCAGCAGTGCTGGTGGGCTCAAAAATACAAACTATGTTTATTCGTACCCTTTGCTGGGCTAGTTTATTGTTATTGCTAGCGTGTACTACCAGGCAAAATCAAGGATCAACAACAAACTATACCAAGATGCCAGTTGTCTACCCAGTAACCCGGGAAACAGACCAGCAAGATGATTACCACGGGACCCTCATACATGACCCCTTCCGCTGGCTCGAAGTGGATACCTCCAAGGAAGTCAAGGAATGGGTAACAGCAGAAAACGACGTGACCTTCGGCTATTTAGAAAACATCCCTTTTCGCCGCCAAATTGAAGACCGGCTGACAGAACTCTTGAACTACCCGCGGCTAAGTTCTCCGCAGCGGGCGGGTGAATATTACTTTTTTTCCAAAAATGACGGGTTGCAAAACCAGGCGGTGATTTACGTACAAAAAGGCCTGGAAGGAGAGCCCAGTGTGTTTATCGATCCCAATGTCTGGTCCAAAGATGGAACCACTTCCATCAACCTCGTCGGTTTTTCGGAAGATGACCGCTACGTAGCCTTTTCGGTGGCCCACGGTGGTAGCGACTGGCAGCAGATTCGGGTGATGGAGGTAGCGACGAAAAAGGAACTACCCGACCAGTTGGAATGGGTCAAATTCAGTGGTGCGGGCTGGTCTGGCAATGGCTTCTTCTACAGCCGTTACCCCTCGCCGGAGCCCAGTAAAAAACTATCCGGCAACAACCTCTACCACAGTGTCTATTACCACCAGTTGGGTCAGCCGCAGGACGCCGATGAACTTGTTTTTCGCGACGACGAAAACCCCGCCAATTACCACTATGGTTACGTGACGGAAGACGGCAACTACTTCATCCTGTTTGACGCGCCGGGCACCAATGGCTTTGCCACCTACTACAAGGATTTGCAAGTAGACAGCAGTGCATTTGTACCGCTTTTTGCGGGCTACCAAAACAAGAGTACCGTGGTGCATACCATCGGTGAGCGTTTCCTGGTGCTGACGGACATTGGGGCGCCTAACTACCGGCTGGTAGAGGTGGATATCCGCACGCCCGAACCCGAAAACTGGAAAGAAATTATTCCTGAAACCAGTAACCTGCTGCAAAACGTGGCGAGTGGAGGGGGTTATTTGTTTGCCAACTACCTGGAAAAGGCTACGGACCGGTATTACCGACTCAACTACGATGGCACTGATACACAAGCTATTGTACTACCGGGAACAGGTACTGCTGGCGGCCTTGGTGGCGACGAAGATGACACGGTACTGTTCTATTCTTTTACCTCTTTCATCTACCCGCCCACGATCTTCAAGTACGACGTGGCCAGTGGAAAATCTTCCCCCTTCTACCAGACCGAACTGAAGTTTAATCCGGCTGATTACGAAGAGAAGCAGGTTTTCTACAAAAGCAAGGATGGTACGCCGGTGAGTATGTTTATCGTTCACAAAAAAGGCCTGGAGCTGGATGGCAACAATCCCACCTACCTCTACGGCTACGGTGGCTTCAACGTCAATTTAACACCTGGTTTCAGCGCCTCCCGACTGGTATTACTGGAAAATGGTGGTGTTTTCGCCATGCCCAACCTGCGCGGAGGTGGCGAATACGGCGAAGAATGGCACCAGGCAGGTATGCTGGATAAAAAGCAAAATGTCTTCGACGACTTTATTGCGGCGGCCGAATACCTGATGGACCAAGGCTATACCCGCAAAGAAAAGCTGGCTATCGCCGGCGGCAGCAACGGCGGCTTGCTGGTAGGGGCTGCTATGACCCAGCGCCCGGATCTGTTTGCAGTCGCTTTCCCAGCCGTTGGGGTGATGGATATGCTGCGCTACCATAAGTTTACGGTGGGCAAAGGCTGGATACCAGAATATGGTTCCAGTGACAATCCGGCGGATTTCCCCAACCTGCTGGCTTACAGTCCGCTCCATAACCTCAAACCCGGTACTGCTTATCCGGCTACGCTGATCACAACGGCCGACCACGACGACCGGGTTGTTCCTGCCCACAGTTTCAAGTTTGCGGCCCAGCTGCAAAAATGCCAGGCCGGAGACAATCCCGTGCTCATCCGCATTGATACCGATGCCGGACACGGTGCGGGTAAGCCCATCAATAAAATCATCGAAGAACAAGCTGATATCTGGTCTTTCTTTTTCTACAACACCGATGCAGCGGTAAAATATATTCGGGGGTAAGTGGGAAGGTGGGAAGGTGTAAAAATGTAAATTTATTATTGTCCAAATACTTAAGGCGGGGCACCCTTAAAAAGTTCGTAAAGATGCGTTTTTACGAAAGACAACATGAAAAGATGACTAAAGACCTAAATTCCGAAACTCAGGATCAGCGCGAGCTGATCCAACAGTTACGGCAACAAATCGTTGATTTACAGCAAAGTAACCAGGATCTGGAGTACTTTGCCTACGTAGCTAGCCACGATCTTCAGGATCCGCTCCGCTCCGTGGAAGGATTCCTGGGCATTATCCGAAAAAAGCTTCCGCCAGAGCAACTCAGCCCCGAACTGGAGGAGTATTTTGAACACGTGACCAACGGCGTTATCCGGTTACAAAAGCTCATTTTTGATCTCCTGGAGTATTCCCGTGCTGGCCGAATCTTTGTCGAAGAGACCATCCAGACCAAGCACATGTTGATGCTCGTCAAGTATGATCTACGCCACAGTTTAGAACAACAGGGTATAACGATTGAGGAAATCAATTTACCTGCTCAATTCCAGGGCAACCGGATGCGGATTTCCCAGCTTTTTCAAAACCTGTTGGCCAATGCCATCCATTATGGCCAGCCTGGTCGTGAAAACCACATCACTATTACGGCCCATGACCGGCAGGCCTGCTGGGAGTTTACGATTCAAGACCAGGGAATCGGTATTGACCCCGTCCATCACCAAAAGATATTCGAGTTGTTTACCCGGCTGCACGCCCGGGAAGTTGGTGACCAAGGCACCGGAATCGGTTTAGCTTTGTGTAAACGCATTGTCGAAAGCCACGGCGGTAAAATCTGGGTAGAGAGCACCGTGGGAGCAGGTGCCTGTTTTCATTTCACCACCAAGAAATTCTGAAAAATCAGACGAACAGGGCAGCAATGGTGCCGGTTAGAAAACAAGCAATGGTACCTCCAATCAACGCTTTTATCCCAAACTGGGTCAAGGTCGGGCGCTGCCCCGGAGCCAAACTGCCAATCCCTCCAATTTGGATGCCAATAGAAGCAAAATTGGAAAATCCACAAAGTGCATAAGTAGTGATAATTACTGATTTGGGATTCTTAAGCAATCCTTCTGCTAAAACCCCCTGGAACTGTTCGTAAGCGACAAACTCATTGATGACAGTCTTGAGTCCCAGCAGCTGACCCACCACGGTAATATCCTCAAAAGGAACACCCAGAATCCAGGCAAAAGGGGCGAAAACCATTGCCAGTAAATACGTAAAGCTAAACCCTTCGAAGCGGTTATTGGTAGACAGGGCAATTTGCTCATTCCAGTCGCCCACACTGGAAAAAACCTGGGCAAAACCCCAGTTCACCAAATCGGTGAGGTTGAGGAAAATGGAGTTCATCATAAAGATGAGCGCCGTAAATACGAGCAACATGGCACCTACGTTAACCGCTAATTTCAAGCCGTCGGTGGTGCCACGGGAAATAGCATCAAGGACATTGGTAGCCTCGTCTTCAGCCATTTCCATTTGTTTGTCGATATCACCATCGCGCTCGGTTTCCGGATAGAGCATTTTCGCCGCCACGATCGCTGCCGGCGCCGAAATAATAGAAGCCGTCAGCAAATGTTTGGCAAAAAACAAGCGCGCAACTTCATCCGTCCCCCCCAGATACCCGACGTAGGCAACAAAGACACTACCCGCGATCGTGGCCATACCGCCGGTCATCAGGCATAAAATCTCTGACTTGGTCATGTTTTCCAGGTAGGGCCTGATGACGAGCGGTGCTTCCGTTTGTCCGATGAAGACATTAGCGGCAGCAGCTAAGCTTTCCGGCCCCGATAGGCCCATGGTCCGGGAGAGCAGCCAGGCTAAGCCGTAAACGATCTTTTGCAGGATTCCAAAATAATAGAGGATGGCCGTAAGGGCACTAAAAAAAACAATCGTTGGTAGTACCTGAAAGGCAAAAATGTAGCCGAAGGAACTCATGTCCTTGACAATATTCCCAAACATAAACTGAGATCCAGCAGCCGTAAAAGCGATAACACTGGTAAAGCCGCGGGAGATGAGGTCGAAAACATTGCTTACGCCAGGCACGATAAGGATGAAAAAAGCAAGGAAAAACTGTAATCCCATCCCAATGGCGACCAGTCGCCAATTGATGGCCTTGCGGTTACTACTAAGCAAATAACAGATCCCCAATAAGATGGTAATCCCCAAACCAGCACGCAATAAATCAATAATAAAATCCATAATCCCTTACTTTTGTCCAACCGGCCAAAAGTAAGTAAAGTATTTGGAACAAGGTCTATCCTTTTTGAGGCAGCTACTCAAACGGTCCGCTAGCCCGCGCCAATAAGGTCGACAATTATTTTTCTAACACTATTTAAAAGTCTACTTTTGCCCAAACCTATATTGGGCTATGCGACCATTCATCATTGGCATTACCGGCGGCAGCGGCTCCGGCAAGACAACTTTCATCAAAAGCTTAAAGGACAGTTTTTCGGAGACGCAGCTTTGCGTAATTTCGCAAGACGATTATTACCGCCCCCGGGAAGAGCAAAGAAGCGACAACCAGGGAATCACTAATTTTGATCTACCCCGATCGATTGATAAAAAAGCTTTTATCCACGATGTTGGTCAACTGGTACAGGGTCAAATCGTAGAACGACAAGAATACACCTTCAACAACGAAAAGGCTTCCTCCAGGCTACTGGTTTTCAATCCCACTCCTATTATTATTGTGGAAGGGCTCTTTGTCTTTCACTTTAAAAAAATGTGCGAACTGCTGGATCTGAAAATATACCTGCACGCCAAGGAGAATCTGAAAGTTATTCGGCGAATCAAACGGGACCGGGTGGAGCGCAACTACCCCCTCGAAGATGTCCTCTACCGCTACGAAAACCACGTTCTCCCTGCTTTTGAGAAGTACATCAAGCCCTATATGGACGAAGCGGACCTCATCATCAACAACAACCAGCAGTTGCATATGGGATTGCGGGTCGTGCAAGGCTTCTTAGACCACCATTTGACCACCCATACTAGTTCGCCACAATAGCAATTTTCATATCTGGGCTTATGGCCAATCGGAAGATATTGGTGATGTTATAGAACCGCAAATCAGCAATTTCAACCCAGTCTTCATCGCGGAAACGATTAAACTTGTACAATTTGCTGCCTTTTCCCATAATGTAACTACCGTCGGGTAGCAGGGCAAAATCTTCGGCACCTACCAGGCTGGTAATGATGGGCTGGGGAGTCAGGTTGGTACGGCGGTACAAAGACAACTCCATAATCTGCCAAATCCCCTGTTCATTTTTCTGCACGAAAGTCAGGTTGCCATTGGGCAACTTTTTGATACAGCGCCCCACGTTGGTCGCCAGCGGCAACAATTCATCGGTATCCACATTGGCCAGGGCCAGGTAATTGGGGTTGTCGAGTACGAATACGGCTACTTCCTTGCTATTGACCCAGGTGTAGTAGCCAATACCTTGTAAGTATTTAAAAACCGGCTTTCCGTTGGTCAATCGATCCAGCGGAAACTGCCACAAACGGATGACGGTATCCCGATTGATGTATTCCTGACGAATGGCAGAAAAGTTGTAGTAATCTGGCATTCGCATAGCAGAAAATTCTCCTTCCTGGGTTTCCGTCACCCGCAACTTGGTCTTTTCCTTGAGGTTAAGGAGGTATAATTCCGGTTGCTGCATAGCAGGCAGCTGGGCGGAGATATAGAGCTCATCGTTGGAGAAGAACGCTGGTTGGTTGTTGTATCCATTCGGGTTAAAGCCCGTTAGAAACTGCGGATGGGTAAACTCGAAAAGGCTGTCTGAAACCTGCTTAACATCAAATAAATAAATATTAGATTGAGGCAATTGCGCCCGCAGCGTAAAAACAGATAAAAGCATTACGAAGGAAACCATGTACTTCGGCATAAATATATTTCTTTACGCCAAAAGTAGCACATCCTGGGCGAATTGAAAAGTACCCGGACGAATTAGGAAAATGGAAGTGCCCTTTTTTGCCATATTTAGCGTTATTTTGCCCTGAAGATAATTAATCCTTGGTTGGCCATTCATTTAAACGGTCAGCAGATTCAATTGATATGCCAACAGCAAATGGAAAACCAGTAGGCGTAATCGGTGGCGGCAGCTTTGGCACCGCTATTGCAAACCTGCTAGCTTACAACACCGATGTCCTCATTTATGCCCGCAAGCAAGAGGTAGTCGATCTCATCAATACCCGGCAGGAACGACACGGTATTGTTCTTCCCGAACGGGTGCGGGCTACCAACGACCTGGCAGAAGTCGTGGGTGCCTGTCAATTGCTCTTTCCGGTTGTACCTTCTATTTCTTTCCGGTCCATGATGCAAGACATGGCGCCGTATTTGCATCCCTACCATATTTTGATCCACGCCACCAAAGGATTTGATCTGAATGGTGTGCTGGAGCGGGAAATAGAAGAGAAAGGCGTGATGCGTTCGAACCTTAGCACCATTTCAGAAGTCATTCGCCAGGAAAGTGTGGTGGTCCGAATTGGTTGCCTGTCGGGGCCCAACCTGGCCCAGGAAATCCTGGAAGGACAACCAACCGCGACCCTCATCGCGAGCAAGTTCACGGAAGTGATTAGCGCGGGGAAAGCCGTATTGAGTAGCCCGTTGTTCCACGTTTTTGGCTCCCACGATTTGCTGGGAGCAGAATTGGCCGGAGCCTTAAAAAATACGATTGCACTGGGTTCTGGCATACTCAAAGGCTATGGTTTAGGCAAAAACATCCAGGCGATGCTACTTACGCGTGGGCTTATGGAAATGGTCTACTTTGGCAAAGCCATGGGTTCCGATACGGAGGCTTTTTTTGGGACTGCAGGAATCGGTGACCTGATCGCCACCGCCACCAGCAAGAAAAGCCGCAATTACACTTTTGGTTATCGGCTCGGCCGTGGCGAAACCTTTGAGACGATTGCGGACAGTATGCCCGAACTGGCCGAAGGCGTTCGGACCCTTAAAATAACGCGCTACCTGGCCCGTTACTATAAATTGAGGGTGCCCATTACGGAAATGTTGTACCGTATTGTCTTCCAGGGGTTTCCAGTTCAAGATGCCATGAACTACCTGATGACCTATCCCTACGATGTAGATGTAGATTTCTTATAACTTCTTATCTTGACCGAAAACCTTAAGCATGCAACTCCAGATCAAATCCTTTTTGCCCCACCTGGCTGCGTTGGCCATCTTTATTACCGCCGCAGTTTTTTATTTTTCTCCGCAATTTTCCGGTAAAATCGTCAGTCAGGGCGATATTATTGGCTACCGGGGGATGTCGGAAGAATTGCGTCAGTTCAAGGCCGCCACGGGCGAAGAATCGCTCTGGACCAACGCTATGTTTGGCGGTATGCCTTCCTACCAGATCAACACGGTCAGTAGCGGCAACTACGTCAAAAAGCTGGAAAATGTAGCTCGTTTGTACATCCAGCCGCCCGCCGGGCAGTTCATCGCTGCTATGATTTGCTTCTATATTTTGATGGTTCTGCTGGGCGTTAGCCCCTGGCTAAGTATCATTGGTGCCCTGGCCTTTGGCTTTGCCACCAATAACCTGGTGTTATTCGAAGCCGGGCATGAGACCAAGCTGCGAACCATTTCCTACCTCCCGCTGGTGGCCAGTGGTTTACTGCTGGCTTTCCGCCAAAGGTACCTGTTGGGTGGGTTGTTGTTTGGAATCGGCATGGGTATGGACCTGGCCGCCAACCACGTGCAAATGACTTATTATTTTTTCCTGACGGTGCTTATTTGGGGCATCGCGGAGCTGGTCAGTAACATTAAAAATGGCACCCTTCCGCATTTTGCCAAAGCTGCCGGTGCCCTGGCTATTGGTGGCGTGCTGGCCCTGGGGGCAGCAGCGTCTAATCTCTGGATCACCTACGAATACGCACAGGATACCATGCGTGGAAAACCCATCCTGGAGCAACAAGCCACCGCTCAGGATAATTCCTCCAGCAGCAGCGTCGACGGCTTAAACTGGGACTATGCCATGCAGTGGAGCAACGGTCCCCTCGACCTGTTTTCAGCTTACATCCCGGGCGTAGTGGGTGGCGGTTCTGCGGAACCAACTACCGATGATTCTCCGTACGGCAAGACCATGACCCGGCTGGGAGCTGGCCAGGGTAAAAATTTCAGCGCACCACTCTACTGGGGTGCCTTGCCCTTTACCAGTGGACCCATTTACTTCGGGGCCATTATGGTACTATTCTTCCTGGTGGGGCTTTTCCTGGTGGATGGGCCCGTAAAATGGTGGCTCGGACTGGGTACCTTACTCACCTTGCTCTTATCTATGGGCAGTAATTTTGAGGGACTGAGCCGGCTGTTTTTTGATTATTTCCCCCTCTACAATAAATTCCGGACGCCCAATTCCATTCTGAGTGTTACTTCTTTTTTAGTGCCGGCGCTGGCGATTCTGGCCCTCCATTCGATCTTTTCGGGCGCCCAACCCAAAGCCAGAATTATCCGTAGTCTGGCTATCGGTGGGGGCATTGCGCTTAGTATTGCCTTGTTTTTTGCGGTCGTAGGCCCTGGCATGTTTGACTTCACCACCCCCGGTGAAGCGAGCAAAATCAACCGCATGTTTGGGGGTCAATTGCAACCAGAAATCCTGCAACCAATCCTGAAGAGCCTGCAGGAAACCCGCGCCGACATGATGCGCGCGGATGCTTTCCGGACTTTCATACTGGCTGCCCTGGCGCTGGGCGGTGTCTATTTCTTTGTTCAGGAAAAAATCAAGGCAATGCCCGTGCTCATTGGCCTGGGATTACTTACGGTTTTTGACCTTTTCGGCGTGGGCATGCGCTACCTGAACAAAGATGATTTCGAACGACCTACTGCTGTCAACCAGGTTTTCACGCCCCGCCCCGCCGACACCCAAATACTGGCCGACCAAGACCCGAACTTCCGGGTATTCGACACCACGGTTGATCCCTTCCAGTCGTCCAGACCTTCTTATTTCCACAAAATGGTGGGCGGCTACCACGCCGCCAAACTACAGCGCTACCAGGACTTGATCGACCGCTACTTATCCCAAGGTAACCAGGCGGTGTTTAATATGCTGAACACCAAGTATTTCATCGTGCCCGGCCAGGACGGCGCGGCCACCGTGCAACAAAACCCCGGTGCCCTGGGCAATGCCTGGCTCGTGGACTCTGTTGCGTTGGTGCCTACCGCCAATGCCGAAATTGATGCCCTGGGACAAGTTAACTTACGCAAGGCGGCGGTCGTCAACGACGAGTTTGCAGCCTATGTAAACGGATTGCGCCCCAGTGGTGCCGGCACCATCCAACTCGCCGAATATCGCCCCAATCGCTTAACCTACCGCAGCAGTACCGACCAGGAAGAGCTGGCCGTCTTTTCCGAAATCTGGTACGGGCCGAATAAAGGTTGGCAAGCCTACGTCGACGGGCAGCCCGTAGCACACATCCGGGTTGATTACGTCCTCCGGGCGTTGAAAATTCCCGCTGGTCAGCACGAGATCGTCTTCAAATTCGAACCCCGCTCCTATTACCTGGGCAAAACAGTTTCTGCTATTTCTTCCCTCATCCTGCTGCTGGCTTTATTGGGCTACATGGGTTGGGCGGTGAAAAGAGAATTGGCAAGGCCAACAACGGTTGCAACGGAGCCAGCCCCTGTTTCTAAGGCAAAAAAGAAGCGCTAACTGTTGAATACGAACCCACAAAATACGTCCTCCAGCAAGCTGGCGATTCTTGCCCCCTACCCTTTTTCGCCACCGCGCAGCGGTGGCCACCGGGCCGTTTTTGCCTACGTCAAATACCTGGCACAAGCGTGGCCCGGCACCTTTTGCATAACTACGGCTGGCAACGAATCACTCCCTGGCGTAAATGGGGTTGAACTGTTCGATGATAAAAAGCGCAAATACGTCGATCCGCGGGTCGGCTGGCGCGTCAGGCGTTTTCTGCAAACCAATAACATCCAATTTCTGGTTCTCCAGCACCATTATTTTGGCTTATTGCTCTGGCCCTTTCTGTGGGGATTACCCGTCAGGGTGCTCGTCATTAGCCATAATCTGGAATACCAACGTTGGCGCAGTTTAGGAAAGTGGTGGTGGCCACTCATGTGGCTCAGCGAACGCTTTGTCTACCGGTGGGCCGCAGCGGTAGCTTTTATTTCCGTACAGGAACAAGCAGCGGCTCCCCACTTATTCGGGCTCGACCCCAAAAAATGCCTGGCGATCCCGTACCCGGTTGATCAACAGGAAAGTCCGCACCCTACCGTCTCAATGGCCAAACGGCAGGCTGTAGTGCAGCGCCACGGTTGGAAAATGGAAGACAAATTACTCCTGTTTTTTGGGCCCCAAAACTATGGCCCCAACCTGGAGGCCGTAATCGCGATTGTGACCAAGATCAATCCCTTACTCCGCCAACGGGCCCACTTCACTTATCATATCCTTATCTGCGGAGGTGGATTACCTGCCACATACCAGGATTTTAGCAACCGGCAATCCGAAGGCATCCACTACCTGGGCTTTGTGCCCGACATCGAAACATACGTAGCAGCCTGCGACCTGGTGCTCAACCCGATTCAAAGCGGTGGTGGCGTAAAAACCAAACTGGTAGAAGCAGTGGCCTATGGGAAGACGGTCATTTCTTACGCAACCGGTGCCTTGGGTGTTTCAGCGGCGGTCTACGGCGAAAAACTGGTTCAGGTTCCCGATGGGGATGTAGCGGCCTTTGCCGAAGCGATTATCCAGGTCCTACCCCGGGGGAATCATCCTACCCCCGCAAGCTTTTTCGATACCCATTACGGTCCCCACGCCGTCAGCGCGGTGGTTGACTGGCTGCGTTCCGAAGCCTACCTTTCGTAGGGATCTTTCACCAAAAAAACGCTGGCAGGGAGTTCGTCGTAAACGGCAATATCGGTCAATTGTCCGCGCCCACGGTTACCGGAGAGCAGAATAGCGCCGTACGGTTTATAGTCAGCCCAGGGGGTGCTGAAGCGCGGTGTTGCATCGTCGAACTGCGGAAAGAATTGCCATTCATCTACCAATTTGGTTTGGTCGTCGACAAACACCCAGTACTTATTCTCGGGGGTATCGCCCACATTTTCGAAGGTCAGTTGCAGCTGATGACGAATGGTGTCCCCTTGTTGCTGCTGGCCCAGATAGCGCAGGGTTACGCCAGTGTCCTTGAGCTTGTAGGGCATCACCAACCAGTAGGCATCGTTGATCCAAATGCTCCTGGCCTGAGCCGTATATTTAGCCAGGGTATCGGGCTGTGTTTGTTCTTCCCCGTTTAGCCAGATCTTACCTTCGCCCGTATTGATATCAACGATAAAAACGTCCTCCTTGTCGGGGAAATCTATTCGCACCTTACCCGTCCATTTGTCCCACAGCAGGGTACGGCGGCCAAAGAAAGTCCAACGGATAAAGTGGGTATTGTCCCAGGCCGTACGTCCGCCCATAGCTTGCATGACCTCATCAGCCAACTGGATAGCCTGTGGATCGGAAGCGCTGGCCCGGAAGCCCTCAGCGGCTGGATTATCGGACGTCTGCCCGGTAAGGGTAAAAAAAGCCAAAAGTAAGAGGAAAGAAAGGATTGGTCTCATAATCATAATACGGTGTAACTTTCTTATTGGTTAGTTTCAACAACAGCACGAACATTAAGTTCAGGAAGTTTGCGAACCGGTGCAAAAGGCGTTCGGCTTGATCTTAAAAAAACAAAATCCCCCACCTCCATTCATTACAGGAGGTGGGGGAAAGAAAAGCAACTTACTCCATAATCATTTAACCTGGTGTTTTGCCACCGTCAAGAAATTCCTGGTACGTTTTCAGCTCGTCCCAATTTCCGGCAGCTGCTAAACCAGCCTGCTTGGGCCAGGTAGAGGGATCAGCCAGGCGATAGCGGTCGCCGGCATCGTTTAAAATTCCTTGCAAACGATCCATGCTGGCGGCCGCCAAATCCGACCAGGTTTTGATCCCGGCATCTTTCAACAGGCCTTCGATTTTAGGGCCGATACCTTCCACTACTTTCAAGTCATTGGGGTTGGTAGAGTAGCCCATTAGCTTGGCGATCAACTTTTCAACTTTCGAAGGATTTTCGAAGTCGCCCTTGGTCTCCGTACCAGTATCGAGAAATTTCTGGTATTCAATCAGCTCATCCCACTTGTTTTCGTGCGCGAGTTTTGCCTGCTGGGGCCAGGTTTTGGGATCAGCCAGGCGGTAGCGGGAGCCAGCGACATCCAGAATACCCTTTAAGCGCTCGGGAGAAGAAGCTGCCAGTTCACCCCAGGTATTGATCCCGTCTGCTTTGAGCAAACCGTCAATCTTGGGGCCAATTCCTTCTACTATTTGCAGGTTATCGCTACCCAAAATAGTAGCGAAGTTGGTCGTTCCCCGGCTGGCAGGCGCAGCGCCCAGGCCGCGGCTCGCTGCGCCAGCGGCAAAACCAAGGGCAGCACCACCCGCACCCGACTCCATACTGGCGTGTGCCTTAAGACCAGCCACATCGGCCTCGCACTTGTGCAGCGCCGATTTCAGCGAACGCACTTCTTTATTAGCCTGATCGAGTTGGTACTTTATGCTAGCCAAATCTTTTTCCGCATTGATGTACTGCGCGTGATAGCCATCGCGCTCAAGGATGAGTTTATCTATTTCATCCTGCTTGCCTTTGCAGAAAAGCAAATGGTGCAATAGCGCTCCCAACAAGAAAGCAACCAAAGTCCACAACAGCCACCAAGGACAAATAAAATGACAGCAGCCGGTATCGAATAATAATATGTTTGACATAATAGATTGTTTTTTTAGGACAGCAAAAAATTAATTAGCCTTCAGGACTTGCAGTTCAACACGACGGTTGTTGTGACGGCCTTCTTCCGTATCGTTACTGGAGGTAGGATCGGATTCCCCTTTCCACTCGATATCCATCCGGTCGGTGGCCACGCCTTTTTTGACCAATACATCACGAATAAACCGGGCGCGTCGTTCACTCAGTTTAAGGTTGCCTGCTTCAGGACCACGATCATCCGTATGGCCGGTAATCTTTATCCTTTCGGTTGTTTGTTGCAGCCGTTTAGCCAGCTTGTCGAGGTACTCGTCGACCGTAGGATCTGCTTCTTTAACGGCTGAGCTGTAGGGGAAGCGGATGATGACTTTGTTGGCCAATTCAATCACCTCGGTCGTTTCTTTGGCATCATTGGCCCGCCATTCAAAATCGACGGCTTCGAAATACCCGGTTTTCACCGATTCGGTGTCATCAAGTCGTAGGTCGGCCAGTTTGATCCGGTCGGGAGAAATGTACGGTGCCAGCATATCCCTCAGTTGTGTAGCCCTGGCCAGTCCCATGGAGGAGAAGCCATCCGGCGCTTTTTCGGAGGTAAAATACTTGCCCGTAATCACCAGTGAATTGTTGTCTCCCATCTCAGCGACTAATCGATCGCGGATTGCAGCGAAACCAGCATTGGTGTAGGCTTGGGCGTCGTTCCACTGAAAGTCAATAGGGTAACGTTGCACCGAAGTTTCGGCTGGTACGGCTGTCACGGCCTCTGTTTGTACGCATTCATCACAACACGCTTCTTTTACGCACATGCGAAAAGTAGCAAGCGAAAACGCTAACCAGATTAGTAACATCACCAGCCACTTCATAAATGTGGACATAAGTGTGGTAGTTAGTAAGTGAATAGTATGAAAATACAAGTCGTTGGGCTAACTCGAACATCCCCCGTTAAGGGAAATTCTACAACCAACGGTCTTGGGCAAAACGCTATTTGGGGACTACCTTGTTGGAAAAAGCTACTATCGCCTAATCAACGTTAGTACGGCGTTTAAAGACAACTACAGACTATTATTTGAAAGAATACCAATACAACCTAATATAATCATGGTAAATTTAATCGCTACCAACAAAAAAAACGAAAAATTGGATGTTTTTTTTCTAACATAATGGACCGAAGCCCTGATTTTAAACACCGTCCCGGGAATCTGGCCACTTTTAACAGGACAAGTATTAAATGGATATCAAACGAAAAATTTAATTTTCTCCGCATATTGGTATTCCTCACCTACATTACCCCTCGCAAACAGAATATTCTGTATATTTGCAGCCCCAAATAATGCTCATTTTTATGTTTAATAGTTTAAGTGATCGACTCGACGGTGTTTTTAAAAGTTTAAGTGGTGACGCTAAACTGACAGATATAAATATTGCCCATTCGGTCAAAGAGATCCGACGGGCCCTGGTTGCCGCGGATGTTAACTACAAGATCGCCAAGGAATTTACCGACCGGGTAAAAGACAAAGCACTCGGCCAGGAAAACCTCCTGAAGAATATCAAACCGGGTGAGCTTATGGTGAAGATCGTCCAGGACGAACTCACCGAGTTGATGGGAGGACAAGCTGCGGGTATCAACATCAAAGGGGATCCGGCTGTCATCCTGATCGCAGGCTTGCAAGGATCGGGAAAAACGACCTTTACCGGCAAGCTCGCGTTGTTCCTAAAAGAAAAACGCAACAAGAAAGTCCTGGTTTGTGCTTGCGACGTCTACCGTCCGGCGGCCATTGACCAGCTGACCGTCATTGCCGAGCAAGTCGGTGCCAGCATCTACAAGGAACCGGAAAACAAGAATCCGGTAGAGATCGCCCTCAACGCCATTGCCTTTGCCCAAAAAAACAAGTACGATGCCGTCATCGTGGACACCGCAGGCCGTTTGTCGGTCGACGAAGCCATGATGAATGAGATCGCGCAGGTCAAAGATGCGATCTCCCCCAACGAAACGCTTTTTGTCGTCGACTCCATGACCGGCCAGGATGCCGTTAATACCGCCAAAGCTTTCAACGACCGCATCAATTACGATGGTGTCGTACTGACCAAACTCGATGGCGACACCCGTGGCGGAGCCGCCCTGTCGGTTAAATATACGGTAGGTAAACCCATCAAATTCGTCTCTACCGGCGAAAAGATGGATACCCTCGATGTCTTTCACCCCGAGCGCATGGCTCAACGGATTTTGGGCATGGGAGATATCGTATCCTTTGTGGAGAGAGCCCAGGACCAGTTTGACGAAGAAGAGGCCAAGCGCCTGGAAAAGAAAATCAAAAAGAACAAGTTTGATTTCAACGACTTCCTCAGTCAGATTGCCCAGTTGCGCCGCATGGGCGACTTGAAGAGCCTCCTGAACATGATTCCCGGCATCGGCAAGATGACCCGCGACCTGAATATCGACAACAATGCTTTCAATAAGGTGGAAGCCATCATCTTCTCGATGACTCCGCTGGAACGAGAAAACCCCGAGGTGCTGGACCTGAGTCGGAAGAAGCGCATTGCCCGCGGCTGTGGCCAGCAAATGGACGACATCAACCGCTTCATCAAACAGTTTGATCAGATGCGCAAGATGATGCACCAAATGAGCAAAAACCCGGGTATGATGGGTGGCGCTGGTGCACCGGGCGTAGGTGCCGCAAAAAAGAAAGGATTCCGGAAAAGATAATCGCGCTAGCGCCCCAATTTAACCACCTTTTTGTCGAAGGGATTGAGGGCTACACCTTTTACTTTGGCTTCGGCTTCCACCCGGTATTGCGATGCTGCGTTGCGCACCCAGCGGGCTGCTTTAGCCAGCTGTTGGTTGACCAGGTTGCGCGAACCCCAATCGTCGACTGCCGAACGCAAAACATGAAAGCGCAAGTCAAACGACTTAACAACTTCTTCGCCGGGTTCCACATTAAACGTTTCGTTGAGTTCTGTTGCGCCTAGTTCGTATTCGTCCACCAGGCGTTCTTCTCCCCTACCCCGACCATAGCGTTCGATCAGGACGACGCGAATACCCGTCACGGTTTGCGGATTCATGGATTGAAAATGAATAGTGCCCTCTAGACGACCACTACCCAGCAACTGCCCCTCTGGAATGCGTAGTTCCAACTTAACGCCTTCAATTCCCAGCCACTGTTTTACCTTACCGATCATGATGTTGTCTTTGTACTTGAATACAAGTATCGCCTTCCCCCGGGAAAGGGCTTGTCTTTAATCTACTAAAGATAGGAAAGTAGCGATAAAAAAACAAGACGACCATCGTTGAGTGCCTACCCCACGGAATGTCTAGCCAGCGGTTCGCACCAAACAAGTGCTCAGACGAACCGCACGTGCCAACTGTCTTTCAGCGGTTTCCGAAAAGCCGACGACAATTCGCCCAGTGTTTTCACCAGGGGGTCAAAAACAATCGTTTCGTCGTTGATCTCACCCTGGGCGTACAATTCGACGAACTCCTCTTTCCCGACGGTATGCACCTCACCGTCCTTTTCGTAGGAAAAGCGCAGCCGATCGAAGAGGTCGCGCTCGTAATGGGAACCTAGCTTTTTGAGGAAGTTGACGGAGCTGTCGATGCTGCAACCGCTGGCACCCGACTGGGACTCGTCGACGGCCAGTACCACAAAGCGATCGTGCAAAACGGTGGCCCCGGCGCGCAACTGGTTGTTGTGGCTCACCCACTGCTGGGCAAAAGCCGCCAGGTGGGTGGTTACTGCTTCCACCTCACTGCTGGCAAAAGGCACGTTGGCCTGGTAAACCCACACGCGGGAGGTGGGTGATAGATCGGTAGGTAGCATAGGTATAAGTTAAGCGAGGTTTTGTACAATCAGTTCGCTCAGATCGAGGACCATGACTTCGTCTTGCTTTTCTTTGGCTTTGACGCCGTCGCTCATCATCGTCAGGCAGAAAGGACAATTGACGGCGATGACCGACGCGCCGGTCGCCAGCGCTTCTTCGGACCGTTCGATGTTGATGCGCTTGTCACCGGGTTCGTCTTCTTTCCACATCTGGGCACCGCCAGCGCCGCAGCACAGGCCGTTCTGCTTGCTGCGTTTGAGTTCTACCAGCTGGCTGTCGAGCGAAGCCAGTACGGCACGGGGCGCTTCGTAAACGCCGTTGATCCGCCCCAGGTAGCAGCTGTCGTGATAAGTGATTCGCTTACCCTGGAAAGTGCCACCTTCCTTTAGCTTGATGCGGCCTTCGTCGATCAGCTGCTGGAGCAACTGCGTATGGTGCACCACTTCGTAAGTACCGCCCAACGCGGGGTACTCGTTTTTAATGGTATTGAAGCAGTGCGGACAAGCCGTCACGATCTTCTTGACCTGGTACATATTGAGGGTTTCAATATTTTGCAGGGCCACCATTTGGAAAATGAACTCATTGCCCGCACGGCGGGCAGGATCACCGGTGCACTGCTCTTCGTTGCCCAGGATAGCGAATTCCATTTCGGCAGCCGTTAGGATTTCCGCAAAGGCCCGGGTCACCTTTTGGGCACGGTCGTCGAAACTACCGGCACAACCTACCCAGAACAATATTTCCGGTTCTTTTCCTTCGGCCGCGTAGGCCGCCATGGTTTTGATCTTCATCACACTATCTAATGGCCCTCCGACCTTTGTGGGGCGGAGAAGATTTTTAATTAACTAGGCTTTCGTCCACTCTTCCCGGTCGATCGTCATGCTCCAGGCAGCGCCGCTGTTTTCAATTGAATTGAACATCGGCAGCCAGGAACCGGGTCCCGCCGATTCGGTCAGGATTTCGTAGCGCCGCATTTTCAGGATCGGCTCCAGGGGGTTGATCAACACCGGACAAGCCTCCACACAGGCATTACAGGTCGTGCAGGCGTGCAGCTCTTCCCGGGTGATGTAATCAAAAAGGGATTTACCGTCGTTGAAATTGGTTTTGTCCAGTGGTTTTTCAGCGTCCACGGCATACTCGGGCTTGCCACTTTGGATCTTGGTGTAGACCTCATCGGCCCGGTCACGGATATCCATCATGATCTTGCGGGGCGAGAGTTGCTTGCCCGTGGCATTGGCCGGACACACCGAGCTACAGCGCCCACATTCGGTACAGGTGTAGGCCCCCAACACGTCGATCCAACTGAGGGTCGTAATATCATTGGCGCCGAATTCGGGTAGTTCTTCGTCGGCGGCGCCCGTATCTTCAGCCAGGCCCATCATGCTTTTAACTTCGTTCATGATGGCGGGCATATTTTCCATTTCTCCGCGGGGGCGTTGCCGCGCAAAAAACGTGTTCGGGAAAGCCAGCAGGATGTGCAGGTGCTTCGATTTGGGCAGGTAGTTCAGGAACAACAAGACCATGCCCAGGTGCAGCCACCAGCCCGCGCGTTCGACCAGCACCAGCGCACCGTCACTCAGGCCGCCAAACAAAGCTGGTCCCAGCCAGGAACTGACGGCCAGAAAGCCCGTGTCGTGGTAGTGCAGCGGGTCACGGCCCTGCAGCACCACGTCGGCGCCGTTCATACTAAAAATAGCCACCAAAAGAATGACCTCGAAGATCAGGATTAGATTGGCATCCAGTTTGGGCCAACCATTCAGTTCCGATTTTACCAGGCGGGGTACTTTCAGCAAATTGCGCCGCGCCAAAAAGATAAACGTGGCGACGAAGGCCAACACGGAAAGAATTTCGATCGTATTAATAATCAGGGTGTAAAAACCACCCAGCAAACTGGCAAAGAACCGGTGTACGCCGAAGACGCCATCGATGAAAATCTCAATCAGCTCCACTTGCGTAAACAAAAATGCCACGTAGATAAACAGGTGGAACACCGCAGGTATCCAGCGCTTGAACATCTTCTTTTGCCCAAAGGCGATCAACAGCACATTGCGCCAGCGGGCACTCGTGTCTCCCGTTATTACTTCGTCTTGCCCCAGTAGAATGGTCTTCCGGATGGCCATGAACTGTGTCCAGGCGTAGGCCGAAGCGCCGCCGGCAAGGATCAAAAATAAAATTTGCTGCACCATAATTCTTGTTACTCAACTTTACTGCAAAGTAAATAAAAGTATTGGCAATGGGAATAGAATCTCCAGCGAATTTTCGCTAATTCGTCATATGGCCGTAAAGTCTATCGCTTTTGTTGCGGTAGCAACCTGGACAAAAGTAGCGCGCCAGGGTAAAATCCAGGGGCTTTGGTGTTTTTGTAGCAATCAAACCCAAAAGATGTGTTTGCCCTAAGCAGAGATTACCTAACTTTGAGTGCTCCACAACAAACGACCATGCAGATACTGAATCACCGGCAAATAGAACAAAAAATCAGGCGGTTGGCCATCGAGATCATGGAACACAACACCGCCGAAAAGGAACTGATCGTAGCGGGCATCAACCGCAACGGCATGCGCTTTGCCGAGTTGCTGGTGGCCGAACTCCGCCGGCTGGCTAAAGCACCGATCAACCTGACCAATATCCAGATCAATCCGGCCAATCCACTGGCCACCCCCATTACCATTGGTATGCCACTGGCCGATCTGGCGGGCAAACCTATCCTGGTAGTGGATGATGTAGCCAATACCGGTCGCACTTTATTCTACGCTTGTAAGCCCCTCCTGGATATTCTGCCCAAACAGATTGAAATAGCGGTATTGGTGGATCGCACCCACAAGAACTTTCCAATAAAAGTAAATTATTACGGTCTCTCGCTAGCGACCACCATGCGGGAGCACATTGAGGTAGAATTGCCCAGCGAAGGAGAACGATCGGCGTACCTGCGGTAGCGAAAGCTGACCTACAAACTCGAAGAAGCCACCACCACCTCCTGCGCCTTGAGGGTCGCTAAAATTTCGGGCATTTGGCGCACGGCCTCTGCGTAGCCCAACTCGTAGATTTCCTGGTAGCGGTTGAACTGAAAAACGCCGAACTCACCGATCCCTTCCATGCGGACCAGGTAGTCGCAGAGGCTCACCTGGGGTCGGGAATTGGCCAGTATCGAAAGGTCAAAACAGCGATTGGCAATGTCGATAACGCCATTCAGGGCTTTGTTTTCCAGCACCACCTGCGGAATCACGTTAACGCCAATGATAAAGTCGGCCTCGGTGAGCAAGGGTTCCACCGGCAGATTGGACAGCAGACCGCCATCGACGTACAGGTGGCCATCAATTTCCACGGGTTTAAAAACCAGGGGAATGCAGCAGGAAGCCGTAATGACTTCAAACAATTGCCCCGAATTCCGCACTTCCAGCTGGCCACTGTTCAGGTTGGTCATGGTCACGAAAAGGGGCTTCTTGAGCCTGGCAAAATCATTCTCAGGAATGACGGCAGCCAAACGCTCGTTGATGAACGTCAGCCGGGACAGGCCGCCGCTGGGCAGGCCGAATTTCACCAATTTCAGAAAGTTGCTTTGTTCAATAAAATCCAGCATTTCGGAGGGGGAAAGACCCGCTGCGTACAGCACCCCGACAACGGACCCCGCACTGGAACCGGCCGTGACGGCAGGCTCAATGCCTGCTTCCAACAAGGCCTGGATAACCCCTACGTGGGCAATCCCCCGGGCGGCGCCGCCGGACAGGCACAACCCAATCTTTAATTTACTTACTGCCATAGCTACAAAAGTAAGAACGAAACAGCACATGGGCTGTCCCGAAAACGGAACAGCCCATGTTTTCTGTTAAAAAACAACCCAGTGGGTCTATTGTTTGACCAGGCGACGAACTACGCGCTCGCCACCGCTGTACATTTCGACAAAGTATACGCCAGCCGCCAGCGTAGCTACTGAAAACACGTGGCGGTTGCTCGTTCCTGCCGCGATACGCAGTACGGGTTGGCCCAAACCGTTTTTCACCACGACCTGTTCCAGGTCAACAGCCGACGTGATGGTCAGCTGGTTGCGCACGGGATTCGGGAAAACAGCGACGCCGGCACCCCAGACGGGTTCTTCTACCCGGTTGATGACCGTAATATCCGCCTGGTAGCGGGGCAGAATCTGGTAACCTTCGTCGTAGGGTTCTGAGCCATCGAACTGGCCACCAATACCCACCACTTTGAGCGTATTGCCGCCCAGCCCCGTGATGAAGGCTTCGGTGATGTCGGTATCAAAATCAATGCGCATCAGGTAAGTATTTCCCTGACCATCGTCGAGGGTGACATTCAGGCCACCGGCCGTAACGACATCGGTAATAGTGACCCCCGTTAATTCGACCAGCTGCGATTCGGTGTCCTCGTTGAGTACAGTCACGGGCGTAGGATTCACCAGTGCATTCCCCATACTGTTCAGGATAACGGTATCCAGGTTCATCTGGGCCAGGCCACTGAATTGGCTGACGGTGCCCTGCAGGGTCACTTCGTCGCCTTCGGTTACGGTGTAGCCAAAGGTAGCGCTGCTGCTAAATGCCCCAATACCGTCACCGGCTGCATCGATGATAGTGAATTGCAGACCATTGGGGCGCAGGTTGACCCCATA